>Ga0256839_1002252_pt1:0-17500 | contig 21836 bp, 20 predicted proteins | sample 354166metaG_FD_185968 | JGI IMG/M metagenome (GOLD analysis project Ga0256839, IMG submission 185968) | Hydrothermal vent microbial communities from Mid Atlantic Ridge, Atlantic Ocean - 354-166 | ecosystem: Environmental > Aquatic > Marine > Hydrothermal vents | place: Atlantic Ocean... | reverse complement strand
TGGAGCGACTCGATCTCGCCGGCGATGCGACGGCGGATGCTTTCGGCGACCAGCCCGCGGTCGTCGGGGTGGACGAGGTCGGCGACCGGCACCCGCCCGACGAGCTCATCGACCCCGTAACCGAAGATCTCGGCCAGGCGCGGGTTGGCGTACTTGAGACGGCCGTCCTGGATCAGATAGACCCCCACCAGGGCCTTCTCGGCCAGGTCCCGGAACTTGGCCTCGGACTCGCGCAGCGTGGCCTCGGCCCGGCGGCGCTCGCCGATGTCGCGCAGCACGCACAGCACGGGCAGCCGCCCGCGCTCACGCAGGCCCACCAGCGGCCGCAGGCGCGCCTCGACCGGGAACTCGCGCCCGTCGCAGCCGCGCGCGGTCCATTCGGCATCCACCGCCTGCCCCGACTCGGCCTGCCGCACCGCCTCGCGCAGATCCGAGGCAGCCCCGCCTCCTGCCACCAGCGACTCGATGGGTCGCTGGAGCAGCGCCTCGCGGGGGCAGGCGAAGATGCGGGCGGCCGATCCGTTGGCCTCCACGATGCGCCCCTGCGGGTCGCGCACCAGCACGGCGTCCGGCGTCGCCTCGTGCAGGGCACGCAGGCGGTCACGCATGCGGGCGAGCGCGGTCACGTCCTGCACCGCGACCAGCACCCGCGACCAGTCGCCGCGGCCCTCGGGCAGGAGGCTCACGGCGAGACCCACGCGCAGCGGCTCCCCCGTCCAGGTGCGCTGCAGGCTGCGCACCTCCACCTGGCGCTCGCCCGACAGCAGGGCCTCGAGCACCTCGCCCACGGCGCGCACGACCTCCGCGGGACGCACGATGCGCTCGAGGCCGCGCAGGAGGCTTGCGCGATCGGGGGCGCCGTAGAGACGCACGGCCGCCTCGTTGACGTCCAGCACGCGGATTCTGGAAAGGCAGTCGGCGACGGCGCGGGGGTTGCGGCGCAGGTGCCGGCCCAGGTCGGAGACGCCGCCTGCGCGCAGCCTCTCCGCCCACGTGCGGACCGCGGAGAGGTCCTCGAGCCACAGGGGCACCGGGGCATGCTCGAAGTACACATCGCCCTCCGCGCCCCGGGCCGCGGCGCCGTGCCGGTGCGGTTCGGCCATGGTCTGGGGCCTGGCGGCGGCCCGGGGCGGGTGCGTGGCCCCGCGGCCGCCGGTCTCATGCCGGTAACGGCAAGTATAGACGCCCCCTCCCGGGGCCGGCGCTCAGGCGGTCACGCGGACCCGGGCGAAGCGGCGCTTGCCTACTTGATAGATATGGGTGGTGCCGGCCTCGATCTCAAGGGCGGTGTCGGAGACGCGCTCGCCGTCGATGCGCACCGCCCCCTGGCGGATCATGCGCAGCGCCTCCGAGGTGGAGGGCACGAGGCCGGCCTCCTTGAGCAGGTTGGAAAGGCGTATGCGTCCTCCGGGAGCGGCCACCGCCGTCTCCGGCAGGTCCTCGGGCAGCTCGTGGCGGCGGAAGCGGGCGATGAAGGCCTCCTTCGCGCGACGTGCGGCCTCGGCGCCGTGGAAGCGTCCCACCAGCTCCTCGGCCAGCTCGAACTTCACCTCCATGGGGTTGCGCCCCTCGGCCACCTGCCGGCGAAGCCGCTCGATCTCCGCCATGGGACGGAAGCTCAGCAGCTCGAGGTAGCGCCACATGAGCGTGTCCGAGATCGACATGAGCTTGCCGAACTGCTCCTCGGGCGGCTCGGCGATGCCGACGTAGTTGCCCAGGGACTTGGACATCTTCTGCACGCCGTCGAGCCCCTCGAGGATGGGCAGCGTGACGATGACCTGGGGCGGCTGGCCGTAGTCGCGCTGCAGCTCGCGGCCCACGAGCAGGTTGAACTTCTGGTCGGTGCCGCCGAGCTCCACGTCGGCCTTGAGCGCCACCGAGTCGTAGCCCTGGATGAGGGGATAGAGGAACTCGTGGATGGCGATGGGCTGGCCCGCGGAGTAGCGCCTGGCGAAGTCGTCGCGCTCGAGCATGCGCGCCACGGTCCAGCGCGCGGCCAGCCGTATCAGGCCGGCCGCGTCCATCTCGCCCATCCAGCTCGAGTTGAACATGACCAGGGTGCGCTCGGGATCGAGGATCTTGTAGATCTGCTGCTCGTAGGTGCGCGCGTTCTCGATCACCTCCTCACGGGAGAGCGGGGGGCGGGTGGCGCTTCGGCCCGAGGGGTCGCCGATCATGGCGGTGAAGTCGCCGATGAGGAAGATCGCCTCGTGGCCCAGCTCCTGGAACTGGCGCAGCTTGTTGAGCAGCACCGTGTGGCCGAGATGGAGGTCCGGGGCGGTGGGATCGAAGCCGGCCTTGACACGCAGGGGCCGGCCGGCACGCAGGCGCTCGAGGAGCTCCTCCTCGCGCAGGATCTCCTCGGTGCCACGGCGGATCAGCGCCAGGGCCTCGTCGGGGCTCGACATCGCCACCCTCCGGCTGCAGGGCTCCGTATGCGGAAAGGCGTACAGCATAAGCGCCGCCGGGCGGCGCGCAAGCATGAGCGGCGTTGACCCCAACTGGGCGCGCATCTATGGTTCGCACAGGGAAGGCAGCCGGAACCATGGATTACCCGACCTTCTTCAATCGTGACTGCAAGTTCCGGCCCGGACGCACGGCACGGCGTGGAAAGCGCCGGAGGCTCGCCGTGGTGGCCGGCGCGCTCGCGCTCACGGGCGGGCTCGGGGTGGCCCTGCTGCCCGGGACCGGGGAGGCCTTCCGCGAGCCGGCGCGGCCCGGGACGCTTCTCGAGCGGCCGCTCCCCCTCCCGGGGGCGGTGGCGGGGAAGCCCGTGGCCGGCCGTCCCAGCCCCGGCCGGGCCGCTGCGGCGCCGCCGGCGGTGTCCACCTCCGACGGGCGGCTGCCTGCCCGGCGCGCCGGCGGCGGCCCCTCCCCCGCCGTCCGCCGGCGGCTTGCGCTCACCGTGCGCCCCGGCGACAGCCTCGCGCGCCTCCTCGCGCGCCAGGGGATCGGCGCGCGCACCGTCCATGCCCTCGTGCACAGCGGCCCCGAGGCACGGCGCCTCAGGCGGCTGCGTCCTGGCGATCGCATCGAGCTCGCGCTCGGCCGAGACGGCACGGTGCTCGCGCTGCGCTATCCCCTCGACCCCGAGCGCACGCTGGTGGTGCGGCGCGAGGGCGCGGGCTACGAGGCCCGCCTGGTCACGCACCCGCTCGAGCGGCGCCAGGCGCATGCGAGCGGCGTCATCGAGGACTCGCTCTTCACCGCGGCGCAGAAGGCGGGCCTGTCGGAGCGGCTCACGATGGCGCTCGCGGGCATCTTCGGCTGGGACATCGACTTCGCCCTCGATCTGCGCCCCGGCGACCGCTTCACCGTGGTCTACGAGACGCTTCACCGCGACGGGGCGCGCGTGGGCGAGGGCCCGATCCTCGCCGCCGAGTTCGTCAACCGCGGCCGCGTCTTCCGCGCGGTGCGCTATACCGATCCCGAAGGCCGCACCGGCTACTACACCCCCGAGGGCCGCAGCGTGCGCCGGGCCTTCCTGCGCACGCCCGTGGCCTTCACCCGCATCAGCTCGCGCTTCAGCCTGCGCCGGCGGCATCCGGTGCTCAACCGCTTCCGCGCCCACCGGGGGGTGGACTACGCCGCCCCCCACGGCACGCCGGTCAAGGCCACGGGCGAGGGCAGGGTGGTCTTCCGCGGGCGCAAGGGCGGCTACGGCAAGGTCGTGATGATCCGCCACGGGGCGCGCTACGTGACGGTCTACGCGCATCTTTCGCGCTTCGCGCGCGGCGTCCGCCCCGGCCGGCGCGTACGCCAGGGCCAGGTGATCGGCTACGTGGGGGCCACGGGGCTCGCGACGGGCCCCCACCTGCACTACGAGTTCCGCGTGGACGGGGTCCACCGCAACCCGCTCACCGTGCGGCTGCCGCCGGCGCGGCCCGTGCCCGCCCGCTACCGCGAGGACTTCCGGCGCCGCACGGCCTCCCTCGTGGCCGCGCTGGATACCCTGCGCCGCATCCAGCTCGCCCGGCGCGACTGAAGTGCGCCGCCCCGCCGCGTCCCACGGAAAGGAAGGAACGGAAGTGAGCGAGGCCGAGCTCTACGTGGGCCTGATGTCGGGCACCAGCCTCGACGGCGTGGACGCCGCCCTCGTGCGCTTCGGCTCCGACGGCGCGCCGGCGGTCGAGGCCGCCCTCACCCTGCCGATGCCGGACGGGCTGCGCGCGGCCCTCGAGGAGGCGATCGTCTCGGGCACGGTCGCGCTCGAGGCGCTGGGCCGGATCGACGCCCTGCTGGGCGCGCGCTACGCCGAGGCCGTCGAGCGGGTGCTCGCGCGCGCCGGCGCCACGCCCGGGGACGTGGCCGCCGTCGGCTGCCCCGGGCAGACGCTCTGGCACGCGCCGGAGGCCGACCCGCCCTTCACCCTCCAGGCAGGCGATCCCAACGTGGTGGCCGAGCGTACGGGCATCCCGGTGGTGGCCGACTTCCGGCGCCGCGACGTGGCCGCAGGCGGCCAGGGCGCGCCCCTCGTGCCCGCCTTCCATGCGGCGGTGTTCCGCCGTCCGGGCGAGGACGTCGCCGTGCTCAACGTCGGCGGCATCGCCAACCTCACCCTGCTGCCCGCCGACCCCCAGGCCCCGGTGCTCGGCTTCGACACCGGGCCCGGCAACACGCTGCTCGACGCCTGGGCCCGCCGCCACACGGGCGTGCCGTACGACAAGGACGGGCGCCTGGCCGCCCGGGGCGAGGTGCATGCCGGGCTGCTCGCGCGGCTGCTCGCCGACCCCTGGTTCGCCACGCCCCCGCCGCGCAGCACGGGCCGGGAGCGCTTCAGCCTCGCATGGCTCGAGGCGGCGCTGGCGGCCACGGGGCCGGTGCCTGCCGCGGACGTGCAGGCGACGCTCACGGCGCTCACGGCCGAGGCAGCCGCGCACGCGCTGCGCGCCCGGCTCCCCGGGACGCGGCGGCTGCTGGTGTGCGGGGGCGGCGCGCGCAACCCCATGCTCATGCAGGCCCTGGCCGCGGCCCTGCCGGGCGTGCAGGTGGAGACCACGGCCGCGGCGGGCCTCGATCCGGACTACGTGGAGGCGGCGGCCTTCGCATGGCTCGCGCGCGAGACCCTGGCGGGCCGGGCGGGCAACCTGCCCGCGGCCACGGGTGCGCGCGGGCCGCGCGTGCTCGGGGCCCTCTATCCCGGGCGGCAGGCGCCGTGGGCCGGCCCCTCAGCTAGACGCTGAAGGAGGAGCCGCAGCCGCAGGTCGTGACCGCATTGGGGTTGCGGATCACGAACTGGGCCCCCTCGAGGTCCTCCTTGTAGTCGATCTCGGCCCCCATGAGGTACTGGTAGCTCATGGGGTCGATCACGAGGGTCACGCCGTGGGCCTCGACGGTGGTGTCGTCGTCGTTGACGTGCTCGTCGAAGGTGAAGCCGTACTGGAAGCCGGCGCAGCCGCCGCCCGTGACGAAGACGCGCAGCTTGAGGTCCGGGCTGCCCTCCTCGGCGAGCAGCTCCTTGACCTTGCGCGCCGCCGCCTCGGTGAACTGGATCGGCGAGGGCACGGCCTGCGCCGCGGCCTCTGCCTGCTGGGTGCGGGTGTTCTCGCTCATGATGCCCCTATGGTCCGTGCCGTGACATCCGCGCGCCGGGCCCGGCGCGCCTCGCATGACCCCACGCTACGATAACCGAGCGCTCCGGTCAACTATTGCCGCCGGCCACGGGCTCGGGCGAGGCGGGCGCGGGTGCGTCCGCCGGGGCGGAGGCCTCCGCTTCGGCCGTGCGCGTGCGGTGCACCAGGCTGCCGTTGACCTCCGCCCCGATGGCCATCTCGATGAGGTTGTAGTAGACGTTGCCCGTCACCCTGGCCTTGGAGGCGAGCTCGACGCGCTCGCTGGCGTGCACGTCTCCGATGACGGTACCGTTCAGCACCACCTGGGGCACGCGCACCTCGCCCTCGATGCGCCCGTGCTCGGAGAGGATGAGGACCGAGCGGCCCTCGCCCTCGGCGACGACGTTCCCGTGGATGTGCCCGTCCACGTGCAGACCGCCGCTGAAGTGCAGGTCACCGCGGATCTCCGTGTTCGGGCCGATCAGCGTCTCGATCCGGGCCGAGCGCTGGCGCCTGCCGCCCCACCGCATGGGATGCCTCCTCCGTCAGCTCGGACCACCTCCAGGTCCGCTCGACCGACTCCCCCTTCGCCCCCGCGGACCTGATCCGGAGGATGAGCCGCTGCGGGACGAAGCCCTCGGGAAGGCGCAGCGTCCCCTCCAGGTACTGGAAGTACCGGAAGCGGAAGGGGACGGCGCCGCCGCCACCCGTCGCCAGGGCATCGAGCGCCAGCCGCGCGGGCTCGTCCCCGCGGCTGCCCTCCACCGCCAAGTGTACAACACCGCGCGCGAGCCGGCGGCGCCGGGGCGACTGCGACAGCACGAGCTTGTAGCGCCACAGCCCGGGCGTCCCCCCGGGCTCGAGGGCGAAGCTCTGCACTCGCACCCCGCGCCGGCCCTCCCGCGGGCCCACCACCCGCTCGTAGAAGGCCAGCTCCTCGCGCAGCCGCCCGTTCTCGGCCTGCAGCCCGTCCACCAGCGCCTGCAGCCGCTCGTGGGCGGCGCGGTCCACCTGGCGCGTGCGCTCCAGCCGCGCGAGGCGCGCGGCGAGCTCGTCGCGCTCGCGGCGCAGCCGTTCGACCTCGGCCTGCAACGTCAGCCGCTCGGCCTCGGCCGCGCGCCGGTCGTAACCTGCGCGCGCGCGCCCGTAGTCGAAGGCCGCCCATGCCACCGCCGCGGCGAGCGCCAGGGCGCCCGTGAGCGCGGCCCCGCGCAGCCAGGGCCGGTGCGGGCGGATGGCGAGCGGCTCGACGCCCCGGCGGCTCATGGCGGAGGATGGTCCGGGCCGGGCCGGGATTCCGTGCGCGCGGTCACGGCAGCAGGGCCGGCTGCTCCAGCCCCACCGTCTCCGGCAGGCCCAGCATGAGGTTCATGTTCTGCACCGCCTGGCCCGCGGCCCCCTTGACCAGGTTGTCGATCACCGAGAGCACCACCACCTGGTCGCCGCGCGGGGCACGGTGCACGGCGATGCGGCAGACGTTGGCCCCGCGGGTGCTGCGGGTCTCGGGATGGGCACCCGCCGGCATCACGTCCACGAAAGGCTCGCCCGCGTAGCGCGCCTCGTAGAGGGCCTGCAGGTCGGTCTCCGGGGCGCGCAGCTCGGCGTAGAGCGTGGCGTGGATCCCGCGGATCATCGGCATGAGGTGCGGCACGAAGGTGAGCCCCACCGGGCCCTCGGCGAAGCGCGCCAGCGTCTGCACGATCTCCGGATGGTGGCGATGGCCGGCGACGGCATAGGCGCGCACGCTCTCGGCCGCCTCGCCCAGCAGCAGGTCCTCGCGCGCGCGCCGGCCCGCCCCGCTCACTCCCGACTTGGCGTCCGCGACCAGCCGCGTCGGGTCCGCCACCCCCGCCTCCAGCAGCGGCACCAGGCCCAGGGCCACGGCCGTGGGGTAGCAGCCGGGGTTGGCGACCAGACGGGCGGCGCGGATCTCCTCCCGGAACAGCTCCGGGAGCCCGTAGGCCGCCTCGGCGAGCAGCTCCGGGCAGGCGTGCGGCATGCCGTACCAGCGCTCCCACTCGGCCGGGTCCCTGAGACGGAAATCCGCCGCCAGATCCACCACGCGCACCCCCGCCTCCAGCAGCGCCGGCGCCTCGCGCATGGCCGTGCCGTTCGGGGTGGCGAAAAAGACCAGATCCATCTCGGCGAGCGGGGCCTCGTCCGGGGCCACGTAGGCGAGATCCAGCTGGCCGCGCAGGCTGGGGAAGACCTCGGCCACGGGCCGGCCCGCGGCCTGGCGCGAGGTCACGCACACCACCGCCACACGCGGATGTCGCGCGAGCAGGCGCAGCAGCTCCACCCCGGTGTAGCCCGTGCCGCCGACGATCGCGATCCTGTACATCGCCCCGCCTCCCACGCACGCCCGGAACCGGGCGGCGAATGATAGCCGCCTCGAGCCGCGCGGGCGAGCCCGGGCATGGCGCCGCCTCAAAGAGGACGGGGGCCCTCGGGCCCCCGTCCGTGGCGAGGCGCCTGCTGCACAGGCTCACCCGCTCGCCGTAGGCGGCATCATGCCGCGATGGAACACCCAGGCGATGAAATAGGCGATGGGCGCGATGATGGCGAACAGCGCGATGCCATAGAGCGTCGCAAGCCGGCCCATGCCCTTGAGCTTGGAGAAATCCGTGATGATGCCCATGCAGAGGAAGGTCATCATGAAGAGCATCTTCCGCATGGGGCTCTGGACCACCTTGGCGCCCTTGGTGGCGGCATCGACCACGTCAGGCCAGAACACCGCGATGCCCAGATACACGAACCACGCCAGCAGATAGCCCAGCACGAACTTCGGGAAGCGGTGCCAGACCTCGGACACCCCCACCGTCATCTGCGTGGGATCGCGCTCGACGCGGTAGACCCAGATCAGGGCCAGGATGAAGGCCCACACGCCGATGAACATGTCGATCCAGATCTTGGTGACGATGGAAGCGGTGAGGATCCAGCCCTCCTCCCACACCTGGCCGGTCTCCTGGTAGTGGCGGGCGGTCATGAGCTGGTCCAGGATCGCGCCGGCGGCGGCGTCGGCGCCGTCGGTCTTGACCGTCATGCCCATGGCCGCACCGTTGACGATAGGCTGGTTGGGCGCCACCGCCGTGTAGAAGCCCGGCAGGATGATGAGCTCGATCATGGCGAAGATGACGATCAGCATCGACACCATGGTCGGCAGGATGGGCTTGGCACGGATCGCGCCGGCCGTGGCGATGGCCGCCGAGACGCCACATATGGAAATGCCGGAGGAAAGCACGGCCGATGCATGGCGAGAGAGCCTGAAGCCCTTGCGGGCCAGCGTATAGACGATGGGCCAGAACAGGAGATAGGCCACGAAGGTGGCCGCCATCCCGGCCACGGCGAGCTCGAAGGCGAAGCCCGCCGCCTTCATCGACATCAGGCCGATCTTGATGCCCAGATAGACGATGGCGGTCTTGATGTACCACTCGGGCTTGGCCGCTTCCTTGAGGAAACCCGCGAAACCCTTGAAGAAGTTGCCGATGACGAGGCCGAAGACGAGCGCCAGGATGTAGGAGGCGCCTCCCCCCAGCGACAGCCCCCAGCTCATGCGGATGGCGTTCTTGGACATCTCCACCGCCTGCGCCGCGACCTCGGGGCTGGGGAGCTGGCCCTCGGGCACGCCGAGCTTCTGCAGGGCCTGCTTGATCTGCTTGGTGCACTTGTGGACCTTCGTCGTGCAGTAGACGTCGTCGCCGTAGATGTGCGGCGCGGTGATGGACTCGGCCGCCTTGGGGGCCTTCAGATGCGCCTCATGCCCGACGATCCAGACGAACCAGGTCAGCGCGAAGATGATGGTGAAGCCCACCACGAACCTGGCGACGTTCAGCTTCATGAAGTAGGCGCCGACGCCGGTGAGCGCCGTCCACACGAGCCAGGTCGTCAGGAGCGAGCCGAAGGGGCCCAAACCCTCGTAGGCCTGCCCCGCCTTGCCGTGTGAGACCTTGACGATCTTGCTCCAGGAAGGATCGCTCCAGAAGCTGGACCACTCCCAGGTCTTGGTCTTGGCCATCCATCCGACCGCATCGATCCCCCAGATCGAGAGCAGGCCCATCAGGAACATGAACAGGCCGAGCCACACCGCCCACCAGTCCTCGGTGGACAGCATGCCCGAGTACCACCGACGATTTACCGCACTCATCTCTCCGACCCCTCTCTTTCGGTTTGTCTGCTTGGTTGTCGTGCCACGCCGTCAGGAGGGCGTGCCGTCGTCCTCGAGGCAGCGGCTAGACCGTGATCTCCACCCAGCGGTTGAAGTAGTGGTAGTGGTACTGGCGCAGCCACTGGGGCAGGGTGTCGAAATCGAACCCCATGAAGACCCTGATCCGGCTGCCCGGCGGATAGCTCCCCGAGGCCGCGAGCACCCGGCGCAGCGATTCGTCGAGCTCGCGCCAGTCGCCGCCCCGGGCCTCGATCCCTTCCGCCCGCACCACCCACTCGCAGCCGTCGTGGGTCAGCACCGTCTCCAGATCGGCACGCTTCATGGCCCGGACCGTCCCGCTCAGTCGAGGATGGTCAGGTCGATGATGATGCCGAGGACGATCAGACCGGCGATGCCGATCCCCAGGCTCCATTTGACGAGCGTTCCCTCCCAGTGGTCCCACGGCTCGCATTCGCCCAGGGCGGACTCGTCCACGACGGGAGCGGCATTTCCGCGTCCCTCGTCTCCGGTATGCGGCTCGTATCGATCGCTCATGCTTCGAACCTCCTCCTGCGAACCAGTCAGGCAGTGTGAGACGAACAGTGGCCTGCCGCAGGGTGCGGCGAGGCGCGGGGCAGGGTGGGTGGGGCGCGTGGCGAACGCCGGCGGCCGGATCGCCGGCAGATGCACGCCAGGCGTGCGGTCGTCTCCCCCATCGCTCGACTCCTCCCTCCCGGCTGGGCCGGGGGCTGCGGCGCCCCGTCAACCAAAACCAAGGCGACCGCACTGTTCTTGTTGTCGGTCTCAGCGATGCGTCTGAGGTTATTCAAGCATAAAGACCCTTGATCGTCTAATATGCCCATTAGTTCAGAATATACTGATGCCCAGAAGTCCGCGCCCGGCTCCTGCGGCGACGCTCGCGGCGCCCGCCGCTGCGCGGAATGCACGGGGGTAGGGTGATCACAGGGGCGAGGCCGGAACGTGGCGGAAGAAACAAAGAAGCGGCCCGTCCGAGCCGCCCAATGCCTTGGTGGTCGAGGTTGGGGTTGTTGTGGTTGTCGTTGGCCCCGGCGAGCCGGGACGCCCTGAATCTAGGCCACACGTTCCAAGGGGTCAAGGCCGGCTTGCGCCCTGCCGGCGCCCCTCCTTAGGATGGCGGGCCCTTCTTCTCGCATCGCACCCAGGGAGCCCGAGACCGCAGCGTGCCTCTCTTAGGCGACAGTCCGCACGTGAGTTTCCTCTCCCTGCGCGCCTGGCGCACGCGGCTCATCTTCTGGGCGAGCGCGGTCGCGGTGGGCGTTGCCGCCTCCGTATTCGCCCTGGGCGCAGAGCATGCCAACCACGCCTTCCAGACCCTGGTGACGCGCTGGCCCTGGGCCCCCGTCATCCTCACGCCGGCGGGGCTCGCGCTCATCGCCTGGGTGACGCAGCGCTGGTTCGCGGGCACCGAGGGCAGCGGCATCCCGCAGGCCATGGCGGCGCTCGGCATGTACGACGAATCCGCCAGGGGGCGGATACTCTCGCTGCGGGCGGCCGCGGCCAAGATCGCGCTCACCCTGAGCGGGCTGCTCTGCGGCGCTTCCATCGGCCGCGAGGGGCCCACCGTGCACGTGGGGGCGTCCATCCTCTATTCGGTGCGCCGCCTCGCCTTGCAGCCGCGCCATGAGATTGAGCGTGGGCTCATCCTCGCCGGAGGCGCGGCGGGCATCGCCGCGGCCTTCAACACCCCGCTCGCCGGCCTGATCTTCGCCATCGAGGAGCTGAGCCGCAGCTTCGAGGAGCGCACCAGCGGCATCATCCTGATCGCGGTGATCGTGGCCGGCCTCGCCGCCCAGGTCCTGCAGGGCAACTACACCTACTTCGGGCAGACCGCAGCCGCGCTTGGCACCGCCTCGGCCTGGCTCGCGGTGCCCGTGTGCGGGGTCGTCGGCGGGCTCCTCGGGGGGCTCTTCAGCCGGGCGCTGGTGACGGGCGTGCGACGCATGCCCGGGGCGCTGCGGGCCCGGCCCGTGCTGCTCGCGGCGCTCGCCGGCCTGGGCCTGGTGGCCGTGGGGCTGCTCTCCGGGCACGAGGCCTGGGGCACGGGCTACGAGGAGGCCCGCCGTCTCGTGAACGGCACGGGCACCGTGGACGCGGGCTTCCCTTTCTGGAAGATGCTCGCCACGCTCCTGTCCTACTTCAGCGGCATTCCGGGCGGCATCTTCGCTCCCTCGCTCGCCGCCGGGGCCGGGCTGGGCGCCAACATGGCCCCCTGGTTCCCCGAGGTGCCCGCCGCCGCCATCGTCATCTTGGGGATGGCGGGCTACTTCACGGGCGTGGTCCAGACCCCCATCACCGCCTTCGTCATCATCATGGAGATGACCGCCGGCACCGCCATGCTCCTGCCCCTCATGGCGACGGCCTTCATCGCCTACGGCACCTCGCGCCTCGTCTGCCCCGAGCCCATCTACCGGGCGCTCGCACGCACCTTCCTGGAGCGCCTCGGCCCCGGGGCGGCCGGGCTGCCGCAGCGGCCACGCCCGCCGGCGCCTGACGGCTGAGGCGGAGCCAGGGTAACCTTGACCGGGACGGGAATCGGAGATCCCCATGGACGCAATCCAAACCATCGCCCTCGGCATGGGCGCCGCCTGGGCCAGCGGCATCAACCTCTACGCGACCATCCTCGTGCTCGGCATCCTCAACCTCACCGGGCACGTGGTCCTGCCGCCAGACCTACAGGTCCTGAGCGATCCCCTGGTGCTGGCGGCGGCGGGGCTGATGTACGGGGTGGAGTTCTTCGCCGACAAGGTGCCCGGCGTGGACAACGGCTGGGATGCGCTCCACAGCTTCGTGCGCATCCCGGCCGGGGCGCTGCTGGCCGCAGGCGCCGTGGCCGAGGTGGGGCCGGCGGCCGAGCTCGCCGCGGCGCTCGTGGGCGGGAGCCTGGCGGCGGCCACCCACGCGACCAAGGCAGGCAGCCGCCTGCTGATCAACACCTCGCCGGAGCCGGTCACCAACTGGGCCGCCTCGATCGGCGAGGACGTGCTGGCCGTGGCCGGCCTGTGGACCGCCCTCAACCACCCCTGGATCTTCCTGGTGCTGCTGGCGGCCTTCGTGCTGCTGCTCGCCTGGCTGCTGCCCAGGCTCTGGCGCGCGGCGCGCCGGATCGGACGCGGCATCGCCGGGTTGCTCCGGCGCCGCGGCGCCCCGGCCCGGCACGGGACCGGCCCCGCCGGAGAGCCTGGCCCATGAGCGCGCCCCGGACGCTCCCCGCCGCTACACGCAGGACAGCCGCCTTTCGCTGAACCGGCCGCAGGGCCTCGCCCGGGCGTCGACACACCCCTGGCAGAGACGGAACCATGCTCTGGCTCAAGGCCTTCCATCTCTTCTTCGTGGTGGCGTGGTTCGCCGGCATCTTCTACCTGCCGCGGCTGTTCGTCTATCACGCCCTGGCCCGCGAGCCGTCCTGCGTCGCGCAGCTGCGGGTGATGGAGCGCCGCCTCTACCGCCTCATGAGCCTGGCCGGCACGCTCGCCCTCGCCTTCGGCCTCGGCCTGCTCGCCGCCGGCTGGTGGCGGGCCCTGCCGACGGCTCGCTGGCTTCAGATCAAGCTCGTCCTGGTCGCGCTCCTCGTCGCCTACCATTTCTGGTGCGGGCGCGAGGTCGGACGGCTCGCGGCCGGCCTGCCCGCCCGCACCAGCCGTTTCTACCGCATCGTCAACGAGCTGCCGGCGCTGCTGCTGCTGGCCATCGTGCTCCTCGCCGTCCTGCGCCCCTTCTGAGCCCCTCTCCAAGGACCCTCCCGAACGAGATATTGTTTATTCGAATATTCTGATATATGAATCTCAATCCATTTCCCCGCCCGGCCGATAGAAGGGCCGGAAGGAGCCACGACGACAGAGGAAACGCACCATGGACCGCTCCACCGGCCCTGGATTCCCGGCCAGGCTCGCCCTGGCGGCGCTGGCGGCCCTGGCGCTCACCGGCTGCGGGCGCCTGGGTCACGATGCGAGCGCCATCTTCGCCGCCCACGACGTGCTGCGGCGCGAGCTGCCGCAGTTCCAGATCGAGTTCACCGAAAGCCACATCGTGGCCCGGGAGCGGCCCTACTACATGGTGGAGCTCACGGCGCTGCTGACCGACGGCGACGTGGACGAAGCCGATCCCCGCCGCACCGTGCGCCGCTCCTTCCTCATCGTCCTGGCCCTCAACCCCCGCAACGGCGTGCAGTTCCGCTGGCATCCGGGCGTGGCGGTCACGCGCCTCGACGGGGCCGAGCCCGGGCGCGCCGTCATCGCCAGCATGAAGCGCCGCAACCGGTGGGGCAGCCCCGTGGACTGGACCCGCCCGGTGCGGGGCTGAGCCGCCGGCCCGTTCCCACACGCTCCGGGCGGTGAAGAGCCTGCCCGGGCGGCGTATGCTATGCCCTCCGGCAACCTGATCCGAAGGCAGGACATCATCATGGCCAGAACTGTCATGTGCGCGGTCCTCAAGCGCGAGGCGGAGGCGCTCGAGCGGCCGCCCTATCCCGGCGAGCTCGGCGAGCGTATCCACGCCGAGGTCTCCAAGGAAGGCTGGCAGCAGTGGCTCCAGCGCCTGACCATGATCATCAACGAGTACGGACTCAACACGGCCGACCCCCGCGCCCTCGAGCTCATCGAACGCCACATGGTCGGCTTCCTGTTCGGGGAAGGCGAGCATGCGGGAGCGCAGGCGTTCCGTCCCCCGGCCGCCAAGAAGTAGCCTCGCCGCCACGCTCGCGCTCGCGCTCGCCCTGGGCGTGGCCGGCTGCGGCCGCTACGGCCAGGACACCGCCGCCGTGATGGCCGCGCACGCGGTGGTGGAGCGCGAGCTGGGCGTGCAGCGCGTCGAGTTCAACGGCACACGCATCCTCGAGAAGGCACCGCCCTGGTACCTCCTCGGCACCGAGGTGGAGATCGAGACCGCCGAGGGCCGGCGCGATCACGGGGCGCTGCTCGTCGTCCTCGCCCTCAATCCCGACAACGGCATCGAGTACCGCTACCATCCGGGCCTGGCACTGGCGCGTGTGCACGACCTTGTCAACCCGTCACCCGAACGGCTCCGCGACCTCAAGTCCCGCAACGGCTGGGGCGCACGCGTGGACTGGTGACGCCGCCCTGGCCGCCGCAGCCGAAGGCTGGCGCGGATGCTCCCCTCCCGCAGGCAGCCAGCGCGTCTCGTCATCAGGGAGACGTTCCGCGAGGCAGCCAGCTCAAGTCCTAGGCGCCTCCGCGACCCGGCCGGAGCACCGTTAGAGCCCGTCGGGCCTGACATCACTCACGGCGCCCGCCCACGCCGATCTCTCCGGTCGAACCCGGCAGCAGACGCCGCTCAGCCTCCAGCTCGCCCAGGTTGCCCAGCTCTTATTGAGGGCCACGTAACGGTCACGCTTCTCCTTGACCACCTCGATCTGGCGGCGCATGGCCCGCACCAAGTCCTCGGCTGGCCGCCCCTCGGCGCGCCGTTCCTCGACCAGCATGCCGAGCTCCATCCAGCGGCGGGCGGCCGCCCTGTACGCCCCATAGGCGCGCCGGAACTTCTCGATGCGCTGCTCGAGCTCGGCCAGCGACACCTGGCGCCGCCGGCTGCCATAGCCTTCAGGAGGACTGCGCCTCAGCGAGGCCTCCACCTCGGCCAGTCGTGCCTCGGTGGCCGCCGGCGCGTGCCGTCCCGCCTCCACGATCGGTCGTGTCCCGTCAAGTGGTGTAGAAACTCCTCGGCACCGTGGTCCTTCCCGATCCTCTCAACTGCTGGCGGCGAGTGTGGCCTGGACGGGCTTCTCAGGCTCGTCGGAGCCGATGACCTCTGCCAGCGTCTCCAGGCTCATGTAGCGCCGCGTCACATGCCACTCGTCCGTCTGCTCGGCCAGCAGCGCCCCCACCAGCCGCACGATCGCAGCCTCGTCCGGGAAGATCCCCACCACGTCCGTGCGCCGCTTGATCTCCTTGTGCACCCGCTCCAGGGGGTTCGTCGAGGCGATCTGGGCCCAGTGCTCGCGGGGGAAGGCCATGTGCGCCAGCACATCCGCCTCGGCCTCGTCCATGAGGGCCGCCGCCTTCGGGAAGCGGCTGCGCAGCCCATCGGCCACCTGCCGCCATTGCGCTTGCGCCGTGGCCTGATCCTCCTGCACGAACACCGTGCGAATGGCCGCCGCCACCATCTGGTGCTGCCCGCGGGGCACGTAGGCGAGCACGTTGCGCATGAAATGCACCCGGGGGCTGTTGAAAAAGTCCCGGCGGGCTGATCCACTAGAGCCGTTTGATGGAAGGAGGGCGGGATGCTCGGGCGTAAGGAGCGAGATCAGCTGGAACTGTTCATTGCCGGGTCGCTGCGCGAGCTCGTGCCGGACGATCATATCCTGGTGCGGGTAGATCGGGTTCTCGATCTGAGCTGGCTGCGCGAGGAGGTGGAGGATTTGTACAGCGTCGACAATGGCCGGCCCGGGATCGATCCCGAGGTGGCGGTGCGGCTGATGCTGGCGGGCTTTCTTCTCGGCATCGTGCACGACCGGCGTCTCATGCGGGAAGCGCAGGTAAACGTCGCGATCCGCTGGTTTGTCGGCTATGGGTTTCACGAGGCGCTGCCGGACCATTCGAGCCTGAGCAGGATCCGGCGGCGCTGGGGGGCGGAGCGCTTTCGCCGGATCTTCGAGCGCAGTGTGCATGCCTGTGTGGAGGCAGGGATCGCTACTGGGGAAGTGGTCCATGCCGACGCTTCGCTGATCCGCGCGGATGTCAGCTGGGAAAGTCTGGTGGACCGGCATATCGATGCGGTGCAGCAAGAGAATGGCGATCCCGAGGCGTTGATGCGTCGCCGAGATGGCCGCAGGAGCGGGCGGTTCAAGAAGGTCTGCCTTACCGATCCGGATGCGAGCATGGCGACGACGGCGCGCAACCGACGGCTTGAGCCGAGTTACAAGCAACATGCCATTGTCGACGATCTCCGGGGTGTTGTCCTCGATGTCGAGGTCACCACCGGGGAGGTCAACGAGGGTCGGCTGTTGCTGGCGCGGCTCGATGCCATGGTGGAGGCCGTCGGGCGCGTGCCGAGGGCGGTCACGGCCGATGCTGGCTACGCCTATGCCAAGGTGTTCGGTGGTCTCGAAGCGCGCGGCATCGACCCTGTCATCCCGGCCAAGGCCGAACCGATCCGGAGCAAGGTGCCGCTGAGGCGGTTCCGTTACGATGCCAGGCATGATCATGTGAAATGCCCTCGTGGCAGGATCCTCCGGCCGAACAGGGCCAGGCTCCGGCACGGGAGGTTCTTCGCCTCCAAGGCCTGCGACTGCAAGGGATGCGATCTGGCCCCGAAGTGCCTATCGCCCGGGCGCGTCACCAAGGCGGTGGTAATCAGCCATGACTACCCGGCGCTGTTGCGAGCGCGTCGACGCCGAGAGCGCTGGGGCGAGGAGGAGAAGCGGCTCTATCAGCGCCATCGATGGCGTTCGGAGGGTTTTCATGGCGAGGCCAAGACCTGGCATGGCTTGGCCCGGGCTGTGCGGCGCGGCCTCGATAACATGCGCATTCAGTCCTTCCTCACCGCCGCGGCAATCAACTTCAAGCGTCTTGCCGCCATCGCGCCCGCACCCCTGGAACGGGTCATGACCTAGGGGGGTAGCGGAAACGGGGACCCGCCACGCGATCCCGCACCGTTGGGACAGGATTGTTCCGATCCCTGATCCGTGCCGGAAGGCCGCTTCCGGGCCCGCTCATGTCAAACGCGCCGGCTCCTACCCATCACACGGACAGACAGGCATTGCATGCGGGTTTTTCAACAGCCCCCGGGTGCATTTCATGCGCAACGT
>Ga0256839_1002251_pt1 | contig 21863 bp, 23 predicted proteins | sample 354166metaG_FD_185968 | JGI IMG/M metagenome (GOLD analysis project Ga0256839, IMG submission 185968) | Hydrothermal vent microbial communities from Mid Atlantic Ridge, Atlantic Ocean - 354-166 | ecosystem: Environmental > Aquatic > Marine > Hydrothermal vents | place: Atlantic Ocean: Mid... | reverse complement strand
AAGCTGCGTTGCCGCGCACCGCGCCCGTATCGACAGCCTGCTGCAAAACACCGAATACCGCGCCCTGTTCGACGAAATCACCGGCGAGCGGATGCGGGCGCTGTCGCGACGGCTGCACTATTTCGGATCGCAGATTTTCATGGACGGGCCGGACGCCGTGCCGGAGGGGTTCGAGCGGGACAACCCGTCGTGGGAGGAGGCACCGGTGGTGTATCCGAAAGCGCCGGATGTGCCGGAGGAACCGGTGTTTTAGGACGCTGCCGTCTTACGCCGCCTTTGCTTGAAAGCCTTGCTGAAGCGCGGAATCAGCGACTCCTTGCCCCGCTCTTTCAGGAACCCTTCCATATTCATGCGATACAGATAAATGTTCTTGCGGTCCCTGATAGCACGGTAGAAATCCATCGGATCGAGCGTTTCGCGAATACAGCCATCCATGATCATTTTCAGATGGCCCATGCGATTCAGAAGAAGGGCGGATTTGTGCCCCAGGCCAACCGCGCGCAAACCGACGATATTGTCGCCGGACAGGCGTTCGAAATGCTTCCGGTCATTCACTACAAACGGATCGTAGACAACATAGACTTTCGAAGCCGCAGCCGTCTGTTCGGCAGCATCGGAATAGGGCAATGTCCAGTCGGCGGCACGCCCCTTGGCGAAGCGGTGCTCCCACGGCACCAATGCGGTATCCAGTGTCGATTGCGGGCTGAACGCTACCACGGTTGCACCAGGGGCCAGCACGGAGAAGGTCAGGGCCGCAAACCCGCCCATCGAGGTTCCGGCAAAGGCCACTGCCCCGAACTGCCGGAAGAAATCGCGGTCGCGCAGATCCTCCATAAAGGAAATCAGGGCATTGTCACGAAACCACGTAGGTGTCTGGGCATATACTCCAAGATGTGACCAGCCCTGATCAGCGCAAAATTTCTGGGCCCATGGTTCACGATCCAGTTGCTTGTTGCCGGCATTGTGCAGATTGTCGAAAGTGACCAGCAGGCGTTCAGAGCCACGGTTGACGAAAGAGGCCGCATAGTTTTCGAACTTGTGGTAAAATCCGGCGCTCGGACCGCCAACATATATTTCGTGATACCAGCTCGGAGCCTGTCCCGCACCCTCCGGCGGGTCTGCTTCGCGCGGCGCTGCAGCCAGTTCCATATTCCTTTTGTGGATAGTATCAACCGCCGCCATCAAAGCGGAAAACGCTACACTCCAACGTTGTTCCGGAGTGGTTTCATCGGGAACATCCACCGGGGGGTCGGCATCCTCATCCACCAGAAACAGATCGCGGTGTTCAGGCAGATACCGTTCGACCAGTCCGGTGTTTTCTGCGGCGAGGTCCTGCAACAGGGCGAATTTCTGTGACGGTGTATATACATCACCCGACCGGAAAATTTCGGGCCGGTCCATCGCGATCAACTCCCGGATAACCTCGCGGGTATTGAACTCCGTATTCTGCCCGAGACCGGCGAGCATCTCGGACAACTCGGCCGAAAGGGTCTTGTTGGTATTGTCGGCTTCGGGTGCCGGATTTTCCAGCTTTCCGGCGCCGATCAGCGAAGTGAAATCACTGACAATGTCGCGGTTTTCCAGACGGTCGCGCACGAAAGGACGGACCAGAATGTTATCGGCGCCGAATATATCGGCATAAGCATCGAGGATTTGCGTATAATTCAAACGGGGCCGGATTGCCTGCATGAAGCCTTTCCGGTCAGCGGGCACCCGGTTATTCTTGAGCAACTGTTTATACAACACCTCGATATAGCTGTCTTGCGGCCGCAGATAACAAACCACCCTGGTGTTCCTGCGCAGGTCGGCGGGCACGAGAGTGTCCAGCTTTCTTGCCACAATAATCCGGAACAGGATTTCACTCGATATAATATGCGTGGAATCGGGGGACGCGGCATATTCATCGGCAATTGCCCGCCAGAGAGGCGCGCCTGCGTCTTTCAGTATCTGGGCCGGCAACGGATTATGCGCAATATGCGTTCTGGCCGCACGCATATAATTCACGCCACCGGAACGCAAGGCATCCTCGTTGTTGAACAGATAGCTCTGCAATGCGGTGGTGCCGGTTTTCGGAGATCCTATGTGAATGACAAGCATCCGCTACACATCCTTTGCGGTAAGCTTGAAACCCAGAACCTGTGACCAGTGGATATGGCAGGACGTGCAAACAAACCCGTTCTTGCGGAAATTCCGCATCCCTAGGCGAAACCGGTTGAATTCGGTGCTGTATTCCGCGTCTTCGGCAAGTTTTTTCTGCATCGGATTAAGCATGATAAATACCGATTTCCGTGCAATCCGGCAAAATTCGTCAACCAGCTGCATCCAGTCCCGCGGATGGCAGTAATGTTCGATTGCCTGAAAGCACATGACATAATCATATTGCTTGTCGTCGAACGGATAAGGAGTAATGCCCGCATCAAACAGCGTTACCGGCAAATCTATAGCGTCGATAATGGGACGGTAGGGCCAGTCTATCATGTCGTCATCGTCGATATTCAGGCCGTAATCATCCGTTTTCCGCTTGAACGCCGCATCATTTACGCGACGGTAAATAGCGCTCCCGCCCGGATGTTTCTCTGAAACCATGTTCGCATAATCCGTTCCCATTACCTCATGCCCGAAATGACGGAAAATCTCCAGCATGGCACCGTGTGCAGTCGACAATTCCAGAACAGAGGAACGCGAGGCATCGGGACTGACAAGTTCGGGAAAATACAGCTGCGCGCGGTTCCAGCAGCGCGCGATATTTCCCGCCCGTCCCGCATATTTGTTTTGTATACGCGAAAACAGATCGAAATCCGCTTCGGCAATTTTATAGTCGGTCAGCAGTTCCCGGGGCGGAGACTCGCCAAACAAGTCGCCTGTATCGGCATAGCGCATGATTTTGGCGGTCTCGCGCTTGGCTTTGACCACTTCGGGCGGCAAGCCAGCCAGCACATGTTTGCGCCGTCGCGCACGCTTCGGAAGTTTCGGGGTGTCCGCCATCACCGTTTCTCCAGTTGTTTGCGCGCCTGATTCAGCCGCTTCCGGAACGCCGGCCCCCTGCGACGTGCAAGAACGTATTCACAGTATAGCACCATCAAACCGGGCCTGTTCAACTGATCGAGGCGTAGCAGCAAGTCCTTCAGGTATCTGGGAAATTCGCGCCTGTTGCGCAATAACCGGTAAAACTCTGCCGGTCCCAAAGAACCATCCACGCAGCCTTCGACCACAGGCTTCAGGATACCCATCCCCTGCATTGCAGACGCGATACGGTGACCCAGAAACCGGCACTTCAGCTTGTTGATATGGTCCCCGCGGAACAGCGCCATATGCATGGCGTCCAGCGGCGCCAGCGGATCATAGAAAAGATAGGCCTTCTGCGCCGATTGCAGCATATCCGGCGCGTATCCGTACCGGTCCTCGAAATCCCGCACCCAGGCCTTGCGATACCGGGTTTCCCAGCTCGCAACGGTCCGGTCCAGCGTGGCCTGCGGACTGATCGCAATAACCGTGGATCCGGGTGCCGCTGCCGCAAAAGCACAGGCGGCATAGCCCCCCATCGAGGCGCCGTAGAACACCACCTTTTCGAACTTCGCGAAGAAACCCTCGTCCCGAAGCCGGTCGAAAAAGTCATGCACGTTTCCATCCCGATACCAGGTCCAGTCATGGGCCATCAACCCGAGAATGGACCAGCCGCGGGAACGGACAAAGTCGAACCCCCAAGGCAGCTTGCTTTCGCTACGCTCGAAGACATGATCCAGATTTTCGAAAGTTACGATCAACGTCGAGTTTCCCTGCACGAACAGCGCCGTGTGATCCGGCCCGAGTTCCTCGTGGAAGCCGTTCTCCGCCCCGAAATCGGCCAGCCAGGTGCGCCACTCGGACTGGTTCATATCCGCCAGGTTCTGCTGCCGCTCAACCACGTGCCCGCCCCTTCGATAACCGGTGATACAATGCCTCGAGTTCAGGATCCTTGCGGGCATCGGAAATTCTTGTTTTCAGCCAGTCGCAGGCCCCTTCGTGAAGGGATTTCAACTCCGGGTCCTCGAGCAGCCTGTCATAGATTTCCTTCATTTTCGGCCGCATCCGCAATATCGAGGTATCCGTCTGGTCATTCAGATTCATCCGGCGCCAATACTCGGCATCGCGTTCCATCCCGCCGTGCACCATCCCTTTCTGGAACTTTAACAGAAAAGTATCCTGATACCGGACAGCATAATGGTTCACCTGCGCGAGCTTGTACCCGATTGTATCCTGATGAAACCGCCAGAAGCTGTCATGATAGCGTTCGGGCATTTCCTCGCCGTTTCCGTTTACCCATCTGACCGCATTCCACCCGGAACCCCGAACCCGTCGTGGACGATGGGTTCCCATCGCCTCCACTTTTTCTGTCCGGAACAGGCTTTTCATACCCCAGGCTTGTGCCGGACGGGGCCGGAAATCAGCGGCAGCACGGGTAAAATCGTCGATCAGGAAGTTTCCGCTGTAGCTTCTGTTTCCAGCGTTTCCGAACAACCTCCATGCCAGCGAAATTATATCGGCCCCGCCACTGGCCGAAATCAAATCGGCAAGGGTTCCATTTCCGACATGAATGTTGATGAACTCGTCCACATCGATGATTGCCGTCCATTCGTATTCATCGAGAAGCGGCTCTTGCCGTGCCCTGCGGAAGGCACGAATCTGGTAGCTCGCCCGTTGCCCCGCCCGCTTGAAATTGTCGCGGTGGGTCGCGTACCCGAGTGTTTCAAGACGCCGGATAATCCTGTCGGTCCCGTCGGAACAGTCATTGGTATAAACAAGAAAGTGGTCAATTCCGATCGCCAGATGATAGGCGACCCATTCCAGAACAAACGCGCCCTCGTCCTTCATACAGGTAATTACAAGTGTTTTCTGTTTATTCATCGCTCATCCATCTCAGGCCCGCTTGGCCGGAAGGCCAGTCCGGATTGGAGCCTCGCCGGGGTCAATCCCGTGTTTTTTCAACAGTCTGCCGATCAGCCCCCGCACAGGAGGTATCCCGTCATGCCTTCGTGCTATTCTGACCCGCATCCGGTGTCCATAGAAATGGATTGACGTTGTGTCTTCTGTAATGTGCTGATGAACATCGTAGCCCCGGCGCAGCATCAAAAGTCGCTCGTTAAAGCGGAAGGGATACAATATTTCACGCGGTAAAGCGTGGCGGATTTCCCCCGTTCTGTTCAGAAAATATGTGAAAGCCGCCGGTCCCCATGCTCCCCATGGCTGGTCGGAAACATGCACCGGTTCCCCCCTGTTGTACGCTTCTTCCAGTTGCGCACGATATTCGGCACCGAACCAGTCGGGAATTGCATACTCGTCACGCGTATATTCAAGCAGCAAGCCGAGCGCCTCGCTATCGGAGGGCAATCCAATTACCCCGATGCCGACAGAACGGCGCGCCTGAAAGGCATAATAATGTCCGGTGCCGGTCTTGAACGGCTTCAGGCAATACGCATCGGTATCCACCCAGATCAACCGGTCATTTTGGGCCAGCATATGATAGCGGAACAGATCGGCATGAAGCGTAAAGCTTCCGGTGCGGTTATGCGAAAGATAGGAGTCGGCGGACAATACGGTATTTGCATCGCAAACCTCGACACCGTCCGGAATATTGGGCACATCCCCGTAGGAAAAAAACTTTACGTGATGCCCCGCATCGATAAACGACCGGATTGCCAATATCTCCAGAAAACTGAGCGGGCCGCCGATCCAGAGCATTCCAATCTGGTATTCTCTCATATGCCCCTGCTCCCGAAACCGTTCACCGCTTGTGCACCACTACGACCTGATCGCGGCGCTTTTTCTGGTATTTTGCCTGAAACACGAAACAGCCGGAGATATCCGCCCGCAGGGTGTTCATCTCGGCGGCGATATTTTCGTCAGCGTTGCTGAAAACGCCGGTCGAAAGATAGCTTTGGAATACCTCGGCGGTCTTGCTGATATCGGAGCGTTCATAGGCTTTCGGCTGCCATCGCAGGTCCTCGATAATATAAAGGCCGCCGGATTTCAGCTTCGGAAACAGAGACAAAAACGCGTTTTGCTGATGGTGCGAGGCGTGGGACGCATCGTCAATGATGATGTCGAAATCCGCCACATCCTTCAGCGCCGCGTCGATGTATTCCCGCTTGTCCATGTCGCACCGGATGAAGCTGAAACGGTCTGCCTCGAACCACGAAAAATCCGAGATATCCAGCCCGACAATCTCGGCCTTGGTGAAATACTCCAGCCACATACGCACGGATGGCAGGTCGGTGGTCTCGCGGTCGGCGCTCTTGCCGTGCTCCGGCCCGCCGATCTGCAACCCCATTTCGAGGAAACGGATCTTGCGATGCCGGAATGGCTGGAACAACATGTTGTAGAGTTCGGTATACCGGTGTTTGGACGACCCCTTGTCCGAACCGTATTTGTCGGCCAGGTCGGTCAGGTTGAGCTGCCCGCGCCCGTAGCGCGCCGAGGCCGGCAGCGGTTCGCTCGCTGCTGGCGCGACCTCGGGTTCCGGTGCCTTTCTGATGATTGGCGCGGCCCCGGGATCAATCTTGTGTTTCTTCAACAATTGTCCGATCAGGCTTTGCGGATGGGGGATGCCGCCCTCGCGCTCCACCAGTCGTGCCCGCATCCGCCGGCCATACAGATGCACCGAATAGGTCTCGGGCGTTACATAGGCCTGCACATCGGTATCCGGCTTCAGCATCTTGCGCCGCTCTTTGAAGGTAAACGGATAGAGCGCAACCCGCGGCAAGGCATAGCGCACCTCGCCTGTTTTGTGCAGGAAATGGGTGATCGCGTGCGGCCCCCAGACCCCCCAGGGCTGCTCGCCTGCCGGGACAGGATTCCCCGCGTCGCGTTTCGCGATCAGCTCGTTTTCATATTCCTTGCCATACCATGACGGAATGGCGAACTCGTCTTCGGTCAGCGTCAACAATTCGCCCAAGGTGTCGCTGTCGGCTGGCAGAGCGAGAACGCCGCCGTTGATATGCGAATCCGACTCCCAGCCATAGAAATGGCCGTCCACCGGCTCGAAACGCTTCACACAATAGGCATCGGTGTCGGCCCAGATAGTGCGGTCATTCTGTTCCAGCAACTTATAACGGAAAACATCGGAATGGAGCGCGGGGCTACCTGTGCGCTTGTGGACCATGACGTTGTCCATCGACAGAACCTCGTTGGCATCCGCCACTTCGATTCCCTCGGGAATATTACCCACTTCGTCATAGGTATAAAGCCGCACATGGTGGCCGGCGTCCCTGAAGGAAACGAGGCAAAGCTGTTCGAGGTAACTGAGCGAACCGCTGACCCAGAGGGCGGCAATCTGGTATTCGGGGGACAAGTGAAACCTCGACAAAACGGGAAAACAGAATTCGGAATTCTGTTTATGCCAAAATCGCCCCGATGCCAAGAACAACACCGCACCCGAGATTGTTTCGGCCAGCGAACAGGGTCGGAAACAAGGGAAATGGCGCACCCGACAGGATTCGAACCTGTGGCCTCTGCCTTCGGAGGGCAGCGCTCTATCCAGCTGAGCTACGGGTGCCTGTAGCGCGGTATAGTCCAGCCGCCGCGCGAGTGCAATCCGCATATTGGCTTGAATTCATGCAGGGTTCGCGGCATAGCGGTGGGCATGTCTAGACCGGAAAACATACTCGCAATCGTTCAGGGCGGACGGCTGGAATACGAGGCGCTGGTGTTCATGGCCTCGTTGCGGGCGGCGGATCCGGGCGGGGACTATACCGTTTATCTGGCCGAGCCGCAGCCCGGGCCCTTGTGGCAGGACGATCCGCAGATCACCAACCCCGCGGTGCGTATGGAGCTGGAGCGGCTGGGCGCCACGATCCTGCCGCTGGACAATATGGTTTTCGGGCAAAGCTACCCCTATGGCAACAAGATCGAGGCGCTCTCGTTGTTGCCGGCGGGCGAGAATTTCGTGTTTTTCGATACCGACACGCTGTTCACCGGCCCACTGTCGGAGGTGCCGTTCGACTTCGCGCGCCCCTCCGCATCGGGCAGAGTCAGCGGGACGTGGCCGCAACCGGACCTCTATGGTCCGGGCTATGCGGATATCTGGAAATCGCTGTATGACCGTTTCGGGCTGGATTTCGATTCCTCGCTGGATACGGGCCAGCCGGCCGAATACTGGCAGCGGTTCCTGTATTTCAACGCCGGATATTTCTTCGGCGCCGATCCGCAGTCATTCGGAGCGCTGTTTCTGGAATACGCCCGCGAAATACGCGACAACCCGCCAGCCGAACTCGACGGGCAGTCGCTCGACCCGTGGCTGGACCAGATCGCGCTGCCGCTGGTTATCCATGCACTCGGCGGCGGGCGGGATACGCTGCCAAAGGGGTATCTGGACGGCAAAACCACCTGCCACTATCGCGCGCTGCCGTTGCTGTATGCGCGCGAGAGCGATGCGGTGATCGAGACGCTGGAACGGGTCTGCGCGCCGAACCGGATCAAGAAACTGCTGAAGGAATACGAGCCGTTCAAACGGCTGGTGTTCCAGAAACGCGGACACAAATTGCGGGCGCTGATTGACGAGGACGACCTGTTCAAGCCCGAGGAAAAACTGCGCAAGAAGATCAAGAACCGCGGGTTCTGGATGCGGTAGAAACGACAAACCCCCACATTTGCATGCGGGGGTCGTCAAAAAACGGACCGGAGCCCGCTTCGGTTCCGCCTTACAGCAGACCTTCGCGTTGCATCTTCTTGCGTGCCAGCTTGCGCTGACGGCGAATGGCCTCGGCCTTCTCGCGTGCTTTCTTGACGGAGGGTTTCTCGAAATGCTGCTTGAGCTTCATTTCACGGAAAACACCTTCGCGCTGAAGTTTTTTCTTCAGAGCACGGAGCGCCTGTTCGACGTTGTTATCACGAACCGTTACCTGCATGTGGTTACACCACCTTTCTAGGTTAGATTTGCAGAATTGCAGGAAGGCGCTCTATAGCAACCCGCGCGCAATCTGTCTAGGGCGTAGACCCGTAAATCCCGCACCGCCAGTTAGCCGGATTTTTGTTCTGGCAAGGCGCAATCCCGCAGGAATAGCGGGACTATTTCAAGGGGTTGCAACACAGCCAGGGCGGAAATCCGGCTAACCCGAAGGGCGTGGATATCGCTTCATTTCAGCGGCGTGCGCCGCTTGCCAATAGAACCACTATTGACGGCGCGGCGCAAACCGCTGATATTTCGCGATATTCACGCTGGCGGCACGGGGTTTATGAGTCTACGCCCTAGACTGCGGGCAACGAAACGAGGCCCGATATGGAATCACGCAAAACCGAAACCGATCATATTGCCGAAACCCGCGCCAGAGTGCTGGAGGCCGCCCTGCCGCTGGTGGTGTTCGACGGCTGGAGCGAGCAAACACTGAAGGATGCCATTGCCGATTCGGGGGTGGACGAGGGGCTGGCCCGCCTTGCCTTTCCGCGCGGGGCGGTCGATCTGGCGCTGGAGTTCCACATGGACGGCGACCGGCAACTGGCCGCGGCGATGGCCGGAGCCGACCTCGACGGGATGCGGTATCGCGACCGCGTGGCCTTCGGCATCCGCAAACGTCTGGAAATCGCCGTGCCGCATCGCGAGGCCGTGCGCCGCGGCTCGGCCCTGTTTGCCCTGCCGATCCATGCGGCGGACGGGGCGCGGGCGATCTGGCACACGGCAGATACCATCTGGAACGCCCTTGGCGATACCAGCCGCGATGTGAACTGGTATACCAAGCGCGCGACGCTTTCGGCGGTCTATTCCGCCGCCGTTCTGTATTGGTTGGGGGACGAAAGCGAGGGCAGCACGGACACTTGGGACTTCATCGACCGGCGCATCGAAAACGTCATGCAGTTCGAAAAAGCCAAAGCGACGTTGCGGAAAACCCCCCTGGCCAAGGCTTTCATGTCCGGCCCCGGTCGGATACTTGATAAGGTAAAGGCCCCCGGCGAAACGCCGTCGGACCTACCCGGATCAACAAGGAAATAGACGATGGCGATCAGTGACAATATCCTAACATGGTTCAACGGCGCGTGGACGCGAGGCAATGTGCCGGTCATGGGTTCGGCCGATCATGCGACGTGGCTCGGCTCGATGGTATTCGACGGAGCGCGCGCTTTCGAAGGGGTGATGCCGGACCTCGACCTGCATTGCCGGCGTATCGTGCGCTCAGCCGATGCGATGGGGTATGACTCGCCGGTGGATGCGGAAACTATCGAGGCGATTATCCGCGAGGGTGTCGCCATGTTCCCCGCCGGTGCGGAGCTGTATCTGCGCCCGATGATCTGGTCCACCGAGGGCGACGTGACCATGCTGGGCGCCGATCGCGCCTCGGGGGCCTATGCGATCTGTATCGAGGAATTGCCCATGGGCGGTATCGGAGAATATGCTCTGACCGTATCGCCCTATCGCCGCCCGCGCCCCGATATGGCGCTGACCGAGGCCAAGGCCGCCTGTCTGTACCCCAACAACGCCCGCATCGCGCAGGAGGCGGTGAAGCGCGGCTTCAGGACCGCCCTGTCGCTGGATGTGGACGACAACGTGGCGGAGACCTCCAGCACCAACGTGTTCATGGTGCGCGACGGCGAGGTTTTCACCCCCGCCCCGAACGGCACCTTCCTGAACGGCATCACCCGCCAGCGCACCATCGCCCTGTTGCAGGCCGACGGGATCAAGGTGACGGAAACCGCGCTGAAGGTCGCGGATTTCGAGCAGGCAGACGAGATCTTCCTGACCGGCAACGCCTTCAAGATCACCCCCGTTACCCGTTTCGAGGATCGCGAACTGCCGATCAAGACCGGCACGCATGTGCGCGAACTTTACTGGGATTACGCCCTTTCGGAGAAATGACATGACCCCCGCCACCATGCGCGCCATTGAAATCAGCGAGGCCGGAGGGCCGGACGTCCTGCGCCCGACCACACGTCCGGTGCCGGAACCTGCGAGCGGGGAGATCCTGATCAAAATCGAGGCCGCCGGTGTCAACCGCCCCGACGCGCTGCAACGCGCGGGAGCCTATGCGCCGCCGCCCGATGCCTCGGACCTGCCCGGTCTGGAATGTGCGGGCGAGGTGGTGGCGACCGGTGCAGGCGTCAGCCGCTGGCAGGTGGGCGACAAGGTCTGCGCCCTGCTGCCCGGTGGCGGCTATGCCGAATATGCCACCACGCATCAGGACCATGCCCTGCCCGTGCCCGAGGGCCTGACCATGGTCGAGGCCGCCGCCCTGTGCGAGACCTTCTTCACCGTCTGGACCAATGTTTTCGAACGCGGCCATTTGCAGGCGGGCGAGACGTTTCTGGTCCATGGTGGCACCTCCGGCATCGGCACCACGGCGATACAGCTTGCGCGGGCTTTCGGCGCGCGGGTGTTCGCCACGGCCGGCAGTGCGGAAAAATGCGCGAAATGCGTCGAGCTGGGGGCCGAACGGGCGATCAACTACAAGGACGAGGATTTTGTCGAGGTGGTCAAATCCGCCACGGACGGGCGCGGTGTGGATTTGATCCTCGACATGGTCGGCGGTCCCTATATCGCCCGCAACATCCGTGCGCTGGCGGTGGACGGGCGGCTTGCGATGATTGCGTTCCTTGGCGGACCGAAGGCAGAAATCAACTTCGCCCAGATCATGACCAAACGCCTGACCGTTACCGGATCGACATTGCGCCCCCGCTCGGTGCAGGACAAGGCGGTGATTGCCGAGGCCTTGCGCGCCAGAGTCTGGCCGCTGATCGAGGCCGGACGGATTGCGCCGGTGATGGACCGGGTTTTCCCGCTGGCTCAGGCCGCCGATGCCCATCGCCGGATCGAGAGCGCGGAGCATATGGGGAAGATCGTGCTGACACTCGGCTAGCGGATCGGCTCCAGCAAGGCATCCTCCAGCGTGCAGTCCCGCACGGTTTCGGCACTGCATTCCCGCAGCTCCAGATCCTTCGACAGGCAAATCCGCACTTCCTGTATCAGACCGGCCTTGCAGGTGACGGTGATCTGGTCCGGCTCCATGTCGGGGTTGGCCTCCAGAAAGGCGGCCTCGATAACGCGGGCGGGGACCTTCACCGGTTTGGTCAGGCGGCGCAGGATGTCGGGGCGGGTGATGCTTTCGTAAGCCTTGCGCGCGGCCTCGAAATAGGCATCCGATGACAGACCCGAACAACGCCCGTGTTTCTTCCACTGATACCACGCCAGCCCGCTGGTCCCCATGATGTCCGCCATCGCAGAGGTCTCGCGGCGCGAAGGGTCGCGCGCGCCGGTCAGGCAAAAGGACGGCCAGCCCTGTTCATATTGCGGCCACAAGCCGTGCAGGGTGAAACCGAACCCCCGCCCCGCATCGCATTGCGGCGAGTTGCGCGCGTCGCCTTCGAGGTCGCACCAGCTTGGCGTCCAGCTCAGCGATAAAACGTAGTAGTCGAAATCGCCGGCACGCTCGCCCTCGGCCAGTGCGGGGGTGGCTATTAAAAGGGCCAAACAAAAGGTCTTTAACATTCTGATCATCTGTCCTATATACAGTCCCGAATTCCCCGCGAAAACCCAATAAGCGCTCCGCGCACCCGAGTTTTCAAACCGGGACAAGTCTGTTTGAAGGAGAGACCCCTATGGCGCTTCCATTGATGGCCAAAGCTACAGCCGTTTGGCTGGTTGACAACACGACGCTGACATTTCCGCAAATCGCGGAATTCTGCGGCCTGCACGAGCTGGAGGTCAACGGCATCGCCGATGGCGAGGTCGCCGTGGGTGTCAAAGGGTTCGACCCCATCGCCAACCGGCAGTTGACTGCCGAGGAAATCGCCCGTTGCGAGGCCGATCCGAAGGCCAAGCTGCAACTGATGTATAACCCCGCTGCCGAAGGCGAGACCAAACGCAAGGGTCCGCGCTATACGCCGCTGTCCAAACGTCAGGACCGCCCCTCGGCCATCGCATGGCTGGTCAAGTTCCATCCGGAGCTGAGCGACGGGCAGATCAGCAAGCTGGTCGGCACCACCAAGCCGACCATTCAGGCGATCCGCGACCGCACCCACTGGAATATCGCCAATATCTCGCCCATCGATCCGGTGGCCCTCGGTATGTGCAAACAGGGGGAACTGGATGCAGCCGTGGCCAAGGCCGCCAAAAAGAAGGGCGCCGAGACCATGACCGACGACGAACGTATGAAGCTGGTCTCCACCGAGCAATCGCTGAACATGCCCGAGGAACCGCGTGTGCCCTCCTCCATGTCCGGTCTGGAGAATTTCAGCCTGAGCGAGCCGGAAACAGAGGAAGCGGTTGTGGATGCGGACAGCCTGTTCAACCTGCCCAAAGGCAACGGTGACGACGAATAACCGCACCGCTATTCGGAATTGGAAGGCCGGAGTTTGCTCCGGCCTTTTTTAATGTGCGGGAATATCCACCGGATCGAGCAGGCTGCGCCCGCCGTCCACTGCCAGAATCTGGCCGGTGATAAAATGCGCCTTGCAGGACGCCAGAAACGCCGCCGCATCGGCGGCCTCGTCCGCTTCGCCAATGTGGCCGAGCGGGGTGGCCGCCACGATTTTGTCGTGCAACTCCGGATGGTCGCGCAGGGACTGGCGCAGGCTGGCGCTCATCAGGCTGCCCATGGCGATGCCGTTGACGCGGATGCCATGCGGGGCAAAGGCCACGGCCAGCGAGCGGGTCAGCTGGTCCAGCGCCGCCGTCGAAACGGAATAGGCCAGAAGCTCCGGCCGCGTGTGGCTGGCGGCGATAGAGGACAGGTTGACAATCGCGCCGATGCTTTCGTCCGGTTCGCGGTCCGGGCTTTGCTGGATCATCCGTTTGGCCACCGCCTGCGCCAGACGCATGTTGACGGTAACATTCTGGTGCAGCAGTTGTTCGAACACATCCACATCGTCGAGCGGGTCCGAGGTCAGCACCTGACGGCTGGCGTTGACCAGCACATCGACACGTTCGAACCCGTCGATCGTGGTGGCCAGAAGGTTGTTGACCGTCAGCTTTTCCTGCAGGTTTCCGGCAAAGGCCATCGCCTTGCCGCGCCCGTTCTGTAGTGATTCAACCTCGGAATCGAGCTTTTCCTCGTCCATGTCGGCCAGAACGACGTTTGCCTCCAGATCGACAAAACGCCGGGCGATGGCCAGACCGATGCCGTTGGCCGCGCCGGTGACAATGACAGTTTTTCCAGCGATTGTCGGATCCATATCCAGCCTCGTGATTCCATCTGCACAAGCGCCGACACTAGCCGAAGCGCATTCGTTTTTCGAGAAATTTCTACCGCGCCGCTTTCGGGCGACGGGCGCGGACGACCTTGAAAGCGCGGTCCTGTTCCAGTATTTCCCAGTGCTTGAAATGCGCCTCCAGCGCGGTTTCATAGGGGAGCTGCCGGTTCGCCACCATCAGGAACTGCCCCGAGGGTTTGAGGATTCGCGCCGCCGCAGCGATGAAGCCGATCCCGATGGATGGCTCGGCCGCGCGGCTCTGGTGGAACGGCGGGTTGGAAATCACGGTCTGATAGGGCGTGGCCGGTTTGCCAAGCGCAGATACATCGGCCCAATGGAAACGCGCGCGCGGATCGATGACGTTGGTTCTGGCGGCCTCGAGCGCGCTGTATTCCGCTTCGTAGAGGTCCAGCGTCTCGATTCTATCGCAAGCCGCAAGCGCCTGTTGCGCCAGATAGCCCCAGCCGGCACCGAGGTCGGCCACCGCCCCCTTGACCGACTTGTCGAAATAGCGGGCCAGCATTTCCGACCCCGTGTCGATTTTTTCGGGGCTGAACATGCCCGGCGCCGTCAGATAGCCGGCCGGATTGCGTTTCGGTCCGGCAGCGGCCTCCCAGTCCGCGAAAGCCGCGGGGACCGCGCCCGACAGCCAGAAAACCTTGCCGTGCGATTTCGACAGGACGCCGGAAATATCCGTCACCTTGCGCACCGCCTTCAATAGAGAATCCACCCCGTCCGTTTTGTTGCCGCTCACCAGCACCACCCCGTCGGGCGCAACCAGACGCAACGCCCGTGCCACATTGGCCATGTTCTCGGCCCGGTTGCGGGTCAGTTCGACCATGGCACCGGAAAACCGCCCTCCGGCCACGGGCACAACCGTAAACCCGCGCGCCTCCAGCCGGTCGGCCACGGGTTTGAAACCTTGCTCGCACACGAACCCTTCACGCGCGGCCAATTCCTGCGGAATCTCTGCCGAGGGGCGGATGAACAGTATCGGGCCGTCGGGAAGCGCGAGCAGCCCCTCGTCAAGCGGGAGCAATATGCGGGCGGGATCGGACATGGGGTTTCCCTTCAGGGACTATTCTTTTTCCATCGTGCATTGCAGCGGATGCTGGTTGCGGCGGGCGTAATCCATCACCTGCGTCACCTTGGTTTCGGCGATTTCGTGCGTGAACACGCCGACCACAGCCAGCCCCTTGGTATGCACGGTCAGCATGATTGCCTCGGCCTGTGTGCTGCTCAAACCGAAGAAACGTTCCAGCACATGCACGACGAATTCCATTGGCGTGTAATCGTCGTTCAGCAACAAAACCTTGTAAAGCGGCGGTTTTGCCGTTTTCGGTTTCGTCCTTGTAACGATCGCTGTGTCCTGATCATCCTCGAAATCGGATGCCATGGTCGGGTTTTGGAAAACTCGGGTCATATCGGTCCTGCGTATACTTGTTGACCGACTATATATTCGCCCGGTGCAAATAGAAAAGGGGGCAAAAAGCCCCCCTTCCCGGAATTATGTTGCCCTGTGCCTAGGCAGCAAAGGGTTTCAGCCCGCTTGCGGCCTGAACACGCTCGTTGATCGGCGCGGTTACGTCCTTGGCAGCGGCCATATACAGCTCATTCATTTTCGTAGCCTGTGCCACGAAACCCTCGAAAACGGATTTGGCGAATTCGGACTGTTTCTCGAACAGTTCGGTCGCGGTTTTGGCGGTTGCCAGTTCCTGCGCCACAGCCACGGCATCCTCGAAGGATTTTTTCGTGTATGTGGTGATTTCTCCGGTCAGGGTCTCCGTAACCTTGGCAGCGGCTTCGGAAGCCTTGACGATGGCCTCGACGTTCTGCTGGCCAAAGGTAGCGATATCTTCGAAACCTTTTGCAGCGGTTTCGGTGGCTTTATCGGCTTTTTTTGTAGTGGTTTTTGCAGTCATGGGAGGTCTCCATCAATGTGGGAGCGCAAATGCGTCCGTGAATTTCCTGAGCCTGATATAGGTGCGATGTTGCACTGCGTCAAGATATTATTGTGCGTCGCACCATTTACCGAGATGAATCCCGTTAGCAACACCTCGGGACCAACTGGAAAATAAGTGTTTTCTTGTGCGGATTTCCCGTGCTAGAATGGAAAAAAATAAATGCGGCACCGGAAAACGGGCCGTTTGAGGCAGATATTTCGAACCGATCGGCAGATCCGATGTTTACTAAGGCGATACGGGGCTTTGTCCTCGTCCTTTCTCTTATGCTGTTGGCCGCCACGGCCGGCGCGGCCCCCTATGCCGCGTTTGTCATGGACGCGCGCACCGGCGAGGTGCTGCATTCGCGCAATGCCGATACGCGACTGTATCCGGCATCCCTGACCAAGATGATGACCCTCTATCTGGTGTTCAACGAGATCGAATCCGGCCGTATGAGCCTTGACCAGAAGATCACCATCTCGCGCAATGCCGCGAGCGAGCCGCCCTCGAAACTGGGATTGAAAGCGGGGCAGAAAATCGCCCTGCGCTATCTGATCCGCGCCGCAGCCGTGAAATCCGCCAATGATGCCGCCACTGCCATCGGCGAGGCGATTTCCGGCTCCGAGGAAGAATTCGCGCGCTATATGACCCGGGCGGCCCGCGCCATGGGAATGAGCCGCACCACCTTCAAGAATGCCCATGGCCTGACGCAGGCCGGACATCTGTCCACGGCCCGCGACATGGCCACGCTGGGACGGCGGCTGTTCTACGATTTTCCCGAGTATTACAACCTGTTCAGCCGCATCACGACCGACGTGCCGGGACGCACACTCTATAATACCAACCGGAAATTCCTGCGCGCCTATCAGGGGGCCGACGGTATCAAGACCGGCTATACGGCAGCGGCGGGGTTCAACCTTGTAGCTTCGGCCCGTCGCGGTAACGAGCGGATCATCGCCGCGATGTTCGGTGGCACCTCGACTGCGCAGCGCAACCAGCAGGTGGCCAAGCTGCTTGATATGGGGTTCGACCGGGCGCCGACCCGCGTTGCAACAGTGCGGCCTCCGGCGTTGCATATCTCGCCAAAGGGCGGGGGCGGCGCGCCGCGCGGTTCCGGGCTGGTGCGCACGGCCTCCCTGCCGGTTCCGAGGCGCAACGGCGGGGCAATTGCCCCTGCCGAGGCACCGGCCACAGTCGCCATGGCCCGCAATATCGACAATCTGGTTTCCACCGTGGTCACCGAGGCCCAGCGCGAAGCGGCCGAGGCCGAAGCCGCCGCAATCATCGCGGCGATCACCGCCAGCGCCCCTGTCGGCACGCCCGACAGCGAAATGGAACGGCCGCTGCGCCGCCCTGCGAGCATTGCCGATACACAGGTCGCCAGTCTGGAACCGGCAACGGTTACCGACGCCACACCGGTGCGTCCGGTATACGAATTCGGCGACTGGGCCATCCAGATCGGCACCTACCGCAACCGTGTAAACACCGAGAAGCTGTTGCTGAAAACCGCGTTGATGGATCTAGATTCGCTCGAAGGCGCGGCGCGCAAGGTCGAGGTTACGCAGGTGCAGGGCGTCACCATGTATCGTGCCCGCTTCGTCGGTCTTAGTCAGGCGGATGCGGTCAAGGCCTGTGCCCGCCTGCAGTCGCGCGGAGATGCCTGCGATGTCGTCGGACCCGGGGGCTAAAAGTCGATTTTCACATCGGGCAGATCGAGCGCACGCACCAGATCGCGCACCTCCTGCCGTGCCGCGATGTTGGAAAGCGTCAGCTTGTCGCGTCCGAGGTCCTTCAGGTCCAGCAACGTCAGCCCGTTCAGGAACAGCTCGCGGAAAATCACCCGCTCCGAGAAGCCCGGCACCAGACGGAAACCGATACGGTCGGACAGTTCCTGCAAGGCCGTGCCCACCTTGCGTTTGTTGTGTGCGTTCAGCGTAGCCATGCGGTTGCGCAGCACCACCCAGTCCACCGGCTTCAACCCTGCCTGCGAGCGCAGCTGCCGCGCGCTCCAGACCATTTCGGAATAGATCGACGGCCCGAGAATCTTACCCGTAGCCGGATCGAGGCGCGCCAGCAGGTCGAAGTCGATCAGGCTGTCGTTCATCGGCGTGATCAGCGTATCGGCCACCGCGTGTGCCATCTGGGCATAGCGGGTGTGTGCTCCCGGGCAGTCGATCAGCACAAAGGAACATTCGGCCTCCAGCGTGTCCAGCGCCTCGGCAAAGCGGCCTTCTTCCTCGGCCTGCGCAGCCTTCTGGCTGTCCTCCTGCGACAGGCGCAGGCTGAAGCGTTTCGGCATGGGCAGATCGACCTTGTTGATCGCGCAATAGGACTCGCGATTGTCGATGTAGCGGAAAAAACTCTGCTGGCGCAGGTCCAGGTCGAGCGCCCCGACCTGGTGTCCCGAGCGTGCCAGCGCCGCCATCAGATGCATGGCGGTGGTGGACTTTCCCGAGCCGCCCTTCTCGTTTCCGAATACGATGATATGTGCCATGGTTCCCCGACGAGAAAACGCGCCCCCTCGGGGACGCGCTGTAACTGGTATCCGATTCCGCAGGTGCGGAAAAGATCAGAAGCCGAGGCCTTCGTATTTTTTCTTGAATTTGGAAACGCGGCCGCCGGTATCCATCAGGCGTGTGTTACCGCCGGTCCATGCGGGATGCACGCTCGGATCGATATCGAGGGTCAGCACGTCGCCCTCCTTGCCATAGGTGGAACGGGTCTCGTAGGTGGTCCCGTCGGTCATCTTGACCGTGATCATATGGTAATCCGGATGGATATCTTTTTTCATGTCTCTGGCTCCTGATATGCGGGACTGAGCACCCTGCGACAACCCGATGGTCCGGTAAGGAGTCGCCCCGCGAAAACTTGAAGTCCGGCCTATAGCGAATGCCCGACGATTGGGCAAGGGGATTCGTCAATCCTGATTGTGCATCCGCGATTTGCGCAGTGCTGCCAGATCGACCCGCTCGCGGTCGCGTGCCATGCCGGCCATGGCCTCCATCTCCGCGGCGCGGCGTTCCTCCTCGGCCTGAAGGGCGAGGGAGTAGGCCAGCGCGGCGCCGGCCGCCAACACGCAAAACGCCCAAATGGCGTATACCGCGATGCTGTAATACAGGAACGGATCAAGTCCCAGCAAATACTCCATATCCAGTTTCATCCCGCCAAAGGCGATTACAAACAGCACAAACGGCACAAATACGATGACCAGGGACAGGACCAGCAAGTTCACAAACTGCGCACCGATCCCCCAGATAGTGAAATGGTTCGGCGGCTTCGCCACCGCCATTGCCGCCGCCGCCGCAACAGACACGCCCATTGCGGCATAGGCCACGCAAATACCCAGCACCCAGCCTGCCGAAACGGCAACGGGAAACTGCAAGGCCGCCTCCTTGACAAAATACGACTTGAAGCGCGCCGAAAGGCTGGAAGCCTCGGCCAACTCGTCCAGAAACGGGTTGCCGCTCAGGTTCAGACCCGTGAGCATAAAGGAAAGGCCGAACAATGTTATGATCACGGTCATCAATGGCACGTTGAACCGCAATACCCGCCATGTAACGCTGAACAGCTTGCCGATTTCCGAACCGTCGGTAACCTTCAGGGCCATCATGCCGCCACGGATGGCCAGAATGAACAAAAGGACCAGAATCGGCTGCACGAACAACACGACCAGCATCGCCAGCGCAATAGGTTCGTCCTGCAAAAGGTCGAATACTGCTTTCACACCATAAAGGGTTATCCCCAGCACCGGCATCCAGAACAGGGCGACGACAAAGGACAGCACGATAGAGCGTGTAAAGAATTCACCAAACCACATAGCGTGAGGATGCCTCAAAAATCAGGCGCTGAAAACCCCGTTATCAGGGAAAATGCAAACAAAACGGGCGCCCCGCAGGACGCCCGTCAAAATCATGTGTGCCGCTTCTATTTCTTTTTGAGCGGACGGTAATTTGTTTTCTCGGCGATACGGGCCGATTTGCCGCGACGCTCGCGCAGATAGAACAGTTTTGCGCGACGCACCTTGCCGCGGCGAACCACGGTGATGCTGTCGATGTTCGGCGAGTGCAGCGGGAATACGCGTTCCACACCTTCGCCGAAGGAGATCTTGCGAACCGTAAAGGCCGCGCCGATGCCGTTGCCGCCATTGCGGGCGATGCAGACGCCTTCGTAGTTCTGGACACGCGAGCGGCTGCCCTCGGTCACCTTGTAGCCTACGCGAACGGTGTCGCCGGCCTTGAAATCGGGGATGTCTTTGCCAAGTGCGGCAATCTGCTCGGCTTCGAGCTGTTCGATGATGTTCATATCAGTCGTCCTTTTTGCTCGTCTTTTCGACGAAGTTCTGCGCGTCCGAGAGCTCCTGGTCTTCCACCGAGTCCGCAATATGCGCTCGCCAGAGATCGGGACGACGTTCCTTGTTTGCGCCCGCATCCTGCCCGCCAATTGCCACATCCGGTTCCGAAAGGAGAATTCCGGGGATGTGGCCCGCGCAAAATACCGGCCATCGGTCATCAAACGATTCCCGACCCGCGCGGTATACGGCCAACGCCCACGGGTTTCAAGGCCCGGTTTCGCGAGCTTGCGACCGGAACTTGCCTGTTGCCGTTTCAACCGGAGCACGTCAGTATGGCTCCATATTGCTGTTTTTTATTCAGGAGATATCCAATGTTGAAGATTGCGGGCCTGCTGGCCCTTTCGTTTATGTTTCCAGTCATTGCACTGGCGCAGGCGCTCGACTACAAGGCGATTATCGCCCGAAGTGCCCCCGTCAGTATCGTATTCGACCAGAGTTTCGAACAGGAGCGCGGCCGCCAGTTGCCGCTGCATTTTTCGATCGTTGTGCCGACGTCGCCCGAAGAGGTCCTCATAAAGGGCAAGTTCGACGGAGATGCCGCTTACGGATCGTTGTTTTTCTATACGCCGGAACAACAGCTGGCGGAGTATCTGAACCTTTCGCAGGTTACGATACAGCAAGGCACGCCGGAGCAACGCGTCGAATATCTAGCGAACGCCTTTCGCGCGCAGATACTCCCCGACTACGAGGGTTTCGACGAGTTCACAAACCTGGGAATCCGCGAAGCCCGTATCGCGGGTTATCCGGCTGTGGAAATGGTAGGACACTACATGGACGAAAAATACGGCAGGATCATCCTGCGCACTATCGGCATTTTCGCCCCTTCCGGCGGTCGTGTCCTGATCGCCAAATCCCGCACGGTGCTGGCCGGTATTCCGGTAGAGAACGTGAACGGGATGTCGGAAACATTCGTCGGGCAGGTCCTGGAGTCGGTGAAGTTCATCGGGACGCGCAACAACGGCGACCTGTTTACTTTTTAGACCGGCCCTCGAAGGCGGCCCAGAGGTCGGGGCGGCGTTCCCGGGTGATTTTTTCGCTCTGGCTGCGCCGCCATTCCGCCACCTTGCCGTGGTCTCCCGAGGTCAGGACCGCCGGAATTTCCCGCCCTTCCCATTCGTTCGGGCGCGTATATTGCGGATGCTCCAGCAAACCGTCGGAGAAGGATTCTTCCTCGAGAGAGGCGGCGTTGCCCAGTATATCGGGCAGCAAACGGACCGTGGCATCGATCAGGGCCTGCGCGGCAATCTCTCCGCCGGTCAGGATGAAGTCGCCGAGGGAGACCTCCTCGACCGCGCGCGCGTCCAGAACGCGCTGGTCCACACCCTCGAAACGGCCGCACAGCAGGGTGATGCCTCTGGCCTGCGAGAACCGTTTGGCCATCGCCTGATCGAAGGGTTTGCCGCGCGGCGACAGATAGA
>Ga0256839_1002250_pt1 | contig 21868 bp, 11 predicted proteins | sample 354166metaG_FD_185968 | JGI IMG/M metagenome (GOLD analysis project Ga0256839, IMG submission 185968) | Hydrothermal vent microbial communities from Mid Atlantic Ridge, Atlantic Ocean - 354-166 | ecosystem: Environmental > Aquatic > Marine > Hydrothermal vents | place: Atlantic Ocean: Mid... | reverse complement strand
CAAGATTGATGTGCGCATTGTGGCAGCAACTAATCGCCCCCTGATCAAAGAAGTGGCAGAGGGACAGTTTCGTGAGGATCTATTCTATCGATTAGCCGTAGCCGTTCTAAAACTTCCGCCTCTGCGGCACCGAGGGGAAGATATCAAGCTCCTGATTCGCCATCTGCTTAATCAGGTCAATGAAGAGAGTCGTGAAGAACCGAGCTACAAAGATAAAAAACTTTCTCCTGAGGGAGAAAAAATTATGTGTGAGTACCCCTGGCCGGGGAATGTGCGTGAATTGCTGAATACATTGAGACGCTTGGCTGTCTGGTCGGATGACATAATAATTTCAGCGGGGGAAGTTCAAGAAGGTTTGCTGACGGAATCTGGTGGCTTTAGGGATACGGACAATATTCTCGGGCATGACATAGGTCAAGGCTTTGATTTAAATGAATTAATCGAAGATATTGAGCGCCACTATGTTGAAAGAGCCTGGCTTGAATCGGGGCGAAAGAAGAAAGAGGCCGCAAAGCTATTGGGGCTGCCAAACTACCAGACCTTAAGTAAACGTCTGGAAAAATACGGGCTGGAAAATTAGTTGGCACACTCTTCGCTACGAAGGCTAACATGGACGCAAATGAAATTATGCAATCTCAAAATTTCGAATACCTGAGGCCGCACTGGCCTGAGCTGGCGTCCCTCTGCGGGTTTGCTGAACAGTACGTCCAGGCAGATCCTGAAGGTGCCACGGTCAAATTGCGGGCGTTTGCAGAACGCTCTGTCAATATTGTCTACGGTGCGGTTGGTTTGCCACGGGCGCCAATGTCCAATTTCATGGAGTTACTGAGCAACGATGCATTTGAAGCGGTTACCCCTCAGGTTGTAATCGATAAGCTTCACGCCATCCGTATTCATGGCAATAAGGCCGCACACGGCGATAAGGTCTCCGTGAGCAGTGCCCTGTGGTTGTTACGTGAAGCCTGGGATCTTGGTCGCTGGCTATATGTAACTTATGCCAATGGTGATTCCAGGGCACTTCTGGAATTCCAGCAACCGCCCCCACCTCAATCGGCCAAAAACCAATATAAGAAGGAACGCAAAGCCCTGCTTGAGCAGTATGCCAAGCAGGAATCTCAGATGCAGGTACTACTTACTGAACTGGAAAAGGAGCGTGAAAAGAGTGCACTGCTAGAGAAAACAGCAGAGGAACTCACTGCGGTCCAGCAGAAGGCTCAGAATGTTGCCAACGACCTGCAATTCAATGAACAGACTACCCGCCAGCGTCTAATCGACACCCAGCTGGCCGGGCGTGGCTGGGACGTGGGTGCCAACGGCGCCAATACAGAACAGGTTTCTCAGGAAGAGAAGGTTCTGCATCAGCCCACTAAGTCCGGTGAAGGTTTTGCAGACTATGTCCTGTGGGATAACAACGGCAAGCCCCTGGCTGTTGTTGAGGCCAAGAAGACGGCTGTTGATGCGGAGAAAGGCCGTCACCAAGCTCGCCATTACGCCGATGGCCTGGAGAAGATGCATGGTCAGCGTCCGGTAATCTTCTACACCAATGGTTATGATATCTGGATGTGGGATGACCATCCTGGTCAAAACTATCCACCACGCCGTCTGTACGATTTTTATTCGAAGAGCAGCCTACAGTTCCAGATTAGACAGCGTGTGGAAAGGAAGCCATTTGCCACAGTATCACCCAAGCCGGAAATCCTGACAGATCGTTTGTACCAACATGAAGCACTTAAACGTATCTGTGAGCGTTATGAGGAGAAGCAGCGCAAGGCGCTTGCGGTACAGGCAACAGGTACAGGAAAGACCCGCTTGGCCATTGCCCTGTCCGATGTCTGCATGCAAGCGGGATGGGCGAAGCGTGTCCTATTCCTCTGTGATCGACGTGAGTTGTGCAAGCAGGCCAAAAATGCCTATACCCAGTTCCTGAATGCACCCATCACGGTACTCAACAGCTCAAGTGTTGATGACACGGCCAACCAGGTGTTTGTTGCAACTTATCCGGCAATGATGAAAATTTTTAGAAAATTTGACCCCGGATTTTTTGATCTGGTCATTGCCGATGAGTCACACCGGAGTATCTACAATATATACGGTGACCTGTTCCGTTACTTCGATGCACTGCAACTGGGACTGACCGCAACCCCGGTAGAGATGGTCAGTCGATCTACCTGCCAGCTCTTTGGCTGCGACTTCAAGCATCCCACCACCAACTACGATCTGGACCGAGCCATTGAAGAGGGGTACCTCGTGCCCTATGAGGTGGTTAAGCACACGACTAAATTTCTTCGTGAGGGCATCAAGGGACATGCCCTGACGGCGGAGCAGGTGGCCGAACTTGAAGATAAGGGTATTGACCCCAATGCCCTGGACTTTGACAGCCAGGAGCTCGATCGCGCCATCTACAACAAGGATACCAACCGTAAGATCCTGCAGAACCTGATGGAACATGGTATCCGGCAGGCAGATGAGCAAACCCTGGGTAAAACCATCATCTTTGCCCGCAACCACCGTCACGCCAAACTACTCGAGACGCTGTTTGATGAGATGTTTCCTCAATACGCTGGAAAGTTCTGCCAGGTTATCGACAATTACGACCCTCGCGCTGAGGAGCTGATCGATGACTTCAAAGGCGAAGGCAGCAACGACCAGCTCACCGTCGCGGTGTCGGTAGATATGCTGGATACCGGTATCGACGTGCCTCAGATTGTTAATCTTGTCTTTGCACGTCCGGTTAAATCCCCCATCAAATTCTGGCAGATGGTTGGCCGCGGCACGCGCCTTTGCAAGCATCTCCTGGGCAAGGGCAGGGACAAAACCCACTTCCAGATTTTTGATCATTGGGGCGTGGTTGAATACCACGGCCTCAAGCCGCGTGATGTCACCATCAGCCAATCCAGGCCAATGATGCAACGCCTGTTCGAGGCAAGGTTGCACTTGGCGAAAGAAGCGCTCAATGCCGCTGAGGTGGATTTCTTCGATACACTTGCCCAATGGCTGCACAAAACCATCAATGGCCTGGATGACAAAGCGCTGGCAGTGCGTGACAAGTGGAAAACCAAGAAGCAGATGAGCGAGTTGGAGACCGTCCGGCAATTTGCATCCAACACGGTTATCCTGCTGGAAACCGAGATCGCACCCTTGATGCAATGGCTCGATATTCGCGGCCATTCCGATGCCTATCAGTGGGATCTGCTCATAACCAAAGTTCAGCAGGAGAAACTCAAAGGCTCAGGGCGTTTTGACGATCTGGTCGGAGATGCAATTGGACAGTTGCATCAACTGCAAATGAACCTGAATCAGGTTCAGGCAAAGGCTGATACCATCAAACAGTGCCGTGAGCCAGGCTGGTGGCGGGCTGCATCACTGGAAGAGATCGAAGAGGCCCGCATCCAATTGCGTGACATTCTCAAGTATCGAGATAAAGGAGGTGGTGAGGGATACGAACCTCCTGTCATCGACATCCCGGATGGCCACGAGGTGCGGGAGCAGCAGTCAACCTACCTGAACACGGTGGATATGCGGGCCTACCGTGTAAAAGTTGAGCAAGCCCTGCATGATCTGTTCGATAGCAACCCGGTATTGTTGAAAATCCGGCAGGGGAAAAGTGTCACCGAGCAGGAGCTGGAAAACCTGAATGCCCTGGTTCATACCCACCACCCGGATGTGGATCTCAACACCTTAAAGAGCTTCTATGATACCGCCGCACCCATGGAGCAAATACTGCGCTCCATCATCGGCATGGATGCCGAGGCGGTAAACCGCCATTTTGCCGGTTTTATCCAGGCGTACCCCACTCTCAACGCCAAGCAGGTGCAGTTCCTCGGCATGCTTAAACGGCAGATTCAAAAGAGCGGCGCCATTGAGATTGATACCCTCTACGAGATGCCTTTTGCCGCCCTGGGTGACCTGGATACCCTGTTTGATACCGATGAACAGATCGACCGGCTGCTGGATATTGTTCAAAGCTTTGGCCATCAGCCGCAAAGGAGCATCAACTAATGCCGGAAAACAGCCTCATTCCCCAGCAGCTGATTGGCGCTATCCGTGAAGTGCTTGATCAGGCTCGGCAGCACATCCAGCAAACGGTCAACCAGAGCATGGTGCAAGCCTATTGGCAGGTTGGCCGACTGATTGTAGAGCAAGAACAGCAAGGTGCAGAACGGGCCGAATACGGTAAGCAGCAGCTGGAGCAGCTATCCAGCGTGTTACAGGCAGAGTTTGGTAGAGGATTCGATGTTCGTAATCTACGCAATATGCGGGCATTTTACCGCACTTTCCCAATTCGGAACGCAGTGCGTACCGAATTGAGTTGGACGCACTACCGCCAGCTAATCCGCATCGGCAACCCGGCCGCACGGCAGTGGTATCTCAACGAAAGCATCGAGCAAAACTGGAGCGCCCGCGCCCTGGAGCGCCAGGTCAGCACCCTCTATTATGAACGCCTGCTTTCCAGCAAAGAAAAAGCCCCCGTAGCGCAAGAAGCCGGGGAGCAAACAGCACCATTGCAGACAACAGCCAAAGACTACCTGCGCGACCCCTACGTGCTGGATTTCCTGAATCTTCCGTATCAATCCCTGCTGGAGAGCCAAGTCGAGCAGGCGCTGATCGATAACCTGCAACAGTTTTTGCTGGAGCTGGGCAAAGGCTTTGCCTTTGTTGCCCGCCAGCAGCGTATTAGCACTGAAGACCAGGATTTTTATATCGATCTGGTGTTTTACAACTTCAAGCTCAAATGCTTCTTACTGATTGATTTGAAACTGGGCAAGCTTAACCATCAGGATGTCGGTCAAATGGACACCTATGTGCGCATCTACGATGAACAGTGCAAAGGCGACGACGACAACCCCACCATTGGCCTGATTCTCTGCAGCGAAAAAAGCGAAGCCGTGGCCAAATACTCCGTGCTTACCGATAGCCAGCAACTGTTTGCCTCCAAATACCTGCCCTATCTACCCAGTGAATACGAGCTGAGAAAAGAGCTGCAACGAGAGCGGGCATTGATTATGGAAAGCAATCCGACTGAAAAAAACCAAAGTGAATAACCCCATAAACACAACCCCAAGAGATTGAGAAACTGAATGATCACTGGCCCACTGAAAAACAAAATCGACAAACTCTGGCTGGAATTCTGGCAGGGTGGCATCGCCAATCCACTGACCGTGATCGAGCAGATCACCTTCCTCATGTTCTCGCGTCTGCTCGATATCAACGAGACCCGCGACGAAAAGCGCCAATCGCGCACGGATAAGTCGTTCACCCACCGGTTTAATAAAGGGCAGCAACATCTCCGTTGGAGCCAGTTTGTCCACGAGGGTGATCCCGACAAACTCCTGACTCGGGTGCGTGATGAGGTATTCAAACACTTCCGCGAACACACCAGCGACATCCGCTTTGGCGACTACATGAAAGATGCCCGCCTTGTCATCGAAAAGCCTGCACTGCTGGTCAAGGCCATCCAGATGATTGACGAGCTGCCACTAGAGGCAGGGGATACCAAGGGCGACCTGTACGAATACCTGCTCAGCAAACTCACCACAGCCGGTATCAACGGCCAGTTTCGCACCCCGCGCCATATCATCAAATTAATGGTGCGCATGCTTGACCCTAAGCCGGGCGAAAGCGTTGCCGACCCGGCCTGTGGCACAGCGGGCTTCCTAGTCAGCGTTTTGGAACACCTGCTGGAAACCTACAGCTCGGAAGAGGGTACGATCACCGAGGAGATTGCCGGAGCGGATGGTACGCCACAAAAGGCCATTACCTATACAGGTGACCTGCTCGGCCGGAGCCAGTGGAAGCACATCAAGACCCGGATGTTCCACGGTTTTGATTTCGATAACACCATGCTGCGTATCGCCGCCATGAATCTCTACATGCACGGCGCAGAGGATCCGGACATCCACTACCAGGACACACTGGCCCAGAGTTTTGCAGAGCGTTTCCCGGCCAAGGAGAAGGATGCCTTTAACGTCATCCTGGCCAACCCGCCGTTCAAGGGCAGCCTGGATGAAGAGACCATCAATCCGCCTATCCTGCGTATGGTCAAGACAAAAAAGACCGAGCTGCTGTTTGTGACCCAGATTCTTCGCATGCTCAAGACGGGAGGCCGCAGCGCCACCATCGTGCCACAGGGGGTGCTGTTCGGCTCTTCCAAGGCGCACCAGACACTGCGGACGCTGTTGATTGAAGAGAACCAGTTGGAGGCTGTGATCAACCTGCCCAGCGGTGTATTCAGACCCTATGCCGGGGTGGCAACCGCCATTCTGCTCTTCACCAAAGGCGGCCAGACCGATCATGTCTGGTTCTATGACCTGCAGGATGATGGCTTCTCGCTGGATGATAAGCGGGATCGGCTCTATGGCTCGGACTTTGCCGGTGATCTACCCAAGATTTTAGAAGGGTGGCAGCAACGGGATAAGTCGGTTGCTGGGGGTGACGAAAATGACCGTACAGAATCCTCTTTCTGGGTCAACAAGGCTGAGATTGCCGGGAACAAATATGACCTGTCGATCAATCGCTATAAGGAGATTGTTTATGAGGAGGAGCAGTATGACCCGCCGAAGGAGATATTGGCGCGGATGAAGGCGTTGGAGGTGGAGATTTTGGAGGGGATGGAGGAGTTGGGGGGGATGTTGTGAGTTTTTTCTCCAATGCTAGAGATTGGCCTAATGTCCCGCTAATTGATATAGCAACTTTAAAAAGGGGCTATGATCTTCCCGTACACTGCCGTGAGGAAGGTGATGTCCCAATTTATGCGGCAAATGGTCAAAATGGAACGCATAGCGAAGTAAAGGTTGGTGGACCTGGTGTCGTAACAGGACGAAGTGGAACAATTGGAAAAGTTCACTATGTGGAAGAAGGATATTGGCCCCTGAATACAGCATTATATGTAACTGACTTCAATGGTAATTATCCGAAATGGGTGTATTACATGCTTCAAGCTTTTAAGCTTAATCGATTTTCTGAAGGGGCTGGTGTACCTACATTAAACAGGAATTTAGTGCACGGTGAAATAATCCCCCTCCCTCCTATAACCGAACAAAAACGCATCGCCGCCATCCTCGACAAGGCCGACGCCCTGCGCCGCAAACGCCAACAAGCCATCGACCTCGCCGACCAATTCCTCCGCTCGGTGTTTCTGGAACTGTTTGGTGATCCGGTGATGAATCCGATGGGGTGGGAGATTCATAGCATAGGCACGCAGTGCACGGATATTGTTGATTGCGTGAATAGGACTGCTCCTATTGTTGACTATGTTACACCGTACAAAATGATTCGAACGACTAATGTTCGTAACTCCAAGCTTAGTTTGAATAATTTAAGATGTGTGGAAAAGGATATTTATGAAAAATGGATTCGCCGTTTAAAACCAGTGAAAGGCGATATTATCTTTACACGCGAAGCACCCGCAGGTGAAGCGGCTATTGTGGATACTGAAGAACTAATCTTTCTTGGGCAACGAACTATGCATTTCAGGCCAGATATAGATAAGGTTACTCCTGAATATTTGCTGTTTGAACTTATGAGCTCTGGGGTAAAAACGCAAATTCGTAAAATGCATGCTGGCTCAACAGTTACTCATCTCTCTGTCCCAGAATGTAAAAGGTTTGATATCCGAATACCACCTATTGGAATACAAAGACGATTTTCTGAAATTTACAGAAAAATCTTAATAAACTCAAAAAGTAATGAGCATTTGTTTGCTGAAGGAAACAACCTTTTTAGCTCCTTAAGCCAAAAAGCCTTCGCTGGTGAATTATGAGTGATGCCTCTGTAGCAGGACTCGTTTGTATGGTTGAAACATCTACTGACAGATTGATTCGCCAATTGAGAGCCCTTCTACGACAGATATATTATCAGGCTTCTGCAAATGAAAAAGCAGCCTAAGATCCTGTTCGAAAAGTCGCTAGACTCGTTGATTCTAGCCATCGAGCACTTCAACCGCCCCTGGGATAGAGGGCGAAAGGAAGCAGTACTTATCTTATTGGATAGAGCCTACGAACTCTTGCTTAAAGCCATCATTCTGTACAGGGGAGGTAAAATTCGGGAACCCTATGAGAAGGAGACCATCGGTTTTGAAAAATGTGTACGTAAATGCATGACTGAGCAAAAAGTTAAATGCTTAACGGAGGAGCAAGGTCTCACTATCCAGATTCTAAATAGTTTTAGGGATGCTGCTCAGCATGATGTGGTTGAACTCACGGAGCAGGAACTCTACATGTACTCTCAGGCTGGTGTGACACTCTATCGTGATCTTATCAAGAAGGTCTTTGGAGACGATCTGAAAAATCACATGCCAGAAAGAGTGCTGCCTGTTTCTTCCGAGCCCCCAAGGGATTTGCATGTGATGGTTGATGCGGACTTCAAGGAGATAAAGAAGTTGCTTCTCCCGAAAACCCGCAAGGGAATGGAAGCCAAATCAAAGCTGAAATCTCTGGCGATTATTGAGGCATCGCTCGCAGGCGTACGTTCACAGCCAAGTGAGATTGAGATGAATAAGCTGGCAAAAGAGGTGCAGAAGGGGCGTAAGTGGCAGGATATCTTTCCAGGTATAGCGACGCTAAATATTGCTACCACGGGAACCGGTATCAATGTGGATATCCGGATTACCAAGAAAGAAGGTGAAAAAGTTCACATTGTCCCCGAGGGCACGCCAGGTGCAACACCACTCGCCATTAGGCGTGTTAACGAACTCGATTTTTATTCTCTAGGTCTGAAAAATATTGCGAAGAAAGTAAAGCTTACAGAGCCTAAGACATTGGCCGTAGTGAAACATCTGAAGATTCAGGATTCCCTGGACTACTTTAAACTTATCAAGGTGGGCTCATCTGAGCACAAACGCTATTCAGTCAAAGCTTTGGATCTCATTAAGTCAAGGTTGCCGGAGTTGGACATGGTTGAAATCTGGAAAAACCACAGGCCAGGAAAGAAGTAGGACTTTACTGTCAAACATAACCTGGAGTTCAGAAATGATCCGCCCTTATGATCCAGATATGCGCCCAAAGTTATGCAATATATCCCTTTCTGGGCTTGGCCGTTGCATGATTGGCTCAAGTTTTTAATAGGACTCAAGGAATCAGAAAATGAATCAGCCATGGACAATTGAATCATTATCAGGCTGGGCAATAACGACTGGTTTACAGCCGAGATTGCTTGGAACTGGCAATGGTGTAATCGTATCCCCCGACAGATGAACAAAAGGTGCTTGGGATAACTGCAATAGAAACATGAAGCCTTAAACAAAGAGATATATAACACAATGAGCAAGCAATCAAGCAAACAGGCAACCAGCCTGTTTATAGAAGCGGTCAAGAGAGAATTCTCTATCCGGCGCGTATTGATGTTTGGTAGCCGGGCTCGGGGTGACGAACACGGCGAAAGTGATATCGACCTTGCTGTTTTAATGGAAGAAGAAAGTGGTGACTTTTTCAGCCTCAAGCTGAAAATGGATGATATCGCCTACGATATCCTGCTGGAAACCGGCATGAGAATACAGGCCCTGCCTATCTGGCAGAACGAGTGGCAACACCCTGAGCGTTACAGTAACCCCTATCTCATCAAAAATATTCAACGAGAAGGAGTTGCCTTGTGATTACCGCTGATGAACTCATGACAAAAGCCAAACGTGCGCTCACTTCGTCGCAGTTGCTTTTGGCTGAAAAGGATGCCGACGGTGCGTGTAACAGAGCCTATTACGCCATGTTTGATGCCTCACGCGCTGCACTGATTACAAGTGGTTTTGAAGAGATTGCCATCACGACAAAAACACACAGTGGTCTGATTTCCGCCTTCAGCCTACATCTGGTAAAAACTGGTCGGTTACCCAAAGAACTCGGCCGATCGTTCAATAAGGTAGAAGATATTCGACTGATGGCGGACTATCTTGGAACAACTATTGATCGTGAACGAGCGGCTTGGTCACTGCAACAGGCAGAAATCTTTATTGAGGCTATAGAGGAAAAAATATTTACTGATAAGGAGTAATAGCTTTAAACAGGATACTTAAGGAATCAGAAAATGAATCAGCCATGGACAATTGAGTCACTAACCGATTGGGCAATAAAGAGTGGATTACAGCCGAGATTGCTGGGCACTGGCAATGGTGTAATCGTATCCCCGACAGATGAGCGAAAGGCACTTTTCACTATCTCTATCGCCGGAATCAATCCCATTTTTTCCGCCGAGATTGCAATAAACCCGGATAACATCCGGGCGGTTAGTTTGCAGGAGCTGTTACAAGAGCAGTATGACGTAGCTGAACCCAAGGCCTCGCACAAATGGCCGCGTATTGGGTTGCAAGATTTCCATCAATCCGTGCTGGAGAATATAGCCGACTGGGCTGCCGAACGGATTATTACACCAGGTTCTCCTGCTCCTGTACCCGTTGCTACACCCGGCTTGGAATCTGACCTGAACCAAGAAGAAGATACTCCTTCCGGCTCCATGGCGAATAGGCCGCCAGTGGAGAAGACAACCGGCCTCAATAAATGGCTATTCTCCTTCCTGTCCGCCAGGGCCATGCCCCGTCCAGATGGCAGGCCTCTCTACGCCTATAAAACGACAGATGAAGAGTTTGAAAGAATAAAGAAGCAACTGCAGCTTGTGGCTGTTTTCAGGGGACACAGGATATTCCGTAAAGATGGGAAATTTGATGCGTTATTCGTGCTATTCGCTGCAGAGTGGTGGCGTCGTGAATACCATGGCGGCCCATGGAGCTGGTTGCCAATTTATGAGGCTGCCGGGCTGGATGGAGAAGCAATAAATGCGCTTCAGACAAGCCCCCAGCAGTTGCTTTACCCGGCTCTTGAGCACGGTTTTCGTTACTGGAAGCGTGAAATCTACTCGATGGATCGGGGGCGGGCATTTATTGGTTCCATTGCGGCTGAAGGTGGTTTGCCACTGAACCTGCTTAACGATCCACATACCGGCTTAAAGAGATTTTTTAAACACCTGCTGGATCGATATCTACCGGTACGAGCAAGTGGTGTCCCAGCAAGCCAGGTCGCTTCTGAACTTAAAAATGACCTCCCGGCCTCATTCCGCCGAGAAACAGTATTTCGAGTGGCGGGGGAGATAGTGGAGACCACATTGGACTTGCGTGCGCAATATGGGCTTGCCGGACAGGATGATCCCGTTGCCCACCTGGATAAAGTTTATTCTGAGTGGCGCGTACGCTTTTCCTTGTCGCTGGATAATGAGCCGGCCCAGGCATTACTGCGCGCATTGGTGGTTGATGCGGCCAAGAGTAGTGACACCGGTCTTCCCCTGTCGTTGAGCCGTTACATCGTTACGGAGTCTGAAGGTAAATATAGATTACAGGCTGCTGTTGATATTGCCAGAAAGGTATCGACTGCTTCTCTGAGCCGTCTATTTGGTGAGGTTGAGTGGCCAAGTCAACTGGAAATCTGGCTCATCCGTCCATTTAAAGCACGTTTGGCACTACTTTCCCGCATTGATGATGAACATTTTAAAGTCAGAAATGATGGTGTGAACTGGCGGGGGAATGATGCTGGCGCCGAAGCTGCAGTGGCCCTTTTTTCTTACGGAAGTGCATTGAGCGATGTGAGACTTTTGCCTGAGAGTCTGATGGAAGAGAGCCTCCCCTGGATCTTTGTAGAGAAAGACAACCATCGGCGCTATTTGGGGCAAGGTGGTATGTCCCTGGCGGCAGAAAGCGTCATACTGGTTGTTCCTCAAGGCGTAGGGGTCGTTTCTGATTCTGATGAGGCCACCCCGGAAACTCTGGGAGAAGTCGAAGGTATTGGCAGAACAATATACCAGGGAAGTGGGTTGCTCCAGGTATGTAGCAATGATGGTGAGTTCTCCATTCGTACCCGCCAATCGAAATTGGGTATTCCTCAGTACGAGCTGATGGGGAAGCGTCTCTATAAAGACGCCAATGTGCGGCAGGTATTTCTTGGTGCCCCTAAACTTCGTCGGCGTGATGTTGGGGGTGGGTGCACTACTCTTTCAAGTGCATCTGTTCAGTGGCGTCATGCTGGAAATGATGAAGCATGGCAGCCTTGGTCAAATATGATGCAGGGCGTGGTTGATCTAAAGGCTATGGATGGGAGAGAGGTGCTGTTTCGTTCCCGTGTTGGTGTTTTATCCGAGAAAACTGAGTTTTTGACCTCTCCAGGTCAAGATTGGCGCACTGGGGAGATTACGGTATCAGGCTTGCCAAATGTGCGTTTTGCTACAGCGACTGATGGCCTTGATATTGACATATCTACAGATGACAACGGTAAGGTAAAGCTCGCTTTAACACGAACTGATGAGAGCCAGTCTTCTTTTCCACTGCAGATACAGTGGCCGCAGCTTCCCCATGCACTTCAGCTTGTAATGCCTATCCCCGTGGCTGGTGCTCAATTCAGAGGTGCCACTGGCCGCTGGCTGGAAGATAGAGTCTTTCTGTCGGCATTCGACCTGGCAGGCATCCATGCAGTTGGTTTTAACCACAGTGGTGGCGCACCTGAAAGCTTCCGCCTTGATATCAATATCAAGGCCAGAGACCTCAGTGGTAATGATCTGAAGACTCTGTCAAGTTGTATTCCCTTGACTCGAATGGGCCAGGTATCCGAACTCCCATTGATCCAATTACGTGAGCAGTTTCTACAACTTTTTTCGCTTAGTGAAGATCTGGATTGTCGCCTAGAGCTTACTCTAGAAGGTAATAGAACTTATAGGCGACTCCAGGTGGCGCGTTATACCTATCAGCTTAATGTAGAAGAGCAGGTAGTTGGTTTGGAGTCAGCAGAGTATCGGGGAATGATTGAGCAGGAGGTTGTTGATGACCTGAGACTTGAAGCCCACTCACTGCTAAATCCAATTGAACGTGGTCGTGAGTTGGAACCCTGTCTTACACAGGGTGTACCTACTGGTGAATGGTACAGGCCAGCTAATCTTAATCCTGGGCCTTGGTTGGTGATGCCAGGTAAAGACCAAGTAGCTTCTGTTCGTCCGGCCATTCTGGTGCAGCCCGGATACGAGCCTAGTGAAAATGGAAGGTTACGTGATGCTATTGCCGTGGCTAATGAAAGGGAGCGTAGAGAATATATCGGAGAATGCCTCACACAGATGACGGGGCAGTATGGCCACAAGGATTGGCGATTTGTGTTTGAAACATTAGAGGCATTCCCTCACCTTCCAGCAACCACATTGGATTTATGGGACTGTTTTGCACGCAATCCTTGCGCAATGGCAATGTTGCTGATTGAGGCAGATGAGACTAACTATCAGAAGGTGATCGATTTAGCTAATGAGCTACCTTTTATGTGGGAGCTTGTGCCGTTTAATGCATGGCTGACATCACTTTCGGTGTTAAGCGATTACATAAAACAGTCTGCGCCAGAAGATATGGCGGAGATGTTGTTGGATCACACCGTAAAACAGAAGCTGGGGTTTGTATCTGAGGCAGATAGCTTGCTTGAGAAGGTGACATGGATTCTATCTGAAATAACCTTGAAGAAGCCTGTTGCTGAGCTAAAGGAAGCGAGGCCATATAGCTTTCCTGGTGTAATTGATGGTGCACTTAATTCAGCATCTGATAATTTGCGTGGAAGACAAGGAGAGAATGTTCACTGGCCAGATTTTTATGGGAAATTGATTGAAAAAATACAAGATGCATCACCTGAATCAATGACATCTTTGTATACCCAGCAGGCAGTTTATATGGAACCTGTGCTGCATGCGCCAGTAGCCATGGCAATAAGAGCTCACATACTGCAAAGCAGTGAAATCAACAGACCGACTAATACGGAGCTTTATCAGTTGCAGCTGATAAGACGATTTGATGAGCAGTGGTATAAGGATGCCTTTGAATTAACGGTGCTTTACTTGTACGCCACAGAGCAATTAAGTGGCAACGGTAACGGGAATAACGAATGAACGACTATTATCAGCGACTGTTTCGCCAATTGAGTGACCATGGTGTACGTGCCAGTGTGAGCGGCCTACAAATCGCCAATACCCCGTTACGACGTCGGGTAACGCAGCACCTTTCCCAGGCAATGGGGATGCCGGGGAGCCTGCTGGCCGATCCTGTTTTTGAGGCTACCTTTCCCTGGAAAGGTGCACCTAAGCAAATGGACGATCTAGCGGGCAACCTGCTGGAGGAGGCGCTGGTTAATGCACTCCACAACCCACCAAAAGAGTATCGAAAGGAGTACCAGTTTCCGAGAGATCGGCACCCTTATACCCATCAACTTAAGGCCTGGCAGACATTGTCTGGAGAGCCAAAGCGTTCGGTGGTGGCAACCTCTGGCACGGGTTCTGGTAAGACAGAGAGCTTCCTGATTCCGGTGCTTAATGATCTTGTACGTGAGCATCTTGAATCTGGTAATCAGCCGTTGGAGGGGGTGCGGGCTTTATTTCTTTATCCACTGAACGCCCTAATCGAAAGCCAGAAGGAGAGGCTGAATGCGTGGACGGATGCCTTTGGGGAAGGTGTGCGTTACTGTCTCTACAATGGTCTGACGCCAGAACGTCCTGACCGTAGCATTGATCAGAAACCGAATGCAGTGACGTCTCGACAGCAGTTGCGGGCCTCTCCACCTCCAATTTTGGTGACCAATGCCACCATGTTGGAATATATGCTTGTTCGTATCCAGGATCAGTCAATCCTTGGGAAATCCCAAGGCAAGTTACGTTGGATTGTCTTGGATGAGGCTCATACCTATCTGGGGTCGCAGGCGGCAGAGCTCTCTCTGTTGCTACGACGGGTGATGCATGCCTTTGATGTTAATCCGTCGGATGTCCGATTTGTGGCAACTTCCGCAACCATCGGTGACGACGATGACGCCTCCGCAAAGCTGCAGGAGTTTCTAGCCCAGATGGCGGGTATTTCATCAGATCACGTGGTAGTGATAGGAGGAGATCGGCATATTCCAGACTTGCCCAAGGTGCCAGCCAACCTTGAAGGCATGAAGTTGTCAGACATCGCTGCAATTGAAGCAGATCAAGCACTTTCGGAAAAGCGCTATCAGGCACTTGCCGGTCGTGATGACCTGAGACGTCTACGGGCTCATCTGACAGACCGCAGTCAGGCCAAGCCAGTGAAAAGACTGTCTGAGATCGCCAATCTGTTACTCCCTGATTCGATAGTTGGATCAGAACGGATTGAGCGCACCCTACAGGTTTTGGATCTGTGTTCCGGTGTTTCCCGCCGCCTTGTTGATGGCAGTGAAGATCCGTTCCTGCCTTTGCGTGCGCATATATTTGGCCGTACTGTTGGAGGACTCTGGGCTTGTGTGAACCGGAATTGTAAACACAAATCCGATCTGCTCATTGATTCGGAATGGGGCTTTGGAGAGGTTTACTTTTCACGCCGGGAGAAGTGTGGGTGTGGAGCGCCAGTATTCGATTTGGTGAGTTGCAATGAGTGCAATATGATTCATTTGATGGGTAGGGAGAGCAAGGATGGTTACATCCGTGCTGCCTCCGAGCCAGATGATGTGGATGAGTTTGCTCGGGAGCTGGATCCACCTGATGAAGATGATAGATTAGACTTCACTGTTGAGAGTGAATCTTCCTTTGATGATCGAGTTGTGATCACGGCAAATTCATCAGACTCAACCATGGCTGAGGCGTTGAACGGTGAAGGGCAGCGAGTGCCCTTGAGTGATGATGCCTTTCCGGTAAATATCTATCTATCACCGCCTGATGATGGGATTCGTTGCCCAACCTGTGAGACAAAGGAGCGGGCACGCAATTCATTGTTCATGCGTAAAATCCTGGGTGCCCCTTTCCATCTTGCAACCACCCTGCCAACACTACTTGAGTTCAGTCCGCCTATGCGGGATAAATTTGAACATCCATGGGATGGGCGGCGATTGATTACCTTCACGGATAGTCGCCAGGGTACCGCCAGGACTGCGGCTAATCTACAGTTGGATGCAGAGCGTAGCTTTCTCCGTTCACAGGTATATCATACTCTGCTGGCGGCTGAGAGTGGGGGTGAAACGGATGAGGTAAAGAAAGCGCGAGAAGAGCTTATTAAAATTGATAACGGACTTAAACATCAAGACTTACCCTTAGAGATTCGTAAAATCATGGAAAATGCGAGGGATGGCTACCAGCAAACATTGGATAGTGCAGGTGGTTGTGCTGCCATTACCTGGAATGAGATGGCCACCAAGCTTGCTACAGATTCCAAGCAACTTTCCCGGTGGATTGCGGGTCACTATCGTAATCTGGATATGGCCGATTTTAGTGGAGAGAGTGGTGCCAGAAATCTTGCTGAACTTTTGCTGGCAAGGGAGTTTTTAAGACGACCAAAACGGCAGAATAGCCTGGAGTCTATGGGGTTGGTACAGGTTTTTTACCCCAGCCTGGAAGAAAAGGTAAACAAGGTTCCGCTAACAGCTTCCTCTATCGGCTTTCAGTTGTCAGAATGGCGCAATTTTCTAAAACTGGTCTTGGACTGGCATGTTCGAGCAAATCAGGCAGTGAGTCATGAGACCTACTGGCAGCGCTGGATAGGAAGTAGGTTCCCGTTTCGTAAGTTGGCCTCCCCAAAGCAAAAGGAGGCGGTGCGATGGGTCGCCATGTGGCCTGCCGTGCGTGGTAATCAGGATTACAATCGATTCGTCCGGATGATACGGGAGGCCTTTAAGGTTGACCCCTCTACCGTAAGGGGCAAGGATCAGATTGATTCGGTCATGCAGGAAGCCTGGGATGACCTGCAAATCAAAACGGGGATTCTTACACCGGTTGAAGTGGGGCACAGCTTTAGCGGAGATAAAGTCTTTAGGATGGATCTTCGTGCCAAGGTTGCTTTTCGACTGATAGAACAGGGCTGGATATGTCCTATTACTCGCAGAGTTCTCGATACTACATTGAAGGGAATCACTCCTTTCCTTCCTCCAAAGCATAAGAGTGGAAAGATTGAGTGTGAGCAGGTTGAGGTGCCGATTTACTCTAATGCCTTTGGGGCGTTGGATAGTAGTCGAACATGGCTAAGTACAAATGAAGGGGTTGCAACACTCCGGGATAGGGGTATTTGGAGTGGGCTGCACGATCGAGTTATTGAGTATAGTCGCTATTTCTCGGCTGCGGAGCATTCTGCACAGCAGGCTGCCAGCAAGTTACGCCAGCTGGAAAAAGAGTTCAAGAAAGGAAACCTTAATATCCTGAGCTGTTCCACTACTATGGAAATGGGTGTGGATATCGGTGGTATCACGGTGGTAGCGATGAATAATGTGCCACCTAACCCAGCCAACTACTTGCAGCGTGCTGGGCGTGCAGGGCGTCGTGCAGAAACCCGCGCTGTCAGTTATACACTTTGCAAAGATGATCCTCACGGCCATCAGGTGATGAATAATACACGGTGGCCCTTCGATACTCCAATTCCGCTGCCCTATGTTTCGCTGCAAAGCGCGGCAATTACTCAACGCCACGTCAATTCCCTGTTGCTTGGGGAGTTTCTCAAGGAAGCGGTTGCGGGTCAGGATGCAAATATCCTAAGGCTGAATTGCGAGTGGTTCTTCCTTGCAGAAAATGAGGAGGATTCACCATGCCAAGAAATGCAGCAGTGGTGTGAATACAGCGAGAGCAGGCAGCGGCTGGAGCCTGCGCTGTGCCGACTGGTAAGGCAAAGTATTTTGGAAGGTCGCTCAGCTATTCAGCTGTTTCGAGAAACAGCAGTGCATCTAGAGAAAGCAACCAGGAAATGGAAAGCTGATTATGACGCTTATGAACATCAGCTTTCCGCTCTACAGCAAGCAGATTCTGAGGAAGATACGAGTAGAGCAACCAAGGCCGTTGAGATTGGTATGCACCGACTCAAAATGGAATACCTGCTTGGTGAATTGGCCACACAGGGTTTTCTTCCTGGCTACGGATTCCCGAATGGCGTGGTTAGTTTTAATACCATTACCGCTGAGTTCTTGAGCAAGGAAGAGAAGCAAAGATCTTGGGAAAAGTCCCATGGACACCTTACGCATAGAGAAGATAATCGGCAGCATTCCCGCAATTTCCCGTCTCGATCCCGGTCAACGGCCATCCGTGAATATGCACCGGGGGCAGATGTTGTAATTGATGGCGTTGTTTATCGTTCTGAGGGCATCAGCCTCAGTTGGCAGAAGCCGATGAATGAGAAGCAAGTTAAAGAACCTCAGGGGTTTTTTCACACTTGGTCATGCCAGCAGTGCGGTGCATCAGGAATGACGCCACACAGAGAGTTGGCCGCCCATTGTAGTCAGTGTGGTAGTGAGGTTAAAGCTGATAATATTCATGAGTGCATGCAGCCCAGTGGGTTCTCGGTAGATATTGGCTGGCAAACGCATAACGATATTACTCGTCCCCATTACCTTCCTTTTCTCCCGCCTAAGATCACAGCTGAAGGGGACTGGATCCCCTTGATACAAGAACAGCTAGGACGATTCCGGTCAACTGTATCGGGAAAGGTGTTGTTTTCTAATAGCGGTGTTGCCAAAAGCGGTTACGCGATTTGCCTTGAGTGTGGTCGCGCTGCAGATATGCCACAGGGTGGCAAACTTCCGGAAATATTTAATAAGCCACACAAGAGGTTGCGTGGAGGATCTGTTGACGGCTCCAGAGAGTGCAGTGGCAGTCATGATAGCTGGAAGATCAAGCCAGGTATTCATCTTGTTCATCACGATACAACAGATGTATTTGAGCTTCAGCTAAAGCATCTGGAAACTAGATCTTATTTAGATAACAAGGTCGTCGCGACAACCTTAGCAGTTTCTCTGCGTCATGCTGCAGCATCGGAGTTAGGTATCAATGACGATGAATTGGGCTATTCAGTTAGCCACGTGGAAATTGCTGGGGGGAGAACCTGGTCCATTCTTCTCTATGATAGAGCTGATGGGGGTGCAGGGTATGCATCTTCCATCGGTCAGCGCATTGTCGAGATTGCAAGTAGGATGTATAAGGGGCTTGATTGTGTGGGGGAGTGTGACAAAGCCTGCCATCACTGTCTGCTCACCTTCGATACTCAGCATCAATCCAACCTTCTTAACCGCCTCGTTGCCCAGGAATGGCTGACAGAGGCATTTCCAAAGATGTTAAAGCTTCCGTCTGATATGTGCATATTGGGGCCTACGTCCGCATTGGAAACAATGCCGTTGTACCAGGCATTGGATCGATCACTTCAAAAGGTGGCCGCCAAATCTGTACGCATATATTTGGGTGGTAATGCTGATAATTGGGATACTGCCTGGGGAGAGTTGCGTCATCGCATCGTGACATGGAAGGCGCGTGAATTGACTGTAGAGCTGGTAGTTCATGAAGATACGTTCGTACAACTGAATGATGAAATACAGAATCACCTGGCCGTGATGATGAAAGGTCTTGATGTAACGGTGGCTACTGTGTCAGAAGATGGGCGCCCCAAGAGTAGTGTATTGGTTGCGGAAGTAGTAGCTGGCGATTTGACCCGGTGGGCCTGTGAAGATGAAAGTGTTATTGAGGCAGGCCCTAATTGGGGACGAGTGAAGGAAACTCCCTTGATAGTTGCCTATGTGCAGAGTGGCGTTATCCCGGTTGATGAGGTTGAGCTTTCAGATGCATCTGTTAGTTCCAGTGCTGGTGACGTGGAGTTGGAAATTGATGACGAACTCCATGGCAAGGGAAGTGAATTTGGTGAACGTTTCTGGGATCTACTCCTTGATAAGCACAAAGGCTTTAAAAGTCTCTTTGATACGGAAGTTATCGCTAGAATCCATTACTCTGATCGTTATCTAAATACCCCCTTAGGGGCCGCCTTGCTACTTCAAGTATTAAAGGAGTTGGATACACGCTATCCAAACAGCTATGGGCGAGTGGAGGCTAATATTAAGATTGAACAGATTCGTTCAGATCATCGCTCAAACCGCCGAGTTGTCTGGGATGATTGGCTGGATGAAAGAGATCGGGAGCGAGCTATCAAAGCCGCTTTTGAATATGTGGGACTCACCGCAGAGGTTGGAACCTATGCCAAACAGCATATGCCTCATTTTCGTGTTTTGGAATTCAAGTTCTCCTCAGGAAAGGTTGCACGCATTCGGTTGGATGAGGGGTGGGGATACTGGGAAGCTGGATCTGGTTACGATAACTACTATGACTTTTCAGCAAAAGCTACCGATCAGGGCGAAGCAATTGCTATGTGGTCTGGAACTCTTGCAAAGAGACGAAAGAATTATGAGACCGCTTTTGTCTTGAGTGTTAGGGCATAGATGTTTTTGGTTGCTTCCTAAATCCAAGTAAATATATGTGCATGAGTTTTGTGGATACCAGTTATGTATTGTCCTGCATCGTGGTGCAAAGTGGGCAACGGGTGCCACGGTAACTTTCGAAATATATTGATTATTGGTGGTTGCTTAACTGAAAATACGTGGGTCTGTATTCGATCTGAATTGCATGGTCAATCGTTGAGTATTTCAGCTACCTTGTGCCCCTTATGAGCAAGCCAGAAAAATACAAATGGATCTTCCCCGCACGCTTTAGAACTGGTGCCTACAGCTGGAAGGCATCCAGGCTGGCGTGCCAACGCCTTCGCGAAGCTGTCTCTGAGATTAAAAAGGTAGCGAAGAAAGATCCTATTCTTGGGGCGGAGGGTGCGACCCGTCTGATGGAGAAGATTTGGCCGGCGCTAGAGCATGTGGACAGCTCCAGCGGTGCTCTGGGATCAGCCGTGTACAAGACGCTAGATGTGTTGATACCGGTCGTCATCGAGGCGCCTGCTGACGAGAAGACACGTAATAAATGGCTCAATCGGCTCTGGCAGGCGATGGCGGATGATGGTGTCGACTACCTCAGCCCGGTCGGTGACCAGTGGGGTGAGATCTGTGGTTCGGCGGAAGTTGCCAGGCGCTGGGCGGATGAGCTGGTTTCCATGCTCTGTGCTTGCTGGACAGACCCGAATCCAGGCCACTATTTCAGAGGCACCACGGCGTGCTTGTCCTGTCTGCTGGTGTCGGGACGTTATCAGGAGTTGCTCGATCTGTTGGAATTGGATCGGTACCCCATGTGGCATTACCGGCGCTATGGTGTCGAGGCGCTCCTCGCCTTGGGCAAGAAGGCGGAAGCCATGCAGTATGCCGAGGCCTCGCGGGGATTGAATCAGCCAGATTCCGTAATTGACCAGGCTTGCGAGGAGATCCTGATCTCGTCTGGTCTGCATGAAGAGGCCTACCAGCGCTATGGATTGAGCGCCGCAGTGGGTAACTCCTATATCGCCCGTTTTCGCATGGTTGCGAAACGCTATCCCATGAAGAACCAATCACAGATTTTGGCCGACTTGATTGCCACGACACCGGGAGAAGAGGGCAAATGGTTCGCCACGGCCAAGGATCTCAAGCTTTATGATCTGGCGCTGGAGTTCGCGAATCGGACTCCATGTGATCCGAAAACGCTGACAAGAGCGGCAAGGGATTATGTAGACACAGAACCGGTATTTGCCCTCGGCTCCGCCATGGCTGCTCTTCGCTGGTTGAGTGAGGGAGGGGGCTATGAGGTGACTGGCAGCGATGTGGTTGAGGCCTATGATCGTGCGATGAATGCCGCATCCAAGTTAAATAATGTTGATGACGTAACAAGCCAGATTCGGCGGCTCATCGAATTGAATAAGGGTGCTTCAGTGTTGTTTGTTCGACAGTCTTTGCACGCATGGTTGCAGTGAGCCGAGCTATCGAATGCAATTGCCCATGCGATAAAGTCGTGCGTGACTTTTGTGGGTGTTAGCTGTGCATAGTCCTGCATTGTAGTGCAGATTAGGCAACGGGCGCCACGGTAACACATTGAAATATATATTGATTATTTGTCGGCCTTTTGACTCATAATCCCTTGGTCGTAGGTTCGAGTCCTACCGGGCCCACCATATAAATCAATAGCTTACATCGTTTTTACGGATTGTTTTAAATTCCCTTGC
>Ga0256839_1002249_pt1 | contig 21883 bp, 22 predicted proteins | sample 354166metaG_FD_185968 | JGI IMG/M metagenome (GOLD analysis project Ga0256839, IMG submission 185968) | Hydrothermal vent microbial communities from Mid Atlantic Ridge, Atlantic Ocean - 354-166 | ecosystem: Environmental > Aquatic > Marine > Hydrothermal vents | place: Atlantic Ocean: Mid... | reverse complement strand
GCCCTTGTCTCAGTGCCCATCTCCGGGCTCCCCCTCCCAGGGCCCGCACCCGTTATAGGCTAGGTGGGCCGTTACCCCACCTACTACCTGATAGGGCGCAGCCCCATCCTACGGCGGCTACACACAGCATGGGTGTGTAGCCCTTTCGGGGATGGAGCGTTCCAGCATCCATCCCCTATCGGCTATTAGCCCCAGTTTCCCGGGGTTATAGCCGTCCGTAGGGTAGGTTGGCCACGTGCTACTGAGCCGTACGCCACGTCCCGCCAGCCCGGGACGTTCGACTCGCATGGCTTAGTCCCACTCCGATAGCAGTCGGGTCCGGCAGGATCAACCGGCCTTAGGGGAGTACAGCCTGCCGTACCTGGGGATTTGGATGAGCTGTGTACGTAGGCCCCTCCTCCGGCCCAACCATCTTTTACTCGGTTGAGCCGACATCCTTCATGTGTCCGTGTGTGGAGATCCAGGTTTCATCCACCTGGCTTAGTAGCCTCTATCGCCTGGATACCGCCACACGGACGTGTATATCCATCTTTATTTAAACTGTAGTAGATATATAAGCTTTATCACTTTTTAGTGAGGTTGTTGAGTAGTATTGTACTGTTTATCCAGTTCGTCGATTTAGCTACTAATTATACGTTACATGACCCACCTAGCTGGTGCGTTTAAACAGGTTTTGAATTGTTTTGTTTCCTGGTTTTTAAACATTCCCATACATCTTGTGTTGCTGAAAACTAAGGAAGTATCTTGCCCACCCAGATATTCTTAATTATTATTTCACAAGACTTTCTCAGACAACATCATTCATTAGTATTCTTGGAGACAAAACACTCTATATTATAAAATTCTGGCAGAAGCTAGGGAATTATACATAGCCCACATTATCCATCGGGTATACGCATTTTTACCTCTCTCCATGGATATATTTGCCTGTGAAACTATCCCACTTCAGAATTTTACTACTATTGTAAGCACCAACACCCCCAAATAACCCTTACTCAAATATACACCCATCGGAACTATGTCCGTGACTAGTCACAACTCCTATAAAAGTTTCACTACGATTGAGAAAGAAATAACTGAGGGCGTCATCACACACATTGGGCATTTAAGGATAATATATACTATCCCTTGTAAGTTTATTACAGACACCCACATGCACTATACATTACTAAATAGCAATAGAAACTACTGGTGGAGGGGGTGGGATTTGAACCCACGAAGGCCTACGCCAGCGGGTTGCTTATACGCGATCTTGAGCCCGCCCCCGTTGGCCAGGCTAGGGGAACCCCTCCTTCCATCAATTTTAAATGCCTAATTCATTTTAAATTCTACATGCATCTTTAATCAATCAAAGATAATCTCTGTCCCTACCGACTCTCCATTCAACAGCTTTACCAACTGATCTTTCTCGGGCCCGATTACGTACGTCTTTATCGAATATTTTTTAATAATGTTTAAAGACGTTAAATCAAATAATGGATAACTTCCAGCGTATTCAACCCTATCCGAAAGCATCTTTATCAAGTCGTCAATGTGTATTTTGTCTAAAATTTGTGCATCAGAAGCTAATTTAGGATCTTTATCATACACTCCACCTGCGCTGGTTATATTGATGAGTCTATATCCAAGTTCTTTAGCTAGAAAAGCAGCTACAGCGTTAGTGGAAAAGCCTGGAGAGACGCCTCCCATAACTATATGTTTATCAATATTCTTAGCGATTAATATTGCCTCGTGTATGGATGTGGGTATAAAGGGATATACATGAGGCTTTAGTAACAACATCAATATTCTCGCATTGATCCTAGTAAATTCAATACCTAAATAATCTAGATCATATTCCATTGAATTACTATTTTCTCTCAAGTTAGTGAGCCATTTTCTAAGTGTCTTACCACCTCCACATACAAATACCCCCTTAAAATCATCCCTCCTATCTATAGCAACTTCGGCTATGGACCGAAGTGAACTAAACGATTCGGGTTCAAACAACGATCCAGTAAGTTTTATCACATATTTTGATGGGTTATTCATCACCATCTGTTATAATTGGTATGACGCCCAAATATACTTTGATATGACACGGGAGGAAAGAGTTGAAGACAGAGATTTAGCAAGATATAAGATAAAGAAGATAATAGAGGAAATAAAGAGTAAGAGAGGCAGAGGAACTGAACTTATATCCTTATACATACCTCCTAAGAAGAGGATGTCAGAAATAATTAATTATCTTAGACAGGAATATGCTACTGCAGAAAATATAAAGTCGGATACAACAAGAAAACATGTTAAAGATGCCATTACAAAAGTTATAGAGAGGCTAAAATATTATCAGGAAGCACCTGACAACGGTTTAGTGGTGTTCTGCGGAGCTATTCCAGTTTCGGGGCCTGGGACAGAGAAGATGGAGATTTACGTAGTTGAACCTCCAGAACCAATAAATATTAATTTATATAGGTGTGATGATCACTTCCACACCGAGTATCTAGAGGACACTTTGAAGGAGAAGGAGGTTTATGGATTAATATCGATTGATGTTAATGAAGCTGCAATAGGTCTACTGGAAGGTAACCGACTTAAAATACTTGGAAAATATACTTCCGGAATACCAGGTAAACATAGAGCGGGAGGACAATCCGCAAGAAGATTCGAGAGACTTAGAGAGATGGCAGTTCACCAGTATTTTGATAGGATAGCCAACCATTTGAATGATGAATTTCTAAAGGATGATGTATTTCCTAGATTAAGCGGCATTATCGTTGGAGGACCAGGATTCACCAAAAATGAATTTCTTGAAGATGCTGAGATAGACTATAGGTTGAAGAAAAAAATTGTTGCTGTTCTTGATACGAACTACTCAGGAGAAGATGGATTAAGAGAGCTCGTGGAGAAAGCAAAGGATATTCTATCAGATATTAGGTATGTTAGAGAGAAGAAGTATGTGGACGAATTTCTATCTAGACTGAGTAAGAAGCATAATATGGTGGTATACGGGCTGAAGGAAGTTATGGATAACATATACACTGGAGCCTATGATACTTTACTTATACTAGAGGATATAGGAAAAAGGTATATGGTCTTTAAATGTCCCAAATGTAGCAATACTAAAGAATACATTATAAGTAATGAGGAGGCGCTAAAACTGGAATATAGACCTCCAAAATGTGACAAATGTAATGTTGACATGGAGTTGAAAGAGAATAAAGATTTGGTAGAGTATCTCGCCTCTTTAAGTGAAGAATATGGATTCAAGGTGATACTTATTTCAAGCGCAACAGAACATGGAAAAATATTTAAACAATTTGGGGGTATAGCTGCCTTACTAAGATATCCAATAACCTACTGAGTTTTTAATGGAATTTCTCTGGTTCCATTAGCCGCCATAACAATTAGTATGTAATGAATCATCGGCATTTATTGCTATGTTATAATTCCAAGAACAGTATATTAAACTCTATAGATGTATCGTCAGCAGATCCATCTCATATTTAGAGAACAAATTTCATTTATTTAACTAACTCTCAAAACATCTTTACAAGTTCATTTTCATTATAGTTTGGTTACGGATTGACTATTGTATCGCTTATTTTGTCTATGTCCTTTGAAAAACTTAGGTTATCTATTCTATGTAGCGCTTTTAGGTCTAATGCTGCAGGTCTAAGTGACTCTGGAGCCACTACCTTTGATAATGGATCCTTCTTTTTCAGACCATTACTATCCTTATATTTCCATATTAACGAGTTGAACTCTATCACATCATCAATAATGTCCCTCGTGATATCAAGTTCAAAAGGTTCTGGAAACTTCTGATTAAGTATACCTCCACCATAAAGTTCTCTCCATATATAATCTGTAATAAAGGGAGCAATAGGATGCAAGATCTTAAGTATTGTTTTTAACGTTAGATGTATTGTTGCCATAGCGGATATTACCTGTCCCTCACTAAACTCTCCATCTCCATTATATAGTCTCGGCTTAACCATCTCTAGATAGTTAGATGCAAATATATACCAAACAAAGTATCGCAATTCCCTAACAGTCTCGAATGAATCTAGTTTTGAGTATTCCTCGTCAGCCAGCCTAATAAGTTTATTAAGCCTTAGAAGTAGATGCTTATCAAACTCTGTTAGGTCTCCAATGGATACTTCTCCACTCTTGTCCGGAAAGTTTGATATAAATCTAGCGATATTCCAAAGCTTCGTGATGAAATTTCTAGCAGATATTATCTTATCTTCTTTATACAGATAGTTATATCCAACCTTAGTTTCGCTTGCAGCCCATATCCTAAATGCATCTGCTCCATACTTCTCTATAACTGGTATCGGCTCAACTATGTTTCCCAGGCTTTTACTCATCGGTCTCCCTTTTTCGTCTAAACCCATTCCTGAGAGCCTAACGTATTTGAAAGCGGGTTTACCCGTCAACTGATATACTCTTAAGAGCGTATAGTAGAGCCAGGTCCTCACTATATCAATTCCCTGAGGTCTAAGGGTAACTGGAAAAACATGTCTAAAGAACTCATCATCCCTTTTATAACCAGCTATGTATAGACAGCTTATACTCGAATCCATCCATGTGTCAAATGTCCTAGGATCACCTATAAACTCCGTATGTCCACATTTTATGCATTTTTCAAAGGGTGGTTTCTCCTTCCAAGGTCTATAATATTTACCTGGATCAGGCAGATGTGGATAGCCGCAGTTCTTACAATACCAGATGGGAACCTCAGTTCCATAGTACCTATCACGTGAGATCGCCCAATCTATTGAGATCGAGTTTATCCAGTTAACCAATATCTGTTTATGGAATTTGGGAATAAACTCTATCTCGTCAATTAGATTGAGAAGCTCTTCCTTATACTCGAGCTGCTTAAGGTAAAGCGCCTTAACAAATATGAACTCCACAGGATTTTTAGATCTCCAGCAAGTGGGTATGTTCTGTTCAACAGACTCTACTTTTAGGATATAGCCCTCAGCCTCTAAATCTTCAACTATTTTTCTCCGCGCCTCCTCAACTGGCAATCCCTTATACCTTCCGCTAAGCTCATTCATGGCACCATCTGGAGATATTAAAACCCTAGGCTCAAGATTCAACTCTCTGAATAGCCTAACATCGTCTAAATCACCGAATGACGAAAGCATCATCATTCCAGAACCGTATTCAGGGTCTACAACTGTATGCGGAAGGATTCTAACTGGATAATTATAGATCGGTATTAGTACCTCCCTACCTTCTAACCCTTTATATCTCTCGTCATCAGGATGATATAGGACTGCTGCAGTTGCACCTATTAGTTCAGGCCTTGTAGTTGCTATCACCACATATTTAGAAGGATCATCTTTGTATGGAAACTTGATGTAGTAAAGCTTACCAGTTCTCTTTACATATTCAACTTCTGCCTCAGCGATGGGTGTATAACATTCTGGGCACCAGATGGTAGGTCTAACGTCTTCATATATTAGTCCCTTCCTCCAAAGCTCAATAAAGGTCGCCTGGGTAAGGGTTCTATACTCTGGACTATCGGTTCTATATGGATTTATGTAGTTGGCTATCATACCTGTTCTACGGATAACCTCTAGAATATATTTCTCATACTCATCAAGCTTCTTGCTACATAGCCTTATAAACTCTTCTCTATCGACCTCTCTAGCTTTAATCCCATATTCCTGTTCAACCTTAATCTCAATGGGAAGTCCATTTCTGTCTATACCCATGGGGAAATGTACATTGTACCCCTTCATCCAGAAATACCTTGCAAAGAAGTCGAATTGAACATAATGAGCCGCAGCTGCAACATGCCAAACACCACTTGCATAGGGAGGTGGAGTGTCTATAGAGAAGGTAGGTTTTCTTGGATCCCATTTAGGCTGATATATACCCTCCTCAACCCATTTTCTAAGTAGTTCTTCCTCCTTACTTATATCCCATCTCTTTGACTCAAGCTTAGGTTTGAAAACAGACATACATATAGAGTTATCGAAAACTTAAACATTAAGTTTTATGATATCAAGTGTTAACCCAACTGTCATTAATTAGTCATTATTAAATTTGGGTTAGTCCCCCCGGTGGGATTTGAACCCACGACCTGCCGCTGGAGGGGAAGTCCCTGTCTCCGACCGACTGAGGTGGGGTCATTAAAGGTCGAATGACCCATTCACCCACCCGCCTATAGACTACAGCCGGCCGCTCTAGCCACTGAGCTACGGGGGGTCATTAAATTCTTATACATCAACATTTTTAAAGATTCTATCTCCTAAAAAACATAGAAGGAAGTGTAGCGCCCCGGCCGGGATTTGAACCCGGGTCCACCGGCTATCTGTGATTCTTCGACAGGCCGGTATGCTAGCCGGGCTACACCACCGGGGCAATCAATCTTCATTATTCTAAAGACATTCTATATAAAGATTTGCTATCGATTGAAGTGAGAAATTAATTAGGTAAATGTTGCATGGGCCCGGTGGGATTTGAACCCACGACCCCCCGGTTATCAGCCGGGTGCCCCACCAGGCTAGGCCACGGGCCCCCTCAACATCTTAAGTTTTCTAAACAACAATTTCATTTTATTTGACATCGTAATATATTAGCTTTAACCTTGGGTCAATTCGGGACTATGTAGAATATACCTTTATCAAGATTTCGAGCATAGTATTAGGATTTTTTAGAAGGGCTATTAGCTTCCTTGATAGATCTGACGCAGCCTTATCAGCCTTTATACATAATGTCCTACCATCTATATAATCAGATTTTCTAATAACTATCGACACATCTGAGGACAGCGTCAGGTTTCGACTCCCTCTCGCAGTTATTTTATCTATTAAATCTCCACACTTCAACTCTATTTCTACTATTGATTTATCATTCCTAATAGCCTCTTTAACCTGTGTTGGTAGCGATCTACAACTCATCTCTGATTTCACAGCTACAATGCAATCTCCCCTCTCTGTCAAATAATTTTCAGTGGTTATCTCCAATGTAGATGGATGTGTAGCTTTAACATTATGGTGTCCATATGCTCTAAACTTAACAAGATACATTACCAACACCAGCCATCCTTACAAAAGCCACCGTAAACAATCGCTTTTTCACAAAATCCTTTTCACCCCTCCTCTCTATCAAAGTCAGTTGTTGATAAAAATCCTTACCTATGGGAATTATTATTCTACCATCGATTTTTAGTTGATTTAACAAACATGTAGGTACGTACTCTATTCCAGCGGAAACCAGTATAACATCATAATGTTCCATATTAGATTTTGGGGGCCATCCATATATGCCATTACCAGGTATGACCGTTACATAATCCTCTAGACCAGTTTTTCTAATATTTCGGCTAGCAAAGTTAAATAGAGTTGGGTTAAACTCAATAGAATATACGTGACCACTGCCAGATTTATCCTTTATTAATCTTCCTATTAAAGCAGATAGATAGCCACTTCCAGCCCCAATCTCTAATACGATGGAATTCTCGTTAGGCTTAGTATACTCTAGGTAATATGCATGAATATGTGGTGCTGAGATAGTTTGCCCCGTATCCCCTAGGGGAGCTGGCTGGTCAAGATATGCATAATCTTCGTATCCGGGCCACATAAAATCCGCTCTGTCTACAGATAGAAAGGAGTTAATATACTCCACACTCTTTAAGACTCCCATGTTAACAAGCTGCTTTACTAGGCTACTCATCCTTCCCTTCATAACTTATTCCTTTAAAAGTTTTGTTGACAGCATGGGTAGTGCAGAACTGTGTATCCTGAAGGTTTTAGTTAAGTATCTGGATAACGAGTCTATCTTACTAGGCTCCCCATGAACCAAATATACGTTCCTCAACGTTCTACCTAATTTCGATTTTAACCTGTTTACAAATCCAACTAGTTGGCTCCTGTCACTATGTCCTGTGAAACCATCGAATTTCACTACTTCCATCTTAACCTCTAAACTTTTGACACGACCTTCATAAATAATGTCCACATTTTTCATACCGTCCACTAATTTTCTCCCAAGCGTATTAGGCGCCTGATAAGAAACAAACGCTATAGCATTCTTTTCCGAGTCGGCTAGCCGCATAAAATATTCTATTACTGGACCACCCTGCATCATTCCGGAAGTAGATAGTATTATAGCCGGATCCTCACTTTCTATCGCTTCATCCCGTTGAGAAGAATTTCTTACCGGTATTATATGATCTCCTGTAAATGGATTAAGATTGTCTGTTAGGGACGAACGAATATCTGAGCGAAGATACTCAGAGTAAATATAATGGAGCTTATTGGCTTCATCTATCATTCCATCTATGTATACCTTGGTATTCTCAGGCAACATCAACCCATCCTTATTCTTCTGAAGATATAGATATATAACGGCCAACATCTCCTGAGACCTGCCAACACCAGGCGTGGGGATTAAAACCTTACCACCCCTTTCGAAGACTTTATTTACAAACCTTACGAACTTACTCTCTACTTGTGGCCTACTTGGAAGCTTATCCTCCTCAGCTCCATAGGTACTTTCCATTACGATAGTCTCTACCCTAGTAAAATCGGAAAAAGCAGTATCCAATAGTCTCGTCTTTCCAAATTTAAAATCGCCAGTAAATAGTATGTTATATACCCCTTCCCTGATATGTATATGAGGCATAGCGGATCCCAATATATGTCCAGCATTATAGAACGTGAGTTTTATATCTGGAGATACATCTGTTACTTGCTTGTATTTCAATAGGATAGCGTGGCGTATCATGCTCTTTACATCATGTATATTATATAGAGCCGGAAAACCATTCTTTCTAGATATTTCAATAAAGTCTTTAAGCAATAGCGTGGACAGTGCCAATGTAGGTTCTGTCATGTAAACCGGCCCGTCATAGCCATACTTATATAATAGGGGGATCATGCCACAATGATCAAGATGGGCATGTGTGAGGACAACAGCATCCAGATCATTAATTATTAAATCTAAAGCATCTATTCTGGGGACATAATCTGAAATATCACTAGCATTCACTTTTACACCAAAATCTATTAATACTTTACTTTCGGATGTTCTCAATAGAATAGCTGACCTACCAACTTCCTCAACACCTCCCAAACCCGTTAACGTAATATCTCTGCTGGGGCGGATAGGCTCCCTGAATATCCTCTCTCCAATATTAGTCAAAATTCTACGATTCTTGTGACTCCGTCCATTACCTCTATATGACGAATAAATGTCCTTCAAAACATCTGGAACATCAACGTAATAAAACCTTATTTTAGGTATCCACTTAGTGTTTTTTACAATTTCATACCCTAAATTTTTTAAATCTATATTTTCCAAATAGGGAATAAAGATATGAACCTCGCCTCTTAATTGATCAAAAAATATCTTTGATCCGGTTCTGTGAATACCTTTTTCGTTTAATATGCCATTTATCCTATCTAAGGCCTCTTCAATATCCAACCTTACATCTGGAGTAGACCTCAATACAAGCCTTTTCTTAAATTGTGAAGCTAATTCGCTTATCCATTTAGGATTCTCATAAAATTTTTCGGGATCATCTGTATATATTGCTAACGCTGGACCTTCATATTCTATATTTCGAATAGTAACCTTTCCACTTAACTCCCTCACGATATTTATTGATACCAACCTCATATTATTCATTTCCTAACTCACCTCTCTAGATGAGGGGTTATCTATGTACCTATCTCCATATTTCTGATCAAAGCATTTTTCTCCTCTTTCGATAGCTCTCTATAACCTTCATCATCTATGATTGCTATCATGAAATCGTCCCCACTAGCTATATCTCTCTTCATAGCAGCTAACAACGCACTAGTAGCAAGGCTTATCGCTTCAGACTCTTCCATATCTTCTTTATAACCTCTTTCTAGTACACCTAGAGCAAACATTGATCCTGACCCAGAAACTAGATAATTATCTTCAATTATGCTTCCTAGAGGATCTAATTTAAATATTTTAAATCCTGATGCATCCTTTCCAGCAATTATCATCTCAGTAATGAATGGCAACAACCTATGCGAATACATCAAAAGGCTTAGGTAATTTGCCGCTGCCTTGACTGATAATTGCCTACCATATAGATTTTCATATAGGTTTATATGGTTCCTAACTTGTTCAATTAATACTTGTGCATCCGCTACAACACCTGCTATTGTAACAGCCAAATATGGTCTGATTTGATGTATTTTCCTCCCCTTCTTATGTGCAATTAAATACCCCGCTGTAACCCTGGTATCAGCACCCAAGACAACACCTTTTTTATACTTCAATGCCAGTGTCGTCGTTCCTGTGTTTAATACTGGCTTCATACTCTTTACAACCTCGTAGGATTAAATGTTTCTATCCAACTTAGAAATATCATCTCCTGTTTATAAATTAAAATGTTAACGTTTTACTAGTCTCAGAGACACTAAAACAACACCGGCTTCAAATCTTCCGCTAAATTTATATTTACTAAATAAATAGCTAATGACTCGGGCAGAATTACTCTTTCGTTATATGTCTCATGATATTCTTTACCTGCCCATATCAAGTCTGGCATATATTTTATCAACACCTCAGTTCTTCCACGCATAACCATTGATTTATCGATTACATATGAGCCTCCCGACTCTAGATCATCCATATTAACTGGATTCTTTATTAAACTTGATTTTCCATGAAGCGAGTAGGGAGCTCTTATAAGTCTACTCAAGTCAGTTAATACAGCGGGATCTATATGTATCCCAACTAACTTCCGTAACCATGTTTTAATCTCATCCTTATCATTCCTAACCTCAACACTTTTTAGGAGAGAACTTAACTCGTCTAGGTCATGAGTCGACAATATTTTTTTAACTAGTGGCGGTATAGAATGTTTGTTACCGACTTTCTGTAAAACTTTTTTCCCATCTCTCCACACCATGTATACTATTGATGCTTTTGGCGACCTAACTTTCTTAAAATCAACTCCTTCTAAAGTAAGCAAATCTTTCAACTCAATCCTACCCAAATCGTCAATATTTATATATGGCGGGCTTTCAACATGTAGATGAAAACCTCTTAATCCACTAAAAAATATCTTTGTTTCCTCACTAGAAATACCCAACAAATTTTCTAGTTTATCAGTTAGCCTCTTTAGTTCCATTATAACATCATCAATAGTTAGGTCGTCAACAATGAAGATTGGAGATGCGTCATCACTACAATTATCGCAAATCCTTTCGCTTCCTATATACCCACATTTTCTACATACATATGCCTTCTTCGACATAACTCCATAAATATGATCAGCATCTAAATCGAACACTAGATCAGTGGAAACCCTCCCCTTCTCTTGCATTTCAGCCGTCGGATCCTCATAAAGTGAAAGAGAGTAGTAAACACCTTTAGGTGGGTCTTCCAGATACCTTTTTAGCTCATCTGGGTTTGTAATACTTCTATGTCTAACCATTAGATTATCAAACGTCTGAAAGGCCCATTCTCTTGACTGGTACTCACTGACCTCCTTAACCAACTTCTGGTAGTTAGCATAGTAGTAGGATTTAAAAACCCTCTTTATATAGTTTAGATCACTTTGTAGCACGCCTTCTCCCCTTTAAATATTGGAATGGATGTCTAACCCTGAATTGTTTACATATTTTATCGGGAAAACAGAAACCGAAACTCTTTATCTTCCTACAGGATGGTGTAGAATATTTGATTTTCCCTCCCCTTAATCCCAATATATGTTCTATCTGATACCTTGTGATTTTCTCATTAAAGTCCGGCGTTACTCTAAATAGATCCAATATTTCCTCTACACTGTATCCAACATTACTTAAGAAGGCTACGATTGTAAACCTACCTGGATGAGGAAGACCCTTGTCAATGTTATTATATAGATATAACATGCAAGGCGGAAACTCGTCCGGATTCTTACTACCCACTTTATCCTGCCCTTTTCTAGGTATAAATAACTTTTCTTTGTAATCAATCCTAATTTTATTCGCTAACTCAGCTATAGCATCAGGTATAGCCTCTATATTAAAAATTATATTTTCAATCTCCTCCTTTATCGCTTCCTTTAACAGTCGCAGCATATTTCTCTTTGTAAGTTTTACATACCCTTTCTCTAACTCAAAATAGTATAGTTTCCAATGGATATGAGACAGGCCTTTTATCAACTCTACAAAGTCTGTAAAATGAATTAGATATTGGTCGTTATCCACTGCAATATCTATACCCAGATCTGAAGACAACCTCTTTATCTCATCGTTTGAAGCACGTTTCAAGAAATCTATAGCTCTGCTGGCTTCTCTCTCGATAAACCTATTTATTAAAAAGGTATTTCCTAACGCATAGACTATCATTGATGAGATATAAAACTTAACCAAAGATACGTATTCGTTAGTTTCTGGAACAATTATATCATCGTCTAATAAGGAGGCTATCTCTCTATACGCAACATTTAAAATAGGGGATTTATCCTCCAATAATTCATCAATGCTTATTCCAAGTTCTTTAAATAGTTTTTTACCAATAACGGAATATGGATATTTTCCTGCCCACTTAAACTGTTCCTCTATAGGATCCCAATTCATTCCACATATTAAATAAATAATGTGAAGTTATTGAAGAAGCCTACTCTTCACCCCTGGGCGCTAGGATAAACTGGTAATACTCGAATTCAGACATATCAAATTTCAAGCTTAAAGGGTAGTCTGTTGAGAATTCTAAAGTAACTATTCCTGATATACTGGCTATTTCCTTAACGATTTTGTAAAGTGGATCAACTGGATATATTGATACAGATGATTCTTCAACTGAAATCTCCAAGACCTCAACATTTTCTGGATATCTAAGTTTGTGGATTGATTGAAAACCTTCTTCACTTTTACTTATGAAGCTTAATTCGTTGTTATCAGCATGTATAGTTATCGTTTCACCTACAGTTTTAGACTCCTTTAAAATGTCTCTGAAGGTAGGAACTACTATTCTTGCAGACGCTTTAAAATCCACCTGTGGCACTTTAGATATCTCTCTGTCTTCAATAGATGCAGGAAGAATAAACTTTCTCTCTATAGGTTTACTACTAGACAATACGAACTTCCCTTCCTCCACTTCAATCGTTAACTCCTCTGCTTTTGACAAAGCCTTAGAGTATTTAAGTAGTTTTTCACTTTGAACACAAACCAGGAGTTCCGAGTCACCATCAAAATCATATAATTCGAAATAATCTTTTCCTAAAGACACATTGATCATACTTATCCTAGCACTATCAACATCTCTATATATCACTTCTTCTGGAGTGATTTTGAAGCAGGCCTCCTCCATTAACTCATCGATTGTAGAAACTATTTTAATCCACCTCTTTATCTTATCCGCATCCAGAACCGCTTTAAACATAATAGATCACCATATAAAGCTAATCTATACTATATCACACAATTTAATTTATTTAGTCTCAAAAATGCTCATGTGTATATTCTCCAAGTGTATTTACATCTTGTACATCTATAGAATACAGTCCCGCCTTCATCTCCTGACCTAGTTTGAACTATCCATGTATATGCTTCTTCATTTCCACATTTTGGACATTCAACCTTTACAACAGGCTCTGCAGTAGTGTCTTTCTGCAAAACCAAAACTCTCTCCTCTCTTGTTACATCAACGTATAAATCTGACTGGTCATATGGCTCCTTATAACCACATGTTTTACACACATAATACAAGTTTTCTCCAAGCTGTTTTAATGTCATCATATCTCTACATTTTGGACAATATTTCACCTCTCTTCACCCGCTAAACTGTTCATTATAGCGTCTCTCAACTCGGATATATATGTGTGGAGTTTTTTCACGTTTTCCAAAACAATCCCCTTATATTCCGCAGGATCCACGTCATCTCTAAAATAGATATCAAAAATTATTTCCTTCCTCAAAGGATGAGGTCTATGGAAACCAGCACCCAATATCCTTTCATCGTCAATAAGGGCTTTTTGAAGTAAATTACCAAATGTGAAGGTTTCATTTACTATCTTTAGTCTTACTCTTCCTTTCTCTACCTTTACCATCCGTATATCCATACTATACCACACATCTATATTCCTCTATTTAAAAGTTTCTCTTGGTGTATAAGCCTCAAAACATTTGCTCTTCCATAGAATCTTGAAAGCTTCCTACTTTCTTCATTCTTACATATTGGGCATCGTAACATGACTCTACCTTTATTATTTTTAGTAATAGTCAACTCACTCCTACACTGCCTACAAAAAGCCCTTATAACACCATATCTCTCCCCTCTTATCGATAGATGTATAGTCCTATTCCTTTTACTTTCTACATAGGCTAATATCTCATCCCTTATTCTGTATATGAAACCGACATCATTGTTGACCTTTATATGTGGATAAAGTACACCAGTATACTTACTATCTAAGAGGATCCATCCGTCATCTGCCTTCTTTTTTATTAATCTAATCTCAACATAACCAAAAACCCCTGATATGTGGAAAATCTTCCCTATAACTTCGTCTCCAACATCAATAGTTATAGGTGTTTTTATCGGAGTAACACTTATTACTCTATCCTTCCAGTTAATCTTTATGAAACCTGCAACTTCTGCCCTAATGATTGATTCATCTACATACGTGTTGACACCAGGGATAAATTCTTCAATCAACGCTATATAGTCACCCGGATTTACTAACTCACCCTCTCTCTTCATTTCAACCACCATTTCTTAAAGGGGGGTACACCTCATTAAAATCTTTTAGACCTAGTAAAATCTGAAGCTGCTCCAGATTTAGCACAGGCCTCTTAAACCTGGTTATGTCATCTATAGCTATTCTAGGACACCCCGCGACCACAGGTAAATATTCTTTAGGTAGAGAGTGTATAACTTCCTCTGATACTCTGTACACATTATATCTGATATGCGAAATACCATATTTTTTCAAAAGACGAATTATAGCGTTCTCCCCACCTATTGATGATTGATGACTATCAGCTACGGAGACTACTGCTACTTTATTGTAATTTTTAGCTCTATATATATTCCACGATATCAATGATCTTATCTTATGTGTTTTATCTCTCATATCTAAAACTTTGTAGTTATGTATATCGATTAACTTGGTTGGGATACCTGTGTATAGAGAAACCCCTAAGGCATGAAAAATCCCTGAAGACAATATAATAAATTGGTCCACATTGTAATTTCTCAAAAACGCGTTTGTACACCCAAGAACTTGGCCTCTTAACATCCCCGTAAGATGTGGTATTATAACATTTTGAATTTTCCTGGATCTAAACCACTCCATTATTTTCTCAGCATAATTCCTATATTGTATCGAATATACCAATCCATATGTTTTGTTACTCTCAAACGAGAGATTATCAGTTAGAAAACGCAATCTTTCCTCATCAACCTTGTCGATCATAGGAATGAAATATATCTTATAATGCGAGTTTCTTAGTGATGAGAATGTATTTGGAAAAGGATTATGCCCCAAATGAATAACTATATCAGGCCTAATATCGAGATATAGGGGGGTATCTATATCACAGGCACCATACCTAGGGCTGGGGTTAACTTCGACAGGATACTTTGATAAATCTATATTTTCTAATACTCTCTTAATATATGGTTCAGACCCTTCAATTACGATCTTCTTTCCTTTATTCTGTTGTATGACCTTTATTACCCTTTTAACGTTGTAGTCTTCATCTGTGTAGCTAAACTCTTCATTACTGTAGTTGTTTGACATCCACATATGCCCCTTTTGGTATTTTTGACCCGCCAATCTTCAACACTTTCTTTGCATATTCAATATTCCCCTTGTACGTGAAGACTCTAGCTATAACCTGATCTCGCCTAACTGCAGCTGCTCTACCAACAGGTTTACCGAAGGCTCTCCTCATTCCTTCTTGTAGTCTGTCGGCTCCTGCACCTGTCATCATCTTATTCTCTCTCAATACATGGTGAGGGTATACTACTATTGTAAAATAGTAGTTTTGATTTCCAAGCTTCTTCTGCAACAACCTGTTTACATTTACCCTTAAAGCTTCTAGAGCCACATCTCTCACGTATGCTTGTTCCTTTGCCTTCAACTCCAAAACTACTTCATAGTCGTCTTTCAAAGTACCCATGTTAAATCTAGTTATTCTAGATTGGGGTGCACCATGTATATACTCAAGCCTGGTATATGGCATACCTTTTATCTCTCTAAAGTTTCTAGCCTTCATACCGATCTCCCACTACTTTAAAGAGTCTAGAGACAAATATATATGCAAAGCACCACAAGATTACTTTTCCTTGTTAGCATGATGTAGTGAATAAAGTCTCCTAAAAAACGTCAACATCAATTTAAGATCTGATTCACTAACATTCTGAGTGTAAAAAACTCTTCTGAACGATAAAACTATTGACTCTATCAAGTCAGGCCTACTGAAAGCTCTATTAGCAAGATTGTATATGTAACGCTCTAAGAGTTTGATGACGTTTATATCTAAACTGGATGGCTGCCTTGAATGTAAATGTTTTGCCTCATACAACCTACTGAGTATAGCTGCTACGGCAGTTGCTATGTTCATTGACGGATATTTATTAGATGTTTGAACAGATACTATTATGTCTGCTCTTCTTAATTCATTAGGGGTTAAACCAACACTCTCTCTTCCAAAAACTAAACAAATCCTCTTCCCCCACATTTTCCCTATAACCTTTTCGAGACCACTTAAAGAGAAGCTCGATCTGTATGGAGGAGAACTTGAGCGAACCCCCGTAGTTGCAACTACAAGATCAAAGTTACTTAATATTTCATCTAGATTGTCAGCAACCTTTAAACTTTCTAGTCTGTGACCAGCTCTAGATGCGAAAATCTCAGCTAAATCATAATCTTCGTCTAGAAGATTGGGGTTGATTAAAAAAATATCTTCCACATCAAAGTTATCTGCTAGTCTGCATATCAATCCAAGGTTTATCCCGCCCTCCAGACCGACCAGAGCTAAAGAGTACTTCATACAAACCACTCTGAATATAGATTTTTCTCATAAAATCTAACTTTTAAGGGGAAGGCTAATGGTGACTAATCTACCAGCAGAGGCAAAAGCTCAATGGAGGAGGGTTATGGAGGCCAGGACGCCAGAGGAAAAGTTGGAAGAGTTAAAGAAGTTTTATAGCTTGATACCTAAACACAAAGGAACAAAAAACTTAGTTAGAATGGTTAGAAGTCAGATGGCTAAACTTAGAGAGGAAATTGAAGAGAGCAAGAAACGAAAAAGAGGGGGTTATATAAGCCCATGGAATTTTGAAAAAACCGGTGATGTTGCTGTAGCTATAATATCAAATGATTATGAAGTTATAACCAAATTTCTAGACTATACCCTAGGCATTCCAGAGAAATATCTGCATTGGAGAGCATTACCAACAATTTATGGGAAAATATTTAATGACGTAGAGATACAATTTGTGGTGATGCCTCCTTTAGGACTAAATCAATCTATAGATCTAAAAGCGATAAACTCATGTAAAAAAGCCGACTACACTATCTGCTTAGGTAAAACCTATCAAGACTTAAACTATTTAAGTCAAATTTTGGATAGCTACGGAATCTACATATCAGATAAGAAGATAGATGTAAGGATAAAGAAGACACCTGCCGGAGGAATTAGAGTTATAGGAATGGACACAGATAATATTGAAGAAATTAGGAGAATATTGCGAGAATACGGGATATATAATGCTGTTGTAAAAATTTATGGATCTGTAGATATTGATTTGTTTCAAGAGATCATCATGGGGGTAAAATCATTTCTGATTGGAGGATATTATCGTCTAAATGGTAATATGTTGATTGATAGAAATAGAAAACATTCTTCATGGAGAGTCGATGATTTTGGACTGCTAATAATTAATGCATTGAATTTAATTAGGGTTTATCCCGTCAGAGATATAAAAGAGAAACCAGGTAGGCCAATAATAATGCATGACAGAAGTACTGTGCACGATTTAGCTAAGAAGATTCATTCTAAAGTCGCTGATAATATACGGTATGCACTGGTAAGGAGGGATGGCGAAATAATTCGAGTAAGTCCTTCCTTCAAGTTGAAAGATGGGGATATAGTTTTCATACGTTCACGTTAATCCCTATTCCGAGTTAGAATGTAGTATTTTGCATCACCAGTAATCTCCTCTAAGATCTTCTCCTTAATGCTTTTAACTGGATCTATACCAGTTCTCTCTCGGATATCTTTAAAACTTGCAAATGGTTGTGCCTCTCTCTCATCTACTATAACATCAACTTTCTTCTTTGTAATTCCGGGCAATAATTCTAGTACATGTACCTTATGTGTAAATAGTCCAGACTTGTTAAAAAAATCCACCCATTTCAACTCATTTATTCTCACCACCTTCTCAATAGCATCTTCCAACACTTCCCTTGATTTAGGCGATAAATCTTGATATCTCACAAGACCTATTACCCTAGCCACTTTTCTACGATATGGACCATCTAAACATACCCGTTCCATGGGATTTACTACGATGTCATGGTTCAATTGAACCTTCAGAAATTTTAAGTATTCTTCACCTAATACTTCACCTATAAGAGAGTTTCTCAAACGGATTATGTTTCCCCTTCTTTTGAAGCTTATACTTCTCCTATCAAAATAGAGGATAATCCCATAATACTCTCTATTTTCCTTATCACGCCCCTCTCCATAAAAACTAGACACTACCTATATAACCCCCTCTTCCTTCAGCAGATCAATAACTTTTTTCTCGGTATCACCCGCTATAGCTCTACCTAAGATAACCCTCACCTCTTCTGGATATTTAGGTAGTATATTGATTATTTGTATAGCTAATTTCTCTGCCCTCTCCTCATCGAACTCTTCACTTAATACACTAATTAACTTCAGTTTAAGGTTTCTAGCTGTATCACCATCGATCTTGGAAAAACGATTTAGATATTCTCTAACTCTTCTAGGAGTAGAGAACAACTCGTGCTCAACATTCCCTATCTTCTCTAATTCATCCTTAAGCTCGGGTATTGAAATAGCTTTCTTCTCTAATATCTTTCTCCCAACCTCTTCACTCATCTATCTCACCGACGTTTAATATATTATAAAGGCCTTAGATGTTCTGGAGTAACGACTAATCTCACCTTCTTCCTACCCTTCATAACATCTACTTCAAAAGCTCTCCCACGTCTACCTACAATCAAACCCATTTTTCCATGATATCTCCTATGGGGCATTCCCTTATGGAAACGGGGATCGATATATATCAAGACCTTGCTACCATTTCCCAATTTATCAAGCTTCAACAATTTATCACTAAAACCAGGGTTGCCCTTCCTTGTTAAGAGCTTTCTAGTCTTCACCCTATAACCTCGTGATTGTGGCATTTCTTGACCACCTAAGAATTAGAAGTCTCTACTCTTTATAATTTAGACGGTTTATTTATTTGAAGATATTTTTAAGCATTCTCCTGTGTTTCCTGTCTCTAAATGCCTTCCTCATTAGATTATATTGCTTAATTAGATCTTTAACTGTTTTTTCATCTACGCCTGCACCTCTGCTTACTCGTGTTAATCTACTGCCTTTTATTATTGTTGGATTCAGCTTCTCCTCTAGAGTCATTGAATCAATAGCTACTTTCCATCTCTTTATCTTATTTTCCATAGCTTCAATCTCCTCTCTTGAAACCTTATCCCCGAACCCAGGCAGATATGATAATATCTTGTACAATCCACCCATCTGCTCTACTCTTTCCAGCTGCTCTACAACGTCTATTAGCGTCAACTTTCCTCTCGATAATTTTTTTAACAATTCATGCTCATCACTCTTCCTCAATAATCTATCTACGCGTTTTAGCAATCCTTCCAGATCCCCTATCCCTAATAGTCTCGACACATAACTTTTCGGATCATACTCTTCGATGTCATCTATCTTTTCACCAGTTCCAATATATATCACCTTACCTCCTGAGGAGTAGGCTGCGGATAACGCTCCACCTGCTTTTGCTGATCCATCCATTTTCGTAACTATTATCCCGTCTATTCTTACTCTATCTGATAGGGCTTTAGCATGGTCAAATGCTTTTTGACCCATGTAAGAGTCGATAACTAATATCGTAAATGTTGGTTCCACCACTTTCCTAATGTTACTTAATTCATTTAGAAGCTCTTCCTCATTATGATGCCTACCGGCTGTATCGATCAGTAAAACATTTAGGCCTGAGTTTTTAGCTTCAGTGATCGCGGTCAACAGCCTCTTTAACACGTCTCTTTTTTCTTTAGGATCGAGATATGTGACGTTCTTATCATCAATTTGTTCAATAAGTTGCTTGAGCTGTTCGGCCGCTGCTGGTCTATATATATCTAAGCTTACAACGCCTACGCCATATCCCTGTTTCCCTAGTATTTTAGCAAGCTTAGCTACTGTAGTCGTTTTTCCTGACCCTTCCAAACCTACAAAAAGCATTGTATTTAACCCATTTGTCTGTATAGGCAGTTGTGTCTTTTCTCCTCCGAGTATACCAACTAGCTCTTCATAAAGTATCTTTATCAAAAGATCTTTTAACGGCACTTTAGACTCAGAGTATTCTTTTCTTACTCTATCTCTAATCCTATTCGATAGTTCAAATACTATCTTTACATTAACGTCAGCTTGTAAAAGAATTTTTTGTAACTCTCTAATTATTTCATTCAACCTTTTCTCATCTATATACGGCTGTCCCCTAATTTTACTCAATAAATTTCTTAGTTTACCCTGAATACTCTCATTCATATAGTATTCACAATTGATTATGATTGAAAACATTTAAAGAAAAACTAATGAAATAGTGTCTAGTCATGAAGGCGGATGCATTGATAATAGGCAGATTCCAACCTTTCCACAATGGTCATCTCCATGCCATAAAATACGTCATGAAGCATGAAGAAAAGATCTATATTGGGGTAGGAAGCGCCTTAGAAGCGTATACAAAAAGAAATCCCTTCACGTTTTCTGAAAGATTTATTATGATTTACGACACCCTTGTTGAAGAGGGTATCCAACCCACTAAATTCTATATTATCCCCATCCCTGATGCAGATATACATTCTACATGGGTAGATATCGTGTTCACACTGATCCCTAAGGTGTCTAAGGTATATACTAATGACCCTCTTACAAGGGTATTAATGAAGGAGAGAGGTCTAACTGTAAAACCAATTCCCCTAATAAAAAGAGAGGTTTATGCCGGCGAAGAATTTAGGAGAAGAGTTGTACAAGGAGAAAACTGGGAAGAGATTGTGCCAAAAACTGTAAAAAATATAATCTTAGAGATGAAACTAGATCAGAGACTACGTGAATTATGGTTGGACGACAAGAGTGGCAAACGTAGTTTATAAAAAGATGGACTCAGATGATAATTATCAATGCATCTAGGTGAGAGGTATGAGTAACAAGAAAACAGGGAGAAGAAAGAGCAGAGGAAAAAGAAAAAATAATAGTGACCCAACGATTGTAAACAAAGGAGACTTCATACTAATAGACTACATTGGAGAGGTAAGAGACACAGGTGAGATATTTGACACAACTTTAGAGGACAAGGCCAAGGAAGCAGGGATATACAGAGAAAACGATAGATATGGACCAACGCTGGTCATTGTAGGTGAAAACTGGGTAATAGAGGGGCTTGATGAGTCTCTTGTTGGAAGAAGAGAAGGAGAAGAGTTTACAGTAGAGATCCCACCTGAAAAAGGATTCGGCACAAGAGATAGTAAAAAAATAATTACTACTACTATAAAGAAGTTGAGAAGAGCCGGTTATGAAGGCGACATTTCCCCTGGCACAATAATTAATGTTGAGGGGCGGCCAGCAATCATCAGAGCCGTAGCTGGAGGCAGAGTTATGCTAGATTTTAATCCTCCATTAGCAGG
>Ga0256839_1002248_pt1 | contig 21893 bp, 19 predicted proteins | sample 354166metaG_FD_185968 | JGI IMG/M metagenome (GOLD analysis project Ga0256839, IMG submission 185968) | Hydrothermal vent microbial communities from Mid Atlantic Ridge, Atlantic Ocean - 354-166 | ecosystem: Environmental > Aquatic > Marine > Hydrothermal vents | place: Atlantic Ocean: Mid... | reverse complement strand
ACACGGGGCCTTCATCACCGCGCGGGTCGTCATGATGACCTCCACCATTGTCAGGTCCACCCGCCACTTGCGCAAGGGCAGTGTGTCCACCCGCGAATACTCCCGCCAGCAAGGCGAAGGTGGCTGCAGCCATCATCCACGCCGAAAATCCTGCTGATGTCCTGTTCCGCAACATGGGCCGTTCCTCCTGCTTCGTGTTGCCTGTTCTGTCGTTACTGACAGGCAACAGCATTGCAGGAGCAGGCTGAACTGTCATTGAAAGCGGCTTTCAGCCTTTGTTCAGCTTTTCCGTTGTGGGCTTGATGTTGTTGTGTTCGTCCATGAGCACGATGATGGGGGTGTGGGTGGCGGCCTCCTCCGGCGTGAACTGCGCATAGGCAAGGATGACCACCGCATCACCCGGCAGGGCAAGGCGGGCGGCGGGACCATTGAGCGCAATGGTGCCGGAGCCGGCGGGGGCCTTGATGACATAGGTGGTGAGGCGCGCGCCGTTGCTGGCGTTGAGCACGTCCACCTGCTCATGCTCCAGCAGGCCGGCACGGCGCATGAGGTCGGCATCGATGGAGATGGAGCCTTCATAGTCCGGCTCGCAGGCGGTGAGCCGGGCCATGTGGATCTTGCTTTTCAGCAGCGTGAGGAGCATTGGCGCTTTCCCTGCGTTTTTCGGCTACCGCCCCTCAGCCTGCACCACCCAGCACCCGGCCAGCCACGGCGTCGAGCTTTTTCAGCAGGGCCGGATCGCGCGCTTCCGGCGCGGTGATGATGGCGTATTCCAATGCCTCGTGGGCACCGGTGGGGCATGGCTCGAAGGTGCGCGGGAAGTCCTGCAGCAGGCGGCGCACCAGGCGGGCGGCGTTTTCCGTGTTCTCCTTCATCACCTGCAGGATGGCGGTGATGTCCACCTCGCCGTGCTCCTCGTGCCAGCTGTCATAGTCGGTTACCATGGCGACGGTGGCATACTTGATCTCGGCCTCGCGTGCCAGTTTCGCCTCCGGCATGTTGGTCATGCCGATGACGTCGCACCCCCAGGAGCGATACAGATGCGATTCGGCCAGGGTGGAGAACTGCGGGCCTTCCATGGCGAGATAGGTGCCGCCGCGGTGGTATTTCAGGTTCTCCGCCGTGCAGGCCTGCTCGATGCGGTCGGCCAGCGCGGTGGAGACGGGATGCGCCATGGAGACGTGGGCCACGCAGCCCTTGCCGAAGAAGCTGGAGGCACGGTTGCGCGTGCGGTCGATGAACTGATCCACCAGCACGAAGGTGCCGGGGGAAAGCTCCTCGCGAAACGACCCGCAGGCGGAAAGCGACACGAGGTCGGTAACGCCCAGGCGCTTCATGGCATCGATGTTGGCGCGGTAGTTGATATCCGAGGGCGAGATGCGGTGCCCGCGCCCGTGGCGGGGCAGAAACACCACCTTCAGGCCATCGTATTCGCCCACCAGGAAGTCGTCTGAGGGCTCTCCCCAAGGTGTTTCCACCTTCTGCCAGCGAGCGTTTTCCAGCTCCAGTCCATACAGCCCCGAACCACCGATGATGCCCAGCACCGCCTGCCTGTCTGCCATGTCTGCCCTCCACGCTTGCAGTTCAGCACCCTTGTGCAGGGGGAGAACTGCAACAGCATGAAAGATGCGTCAACCATCTGCGGCATCAGGCGCTGCACGGCCGGGCTGCCCGTCCGGCGGATTTTCGGGCAATTACTGGCGACGGAAGCGGATGTCTCCGGCCAGATACCATGCACCCGATGTCTGGCGCACGGCGGCGCACCTGGTCTTTCCCTTCAGCCAGTCCTTCAGCATGATGCACAGGCGGTTGCCGCGCAGGCTCCAGCGACCGTCATCGGTGAGGCTGCCGTAGATGCCCTTGAGCCGGCCATCACGGGAGGCGATGAAGCGCACGTCATACCCCTTTACCTGTGCGCGGAAGGTGCCGGGAAACATCTTGCGCAGCTCCTGCCTGTCCAGCGCGCGCTGGCCGGAAGAGGCCGCCTGCGCGGCCTGCGGGACAGTGATCATCAACAGCGCTGCCGCCAGCAGCGCCCTTGCCGTCAGCGTCGTCTTCTGCATGTCGGTAGTTTCTGTCTTCCGTGTGCTTGCGGATGTTTCCGGTTCTGCCCGCTGACGAAGCGGGGCGTATTGCCCCTGCGTTCATGCAGGCATGATATATGTGATCCTGCTCATATACCCGAAATGTGCAGTTTTCGGGGCGTTGCAGCCACGCATGGCGGGCATGCGCCTGCGGCAAGAAGAGCGTTTGCCCGACTCGCATCCCGCCATTCGCAAGCTGTATTGCCGGAGCATCTTCAGCGCCTGGCATGCGAAGGCCCGGCATTCGCGCTGCCGGGCCTTCATGCGTGATTTCGCGTCTTGCCAAGGGGGCACTGACTGCTCAGTGCTCCACGCGGCTCCAGATGGCGCGCTTGACCAGATACATCAGCAGGGTGAACAGGCCCAGGTAGAGCATGGTCATCAGGCCGATCCTCTTGCGCTCTTCCATCTTGGGCATGGCCACCCAGGCAAGGAAGGCGGCAACATCGGTTGCCATCTGCTTCACCGTGGCCGGGGTGCCGTCCTTGTATTCCACCGCATCATCGGACAGCGGTGGCGGCATGGCGATCCAGTGGCCGGGGAAGTAGGGGTTGTAGTTCAGCCCCTCGCGCTCCTCGCCATGCGGCGGGTCGGTATAGCCGGAAAGCAGCGAGCGCACGTATTCCGGCCCGCCATTGCCCTTGAAGAGCTTCAGGACGGGCGAAATATACCACGGGTAATACCAGCCCTCGCGCCCCTTCACGATGAGCGACAGATCCGGCGGGGCAGCGCCGTTGTTGGCGGCCTTGGCTGCCTGCTCGTTGGGGTAAGGTGCCGGAAAGGCATCGGACAGGCGGCCCGGACGAGTGAACATCTCGCCATTCTCGTCCGGCCCGTCGGTGATGTCATACTGCGAAGCGAAGGCCTTGGCCTGCTCCACCGTGAACTCCGGCCCGCCCGGCTCGGCAAGGTTGCGGAAGCGCAGGTAGTTCAGCGAATGGCAGCTGGAGCAGACCTGCCGGAACACCTCCCAGCCGCGCTGCAGCTGCGCGCGGTCGAACTGGCCGAAGGGACCTTCGAAGCTGAAGGCATGTTCCTCGGCATTTTCCTGCAGGCCGGCGGCCTGCGCGGGGGCCGCCAGCAGCCCAAGCCCCAGCCCGGCCACGGCCAGCATCCTGACAATCCGGTTCTTCATTGATCGAACTCCCTCAAGTCCCCTTGGTGCGTCCGTGGCTTCAGTGCTTCTGCATCACCGCCTCGGTGATGGAGGCCGGCATGGGCTTCGGCTTCTCCAGCTTGCCCAGCAGCGGCAGGATCACCAGGAAGTAGGCGAAGTAGTAGATGGTGGCGATGCGCGCAACCAGCAGCCACACACCCTCCGCCGGCTGTGCCCCGGCAATGCCCAGCACCACGCAGGTGATGGCGAACAGCCAGAAGAAGATGCGGGTTACGGGCCGGTAGCGCAGGGAGCGCACCTTGCTGCGGTCAAGCCACGGCAGGAAGAACAGGATGATGAGCGAGGCGAACATGACGATGACGCCGCCCAGCTTGTCCGGCACCGCGCGCAGCATGGCGTATTGCGGCAGGAAATACCACTCCGGCACGATGTGCGCGGGGGTAACCAGCGGGTTGGCCTTCACGAAGTTGATGGCATGACCCATGTACCACGGCGAATAGAAGACGAAGGCCAGGTACACCAGCAGGAAGACGAGAATGGCGAACAGGTCCTTCATGGTGTAGTAGGGGTGGAAGGGCAGCGTGTCCTGCTCCGACTTCACGTCGATGCCGTCGGGGTTGTTGTTGCCCGGCACGTGCAGCGCCCAGATGTGCAGGAACACCAGCGCCGCCAGCACGAACGGCAGCAGGTAATGCAGCGAGAAGAAGCGCTGCAGGGTGGGATTGTCCACCGAGAAGCCGCCCCACAGCCACTGCACGATGGTCTCGCCCACCACCGGAATGGCGGAGAACAGGTTGGTGATCACCACCGCCGCCCAGTAGCTCATCTGCCCCCACGGCAGCACGTAACCCATGAAGGCGGTGGCCATCATGGCAATGAGGATGATGACGCCGATCATCCACAGGATCTCGCGCGGGGCCTTGTAGGAGCCGTAATAGAGCCCACGGAAGATGTGGATATAGACGGCAAGGAAGAAGAATGCGGCACCATTGGCGTGCAGCCAGCGCAGCAGCCAGCCGTAGTTCACGTCGCGCATGATCTTCTCGACCGAATCGAAGGCGAGATCCACATGCGGCGTGAAGTGCATCACCAGCACGATGCCGGTGATCAGCTGGATGACCAGCATGGTGGCAGCGATGCCGCCGAACGTCCACCAGTAATTGAGATTGCGCGGCGTGGGAAAATCCATCGCCTGCGCCTTCATCAGCGAGAACACCGGCAGGCGCGAATCAATCCAGCGCACCACCGGGTTGCTGAACTCATAGCTAGCGTGTGAGCTCATTTTATACTGTCCCCTCCCGCTTTCAGCCGATCACGATCTTGGTGTCGGACACATACTTGAACGGCGGAATATCCAGGTTGCGCGGTGCCGGGCCGGAACGGATGCGCCCGGAGGTGTCATACACCGAGCCGTGGCACGGGCAGAACCACGCGTTGAACGGGCCGGCCTCGCCCAGCGGCACGCAACCCAGGTGGGTGCAGATGCCGATCTGCACCAGGTATTTCGGATTTGCCTTGCCGTTGGCGTCCTTCACCCGGTTCTCGTCAGTGGCCGGGGCATCGGGCGGCAGGTTGGCATTGCGGGCGATGGGGTCCTTCAGCTCGGCCAGCGGCACCTTGGTGGCGTCCTCGATCTCCTTCTTCGTGCGGTGGCGGATGAAGACCGGCTTGCCGCGCCACATGACGGTTACGCCCTGCCCCTCCTGCAGCGGTGCCATGTCGAACTCGGTGGAAGCCAGCGCCAGCACCGAGGCATCGGGGTTCATCTGGTCGATGAACGGCCAGGCCGCCAGCGCCGTGCCGACGGCACCCACCGTTCCTGTTGCGATGTAGAGAAAATCACGCCGCGAGACGTCTTGCGTGGTCGTGCTGCTCATGGCCAGACCCTCTGTTGCTCAAGCCATTGTCAAGCCTGTTGCCGAAAGGCTGATCAGCGTGGTTGTCGTTGTTTCATCATACCGCCAGCCCGCTCAAGCTCGCCGTCTTTTTACATTGCAATATTGCAATGTCCAGCCTTCTTGCACGGCGCACCTGATGCAAATTGACGCAACACGTTTTTGCAATGCGGCATGAATGGTGTATGCATGATGCCAGCACCGCATGCGTGCGTTGTCAAAAAACAAAAATTTTCCCCTCATGATTGATATTCGCAATAATGCACCCTGAGGGCGCGATGCTCAGGCATCATCCTCCCAGTCATGCAGCAGCGTTGGCAGGTCTTCCACATCCACGTCGCGCTCGCTGATGACACGCCCGGCGATGCTCCTGCCGGCCCTGGCGGTTGATTGCGGATCGCCGGTAACCAGAGGGTGCCAGGAAGGCAGATCACGCCCCTCTGCCAGGCGGCGATAGGCACAGGTCGATGGCAGCCAGGAGATGCGGCGCACGCTCTCCGGCGTCAACTGCAGGCAGTCCGGCATGCGCTCATGGCGCTCGGCATAGGCCGTGCAGCCGCCGTTTTCACAATCATACAGGGCACAGGCCACGCGGGTGTAGTGAATGGTGCCGGTATCTTCCTCCTCCAGCTTCACCAGGCAGCACAGCCCGCAATGATCACACAGGCTCTCCCACTCCTGCGTGGTGAGCTGTTCCAGCGTCTTGCGCCTCCAGAACGGTTTTTGTCCGGCCATGATCAAGCCCCCGTATCGCAATGCTTGCTTAACCATAGCAGCAGGCTTTCGTTCTGTCAGAGTCCCGCTTTCCGTATTCTCCAAAGGCTGGATGAGGGGATGAATCCGTGCGCGGATTCAAGCGGATTCATCCGTCTTCGCCATCGGGTGTGGTGTGTGTCTGTGTGTGTGTCGGGGTATTCAAGGGCAAGCGGGGGCATCATGGGTTTCGAGCAAAAACAGGACATCGGCGCGCTGCTGGATGAAGTGCTGGTGGGCGATTGCCTGGAGCAGTTGCAGCGCATTCCCTCGCGCTCGGTGGACATGGTGTTTGCCGATCCGCCCTACAACCTGCAGCTCTCGGGCCAGTTGACGCGGCCAGACCAGAGCCGGGTGGATGGCGTGGATGCCGGCTGGGACAAGTTCGAATCGTTTGCCGCCTACGATGCCTTCACCCGCGCCTGGCTGGCGGAGTGCCGGCGGGTGCTGAAGAAGGACGGCACGCTGTGGGTCATCGGCTCGTATCACAACATCTTCCGCGTCGGTGCCATCATGCAGGACCTGGGCTACTGGCTGCTCAACGACGTGATCTGGCTGAAGAGCAACCCCATGCCCAACTTCCGCGGGCGGCGCTTCACCAACGCGCACGAGACGCTGATATGGGCGGCACGGCAGAAGACCAGCCGCTACACCTTCAACTACGAGGCGCTGAAGGCCCTCAATGACGACAAGCAGATGCGCTCCGACTGGCTGCTGCCGCTGTGCACGGGGCATGAGCGCCTGCGCAACGACAAGGGCGAGAAGCTGCACCCGACGCAGAAGCCGGAAGCCCTGCTCTACCGGGTGCTGCTGGCCTCGTCGAAGCCCGGCGACGTGGTGCTGGACCCGTTCTTCGGCACCGGCACCACCGGTGCGGTGGCAAGGCGGCTGGGGCGGCGCTTCATCGGCATTGAGCGCGACGCCACCTATGCCGAGGAGGCGCGCAAGCGCATTGCCGCCATCCGCCCGCTGCCGGGGCGCGACCTGGAGGTGGCCAGGCCGAAGCGGGCGCTGCCGCGCGTGCCCTTCGGCACGCTGGTGGAAAACGGGCTGATCAGGCCGGGCGAGGTGCTGGTGGATGCCACCGGGCGTTTCGCCGCACGCGTGCGAGCCGACGGCACCCTGTCCACGGGCGAGGCCAGCGGCTCCATTCACAAGCTGGGCGCATTGGTGCAGGGGCTGGAAGCCTGCAACGGCTGGACCTTCTGGCACGTGCGGCGCTCCGGCAAGCTGGTGCCCATAGACCTGCTGCGCCAGCAATACCGGCAGATGCTGACAGAGGAACAGGCATCTGCCACGCCGGAGAAGCAGACCGCCTGAGCAAAGGCAACCGCACAGGCACCTGCGAGGCAAACGGCACCACTTCAGCGCAGCCACAGCCGATCAGGCACTGTCCGCCAACACCTCGCGGCAGCACCCCAACCACGGCAGATGGTTTCAGCCCTCTTGCGGCTCTTCTGCCCTGGCCAGCGAACGCACCAGATCCACCACCGCGCGGCGCACGGCCGGATCCTTGATGGCGGCGAAATGGCGGTTGAGCTGCAGACCTTCCGAGGAATTGAGGAAGTCCATGATCATGGACTGCTCGGTGCGGGCCTCGGCAAAGCCTTCCTGCACGGGCGCTGCCACGGAGGTGGGCAGATCCTCGAAGAAATACTGCACCGGCACGCCAAGGATCTGGGCAATGCGATACAGGCGGCTGGCGGAGATGCGGTTGGTGCCCTTCTCGTATTTCTGCACCTGCTGGAAGGTAAGCCCCAGCTCCTTGCCGAGACGCTCCTGACTCATGCCGATGAGCATGCGCCGCATGCGCACGCGGTTGCCGACATGAACATCGATGGGATTGGGATTCTTGTTGGTCATTTTTTCATGATGTCCCCTGAGACCGCACTGGACCGGCCCGGCATGTTCTCGGATGTCCTGAATGCGCAACAGAAAGGCAGACAGCGGAAGGAAGGAGCACCCGCAAACACACGACGGACCACCTGGCAACCAGCCCCTGCCCGGCAGCATACAGCAGGCAGGTGGCATGGTCAAACACCTTGCCGTTAACGGCAAGCGGGCTCCCGGTCGAGGTGGCATTAGCACAAAACCACAACCCCGCACTCACCAAAACGTGCATAACCCTTATGCGAATAAGTATCAAGTGCGAAAACAGGCCGCAAGACCGCTGCCCCATCCATGCCCTCATGGAAGCAATGGCAACCGCCACACCAGCACGCGCCGCTCCTGCAGGCCTGCACGCACCAGCGTGCGGCCACTGGCATCGGTGATGACGGATATACCGGAATTGGCAGCGCGCACCAACGGCAGGCCGCGCACGATGGCGTGATAGCGCGCCTGCTGCAGGTGCTGCCACGGGCCGGCGCTGCTGCCGAACCAGGCATCGTTGGTAACGTTCAGCAGCCAGCGGGTTTCGTGCGCGGCGCGCGCCGGGCGATCGTGATAGATGATCTCGTAACAGATGAAGGCCTCGAATGGCGGCATTCCGGGCAGGCGATGCGGGCCGAGGTCATCGCCGGGCAGGAAGCCGTAACGGAACGGCACCAGCTGGCGCACGCCGAGCGGCTCCAGCAGCACCCTGAACGGCACGTATTCGCCGAACGGCACCAGGCGGCGCTTGTCATAGCGCAGGCGCACGGTGCCGCTGCTGTCGATGGCGAGAATGGAATTGTGCAGACGCTCGCCACCGGGCCTGCGGCGCGCTTCGTCGATCTGGCGCAGCGCACCGGTGATGAGCCAGGCCCCATCGGGCAGCATATCGGCAATCATGGCCAATGCGCCGCGGCTGGCATCCAGCAGGAAGGGTACCGCGCTTTCCGGCCAGATGATGATGACGGGCACATCGCAAGCTCCGGCAGCGCGGCATTTTGCGCGCACCTCGGCCAGACCGCGGCGACTCATCTCCAGCAGGTCGCCAAAAATGCGCTCGCGGTTTTCCGGCTTCCATTTCTCGCGCTGCGGCACGCTGGGCTGCACGATGACCACCCACGGCGCATTCACCACCGGCGTGGTGGCAGCCACGGCCTGCACGCGCATCTGCCCCCATGTCCACAGCCCGGCCAGCAGCGCCAGCCCCAGCACCAGCAGCGCCAGCACACCACGCGGCATCAGCCCCCAGCGCAGGCAATGAAGTGCGTGCCCGGGCAACAGGAACAACCACAGCAGCAGGGCACTGAAGCCCCAGATACCAAACAGGTGTGCCCCCTGCATCAACGGCAGCAGGGTTTCGGGGTCAAGCACCACGGCGAAAGGATTCCAGGCAAAGCCACCGAAGGCCAGCGGCACGCCGCGGGCGGCATCGGCCACGGTGATGAGCACGGCCAGCAGGGCCGGCTGCCACAGGCAGGCACGTGCGCTGCGCCGCCACAAGAGGCCGAAGATGGCACCGGCAGCGGCGGTGAATGCCGACATGGCAACAGCCAGCGCACCGACGGCAAACGGGGCCATGGCGGCAAAGCGCTCGGCATCCACCTGAAAGGCTTCCGTGATCCACCACACGCCGGTGCCATGCCAGCCAAGGCCGAAGGCAAACAGCAGGGCAGCGGCACGGCGGGCACGCGCTGCCGTATCCGGCATCTGCCGCAGGTGCTCGCCGAGCAGCCACCACAGCCAGCCCAAGGTGAAGGGCAACAGCCACCACCAATGGCGCGGCGGCAGCGCCTGGGCGGAAAGCAGCCCGGCGAGAAGCGCCTGCGCCATGCCGCTCCATACCGATGGCGGCACAGCAGGTCGGTGCGGACGGCACAACGGCTGCTCGCGCTCATCTTCATGCATGTGCGGCAGCGCGTCCGGCATGGGTGGTGCCTCCGCGCTTCAGCCCTGCCCGGTCTGGGCGCGGTGCAGCAGGTAGTGGTCAGCCAGCACCAGCGCCAGCATGGCCTCGGCCACCGGCACGGCGCGGATGCCGACGCACGGGTCATGCCGCCCCCTGGTGATGACATCCGTCTCTTCGCCGTCGGTGGTGATGGTGCGGCGCGGCTTGAGGATGGAGGAAGTGGGCTTGACCACCATGCGGGCAACGATGTCCTGCCCCGAGGAGATGCCGCCGAGAATGCCGCCGGAGTGATTGGCGAGGAAATGCGGCTTGCCATTTCGCATGACGATCTCGTCTGCCGCCTGCTCCCCGGTCATGGCGGCCATGGCGAAGCCGTCGCCGATCTCCACGCCCTTCACCGCGGGGATGCTCATCAGGGCAGCGGCGATGTCCTGGTCGAGCTTTGCATAGACCGGCGCACCCCAGCCGGCAGGCACGCCGGAGGCCACCACCTCCACCACCGCGCCGATGGAGTTGCCGTCCTTGCGGATGGCATCGAGATACTCCTCCCACTCGGCCACCACCTCAGGATCGGGGCAGAAGAAGGGATTGTCATGCACCGCCTCCCAGCGCCAGCGGCGGCGGTCTATCCGCTTCTCGCCCAGCTGCACCAGCGCGCCGCGGATGCTCACTTGCGGAATGATGCGTCGCGCCACCGCGCCGGCGGCCACGCGCGCTGCCGTCTCCCGCGCCGAGGCGCGCCCGCCACCGCGATAGTCGCGCAGGCCATACTTGGCCTGGTAGGTGAAATCGGCATGGCCGGGGCGGTATTTGCGGGCGATTTCCGAGTAGTCCTTCGAGCGCTGATCGACGTTCTCGATCATCAGCATGATGGGCGTGCCGGTGGTGCGCTTGCCGCCGGTGTGCTCGTCCTCGAACACGCCGGAGAGAATGCGTACGTGATCCGGCTCGCGGCGCTGGGTAACGAAGCGGCTCTGGCCGGGGCGGCGCCTGTCCAGATAAGGCTGGATGTCCTCTTCCGACAGCGGAATGCCGGGCGGGCAGCCATCCACCACCGCGCCGATGGCGGGGCCGTGGCTCTCGCCGAAGGTGGTCATGCGCAGCACGCGCCCGAAGGTGTTCCAGCTCATGTGTCTTTCGCCCCTGAAAAAACGGCCACGGGGATTCATGCTGCCCGTTTGTGGGCCGTGGCGGGCGGGTTCGTCAAGGGCGGCCAAGCCGGTCAGCCGCGGGAGAGCTTCACGGCCAGGTCATAGACCTCGCGCTTCTTCAGGCCGAAGCGCCGGGCGACCTCGGCGGCGGCGCGGGAGGCCGGCATCTCCTGCAGCGCGGCGCGCAGGGCGTCCTTTACCGCCGCGTCATCCGCAGTGGCGGGCTGCCGCTTTCCGGGTGCTGCAATGACGAGGGTGATCTCGCCGCGGATACGCTCGCGCTCTTCCAGCTGCCGCGTCAACTCCGGCAGCGGGGCACGAATCACTTCCTCGTGCAGCTTGGTCAGCTCGCGGCACAGGGCGGCAGGGCGCGGGCCGAGCACCTGCGCCATGTCGCGCAGCGAGGCATGGATGCGGTGCGGGCTTTCATACAGCACCAGCGTGGCGGGAATATCCTTCAGCTCCTGCAGGAAGCGGCGGCGGGCCTGCTGTTTCGCGGGCGGAAAGCCGGCGAACAGGAAACGCTCCCCGGCCAGCCCGGAAAGCACCAGCGCGGCAAGCGCGGCGGAAGGCCCTGGCACGGCATGCACCGGCAGCCCCTCCTCGGCAGCGGCGCGCAGCAGCTTCACGCCGGGGTCGGAGACGAGCGGCGTGCCGGCGTCGGATACCAATGCCAGCGCCTCGCCGCGGTGCAACCTTTCCAGCACCCTTTCCTGCGCGGCCTCCTCGTTGTGCTCGTGAAAGGGCAGAAGCGGGCGGCGAATGCCATAGCGAGAGAGCAGCTTCGATGTCTGGCGGGTGTCCTCGGCCAGTATGGCATCGGCCCCGGCCAGCACCTTCAGCGCGCGCAGGGTGATGTCCTCGAGGTTGCCGATGGGCGTGGCCACCACGTGCAGCCCGGCTGCGGCACGCGATGCCTGCAGCCGCCGGCCGGCCAGCAGGAAGGAATGCGCTGCCGGCGCTGCATCATCCTCGTCGCCTTCACGGCCTTCACCGGCATGTTCGGGAACCTGTTTCATGCCGCCAAGGTGGCGCAAGCATGGGAACGCTGCAAGCCCCATCAGCCATATTGCAGAAGCTTGCCGTCAAATTGCCGGATTGCGCTGGATGATGACGGTCATGGCACGAAACCGCATGGCCAGCCTTTACCATCAATGGTAAATGAACTCCTGATGCGGCGGCCTGCATGCTATCCTCACATCAGGCCTGCGGCTCTCCATGCAGGCCATGAACAATGGGGGCGGTTACGGGATGAAAACGACGATGATGTTGCGCTTCACGACCCATCTGGCGCAGGCGGGCAGCCATGCGGTGCAAGCGGGCATGCGCCGCCTTTCCTCCATGATGCAACGGGGCGGGCGCAGGCTGCGCATGGTCCTGGGCCTGTCCGGCATGCTGGCTTTGGCTGGCTGTGGTGGCGGTGGCTTCGGCGACATGTTCTCCGACTTGGGCCCGGGTGCCCAGGATGCACCACAGGCCGAAGCACAACAGCCCGCTCCTTCAGCCCCTGCCACGGGCAGCAAGGTGGCGTTGCTGCTGCCGCTTTCCGCCCCCGGCGCCACCGGGCAGCTGGCCAGGGCCATGAAGAACGCTGCCGAAATGGCCATGATCGATGCCGGCAGGCCGGACATCACGCTGGTGGTGAAGAATACCTCCGGCAACGTGGCCGGTGCGCGCGCTGCCGCCGAGGCCGCCCTGGCGGAAGGGGCGCAGCTCATCCTCGGTCCGCTGCTGGCCAACAACGTGCGCGCCGTGGGGCAGCGGGCGCGCGAGCGGGGCGTGCCGGTCATTGCCTTCTCCTCGCGCGCCGAGGTGGCGGGCAACGGCGTATACCTGATGAGCTTCCTGCCTGCCTCGGAAGTGGACAACGTGGTGCGCCACGCGGTGAAAACCGGCAAGAAGCGCATTGCCGCGCTCATCCCCGGCACCGAATACGGTCGCGTGGTGCGCGCAGCGCTGAAGCAGGCCGCACAGCGGCATGGCGCGCGCATCGTGGCCGAGGAAACCTACGTGCGCACCGCGCTGGGGCTGCAGGCACCGGCACAGCGGCTGGGAGGCACCCTGGCCTCCGGCGGGGCGGATGCGCTGTTCTTCCCCGAAGGTCCGAAGCTGCTGGCAGCGGGTGGCGAGGCCCTGCAGGCAGCCGGCATGAGGCCTGAGCGCGTGCAGCTGCTGGGCACGGGGCTTTGGGACTCGCCGAAAATCCGCACCGTGCGCTTTGCGCAAGGTGGCTGGTATGCCGGTGTTGACCCGCGGCTGGTGAGCCACTTCGCCAACCGTTACAAGCAGACATATGGCAACACGCCGCCGCGGCTGGCCTCGCTGGCCTATGATGCCACCTCGCTGGCCATTGCGCTGAAGAGGCTGGGCGGCTTCAACCACGCCAACATCACCAACCGCGAGGGCTTCCAGGGCATGAACGGCCTGTTCCGCTTCCGCAACAACGGGCTGGTGGAGCGCGGGCTGGCCATCCTCAAGGTTACCCCCACCGGTCCGCAGGTGGTGGCACCGGCACCACCGCGATTCTCGGCCGGTTACTGAGCGGCAACACGAAGCCCGCATACATGCGGCATCCGCGAGTGCACACTGTGCACTCGCGGTTTTTCATTGCCATCCCCCTTTTCGCCAGCACCCTGATGGAGCAAGATGCCCCCTGAAGATGCCGGGGTGCGCATGGTGATGCTTTTCGACTATCTTTTCCTTTCCGGGGCTGATTCGCCATGCCAATGCATGGACGAAAACCTGGCAGATGGGGGCAAGGTGCAGAAAGACGTGCAAAAGCAGGCGGACAGGCAGGCTGCGCCAACAGCAGGCACCGCATACCGAAAGCGGTGGCAAACACAGTTGCCGCTCGCCTCATCCGTGGTGCTGGTGCAACCACCGCCGGCGTGGGCGGCAATCGATTCGATACATGCCGCCTTCACCGATATCCTGTTCGGCAGCGCCTTCTGGCCACTGACGGCATCCGGCCTGCTGCTGCTGACGGCACATGCCATGTGGCGGCGGCGGCAGGCGCAACGGCAGGCCATGCGGCTTGAGGAAACCCTGTCCGACACACAGGCGCAGCTTGACCGTTGCGAGCTGCTGCTGCTGGCAGAGCCGCAAGTGATGCTGCTGTGGGATCAGACGGCGCACAACCTCGAAAATACCACCGAACATGACACCTCCGGGGCCGCGGAGCAGGCGCAGGCAGATGACATGCAGCCAGGGAGCACGCCTGCCGAGGCCGCGGCGAGTCCTTCCCCGGTGCACGCAACACCCCACGCCTTGCGCCATCTGCCGCCAACGCAGGTATTCACGCACCCGCAGGTCATCGGCTCGCTGCTGCCGGCAGGACAGGATCCGGCGGATTTTGCCGGCTGGCTGGAAGAACCTTCCGTGGCCGAGCTGAAGGCACAGCTCGATGCGCTGTTTGCCGAGGGCAGCGTGTTCAACGTCTCCCTGCGCACCACCGCCGGCGAGCTGATAGAGGCCGATGGCCGCATAACGGGGCGGATGGTGATGCTGCGCTTTCGCCCGTTGCATGGAGAACGGCTGGAGGCCTTGAGCCGCGAGCACGACCAGCGGCAGCTGAAGGAGCAGGCGCAGCGCCTGACACGGCTGCTGGCCAGTGCGCCGGTGCCGGTGTGGATCACCGATGACGATGGCAGGCTGCAATGGGCCAACGAGGCATGGCTGGCGCTGCTGGGAGCGGAATCGCTGGAGGCGGCGAAGGTGGAAGGACTGAGCCTTGTTGGCGATGCGGAGATGGCGGCGGCCACGCCCCTGGAAAGCCACGGAGACTGGAAGCGTCAGCTGGCGGTGGCGGTCATCGACAACAAGCGGCGGCATTTCGAGATATACGAACGCGCCTTCGACCGCGGCATCGTGCACTGGGCGCGCGAGGTCAGCGACCGGGTGGCGGTGGAGGAGGAGCTGCAACGCCAGCAGGCGGCGCAGGGCCGCATCTTCAACCAGCTTTCCACCGCGCTGGCCATCTTCGATGCCGAGCGCCGGCTGGTGTTCTGCAACAGTGCCTACGTGCAGCTGTGGCAGCTGGACGAGGAGTGGCTGGCCCGCAAGCCGCGCGAGGAGGACATCCTCAACCGCCTGTTCGACAGCGGGCGACTGGCCATTACCGAGGACTTTCCGCAATGGCGGCAGCGCTGGCTGGACATCTACCACGAACAGAAGCCAAGGCGCGAGCAGTGGCAGCTGGCCGGCGGGCAGGTGGTGCAGGTGGTGGCCGAGCCACAGCCCGGCGAGGGCATCATCTGCATGTTCGAGGACATCACCGAACAGACGCGGCTCGAGGCGCGCTACCGCGAGGCGCTGCAGGTGCAGGAAGAGACGCTGGACAACCTGCACGAGGCGGTGGCGGTGTTCGGCACCGATGGCCGGCTGAGGCTGTTCAACCGCACCTTTGCCGCGCTGTGGGGGCTGGACGATGCGCGGCTGCGCGTGCGCCCGCACGTGGATGACATCATTGCCGAATGCCGGGAACAGGTGAAGGATGCGCGGTTCTGGGACGAGGTGAAATTCGGCATCACCGACCCCGGCGAGGAGCGCGCCCCGTGGCGCAGCCGGGTGGTGCGCTCCAGCGGGCAGGTGCTGGATTGCCTGCTGGTGCCGCTGCCGGACGGCAACACCCTGATTACCTGGTATGACGTTACCGATGCGGTGCGGGCCGAGCAGGCCCTGCGCGAACGGGCCGAGGCACTGGAGGAAAGCGACCGGGTGAAGGCGGCCTTCCTCGATTCCATCTCCTATGACCTGCGCACACCGCTGACCACCATCAACGGCTATTCGGAAATGTTGCAGCAGGGCTATGCCGGGCCGCTGACGGAGCAGCAGCAACGCTACCTGCGCAATGTGCGGGAGGCTTCCGGCGAACTGCTGGAGAAAATCGACACCATCCTGGACCTTGCCGCCATCGATGCCGGCAAGATGAGCCTGGACATCGAAACCTTCGAAGTGCTGCCGATGCTGGAAGAACTGGCTATCAGCATAGCCGGACGGCTGGAGCAGCGCGACATGGCGCTGGAGATAGAGGTGGCGGAAGACGTGCAGGCGATCGAGGGGGATCGTGCGCGCATCATGCAGGCGCTGCGGCACCTGCTGCTGAATGCCATCGGCTTCGGGCATCCGGGGCAGGTGGTGCGGATGGGTGCGCGGCGCGATGCGCAAGGGTCGGTGCTGTTCTGGGTGGCGGACAGCGGCCCGGGCATGGACGCGGAAATGATGCAGCGCGCCTTCGAGCGCTTCTTTGCCCGCCCCACGCCGGAAGGGCATCGTGGCCCGGGGCTGGGGCTGCCGCTGGTGAAGGAGCTGATGAAACTGCATGGCGGCGATGTGGATCTGCATTCGCAGGAGGGGCGTGGCACCACCGTCATCTGCCGCCTGCCGCAGCGCCAGCTGATGGAGCAGTCGGCATGAACCAAAGGCGTGGCAATTCGGGACAGCCGGCAGAAACATCATCGGCTGCGGCGTCATCGGTGGTGGCATCATCCACAACGGCATCGCCTGCTCCTGCGGCGAACCTGCGGCTGCACCTGCGTGATGCGGCAGCAACGGAGGCGCTGGGACGGGAGCTGGCGCTGTTTGTCCGCGCCGGCGATCACATCCTGCTCCACGGTGATCTCGGCACCGGCAAGACGACGCTGGCGCGCGCCTTCATCCGCGCCCTGATGCCCCGGCAGGAAGCCGCCGATGCCGAGGTGCCCAGCCCCACCTTCACCCTGGTGCAGCCCTATGAACACACGCGCATCCCGGTGGCGCACGTGGATCTCTACCGGCTGGCCGATCCGTTCGAGGTGGAGGAGCTGGGGCTGGAGGAGCTGGCGCGTGATCACGTGCTGCTGATCGAGTGGCCGGACAGGCTGCCCGACCTGCCCGCGGAGCGGCTGGAGGTGCGGCTGGCGGATGCAGACGGCGGGCATGCGCGCAAGGCACACCTTGCCGGATACGGAAGCTGGGTGGCGCGGCTTGAGCGCATGCGGCAGGTGCGTGATTTCCTGCAGCGGGCATTGCCGGATGAGCCGGTTGAACCGGGGGCATCGGGTGTGCAGCGGCGTTTCCTGCAGGGAGATGCCTCGGCGCGGCGTTACGAGCGCATCGAGGCCGCGGGCCGGCCGCCAATGGTGCTGATGGACATGCCGGCGATGCCGGATGGCCCGCCGGTGCGCGATGGCAAGAGCTACAGCGAGCTGGTGCACCTGGCGCATGATGTGCGGGCGGTGTTTGCCGTGAACACGGAATTGCGGCGGCAGGGCTATTCGGCGCCGGAGGTCATCGCCCATGACTTCGATGCCGGACTGCTGCTGCTGGAAGACCTGGGCGATGCCGTGTTCGGGTCATTGTATCGGCAGGAGGGCATGATGGAGCCGCTGCTGGCAGCGGCCACCGACGTGCTGGCCGACATGGCGGCGCGGGAATGGCCGCGGGAGGTGGTGCTGCCGGAGGGTGGTGCATACCGGCTGGCGGATTATGACGACGAGGCCTTCATGGTGGAGGCAGAACTGCTGCTCGACTGGTTCTGGCCGCACGTGAAGGATGGTGCCGCTTGCCCGGATGCGGCACGATCGGCGTTTCGCGAAGCATTGACGGCACTGCTGGCCCATGCGCGGCCTGCCGATGCGCCACCGGTGTGGGTGCTGCGCGACTATCATTCGCCCAATCTCATCTGGCTGCCGGAGCGCGCGGGCGTGCGGCGGGTGGGACTGATCGACACCCAGGATGCGGTGCTGGGGCCGGCGGCCTATGATCTCGCCTCGCTGCTGCAGGATGCGCGCATCACGGTGCCGGAGGCGCTGGAACAGCGGATGCTGGAGCGCTACGTCGCGGCACGCCGATCTGCGGAGGCCGATTTCGACGAAGTGGCTTTTCGCCTGTCCTACGCGGTGATGGGGGCGCAGCGGGCACTGAAGATTCTCGGCATCTTCGCGCGGCTGAAGATGCGCGATGGCAAGCCGCAATACCTGAAGCACCTGCCAAGGGTGGCGTGGTGGCTGCGGTGCAATCTTGGGCGGCATGCCGCGCTGGCGGACATGGCCGCCTGGCTGGATGCGCACCTGCCACAGGTGGAGACGCTGGCGGCAGAACATGAGCGGATGAGGAAAGAAACGGCATGAAGATCGGCACTGCCATGCTGCTGGCCGCCGGGCTGGGCACGCGCATGCGCCCGCTGACGGAAAAGATGCCGAAACCCCTGGTGCCGGTGGCGGGCAAGGCGCTCATCGACCATGCCATGGACAGGCTGCGGGCGCATGGCGTGTGCCGCGCGGTGGTGAACGTGCACTGGCTGGCCGATCAGCTGGAGGAATGGGCAGCACACCAGCAGCCACCGCCGGAAGTGGTCATCTCCGACGAACGCGCGCAACTGCTGGAAACCGGCGGTGGCATCCGCCACGCCCTGCCGCTGCTGGGCATGGATGCGCCGTTCTTCGCCATCAACACCGACAGCATCTGGCTGGATGCGCCAAACCACCCCCCTGCCCTGCAACGCCTGCAGGAAGCGTGGGATGATGCGCGCATGGATGCGCTGCTGCTGCTGGCCGATCCGCAGCGCAGCACCGGCTATCATGGCGCCGGCGACTTCATCCTGCAAACGGACGGGCGTTTGCAGCGGCGCGTAGCGACGACGGACGCGGGCACTGTGAAAACGGCTTCTGCCGCCCTGCCCTTCACCGGCATCTACGTGGTGCATCCGCGGCTGTTCGAGGCCGCACCCGATGCGCCCGCCTTCTCCATGAACGTGCTGTTCGATGCCGCGCTGGCGCAAGGGCGGCTGTTCGGCATCGCACATGATGGCTGGTGGCTGCACGTGGGCGAGCCCGAGGCCATCGGTGCAGCAGAAGAGGTGCTGAGCCAGCACGCCGGCACCAGCAACAGCACCTGAAGAACATGCAAACGGCGGCAACAGCCGGAATGCCGTCATGACACTTCTGCCCTTTCCTTCACCCTGGCGGCCCTTGCCACCCTTTTCCCTGCCCCGCACCTTCCTGTCGTCGACCTCTTGAAAAGCCCGCGGCCGCTTCCCATCTGTTGTGGCGAGAGAGCTGCCGGGATCCTCGCAACATGTTGCTTTGCAAGCGTTTTCTCATGGTCTGCCGGCAGCGATGGGCCATTGTCCGGGAACAAGGGAGGTATCGAAATGGTTCGCTATCTGGTTCCGACCTATGCGCGCAATCGCGGTGTGGATCCCTTCACCCTGATGCAGCGCGAGATGGAGAACATGCTGGAGAACTTTTCCCGCGCCCTGCAGCCGGCGGCGGCGGAAGGCGCAGCGGAAACCGGTTTCTTCACCCCGGTGGTGGAAGCGCGCGAGGATGACAAGGGGCTGACCATCGAGGTGGACCTGCCTGGCGTGGAGCCGGATGACGTGAGCGTGGAGCTGGCGGAAGGCGTGCTCACCATCAAGGCCGAGCGCAAGATGGTGAAGGACGTGGAGCAGGAAGAGAAGAACGGCGTGAAATATCACATCACCGAGCGCGCCTACGGCACCTTCCTGCGCCGCTTCCAGCTGCCGTGGGAGGCCGACGAGGACAAGGTGGAGGCCTCTTTCGACAAGGGCGTGCTGAAGATCTTCATCCCGCGCAAGGAAGAAGAGAAAAAGACGAAGAAGATTGCCGTGAAGGCGTCGTGAGCAGGGGCCTGAAGCCCTTCACGGAACGCTGTTCATGAACCATCTCTCGCCACACGTGCGCCGTGCGCACGTGTGGCGATGTCTTCTGGCGCACACCTTTCACCTCATGCATTAATCCTTTTTTCATCATGCATGGCATGCCCCTTGCCATGTGTGGTAACATGCTCTTGCATGACATTCACCACATCAGAGGGGGCAACCACATGCTGAAGGAGTTCAAGGAATTCATCATGCGCGGCAACGTGCTGGACCTGGCCGTTGCCGTCATCATCGCCGGCGCCTTCGGGCTGATTACCGTGTCGCTGGTCAACGACATCATCATGCCGATCATCGGCTACATCTTCGGTGGGCTGGATTTCTCCAACTACTTCATCCCGCTGTCGGACAACGTTACCGCCACCACGCTGGAAGAGGCGCGCAAGCAGGGCGCGGTCATCGCCTGGGGCAAGTTCCTCACCCTGGTTCTCAACTTCATCATCGTCGCCTTCATCGTGTTCCTCATCGTCAAGGCGGTGAACCGGGCGATGGAGCTGCGCAAGCAGCAGGAGCAGGAAGAGGAAAAGCCCGTCGAGCCGTCGAAGCAGGAGGTGCTGCTGGAGGAGATCCGCGACCTGCTGGCGAAGAAGGGCTGACTTCGGCCTTCGCTTGACGGCAACGCGAACATGGGGGCGCGCCATCCGGCGCGCCCCTGTTTCATGCCGCGGCAGGCGCGTTGACCATGCCCTGTGGCTGGCGTATCTGAAGGGCGAGCAGTCTTTCTTCCCGTGTTTTGCTTGTGAGGCATTCTGTCATGGCCATCCGCAAGATCATCACCCCACCCAACCCGCTGCTGCGCCAGCCCTCGCTGAAGGTGGCTCAGGTGGACGATACCATCCGCGCGCTCATCCGCGACATGTTCGACACCATGTATGACGCGCCGGGCATTGGCCTTGCGGCGGTTCAGATCGGCGAGCCGCTTTGCGTCATCGTCATGGACATCCACTCCGGCGAAAAGGACAAGGAGCCGCGGCCCATCGCGCTCATCAACCCGGAGGTGGTGTGGGAGTCCGAGCAGCGCGCCACCTGGCAGGAGGGCTGCCTGTCGGTGCCGGAGATCTACGATGAAGTGGAGCGCCCGGCGGAGGTGAAGGTGCGTTACCTCGACGAGCAGGGCAACGAGCAGGAGCGCCACTTCACCGGCCTTGAGGCCATCTGCGTGCAGCACGAGATCGACCATACCAAGGGCATCCTGTTCGTTGATCACCTCTCCCGCCTGAAGCGCGAGAAGTATCTGAAGAAGGTCATCAAGCGGGCGAAGCAGGCATCCGCTGCCTGAGGTCTCGTCAGTTGCCTGTTCATCCCCGTCAGGAGGGCGGATAATGCCCGGCAGCAACCATCTGGCGCAGCTCGACATCGAGGGGCTGATCCACCCCTACACCAACCTGCGTCTGCACCAGCAGGCCGGGCCGCTGATCATCGAGCGCGGCGAGGGCATCTGGCTGTTCGACCACCAGGGCCGGCGCTACATCGACGGCTTCGCCGGGCTGTGGTGCGCCACCCTCGGCCACGGCAACGAGGAGCTGATCGAGGCCGCGCGGACGCAGATGGAGAAGGTGGCCTTCACCCACCTGTTCAGCCACCGCAGCAACGAGCCTGCCATCCTGCTGGCCGAGAAGCTGAAGGCGCTGGCCCCGTGCAAGACATCGAAGGTGCTGTTCTGCTCCTCCGGCTCGGAGGCCAACGACATGCAGATCAAGCTCACCTGGTACATGAACAACGCGCTGGGCCGTCCTCAGCGCAAGAAGATCATCTCGCGCAGCCGCGCCTATCACGGCGTTACCATTGCTTCCGGCTCGCTGACGGGCCTTGGCTTCGTGCAGAACGACTTCGACCTGCCGGTGAACGAACGCTTCCTCTACGCGCGCGCGCCGCATCATTACCGCGAGGCCGAGGAAGGCGAAACGGAAGAGGCATTCAGCCAGCGGCTGGCGCGCGAGCTGGAAGAGCTGATCGAGCGCGAGGGGCCGGACACCATCGCCGCCTTCATCGCCGAGCCGATCATGGGCGCGGGCGGTGTCATCATCCCGCCCGAGGGCTACTTTGACGCCATCATGCCGGTGCTGCGCCATCATGGCATCCGCGTCATCTCCGATGAGGTCATCTGCGGCTTTGGCCGCACCGGCGAGTGGTTCGGCTGTGAGGCCTTCAGCTTCACGCCCGATTCCATCTCCGTGGCCAAGGCGCTGACCTCGGCCTACGTGCCGCTGGGGGCCATCACCATCGAGGAAGAGCTTTACGATGCCATGCTGCTGGAGTCGGAGAAGCAGGGGCTGTTCGGCCACGGCTTCACCTACACCGGCCATCCGGTGGCCTGCGCGGTGGCGCTGAAGGCCATCGAGATCTACGAGCGCGAGGACATGCCCGCCCGCGTGCGCCGCCTCGCCCCGCTGTTCGAGCGCCGCTTCCGCGCCCTGGCCGAACATCCGCTGGTGGGCGAGGTGCGGGTGAAGGGG
>Ga0256839_1002247_pt1 | contig 21900 bp, 16 predicted proteins | sample 354166metaG_FD_185968 | JGI IMG/M metagenome (GOLD analysis project Ga0256839, IMG submission 185968) | Hydrothermal vent microbial communities from Mid Atlantic Ridge, Atlantic Ocean - 354-166 | ecosystem: Environmental > Aquatic > Marine > Hydrothermal vents | place: Atlantic Ocean: Mid... | reverse complement strand
AGGCGCTTCCATGAGGAGTAACTCGACCATGCGTGCGGAACGGCGGCACGAGCTGGAAACGAACGAACTCGCTGACTATCTGGGACGTTTGCTGCGCGACTACAACGTCCACCTGAAGCTGGGGGGGATCATCCTCGCCGCTGTGCTCATCGGGGGGCTGGTCTATCGTGTGCTCGCCACGAGCGAGGCGCGTCGGGCCGCTCGTGCCTGGGAAGCGTTCATGGTCGCCCGGGAACCGGAGGACTACGAGCGGATTATCCGCGATTTCGAAGGCCTGCCGGCCGCACACTGGGCGATGCTGGAGCTTGCCGATCTTGAGTACAGCAGGGGGCTGGATCGTCTCACCCAAAACCGGGAAGAAGCGGAGACCTACCTCAAGAAAGCGCTGGAACGGTACCGCAGGGCCCTGCAGGTGGCCTCCGAAGTGGACAGCATTGACCCTGCATTCGGAGCGCGCGCTCTGCTCGGGCAAGCGCACTGCTACGAGGCGCTCGGTGATCGAAGCAAGGCAATCGAAGCCTACGAGCGGTTGCTCAAGGAGTACCCGGACACCTGGATGGCGCGGCGAGCAGAAGAGCGTCTGGAAGAGCTGAAGAAACCGGCCGCAGCCGAATTCTACGCCGCTCTGCAACGTGCCGCCGCTACCGCGCCGAGAACCCAGCTTCCACCGGGAGCCGAATCGCTCCTGCCCCCCGCGCCGGTCCAGAACCAACCCAAGTCCTCCTCAGAAGCCCAGAATGGCAATGAAGCCGCCAAGGAACCGGCCGAGGGCGATGCGAGCAAGTCAGCATCACCCGCGGACTCGAAGGCACCCGAGCAAGCCGACTCTGCAAAGTCGAAAGCCCAAGACACGGACAAGGAGCCCGAGAAGCCAGGCGAAGGCTCCTCAGAGGGGGGGTCTAAGAAAGGAGAGAAATCCCCCTCCGCCGGGAAGACAGCTCCGTCGTCGCCGGAGGGCTAACTCTCTCCGCCCCGAAGGTGGCCTCTCGGAGTTGAGCCCGCCCTTGACCCGGGACGGCTTGGCCGCTCACGGATCTCCAAGACCCGCCTGGCCTCCGACGCCCCACACTTCTCCCGTCTCCCGGTGCGGTGGGCCGCTAAGACGACGATTTGTCCGTGCACAATGTCGGTCCGCGCGTGAACGGCGCGACGAGCACCGCTACTGTCGGCGCATACAGCCGGCGCCCAGCGCTGGCCGTTGAAAGAGCAACGCCGGCAGATGGAAACCGCGCGTGCGCCCCTAGAGGTTCAGTTCGTCGGCGGGCGTTTCGCGAACCTGCCCTGGTCCCTCAGCCGTGTGAGGCTCCTCCAGGACGATCTTGCCTTCCATGATTTCACGGATGGCGATCGCGATAACGTCCTTTTCCTTTTCCTTGTCCACCTTGACGTGCGGTTTGATGTTGGTCAGGAGGGCCGCCGCCCTCTTCTGGATGAGCGCGGCCAAATGGAACCGACCACCGACTTTCTTGATGATCTCGTCGTCCTTCAGCTCTGGGTACACGCTTGCCCACCTCCCAACTGGTCGAGAATCCCCTCAATCTGGTTCACCGCCTGCTCGAGCTCGTCGTTCGTCACCACGTAATCATAGTATGGCAGGTATTCAAGTTCCCGCTTCGCTTGCTCCAGCCGGCGCTTGATGTCCTGCTCACTCTCGGTCCCTCGCTGGCGCAGTCGGCGCTCGTACTCCTGCAGGGACGAGGTGCGGACGAAGATCAGCACTGCATCGGGATGTTTCTGTTTGATTTGTAACGCTCCCTGCACGTCGATCTCCAGCAGGACCCATTTCCCGTCTTCGAGCTGCCTCTCCACCCATTCCCGAGGCGTACCGTACCAGTGTCCAACGTACCGAGCGTACTCCAGGAACCCGCCCTGGTCGGCGAGGCGGCGGAACTGTTCGTCCGTCATGAAGAAGTAATCGACGCCGTCTTTTTCACCGGGCCGAGGCGGTCGAGTGGTGGCCGAGACGGACAGGACGAGCGGCCACTTGGACCGGCGCAGGAGCTCCCGGATCAGCGTGTTTTTTCCGCTTCCGCTCGGTCCGGAGATCACGATCAGTTTTCCGCGGCCACTGGTTCTGCTCATTCAACGTTTTGGACGAGTTCTCGCATCCGCTCGATGGTGGCTTTAACCTGGACGACCCGTTGGCTGATTTCCGAATCGTTCGACTTCGCCGCGATCGTGTTCGCTTCGCGAAGCATCTCCTGGCCGAGGAATTCGAGCTGCCGGCCGACAGCTCCCTGCTCCGTCAAGAGCTGGCGGAACTGGTGCAGATGGCTGCGAAGCCGAACCACCTCCTCCCGAACATCGCACCGATCTGCGAACAAGGCAACTTCGCGAGCGATCTCTTCGCTTCCGGCCTCCGGCCCCTGCTCGCCGAACCACTGGCGCAGGCGGTCCTCCAGTCGGCGGCGGTACTGGTCCACAACGATCGGAGCCCGTTCCTCGATCCTGCCGACCAGCCCTTCGATCTCTTCCGCCAGGCGACACAGCTCCTCGGCCATCACAGCCCCCTCTTGCTGCCGCATCGCGTTGACCTTTTCTAACGCCTCGACCAGAGCGTGACGCACCTTGGGCCAATCGTCCATCGGGTTGTAATTCGCCTCCAGGGCATCCGCCACCACGCCGGGTAAAGCGAGCAGATCGCCCAGGCTAAGGGAGAGGTTGTACTCGCTGGCCAGGACGAGGAGCTGGTCAACGTAGCCGCGTAAAAGATCGGTGTTGATGCGGGCGTCGGCCGCGGTCGGCTGCCGGTCAACCCGAACGGTCACATGTACTGTGCCCCTGGAGATCCGTTTACGCACCTCTCGCTCGATTTCCCCCTCGTAGATCGAGTACGGTTCCACAGTGCGTGTCACGACCTTCAGGTAGCGGTGGTTCACCGTGCGCACTTCGACCGTGACACGAAAATCGGGGGCCTCGTACCAGCCCACGCCGAACCCCGTCATGCTCATCGGCGCGGTCGTGGGGGTTAGACTCTCTTTCTCCTCCATCTCGACTCCACATTCTGGCCGTGGAAAACCGCCCTCTCGCAAACGCCAGTGAGTTCACCTCCTGCAGAACGTCCCCAGGAGTCGGCTACCGCGGGCGACTGGGACGCCCCATTTAGGATCGGCAACGTGTGCAACTCGGTCTCTACGGGTTCGGCTTGCCGGTAGCATCCGGGGCTGCTTGCGTGCTACCCCCCGCAGCCGCCCCGCTCTCACCGGCCGCCGATCCGGACGACTCTTCCGCCGGCCCAGGGGCGAGTTCTGTCTTGGTGGCGGGCGGCGGTTCAACAGCGGGGTTGTAGGGGGATTCGCCGAAACCTTGCAGTTTGACCAGCAAGATGGCCAAGACGAACCAGATGAACGCGGTGACGATCGTGATCCGCGTAAAGACGTCGCCCGCCCGTGTGCCCAGTGCACTCGATCCACCGGGCCCCCCCAAAGCCCCGATCAGACCGCCCCCCCTGCCCCGCTGCACCAGCACAAGCAGGATCATGAAGATGCTGACGAGGGTGATCAGAATACCGAGCAATGTCGTGAGAAACCCCATGCTTTCCGCTCCTCGATGGCCCGATCCGCGCGCCGTTGTTCTAAATCGTACGACCGCATACCAGTTTGGACCGCACCGGTCATCACCGAAGTCTTGGTCGTACTCAACCAAGCCTCGGCTGGCAGCTCGCACACACGGAAGCGTCTGGGATCGCCCATGCGACCGCCCATGGCGACAGGTGTGGAGACGGAACTCTATCCGTCAGGCGCCGCGGCCAATAGCCACCGCTTCCCCCACAATCGCTTCAAACTGGAATGGGTCGAGACTCGCTCCGCCTACCAGCGCACCGTCCACGTCGGGCTGCTCCAGCAAGCCCCTGGCGTTGTCCGGCTTCACGCTGCCACCGTACTGAATCCGGACCTGCTCCGAGACTGTGTCCCCGCCCAGAGAGCGGAGAAGCCGGCGGATCATGGCGTGCACTTCCTGAGCTTGCTCCGGGGTGGCATTCCGCCCTGTGCCAATCGCCCAAACCGGTTCGTAGGCAATAACTACCTGCTCCAGAGACTCCGGAGTCAAGCCTTCCAGCGCGGAGCGAAGCTGTCTTTCAATAACGGACATCGTTTCCCCGGCTTCTCGCTGTTCCAGAGTCTCCCCGACGCACAGGATCGGCCGCAGCCCGACGTCTAGCGCAAGTGCCAGCTTGCGACGCACTACGTCGTCGGTCTCCCCCAGAATGTGTCGCCGTTCGCTGTGGCCAAGGATGACGTACGAGCAGCCACAGTCCCACAGCATCTCGGGACTGACCTCCCCCGTGTACGCCCCCTTTCGCTCATAGAAGGCGTTCTGCGCACCGAGCTGGATCCTACTTCCCTGTAGAGCCTCCCCGACAGCTATGAGATAAGGAAAGGGCGGACAGACAAGAACGTCCACCGCCGCTACATCGGCCAATCGATCGCGCAGTTGCCGAGCACGCTCCACGCTCTCCCTTCGCGTTCCGTGCATCTTCCAGTTGCCCGCGATCAAGAACCGTCTCATCGATTCCTCAACCCTCTGCTCGGTCCGCGATAGATAGGGGGAAACGTCCTACGCCGGCCTTCGACAACGCTGCCGACGGAGGATTGTACCGGCCGGTTTCTTTTACTCGTCGTAGATCGGACTGATCGGATAAGAGCCGAGCACATGAAGCCAGTCGGCCTTGCGCTCCAGCGCCGCCAGGGCGCGTTTGACGGTGGTCTGAGATTCATGCCCGAGCAAGTCGGCAAAGAAGACGTACTCCTGGTCTGAGCCCCGCAACGGAAAAGACTCGATCCAGGTCAGGTTGATTCGGTTGCGTTTGAAGATCGCCAGGGCATCGGCAAGCGAGCCAGGCTTGTGGGGAACCTTGAACAGGATGCTCGTTCGATCTGCCCCGGAGCGACTCTCGCTCAAGTCCCCCACCACGGCGAATCGGGTCACGTTGTTCTGGTAGTCCTCAATGCGTTTGGCAAGGAAATCGAGTCCGTAGTGCACACCCGCCTGGCGGCTCGCAATCGCCGCCGCATTCGGTTCGGTCCGAGCCAGCCTTGCCGCTTCCGCGGTGCTGGAGACCTCGATCGTCTCCGCCTGGGGCAGGTGCTGCGCCAGCCAGCGGCGACACTGGGAAAGGGCCTGCGGCTTGCTGTAGACCCGCCGTACCTGCCCGCGTGGACAACGGCCCAGCAGGTAGTGGTGGATGCGGAGCCGGATCTCGCCGCAGATCCGCAAAGGCATCCGGACAAACATGTCGAGGGTCTCGGCGATGCCCCCGTCGGTGGAGTTCTCCAGGGGCACGACCCCGAAGTCGGCATGTTTTGCCGCCACGGCTTCGAAAACGGTGGGGATGGTCGCGACGCCGACGTAATCGGCCGAGGCGCCGAACCGCTCGCGAGCCGCAACATGGGAGAAGCTATGCTCGGGCCCCAGGAACGCCACACGCGTCGGCCGCTGCAACGCGCGCGACCCGCTCATCAACTCCCGAAAGATCGCCCGCACACACGTTTCGCTCAACGGACCGCGGTGCGCTTCCAGCACCTTGCGGATCACGTCCTCCTCGCGGACGGGCGAGTAAACGTCCAGGCCGTTTTGGTCCTTGATCTGGCCGATGCGAGCGGCAAGCTCAGCACGCCGGTTCAGGAGATCCAGGATCTGCCGATCGAGTTTATCGATCGCTACCCGGAGCGTCGCCAGCTCCTTGCTAGCCCCCTTCGGTGCTGCCTGCTCCGACCGCCGTTTACGGTTCGTCACCGAAATTCCCCCATTTCGGATCCACGTGTGCCCGCCCAAACAAGCTCCGCAAATTATTGAGCGCGCTCCTTTGGTCTACGACGGCGCCACCTCGGTCCTGCCGCGTGGCTCGCCACTCGATCCGCCGCCCCTCCAAGACGGCTCCACTTGCCCACCCCAACCGCATCGCTAAGCCCTCGGCAGCCATAGGCGGCCGGGCGGCACACCAACGAGGAATCCCCGGTCAGGCCGCACGTGAGTGCATCGAGCAAGGCTTCATCGAGCAGGCCGACCAGGTACACTCTGCCGCCGTGTCCGGATCGCTCGACCGGCGTGCGGAAGGGCACGGCACTTGATCGGTGATCCCTCCCGTGCACTTCCGCTGTCTCTCTCCGCCAGAGCATAACCGTACCGGCTCAACGCTCACCGCCGGAAGCCGCCCGTGCTACCTGTGTGTGTCGGCGGGCTTGGCCCATGTCCGCGAAACGGCGCCTCGCCAGCAGGAACCCCGCGTTCTCATGCCGTGTGGAATCGGCGCGAGCGCGAGCCGTATAATCTTGCGCCGGATAAGGTATCGGGACGACCAACCAGCAAGCGTCCACGGACTGGGCTGAGCCGGGGAGTGCTGCTCCTGTGCTGTCACATTGGCATTTTAGACCCGGCATATTTGTCATCTCTCCGGACCGCTCGTCCGCGAAAAGTGCCTGGAAGCGGCGTATTCTGCCGCCGCTATGCGTGGCACTCGATTTGCAACGGAACCGCATGACAAAGGCGGGTGTCCGATACTGAGGTGGGTTTGCGAGCAGCAAGCAAAGGAGAAGGAGCCGTGGCTGAAGGCGAAAAGATCATCGGCATTGACCTGGGAACAACGAACTCGGTTGTCGCTGTCGTAGAAGGCGGACAGCCCAAGGTGATCCCGAACCAAGAGGGGTCGAACATCACTCCGAGTGTCGTGGCCTTCACCGATAAAGGTGAAGTGCTGGTGGGAGAACCGGCCAAGCGGCAGCGTGTAACCAACCCGAAGCGAACGATCTACTCGATCAAGCGGTTCATGGGCCGGCGGCGGTCGGAGGTACCCGAAGAGGAACAGATGGTTCCGTACGAGATCGTCGGCGGCCCCGACGAATACGTTCGGGTTCGGGTGGGGGACCGAGAGTACACGCCTCAGGAGATCTCAGCATTCGTCCTGCGCAAGCTCAAGGAAGCGGCGGAGGCCTATCTTGGCCACCGCGTACGGAAGGCCGTCATCACGGTACCGGCTTACTTTAACGACGCTCAACGCCAGGCAACAAAGGACGCCGGTGAGATCGCCGGTCTGGAGGTCGTCCGCATCATCAACGAACCCACGGCCGCGTCTCTCGCCTACGGGTTCGACAAGAAGAAGAACGAAAAGATCGCGGTCTTTGACCTGGGCGGAGGTACGTTCGACATCTCGATTCTCGATGTGGGCGAAGGTGTCTTCGAGGTGCTCGCCACGAACGGCGACACGCACCTCGGTGGCGACAACTTCGACGAGGAACTGGTCAACTATGTGGCCGAGGAGTTCAAGCGCGACAGCGGCATCGACATCCGCAACGACCCGATGGCGCTGCAGCGTCTGAAGGAAGCGTGCGAAAAGTGCAAGAAGGAGCTGTCCTTCCAGACCCAAGCGGAGATTAACCTGCCGTTCATCACCGCGGACGCGTCTGGGCCGAAGCATCTGGTGATGACGATCACCCGTGCGAAGTTCGAACAGCTCATCGATAAGTACATCCCGCGGTTGCGCAAGCCGATGGATCAGGCGTTGGCGGACGCGAAGCTGCAGCCGAGCGACATTGACGAGGTCATCCTGGTCGGTGGCCAGACGCGCACTCCGAAGATCCAGCAGTTCGTCCGGGACTACTTCGGCAAGGAGCCGCACAAGGGGATCAACCCGGATGAGGTGGTCGCCGTGGGGGCAGCCATCCAGGGGGCCGTGCTTGCCGGCGAACTCAAGGAGGTGCTGCTCCTGGACGTCACGCCCCTGTCGCTCGGCATCGAAACGCTCGGCGGCGTGATGACCGTGTTAATCCCGCGGAACACGCGAATCCCGTGCGAGAAGAAGGAGGTCTTCACCACGGCGGAGGACAATCAGACCGCGGTCACGATCAAGGTCTACCAGGGCGAACGGCCGATGGCGGCAGACAACCGGCTGCTGGCCCAGTTCAACCTGGAGGGAATCCCCCCTGCGCCGCGCAACGTTCCAAAGATCGAGGTGACCTTCAGCATCGACGCAAACGGAATCCTGCACGTGACCGCGAAGGACCTGGGTACCGGGAAGGAGCAGTCGGTCCGGATCGAGGCCGGTTCCGGGCTGTCGAAGGAGGAGATCGAACGGATGCGGCGGGAAGCGGAACAGTACGCCGAGATGGACCGCAAGCGGCGTGAGCTTGCTGAGGCACGGAACCAGGCGGACAGCCTGCTGTACGAGATCGAAAAGACCGTGCGTGAGCACTCCGACAAGCTCACCGAGGCGGACAAGCAGGCGATCGAGCGTGCGGCGAATGATCTGCGGGAGAAGATGAAAGGCGAAGACGCTGCGGCGATTCGTCAGGCGATCGAGAACCTGCAGCAGGCCGCCCATGCTCTGGCCCAGCACCTGTATGAGCGAGCGGCCACCAGTGCCGGCACCGGTGCGGGGGCCGGATCGGGCGCGACCTCTGGTGGGACGAGCGGATCCAGCGGTGGCGGCGACGACGTGATCGACGCCGAGTATGAGGTGAAAGAGTAACCGGGGGAACACCGCCGCGTAGATCCGTTTCTAAGCACAGGGGGCGCCCGGACGCCCCCTCCTTTTGTGGGGCGATCTAAGCTGATGTGGAGCAAGCACGGGAAAGAGCAGAGGGATTAACGAGGGATAGCAGCGATGGCGATTCGGTTCGAACGATTCACGGTTAAGGCTCAGGAAGCGATTCAGGAAGCGCAGTCCCTTGCCCAGCAGCGCCGTCACCAGGCACTTGATCCACTGCATCTGCTGGCCGCGCTTCTGCAGGACGAGCAGGGGATTGCACGGAGCTTGCTGCAACGGATCGGTGTCGATCTCCGCCGGCTCAGGACGATGCTCGATGCCGAGCTGGAGCGGCTTCCACGGGTCGAGGGGGCGGAACTCGTCCTCGCGCAGCCTACTGTGCAGGTCCTGGAAACCGCTCAGGCCGAAGCACAGAAGATGCGCGACGAGTACACCTCGACCGAACACATCCTGCTCGCGTTGACGAAAGTGCCCAGTCGGGCTCAGGAAGTGCTGCGGTTAAGCGCGGTGGACGAACAGGAGGTGCTGCGGGCGTTGCAGAGTCTGCGGGGCAGCTACCGGATCACCGATCCGAACCCGGAGGAGAAGTACGAGGCGCTGAAGCGGTACGGCCGTGATCTGGTCGAACTCGCCGAGCGGGGGAAACTCGATCCGGTAATCGGCCGCGACAAGGAGATCCGCCGCGTGATCCAGGTCCTGTGCCGGCGGACGAAGAACAACCCCGTGCTGATCGGCGAACCCGGTGTCGGGAAGACGGCCATTGTCGAGGGGCTGGCCCAGAGAATCGTCGCGGGCGATGTTCCGGAAGGGCTCAAGGACAAGCGGATCATCGCTCTGGACATCGGTTCGCTGCTCGCAGGGGCGAAGTACCGGGGTGAATTCGAGGAGCGGATGAAAGCGGTCCTTCGTGAGGTCATCGAATCCGAAGGCCGGATTATCCTGTTCATCGATGAGCTGCACACTGTTGTGGGGGCAGGCAAGGCAGAGGGGGCTGTCGACGCCGCGAACATGCTTAAGCCCCCTCTGGCTCGGGGTGAACTGCGCTGCATCGGTGCCACCACGTTGGATGAGTACCGCGAAAACATCGAGAAGGACCCCGCACTTGAGCGGCGGTTCCAGCCGGTGTACGTGGCAGAACCGAGCGTGGAGGAGACGATCGCGATCCTCCGCGGGCTGAAGGAGCGGTACGAGGTCCACCACGGCGTCCGCATCACGGACGGGGCGATTATCGCGGCGGCCAAGCTCTCGCATCGCTACATCACCGACCGGTATCTCCCCGACAAAGCGATCGACCTGATCGACGAGGCCGCCAGTCGGCTCCGCATGGAGATCGACTCGATGCCCACGGAGCTGGACGAGCTTCGTCGCAGGATCCTGCAGCTTGAAATCGAGCTCCAGGCGCTGAAGCACGAGACGGACGAGGCAAGTGTGGCCCGCCGCCAGGAGATCGAAAAACGGCTGGCGAACCTGCGTGAGGAGGAAGCCGCCCTCCGTGCCCGGTGGGAGCGCGAGAAGAAGGTCATCCTCGAGCTGCGTGACCTGAAAGCGAAGCTCGAAGATCTCCGCAACCAGCTCGAAGCCGCCCAGCGTGCCGGCGACCTGGACCGGGCTGCCGAGCTGCAGTACGGCCGCATCCCCGAGCTACAGCGGCAGATCGCCGAGAAGGAGGCCGAACTGGACGAGATCCGCAAGGAAGGAAGCCTGCTCCAGGAGGAAGTGACCGAGGAGCACATCGCCGAGGTCGTGAGCGCGTGGACCGGCATCCCGGTGGCGAAGCTGCTGGAAAGCGAACGTGAAAAGCTGCTGCATATGGAGGAACGCCTCCGCGAACGCGTGGTGGCTCAGGACGAGGCGATCGAGGCGGTGGCCAATGCGATTCGCCGGGCACGAGCGGGGCTGCAGGATCCGAACCGTCCCATCGGCTCGTTCCTCTTCCTCGGTCCGACCGGTGTGGGTAAGACGGAGCTGTGTAAGGCCCTGGCGGAATTCTTGTTCGACGATGAACGCGCCATGATCCGTCTGGACATGAGCGAGTTTCACGATCGGCACACCGTGTCTCGCTTGATCGGGGCCCCGCCGGGCTACGTGGGCTACGAAGAAGGTGGGATGCTGACGGAGGCGGTGCGCCGCCGTCCCTATTCGGTGATCCTCCTGGACGAGATCGAGAAAGCGCATCGCGACGTATTCAACATCTTGCTGCAGGTGCTGGATGACGGCCGTCTGACCGATGGGAAAGGCCGAACGGTCGACTTCCGCAACACGGTGGTCATTATGACCTCGAACGTAGGAAGCCCGATCATTGCCGAAGTGGAGCGGCGCAAGGCCCAGATCACCGATCTGCTCGAACGTGAGCGCATCGACGCAGAGCTCCGCAGTCGAATTCAGGAGGAACTCCAGCGGGTCTTCCTGCCCGAGTTCCTGAACAGGATCGATGAAGTGATCCTGTTCCGACCGCTTAGCCGGGCAGCGATCCGCCAGATCGTCGATATCCAGATCCGCCGCATGAACGCCCAGCTCCGCGAGCGCGGTTTCGAGGTCGAATTGACGGACGCGGCCAAGGACCGTCTGGCCGAGGAAGGCTACGATCCGGCCTTCGGTGCGCGGCCGCTGAAGCGGACGATCCAGCGTCGTATCCAGAACCCGCTCGCCCAGGAGATTCTGAAGGGGGCGTTCGTTCCCCCTGCGGTCATCCGGGTCGACTTCCGGGACGGGGAATTCGTCTTCGAGGCGGTCCCGAAGAGCGCCGCGGAAATGGCTGCCGCGGCCTCCTGATCTGGCCGTTCTCAGCACGGCCAACGTGCCCCTTGCACCGCATCCCCTCAGCCCGCGCCCTTGAGGCGCGGGCGTTCTTTTTCGTGTCGAGCGAACAAGGCCGTTTCTCCGTCTGACAGGGCCGCAGAAACCTGTCGCCATGCTGCGTAGCCCTGCACGTGGCGTGCTACTCGTCAGAGCTCCCGGCCTGCCTCCGCTGTGAGCGGCCGCGCAACTGGACTGGCGTGATACAATGTTGAACCCAGTGGCGGATAACCCCGGGTCGGGACTCGAGCGCGAACTCGAAACTCTGCCGGAGGCATCATGGGTTGGGTGATCTTACGAGCGCTGCTGGCGGTGCTTCTGCCGCTGGTGTTCGTAGGCGTCAGCGCTCTGGTCTTCATTTGGATGGAGCGGAAAGTGGCGGGGCGTATTCAGGACCGCCTCGGCCCCACCCGCGTAGGGGGTAAGTTCGGCTGGTTGCAGACGCTCGCCGATGGCCTCAAGCTACTCCAGAAAGAAGACATCGTCCCCCGTCATGCAGATCGCATCCTGTTCCTGATGGCCCCCTACATCGTCTTCCTGGGCTCGTTCATGGCGTACATGGCCCTGCCCTTTGCCGAAGGGCTTGTGCCGCACGAGCTGGCCATCGGGATCTTTTACATGCTGGCGGTGATGAGCATGGAGGTCTTCGGCGTTCTGCTCGCCGGGTACAGCTCCGGATCGAAGTGGAGCTTGTTCGGTGGGATGCGGGAGGCGGCACAGGTGGTGAGCTATGAGGTGCCCATGGCGATCTGCGTCGTCATCCCCCTCATCCACGCGGGCACCTTGAACCTCTACCAAATCGCGCGCGACCAGGCGGGCTGGTTCTGGAACTGGTACTGGTTCAATGACCCGTTCACCTTCTTCGCAGGCTGGGTCTATTTCATCGTGGCCACGGCAAGCTGTAAACGAGCCCCCTTTGATCTGGCCGAAGCGGAAAGCGAACTGGTTGCCGGGTTCCACACGGAGTACAGTGGCCTCCGCTGGTCCTTCTTCTTCATGGCCGAGTATGCAAGCATGTTCGCCGTCAGCGGGATATGCACCACGCTGTTCCTGGGCGGCTGGAACGGCCCCATCCCAGTGTGCGACCTGCTTGGTCTGAGCTCGGACAGCTTGCTTCGCCCCATCCTCGGTTGCGTGAACTTCATCGCCAAGGGTTACTTTCTCGTCTTCGTCATGATGTGGCTCCGCTGGACGCTTCCGCGGCTCCGTATCGACCAGGTGATGAAGGCATGCTTGAAGTACTTCCTGCCGCTGAGTTCGGCATTGCTTGCGGGGGCGGCAGTTTGGCCCGCGGTGTTCCCCGTCGCACGGACCGGCCGAATTGCCGGCCTCGTGGCGGGGGGACTGACCCTGCTCTTCTTCATCTGGGTCGCCAAACAAACCCCCAACAGCATACCGCGGGAACGTGAGGTGGGATACTGGCTGGAGAGCTGATTCCGCGGGTCCATCCCCGAGCTACACCGGAGCCGCTGAATCTGGAGAGTTGACCGTGGCTGTCTGGTGGCCGAATCTGTTGTTTTGGATCTTCGGTGGTGCGGTCGTTGTTTGCTCGGTGGGAGTCCTGGTCGCGCGCGACATTGTGCGCGCGGCCGTTTGGCTCCTGCTCGCTCTCGGTAACACCGCAGCTCTGTACTTCCTGCTCGGGGCCGACCTCATCGGCGCAGCGCAGCTCCTCGTCTACGTGGGCGGCACCCTGGTGCTCGTTGTGTTCGGTGTGATGCTGACCGCTCGCAAGCCGTTCATCAAACTGGACACGCGCGGGGGAGACTGGGTCATCGGCGTAACCGTGGGATCCATTGTCTTCGCCGTCCTGGTCATTCTCCTGCTCGATGCCTATTGGCCGCGCGCCGTCCGGCCCGGCGCCCAACCGACGTCCCTCGACGAGATCGACACCTACCAACTTGCGGCCACCTCACCAAACACCCGGCAGATTGGTCTGTACTTGCTGGGCATACCGGCGCCCCATGCCCGGCACCTTGACAAGGCGAACCAAATCGCACGGCAAGCAATCGTTCAGGATCAAGCCACGGCAGGGGAATCCGCCGGTGCCGCGGCTCGTCCGTCCGGCCAGGAGTCGGAGCCGCCCGGCGATCAGAACGTGACCGGCACCGAGCGCACCACGGACAGCGCCGTACCGAAACCAGCCGCAAAGTCTCAGGCGAGAGCCAAACAAACGCGTTTGATCGGCTATCTGCTTCCGTTCGAAATCGTCTCGGTCCACTTTTTGGTGGTGCTCATCGGAGCTGCGTACCTGGCGCGGGCGCGGCGGCGGAGGAGGTAACTCCCAATGACCGAAGCGATCCCCCTGCAGGCCGTCTTGATCGTGAGCGCGGCGATGTTCGTCTGCGGCGCCCTCTGCATGGCGACCAAACGAAACGCCGTGGGGATCCTCATGGGCGTGGAGCTCGTCCTGAACGCGAGCAACCTGAACTTCGTCGCATTCGCCCAGTACACCCCGTTCGGTCTGGACGGTCAGATGTTCGCCCTGTTCGGCATTGTGATGCCGGCTGCGGAAGCGGCAATCGCACTGGCGATCATCCTGAACTTCTACAATAACCACCTTACGGTGGACGTGGACCGAGCGAACGAGTTGAAACTCTAACCGTCGCGACATCTTGTCGCGTCGTGAAGCATCGCGCTGGTAGTGGAAGTCATGCAAGATCCCGGCATCCTGTACGTAATTGCCGTAGCGATTCCGTTAGCCTCGTTCCTGATCCTCCTGATCGGGGGCAAACGCCTGGGAATCGTGGCGGCTTACATCGCCTGCGCCGCCATCCTGACCTCGTTCGCAATTAGCACCTATGGTCTGGTGCGGTACGCCCGGGAAGGGAATCTCTTCGCTGCCCCCGCACACCATGGAGGCGAGGCACACGGCCAGAGTACCAAGCCGTCGGCTACCTTCGTGGCCTTCCGCGCCGATGCCGACCATCAAGCGGGTGAAAGTGCCGAACATTCCCCCCACGACTCCGAACAAGGCCACGACGGAGGTCTCGTCTGGAGTGGCCAGATCCGCTGGACCGCGTTCGGCGAGGACGAGATCCGGCTCGGTTACCACGTCGATAACCTCACCGTGGTTATGTTCTTCATGGTGACCCTTGTCGCCAGCCTAATCCACATCTACTCGATCGGCTACATGCATGAAGAGCTCCACGATCCGGTCCACGACCCCCTTGCAGTAGAGCGGGGTCAGCCCCCTCTCGAACGTCCAGGGCGCTTCCCCCGTTTCTTCACTTACCTCTCCCTGTTCTGTTTCTCCATGCTTGGCCTGGTTCTTTCGGACAACATCTTCCTTGTGTTCGTGTTCTGGGAGCTGGTCGGCGTGTGCAGTTACCTGCTGATTGGCTTCTACTACGAGCGGCGAAGCGCGTATCGGGCGGCCATCAAGGCATTCGTGACCAACCGCGTGGGGGACTTCGGGATGATCGTCGGCCTGGCGATCATCTGGACCACCTTGGGCACCTTCACTTTCGAGGAAACACGGGTTGCCCTGGCCGAAGGGAAGCTCTCCGGCGTGCTCCTCACCGTTGCGGGCCTGTGCATCTTCGCCGGATGTGTGGGCAAGTCGGCCCAGTTCCCATTGCACGTCTGGTTACCCGACGCTATGGAAGGGCCCACCCCCGTCAGCGCGCTCATCCATGCGGCCACCATGGTCGCAGCAGGTGTCTACCTGGTCGGCCGGTTTTACTTCCTGTTCTCGCCGGAAGCCCTCCTGATCATTGCTATTGTGGGGGGTATAACCCTGTTTATGGCCGGGACCATTGCAATCGTGCAGACGGACATCAAACGGGTGCTCGCCTACAGTACGATCAGCCAGCTCGGCTACATGATGCTCGGGCTCGGTGTCGGCGGCTGGGTGGCCGGCCTCTTCCACCTGATCACCCACGCGTTCTTCAAAGCACTGCTGTTCCTCTGTTCGGGCAGCGTCATTCACGCGGCAGGCACGCAGGAGATGCCCGAGATGGGGGGCTTGCTCAGGAAGATGCCCATCACGGCGATCACCATGCTGGTTGGAACGCTGGCGATCGCGGGTATCCCCCTGTTCAGCGGCTACTACTCGAAGGACGCGATCCTGGCTTACACGCTTTACTTTGCCCAGCAAAACGGTGGGCTGCTCGGCCCCGCCCTGTTCCTGCTCGCGATCGGTGGTGCGGCAATCACCTCCTTCTACATGTTCCGGCTCTGGTTCATGACGTTCACCGGTGAACCCCGTGACCATCACGTCTACGAACATGCTCACGAATCTCCGCCGGTGATGACCATTCCGCTGATCGTCCTCGCGGTCCTATCGCTCATCGGTGGGTATGGCCTTGGCATAGGCCAACCCCCCGCCATCGAACTGGCGCTCCAGAACGGACCGGCAGCTCACGGTGCGGTCTTCCATCCCCCGCACGACGTGCATACACTGGCCGGAACGTTCGCCTTTGGAGCAGTCGTCCTTGGCATCGGACTGGCGGTGCTCTTCTACGGCATCCAGCTCCTCTCGCCCGACGACGTGGCCGCCCAGTTCCCTCGGCTTTACCAGTTCCTCTGGAACAAGTGGTACTTCGATGAACTGTACGCGTTCCTGTTCGTGCGCCCCGTGCTCAGAATCTCGCAGTGGGCGCGTTCGTTCGATTGGAACATCATCGACGGCATCGTGGACGGAACCGCGGCCTGGACCGTGCGGCTCGCGACCATGGATGGGCGCTTTGACTTCTTCATCATCGACGGCATTGTGAATATTCTGGGCGAGGTGACCTACTGGTTCGGTGAGCGGGTCCGTCGCATCCAGACGGGCCTTATCCGGCAGTACATTGTCTTCCTGGTGGTGGGTACGGTCGCAGCGTTGGCGTTACTGTTCTACGTAACGAGCCTGTTCGCACGGTAAGCCATGAACGACACACTGTTACTTTCCCTCATCGCCTTCCTGCCGGTTGGCGTGGCTGTTCTGCTCTCCGTTGTGCCGGGAAGCAAACGCGAGCTGATCAAGACGATCAGCTTCGCCGCCACGGTGGTCGTGTTCGTCCTCACCCTGTTTCTGGTGAAGATGTACTTCGACCTCCGAAATCCGGATGGCAGTTGGCCTACCCTTGCTGAACGAGCCGCCGCGGCCAAACAGGCGTTACGCAGCGGCCGGCCCGCGGACCCCAAGGATCTCGTCGTACGCTACCCGTGGATCCGGCCGTTCGAGGTGGAGTACTACCTGGGGGTCGATGGGATCAGCCTCCCCCTCATCGTGCTCACTTCCTTCATCAGCATGCTCGCGATGCTGGCAAGTTGGAACATCGACAAATACGTCCGCGGCTACTGCATGCTCTTCCTGCTCCTCGAAACCGGCATGCTCGGCACGTTTCTGGCCCTGGATTTCTTCCTGTTCTACGTCTTCTGGGAACTGATGCTGCTGCCCATGTATTTCCTGATCGGTGTATGGGGGGCGCCATCGCGAGTGGAGGTGGACGGGCGCGTACGCGGGGGCCCCTACGCCGCAATCAAGTTCTTCATTTATACGCTGGTGGGCAGCGTGCTCATCCTGATCGCGTTGCTGGCGTTCTACTTCCACCCCGCCGAACCCGGTGGCAATCCGGCGTACACCTTCGACCTGATGCGACTGCACGAAATCGGCCAGTCGGGCACAGCCTACAGCCTGACCTTCCAGATCGTGATGTTCCTGCTCCTTTATGTGGGGTTTGCGATCAAAGTTCCTCTGTTCCCATTCCACACCTGGTTGCCGGATGCCCACGTTGAGGCCCCCACGCCCATCAGCATGATCCTGGCGGGCATCCTGCTCAAGATGGGTGGTTACGGGTTCGCGCGGATCGCGTACCCAATTTGTCCCGAGGCGGCTCAGTACCTGGCCTGGTTTCTCGTGGCCATCGGGGTCATCAACATCCTCTACGGTGCTCTGGCGGCGATGGCCCAGACCGATTTCAAGAAGCTCGTGGCGTATAGCTCGATCAGCCACATGGGCTACGTGATGCTCGGCTTCGCCGTCTGGAGTCTGGCGGGCGACCCGAACAAGTGGTCCATGGCGTTCAACGGTGCGATGTTCCAGATGATCGCCCACGGCATCAGCTCACCCGCCATGTTCTTCGCCGTCGGCGTCATCTACGACCGCGTACACCATCGCGACCTGAACCGTATGGGTGGGCTGGCGAACATCATGCCTTTCTACGCGGGACTCTCCACGATCATCTTCTTCGCCGGAATGGGCTTGCCCGGCTTGTGCGGGTTCATCGGCGAGGTCTTCACGGTGCTCGGCTCCTGGCAATTCAGCCGCACGGTGGCTGTGCTGGCCGCATCGGGAGTGATCCTCACCGCAGGGTATATCCTCTGGACCCTGCAACGTGTTTTCCTGGGAACCCCCAGCCCGAACATCCTCGGCGAAGGGCACGGCGAGGGACACGACCTGAAGCGGTTCCTGCCTGACCTGTCCATCCGTGAGTGGGTGATCGCCGTGCCCATGGTCGTGATGGCGGTCGTTCTTGGCGTGTACCCGGATCTTGTGTTCCGCTTTATGGAACCGTCGGTTACTGACCTGATCCTGGATCTGACCAAGGCGGTGGCAGGCGTACGCTAGCCCCCCTCGGCAGTCGGCGGAACAAGCGAACGAGCGGAATAGACAGAGGCCATGACGCTCACCCAAGTGCTCGACATCGTCCGGACGGACATCGCGCAATCGCTGGTGCTGTTCTCGCCGGAGCTTGCGCTGGTCGTTACGATCCTTCTGATCCTGTTCGTGCGGCTGTTCCAGCGGGAAGGCACCTACCTGGCGCGCCATCTGGCGCTTTTGGGAACGGTCATTTCGCTAGGTCTGGCTGCCTATCTGTTCAACCGGACCAGCCTATCGGCGGAAACACCCGAGATCTTCGGGGGGATGCTGGTCGTCGATGGCTTCACGCACTTCTTCCGCATGCTCCTGGCGGCTTTCGGCGTGTTCATGGTCTGGCTCTGCGCAATTACGGCTGTTCCGTCGGCACGGGACGCCAGCGACTTCTTCCCCCTTCTCCTCGGCGCGACCCTGGGCATGATGCTGATGACTTCTTCGATTCACCTGCTGATGATCTTCATGGCGGTGGAAATGGCCAGCTTGCCTTCGTATGGACTGGCGGGCTTTCTGAAGGAGGATCGTCGCGCCGGTGAAGCGTCGCTGAAATATGTCGTCTTTGGGGCGGGGGCGTCGGGAATCATGCTGTATGGCATGAGTCTTCTTGCAGGTCGGTTTGGGACGGCCCACCTTCCCACGCTCGCCCGGGAGCTCGCCGGAGCCGTCCAATCGACGGGAGGCTTTGTGCTGGATCCTATCGTCGTCGCGGGTGTCTTGCTCATCCTGGTGGGGATCGGCTTCAAGATCGCGGCCGTCCCCTTCCATTTCTGGTGCCCTGATGTGTTCCAGGGGGCATCTGCGGAGGTGGCGGGCTTCCTGTCGGTTGCATCCAAAGCCGCAGCCCTCGCTTTGCTTGCTCGCTTCTCCCTGACGCTCGCCTATCCCCTGTTCGCTGCGGACTCCACCGCGATTACCGGTGCACTGGGATTGACCCTGGGACTGCTAGCGGCCGTGACGGCGACGTACGGCAACCTGGCCGCTTACGCTCAGACGAACCTCAAGCGGCTCCTCGCCTTCTCCACCATCGCCCATGCCGGTTACATGATGATGCCGATCGCGGCGGCGATCGGAGCTCAGTCCGAGTCGTTGTACCGACCGGCCGTCGATGCGGTGCTCTTCTATTTGGCGGTCTATCTGTTCATGAACCTGGGTGCGTTCGGTGTGGTAGCCTTGATCAGAAATGCGATCGGCTCCGAAGACCTGCGTGACTATGTGGGCCTGATCCACCGCAACGCGCCGCTCACGGTCGCCATGGCGGTTTTCATGCTGAGTCTCACGGGCATTCCACCGCTGGCGGGGTTCGTGGCCAAGTTCCGCATCTTCGCCGTGCTTTACGACACCGGGTTCCTCTGGCTGCTGGTGATCGGCTTGATCAACACGGTGTTCAGTTTGTTCTACTACGTTAAAGTTCTTCGGGTGATGATTGTGGATCAGCCCGAGGTCGAACGACCGGGTTGGCAGTTGGCGCCGCTGGCGATGGCGTTCAACGCAGTCCTTGTGCTGGCCAACCTGGCACCGCTTGCCCCCGGTGTCTGGCCCGCTCTGCAGGCCGTCACCCAAAGCGCCGTATCCTGGCTCCATCTACCCTATTAGCCGAGCGAGGCACGGAGCTTGCAGCGTTCGCGGGTGGGCACTGGATGAGGGAGGTCGAAGATGGCAGTGACGAGTTTGAAGGTTGCAGAGCGGGCATTCCGCCGCGAGACGGCGTCGTTACCTCAGTACCTCAACGATGCCTGGCCGTGGGTGGATCCGACGGACCCGCTGGATGTGGAGGCAAGCGAGCTGGTTCGGTCGATCATTAACGAGGAGAACGAGTGGATCGAACGGCTGGCGGCCTACATTGAGCAGCGAGGGGGAGTACCGCTAACGGGTTCCTACCCGGCGGACTTCACCGACACGCACTATCTTGCTCTTGAGTTCTTGTTGCGGCGGCTCATTGCTTATCAGAAGTGGAATATGGAGCAGCTCGAGGCGGATCTGGAAGCGGCCGCCGATGAGCCTGAGCTGCGTAATCTGTTGGCGCACATGCTGGAGCGAAAGCGGGAGCAGACGGCGGCCCTGGAGCGGCTGCTCGCGAAGGTGACCGGCGAAGCGGTTGCCGAGCCGCCGGAAACCGTGCCTGCGCAGCGTTCGGAGAGCTAGTCCGCCGCCCCAGCCGCTTGGCTGGAGCGAGGGGCGGGACTTAGCTGCACCGTCTGCGGGCCCGCGCCATCGCCCCCCGCGGCTCCGCCCGAAGCCTCCCGCTTTGGAGTGCGGCAGTCCTCTGCCGCTTTCTTTCAAACCCGACGGAGCTGGAGAAGCGCGGGCCAGAATCAAGCCCGTCGAAGAACGGAAAAGCCGCCCACCGACCGGCCGCAAGGGGGTACGGCTAATTGCCCGCCGCTTCGGCCGCAGGCCGAAGCGGGCCCGAGCCCGCCGCCCGGCGGGACAAGGGGAGCGGCGGACCGCCGTCGCGCCGGCGACGGCGCAGTGGTATGCCCGCCCGGCCCGGGCGGGCAGGGATTCCCCGCCAGCCCGCGCCCGGACCCGGCCGCGTACGCGAAGGCCCATTGCCCACCAGCCGGGCCCTCTCCCAGCTGCGAGCCGCAAGGCTCGCCGTAGGCCCGCTCGCCGTCGCACCGGCGACGGCGGCAGCCCCCGCGCCTCTCCCATCCGCAACCGCGCGGAAAAGCCAGCCATGCCGCCCGCCGCCTGGCGGGACGAAGGGAGCGGCGGACCGCCGTCGCGCCGGCGACGGCGCATTGGTAGCGCGACCCGGCCTCGGGTCCGCCCGAAAGCCATTGGGGCCCAACCAAGCGGTGGCACAAATGACCCCCGCCGAGCGGAAGTAAAGCCCCCCGTCGCGGGAAGCACAATGGCGCGCTCTCTGTCGCCGCTTCGGCGGCCCGCCGAAGCGGCCCCGAGCCCGCCGCCCGGCGGGACGGGGGAGCGCCGGACCTCCGTCGCGCCGGCGACGGAGCATTGGTAGCGCGACCCGGCCCCGGGTCCGCCCCAAGGCGGGGGCGCCAAGCAAGTGCCGGCAGAAATGACCCGCGCCGAGCGAAGGAGAAGCCCCGTCGCCGGAAGGGCCATGGGGCGCGCTCTCCCTCGCCGCTTCGGCGACCCGCCGAAGCGGCCCCCGAGCCCGCCGCCTGGCGGGACAAGGGGAGCGGCGGACCGCCGTCGCGCCGGCGACGGCGCAGTGGTATGCCCGCCCGGCCCGGGCGGGCAAGGATTACCCGCCAGCCCGCGCCCGGACCCAGGCGCGTGCGCAAAGGCGCATTGTCCACCAGCGGCGCCCTCTCCCAGCGGCGAGCCGCAAGGCTCGCCGCAAGCCGGCTCGCCGTCGCAGTGGCGACGGCGGCAGCCCCCGCGCTCCTCCCAGCCGCAGTCGCCCAGAAAAGCCCGCGATGCTGCCCGCCGCCTGGCGGGACGAAGGGAGCGGCGGACCGCCGTCGCGCCGGCGACGGCGCATTGGTACGCCCGCCCGGCCCCGGCGGGCGGGGCCTGCCCGCCAGCCCCCGCCCGGCTCCAGCCGCCTGCGCGCAAGCGCTCTCGGGACCAGCCGCGCCTTCTCCCCACGGCGAGCCGCAGGCTCGCCACCGGCCCGATGACCGCCGCGCCGCGACGGGGGCAGCCCCCGCGCTTCTCCCAGCCGCAAGCGCCCGGAAAAGCCCGCAAGGCTGCCCGCAGCCTGGCGGGACCGGATCTCCGCCGCTGCGACGGCGGAGCAGTGGTAGCGCGACCCGACCGCGGGTCCGCCCCGAAGCGCCGGCGCCAAAGAGGCGATGGCAAAACTGACCCCCACCCGAGCGAAAGACAGCCCGCCCGTCGGGGGGGACAATGGGGCGCGCTCTCTCTCGCCGCTTCGGCCCGCCCGGGCCGAAGCGGCCCCCGAGCCCGCCGCCGGGCGGGACAAGGGGAGCGGCGGACCGCCGTCGCGCCGGCGACGGCGCATTGGTAGCGCGACCCGGCCTCGGGTCCGCCGTAGGGCGCGGGCGCGAGGCAAGCGCTGGCAGCAATGACCCCCGCCGAGCAAAAAAACCGCCCGTCGCGGGGG
>Ga0256839_1002246_pt1 | contig 21915 bp, 21 predicted proteins | sample 354166metaG_FD_185968 | JGI IMG/M metagenome (GOLD analysis project Ga0256839, IMG submission 185968) | Hydrothermal vent microbial communities from Mid Atlantic Ridge, Atlantic Ocean - 354-166 | ecosystem: Environmental > Aquatic > Marine > Hydrothermal vents | place: Atlantic Ocean: Mid... | reverse complement strand
CGGGAACTGACGCTCCCGCTGTTCCCGGGCATGACGTTGCAACAGGTGGATGCCGTGACCGAAACGCTGGAATGCTGCTGAAGTCCCATCACGCCAGGAGATAGCGCGGCTTAAGCGATGCCCGACCACGACCACGCCTACAAACTCCTGTTTTCTCACGCTGAAATGGTCAGAGACCTGATTCGCGGTTTCATCCACGAAGACTGGGTCGAGCAGCTCGACTTCGACACCCTCGAAAAAGTCAGTGGCAGCTACGTCAGTGACGACCTCAGAGAACGAGAAGACGACGTCATCTGGCGACTACGCTGGGGAGCCGAATGGATCTACATCTACCTGCTGCTGGAGTTCCAGTCCACAGTAGACCACTACATGGCCGTGCGGATGATGACCTACACCGGCCTGCTGTACCAGGACCTTATCAAAGCCCGGCAAATACCCGACAATGGCAAATTACCCCCGGTACTGCCCCTGGTTCTCTACAACGGCAACAGACGCTGGCAAGCCGCCCACAGCATTGAAGCGCTGATCCAACCCCAGCCCGAAGGCCTGGCAGACTATCGGCCCCGCATGCAGTACCTGCTGGTGGATGAAAGCCAATTCAGTGATCAGGAACTCAAGCCACTGCAAAACCTTGTTGCAGGCCTCTTCAGGCTGGAAAATGCAAAGACCGCCGAAGACATCCAGAACATCATGGAAACCACCAGACAATGGTATGATGGACAAGATCTGGCAGACTTGCAGCGGGCCCTGGTCATCTGGCTGAAAAGAGTCCTGCTACCTGCCCGCCTGCCAGGCGTAGAAATTCCTGAAGTAACGACATTACAGGAGATGAACACCATGTTGGCTGAACGCGTTGTTGAGTGGACAAAAGAGTGGAAAGAGCAAGGTCTGGCAGAAGGCCGGGCGGAAGGCCGGGCGGAAGGCAGAAAACAAGGAGAAGAAAGGCTCCTAAAACGTCAGTTAACCCGCCGTTTTGGAGAGCTGCCTGCCTGGGTAGACGAGCGGCTGGAAAACGCCACCACCGAAACACTGGAGCAATGGGGTGAACGCATCCTCGATGCGAAAACACTTGCCGAAGTTTTCGACGGATAGCAAAAACAAGCGAAAGCGGCCTAACAACATCGATAAACAACGCCCTCTCCCCGAGGGAGAGAGCCGGGGAGAGGGGAAACCAGAGTCCAGCAAATGGCACCTCGCCCCCTACCAAACACCCCGCTACCCAACCCCCATCCCGGCAGAGGGCCGGGAACCAGGCACAGGGAAGTGAACCACCGCCAGCGCTTAACAACCTGATGACGATTTAACATAAAAAGCCGCCGGCATGATGATCAAGCCACCCGGTCCTGATCAGGCAATCGCAAGCGGCTACACATGCAATGAGACTCACCCAAGAACAAATTGTGGCAATCAACAAAGTTGTCGCTCGTCATGCGGGGGAAAGCGCCAAAATATACTTGTTTGGCTCAAAACTTGATGACAGTAAGAAAGGCGGCGACGTGGATTTGATCGTTGAATCAGAAACACCGCTTTCTCTTATAGACAGAGCAAAGATCATCATGGAATTGGAACCTCTGCTAATGGCGCCGGTTGATCTCATCAGCTACGTTCCACAGAGCGGCCAGATGACACCATTCCAAAAGATAGCCCGCTCCTCAGCCATTCCCTTGGAACACCCGGCATGACGGACGCCAGGCTACGAGCAGAAAAACAGCATCTGGCAAACCTGCTTGAAGCAATCCAGCGATGCACCTATTTCCTGAATGCTTCAGCCAAGAAGCTGCCGTGGCCATTGCAAAAGGACTATCTGGAAAAAAACAAAAAGAATATCGAAGTATTCGAATCCCTTGCCGCCGTCAACGAACGTTTCGCAAAGCTGCAGGATGTCCTGGGTTCCGCCATGCGCCATGCAGCGCTATTGGCGGGAGAACCCGCCGACAGCTTCCTGAAAGTATTGGCATTCTATGAGAAAGCAGGCGTCATCGAATCGGTATCGGACTGGCAGCTTTTTAGAACAGTGAGAAACCTGGCGGCGCACGACTACGAAACCGATTGCGGTCAAATAGCAGAACACTTCAACGCGCTGAAAGAACTGTTGGAACCGCTCGAACAAAGCGCCCGGAAATTTATCGAGTACTGTAATAGCGTGCTGAATATCAGCCCCACCAGCAACACATTTTCATAGCCGTGGGCAAGTGGAAGCTCTCCTTGGCGCTGGATTCCGCCATATACGGAATGACGAAAGAACCCCTTCATCCCGGCAAGGACGCAGGGAACCAGTCACAGGGAAGTGAACCACCAGCATGAGATGCCCTCCCTGTTTTTATATCTCAAGTTTCAGAGTTCATGTCGCATCTACATCAGTGAGCAACCCATTGATGCAAAATAAATACTGCGCTGCAATAGATGGTATTGTTGATTATTGGGTCGCCACATCAGAACCCATGAATCAGTGGTCACGCGCTCAAGACCGGCGCTGTCCCTGGAAACAGGGCTGCCACCTCTGACAACTTCCCCCTTTGCCAAAGGGGGATTGAGGGGGATTTATACCACCTCACCAGACCAAAACTCCGCAGCACCAATCCCTCCAAACCTCCCTTTGCGAAAGGGAGGCTTTTGGTGGCGCCTCCACGACGGAACTACATTCCAGCTTCCGCCTTTCCCGGGGAACTGACTGATGGGCAAATCTGAACTCCGAAACTTGAGTTATAGTATATACTAAGTAGATATTGTTGCGCCGGGGAAATGTCATGAAAACAGCAAAACTGTTCCAGAATGGGCAAAGCCAAGCCGTTAGATTGCCCAAGGAATATCGATTTGATGGTACAGAAGTCACCATAAAGCGTGTCGGCGAAGGGGTATTGCTACTTCCACTGAACCACTCTGCCAGACGACTCCTGTCCCTGCTTGAGGATGTGGATGAACAGGTAAAAATCGACAGAAACCAGCCAAAGGAAGAAGATAGGCGAGCAGCAACGGTCGAATGAACTATCTGCTTGATGCCAATATCTGTATCTACCTACTGAATCGAAACCCCGGCTACGAGCAAATCATCGCGCATATCGACGGACGGGCTTACAGTGAAATCGGCATCTCTGCCATCACATTGGCGGAGCTGGAATATGGGATTGCAAAGAGCGTAAAAAAAGCCTCGAACCGGTTGAAGCTGGAACTGTTCCTGCATCAGTTCGAAAGCCTGCCCTTTGATGACCGGGCAAGCGCGACATACGGAAAAGTTCGTACAGCACTGGAAGCCAATGGCGACCCAATTGGTCCACTGGATGCACTCATTGCATCCCATGCCCTCAGCTTGAACGCAACAGTAGTCACCAACAATACGCGGGAATTTCTCCGGGTAGCGGGGTTGCGTACTGAAAATTGGCTCGACCCTGGAAGATAAACACTTTTTTGCGGGCTAGACACCAGACATCGAACCACAGTGTCATCCCACACTAACAGGCCTACATGCCCTTGAGCCGGTCTACCCATTACCAGAGCGAGCGGTACTTCTCTACCGGCTCCAAATAGCACGCCACCCCATGGCGCACAGAAATCAAACAAACGTATCAAACAGTAAAGTCATCATATGGATATCAACAATACAAAACTGGCCATCATAGGCCTGGGCTACGTCGGTCTACCGCTTGCGATAGAGTTCGGAAAAACACTGCCCACTGTCGGATTCGACATCAACCAATCCCGCATCGACGAATTAAAAGCCGGTAAGGACAGCACCCTGGAATGCGACGCAGACGAAATGTCGCAAGCCACAAAAATCAGCTACAGCACCAAGCTGGACGACATCCGCGACTGCAATGTCTATATCGTCACCGTCCCGACCCCGATCGACGAATACAACCGCCCCGACTTAACCCCGCTGGAAAAGGCAAGCCGCACCGTTGGCCAAGTGCTATCCAAAGGCGACATCGTCATCTACGAATCCACTGTCTATCCGGGTGCCACCGAAGAATACTGTGTGCCCATACTGGAACAGGTATCCGGCCTCACGTTTAACAAAGATTTCTTCGCCGGCTACAGCCCCGAGCGCATCAACCCGGGTGACAAACAGCATCGTCTGTCAACCATCAAAAAGGTCACATCAGGCTCAACCCCAGAAGTGGCCGAATATGTTGATACGCTTTACAGCAAGGTCATTACCGCAGGAACCCACAAAGCCAGCAGCATAAAGGTCGCCGAAGCCGCCAAGGTCATCGAAAATACCCAGCGAGATGTGAATATCGCGCTAATCAACGAGCTGTCGCTGATTTTCAACAAACTCAATATCGATACCCTGGAAGTGCTGGAAGCAGCGGGAACCAAATGGAACTTCTTGCCGTTCCGCCCCGGACTGGTGGGCGGACACTGCATAGGGGTAGACCCGTACTACCTGACGCACAAAGCGCAAGCCGTAGGCTACCACCCGGAGATCATACTGGCCGGCCGTCGCCTCAACGACGCCATGGGCGAATACGTCGCCTCACGCCTGGTCAAAGAAATGATGAACAGCGACGTTCAGGTAAAAGGCGCCAACGTGCTGGTACTGGGGCTAACCTTCAAAGAAAACTGCCCGGATCTAAGAAACACAAAAGTCATCGACGTCATCCACGAGCTACAAGATTACCACCTCAATGTTGATGTATGTGATCCATGGGTAGACAAGGCAGAAGCGGAACAAGAATACGGCATCGTCCCCATCGACCTGCCGGAAACCAGTGACTACGATGCCATCGTCATTGCCGTAGGGCACAGCCAATTCGTCGAGATGGGCAAGCAAGGAATAGCTAAACTGTGCAAACCCAACGCGCTGATCTACGACCTGAAATACGTCCTCCCAAAGTCAGAATCCAGCCTGCGGCTATAGCACAAAGCAAGTCATATTCCCCACTCCAAAGAAATCAAAAAAATCCCCTCTCCCCCTGGGGGAGAGGGCCAGGGAGAGGGGGAACAACCCACTAAACGCAAAGCCAGCGGTGGACAAATACATCAAGCCGACGGCTAACAAAAAAAGGATCCCCATGCCATCAACCTATGAAACAGTAAAAGCACAGCTTCAAGTCAACCCAAAAACCTGGCTGATAACCGGCGTGGCTGGCTTCATAGGCTCCAACCTGCTCGAAACACTCCTGAAACTAGACCAAACAGTCATCGGCCTCGACAACTTCGCCACCGGCTACCAACACAACCTCGACGAAGTAAAAACCGAAGTCACCGAAGCACAATGGCAAAACTTCACAATGATCGAGGGAGACATCCGAAACCTCGACGACTGCCGGCAAGCGGTCAAAGGCGTAGACTACGTATTACATCAAGCGGCACTCGGTTCCGTGCCCCGTTCAATCGAAGACCCAATAACAACCAACGAAACCAACATCAACGGTTTTTTGAATATGCTCGTGGCCGCACGCGACGAGAAAGTCTTGAGCTTTACCTACGCTGCGTCCAGCTCAACCTACGGGGATCACCCAGCACTACCCAAGGTTGAAGAAAATATCGGCAAACCCCTTTCACCTTATGCTGTGACCAAGGTAGTCAACGAACAGTATGCCGATGTGTTCAAAAAAACCTACGATTTCAACTCAATAGGCCTAAGGTACTTTAATATTTTCGGTAAACGGCAAGATCCAAATGGCGCCTACGCCGCCGTAATACCCAAATGGGTATCCGCCATGCTCAAAGGCGAGGATGTGTTCATCAATGGCGATGGGACAACCAGCCGTGATTTTTGCTATATCGACAACGCCGTGCAAGCCAATCTGCTGGCTGCCACGGCGCAAAACGCCGAGGCTCAAAACCAGGTTTATAATGTTGCCGTTGGTGATCGAACCAGTCTCAATGAGTTGTTCGAAGCATTACGCACAGCACTCATGAAGCGACAGTTCCAACTCGCCAAACTCAAACCAAACTATCGGGATTTCCGTGCTGGCGATGTGTTGCACTCGCTGGCTGATATCAGCAAGGCCCGGATAAAGCTGGGATACAACCCGAGATACCGTATCGATGCAGGCCTTGAAGAGGCGATGGATTGGTATGTTGACAAACACAGGAGCAGGTAAAGTGTCGAAAATTCATACGACAGCGGATGTGCAGTCCACGAAAATAGGAAGCGACACACAAATATGGCAATTTGTTGTCATACTGCCAGGAGCCCAGATTGGTGGATCTTGTAACATTAATGCACACTGCTTTATAGAGAATGATGTAATCATCGGAGATCGAGTAACGGTGAAATCAGGCAACTATCTATGGGATGGCCTTCGCATAGAAGATGATGTATTTGTTGGCCCCAATGTTACCTTCACGAATGACAAGTATCCTCGTTCAAAGGTGTATCCCGATGTTTTCCTAACAACACGAGTTTGCAAAGGCGCATCGGTCGGGGGGGGGGCAGTTATTCTGCCCGGAGTGACGATTGGCGAAGGTGCCATGGTAGGGGCGGGGGCGGTCGTCACGCGAGATGTGGAACCCAATATGATAGTCGCTGGGAATCCGGCACGCGTGATTACAACAGTGAGGCATCGTCATGAGCAGGCCGACGCATCCCTCACTTCAAAAAGCAACCCGCGTGATTGGGAAAAGTCTGGTTTTTCGTGATGCCAGCAATGCCGACGCAAAATTTATTCGCGAATTGCGAACCGATAGGCGAAAAGGTAAGTTTCTCACGGCAACCTCTTCCGAGCTGCAACAACAGGTTGAGTGGCTAAAAAATTATTCCAAACAATCGGATCAGGTATATTTCATCATAGAAAACAAAGAGGGAGAACGGTTGGGGACAGTTCGTCTGTATGACCCTAAGGGGGGCAGCTTTTGTTGGGGCAGCTGGATCTTGAAAGATGGAGCGCCTAAAAGCGCAGCAATTGAATCGGCGCTGATGGTATATGCCTATGCAATTGACCATCTGGGTTTCAGCCAGTCACACTTCGATGTCCGCAAAGGGAACGAGCGCGTATGGAAGTTTCACGAGCGTTTTGGAGCGGTTCGTATAGGTGAGACCAAAGATGATTTCCTGTATCAGATTGATCTTGAGGAAATTCAGAAGTCACGTTGTCGTTACAAGAGGTTTTTGCCTCATCCACTCTCCATAGAGAAATACCATGTCAATTCATGAATGTAAAATAGTCGATCTCCCCAAGATCTATGAGCCTAGGGGGAACCTTACCTTTATTGAAGGAGGCAATCATATTCCTTTCGATATTAAACGCGTCTTTTATTTATATGATGTTCCTGGAGGCGCTGAGCGTGGGGGGCACGCACACAAGGAGCTAGAACAATTTATCGTAGCGATGTCGGGAAGTTTTGATGTAGTGCTCGATGATGGTACTGAAAACAGGCGCGTACACCTAAATAGGTCCTATTTTGGTCTTTATGTTCCGCCTATGATTTGGGCAAATCTAGAAAATTTCTCTTCAGGATCAGTCAGTATGGTTTTGGCCTCCAATACATATGATGAAGCCGACTATTATCGCGATTATGGTGAATTTCTGGCTGCGGCATCGAAAGAAAAATGAAAGTACCTTTCCTTGATTTGCAAGCGGCGTATCTTGAAATAAAGCCAGAGATCGACACTGCGATCAAACGGGTGCTCGAAAGTGGCTGGTATATTGGGGGAGAAGAGGTCTCGGCTTTTGAGGCCGAATTCTCTTCCTACTGCGATGCCGATTACTGCGTAGGTGTTGGCAATGGCCTGGACGCGCTGACATTGGCGCTGCGGGCTTGTGACATTGGTGAGGGCGACGAGGTAATTGTGCCGTCAAACACCTATATTGCCACCTGGCTTGCCGTTTCAGCTTGCGGGGCGCAGCCTGTGCCGGTGGAGCCCGATCCGCAAACCTGCAATATAGATGTGACGCGGATTGAAGCCGCACTCAGCGAGCACACAAAGGCCATTCTGCCAGTGCATTTATATGGCCAGCCGGCTGACCTTGACCCTATCCTCGCCCTTGCCCAGAAATATGGCCTTCGTGTCATAGAAGACGCGGCGCAAGCGCACGGCGCACGTTACAAAGGTCGCAGGATTGGCGCACATGGCGACGCGGTTTGCTGGAGCTTTTACCCCGGCAAAAACCTGGGTGCGCTCGGAGATGGTGGTGCGGTGACGACCAACAATCCCGAGCTTGCAAAGCGTATCCGCGTTCTGGGGAATTATGGTTCGCGGCAGAAATATGTCAATGAAGTGCGAGGGGTGAATAGCCGTCTCGACCCCGTTCAGGCGGCGGTGTTGCGCGTCAAACTGCACTATCTTGATGAATGGAATGGCAGGCGCGTGACCATCGCCGCAAAATATGATGAAGCCCTTGCCGGCAGCGGGCTTGTCCTGCCGCATGTTCCGCAATGGGCCGAGCCGGTCTGGCATCTCTATGTCGTGCGCAGCAAAGAACGCGACGCTCTGCAAAGGCGTCTGGACGAGGCCGGTATAGGCACGCTCATCCACTACCCCATCGCCCCCCACATGCAAAAAGCCTATGCCGACATGAACATCGCCCCCGAAGCGCTGCCCCTCGCCCGGCAAATGGCCAGCCAAGTGCTCAGCCTGCCCATAGGCCCGCAAATGGCAAAAGAGCATGTTGATTTGGTTATGGCTGAGATCAAAGGCTGATCGATGACAGGCCAAAAATCCTATCGGCAGATATTAAAGTCAAGTTCAATCATTGGCGGCGCCTCGGTTCTGAATATCGTCATTGGCCTGCTGCGCATAAAAGTGCTTGCTGTATTGCTTGGCCCTGCCGGTATCGCCGTGATGGCCCTGTATACAAGCATCATGAGCACCGCTTCGACGTTGGCTGGCATGGGTTTGGGGAGCAGCGGCGTGCGTCAGCTCGCAGCATCCAAAGGTGAAGAGGGGCTGGCGCAGGTTCGCAAAGCCCTTTTCTATGGCAATCTCAGTCTGGGCCTGCTGGGAATGCTGGTTTTGTGGGCCGTGCGTGAACCTGTCGCACGTTGGGTTTTTGGTGATGTTTCGCGTGTTGCAGATGTTGGCTGGCTTGGCGTCGGTGTTCTGCTGACTCTCATTGCTGGCTCCCAGACCGCGCTTTTGCAAGGACTGCGGCGCATCGGGGATCTGGCCAGGGTAACGGTATTCAGTTCTGTAGTAAGCACAATAATCGGGCTGAGCATCATTGCTTTGTTGGGCCATGACGGCATGGTCTGGTTTGTGCTGATCGTCCCTGGCGCCAATATTCTTGTGGCGAGCTGGTATGCCGCAAAACTGCCGCGCCCTGTTGAGACCGAGCCTGACTGGAAGGAGACCTATCAACAGGCTCGCACCATGCTGGGGTTGGGGGTGGTGTTCATGATAACGGCGCTGGCCACCACCTTGGCCGAGCTTTTTGTTCGCTCGGTGGTTGTGCGCGAACTAGGCCTTGAATCAGCCGGGTACTTTCAGGCGGCATGGGTTATTTCCATGCAGTATATCGGCTTCGTGCTGGGGGCGATGGGGGCGGATTATTTCCCCAGACTGAGCAAGGTGATTGAAGACAAAAGTCATTCCGGGCGGCTGGTCAATGAACAGACAGAAGTGGCGCTCTTGCTGGCTGGTCCGGTGTTTCTGGCCATGCTTGCCTTGGCGCCCTGGGTCGTTCATTTGCTATATTCTGCTAATTTTACACCAGCGATCGACATTCTGCGCTGGCAGATACAAGGAGACATTCTGAAAGTGGCATCATGGCCTTTGGGATTTATCCTGATTGCGCGGGGTGAAGGAAAACTCTTTTTGTTCACAGAATTGACCTGGAATGCAGCTTATGCGCTTGTTGTGTGGTTAGGCGTGCAACGCTTTGGCCTTGATATAACGGGAATAGGCTTCTTTGCATGCTATGCCCTTTACCTTTCATTGGTCTTTGTCATCACCGCAATCATTCATGATTTTCGCTGGCAGGCGATCAATCTGCGGCTTTTGGCGGGATTGACGGTTGGCGCGGCGGTTATTCACGCTCTTTCTGTATGGTCAACGATAACCGCAGCGCTGGTAGGGCTGTTGATGGCGGCAATAATGGGTGTGTTCAGTTTACACAAGCTGTCACACATGGTTGGCCTCAATCACCATATCGCTGGCGGACTGGCGCGACTGCGCACAGCAATCGGACTATCGTAAAGGAGACTTGGATGACAGACAAAAATTCAGAAAAAAAAGACCGTCCCCTCGTCACCTTTGCACTGTTTGCCTACAATCAGGAAAAATATATCCGCGAAGCGATTGAAGGCGCCTTTTCCCAAACCTATGAACCCCTGGAAATTATCCTGTCGGACGATTGCTCAACAGACAGAACATTTGAAATCATGCAGGAGATGGCAGAGGCGTATGAAGGTCCGCATAGTGTCCGGGCGAGGCAAAATGGAACAAATTTGGGTGTTTTTATGCATGTTTTAAGTGTCGCGCATATGTCATGCGGGAAGCTGATTGTATTGGCCGCCGGCGATGACATTTCCAAAAAATCGCGTACACGGGAAATTGCAAATTGCTGGATGGAAACAAGGGCATGGGGGTTTCATTCATATCATGATATAATTGATGATCAAGGTAAGATTTTGCAACGGAGTGTGACGTCTGAATTTCTGCGGCAAAAAGATTATAGGCTGAGAACCTACTTTTACATTGACGAAGGGCCGGTTGAGATCGTGCATGGGTGCACTTCGGCCTATGATAGGAGAGCTTTTGATTTTCCTATAGCAAACTCTTATCAGCCTATTTTATCGGAAGATGGGATGATGTCACTTTGGTTAAATTTAATTAAACAGAAAGTCGTTTTTATCGATAAGAGTTTAATGAAATACCGGCGGCATCGGGGGGCGCTTACCAATGCGGGAAAGACCTTTCGTGCACTTGGGTATACTGAATATATAGAATTGGATAAAAGAAGTGAATTATATGCCAGATCATCTTTCAATAGAGCCAAATATTTTTTGGATCTGGTAGCGTTATCAAACATAAATAAAAGGCGAGTAAATCAGCAGGAGGTTGATAAGGATATTTACCGTTTTGATATTCTATCGACTTGGGGTGAGAGGTCAATATGGAACCGGATATCTGCACTGCTGGATCCCCGTATGAAGTCAAGTCGAAAATGGATGTGTCTTAGACTATTTGGCTATACACCCCTATCAATACTGAAGTTCATGTTGCAGAATAGGCGGTCTGGTATTTCAATTACAGATGAAAAGAATAATGCATAAAATTATCAGATTATTTTTGCGGCCAGTTTGGCTCATATACCGCAATCTGGGGTTTTTCATAAAACGATTTGTTTTGAATGTTGCAGGTGTTTCAATCGCTCAAGGGGTCTCTGTTTCTCTGAGTGCTTCCGTTGATCCGGCTAGGGGGAGCATTGTGATCGGCAAAAACTCTTCGATTGATAAAGGCTGTATTATCCGTGCTTTTGGAGGGAAGATAACAATTGGACAAAATTGCACATTAAACCCCTACTGCGTTTTATATGGGCCGGGAGAAATAAATATTGGGGACGGAGTTCGCATCGCCCCCCATGTGGTTATTGTTGCAGCAAATCACGTTTTTTCAGATCCAAATGAGTTCATTTTTGAGCAAGGGTTGTCAAAGAATGGAGTGGTTATATTGGATGATGTTTGGATAGGAGCAGGAGCACGCATTCTCGATGGCGTACAGTTGGCACATGGAACAGTGGTCGCAGCGGGCGCAGTCGTGACAAAATCAACAAAGGCATATGATATAGTTGCAGGAGTACCGGCACGGAAAATATCTTCGCGCCATGCCAGTCCTAATACTAATTAATCTAGAGGGTATGGCTACGTGATTTTGACGTTTCTAGACTCATTTATCGAATTTAGGGAAGAAGTAGACCGTGAAACTAGATAGTATTTTTCGAAGGCGGATATTATGGTCGATTTTTATATATAAACTATCTGAAGAAAGAGATTTTCTTAAGGTGGAAAATCGAGAGCCAATCATCTTTTTTGGAGAGCGTGGTTTTCGGCAGGATATAAGCTATCAGGCGACAGTGGCAGACCCGTTTCTTTTTACACACAATGCTCGGCTTTATCTATTTTATGAAGTTAAAACCGATTTTGGTGTCGGTGAAATTTGGGCTAAATCGATGAACACCGAAGGTGAATGGGAGAATCATGGGCCGGTCTTAAAAGAGAAGTTCCATTTGTCCTATCCACAAGTCTTTAGTTATAAAGAAAAAATTTGGATGATTCCAGAGGCTGCATCTTCTGGAAAGGTATGGCTTTATTCATCTGAAAGCTTCCCGTTCCAATGGCGCAGAAGTCGTGTTCTGATTGAAGAGCCTTTGGTTGATCCCTCTCTACTTATTAGAGAAGATGGACTATATTTGCTTGGAACTACGCGCGATTCTGAATTGAAATTGTTTCATTCCAATGAACTTCATAACAGTTTTCGAGATACTGGGATTACGGTAACTAAGGATAGAACCGTGTCACGGAACGCGGGTGCACCGTTGTTATTGCGCGGAATGGGAGTATATCGGGTTGCGCAAGACTGCAAAGAATCATATGGTCAAAATATTAGCATTTTAAAAATTAACAAAATATCGTCACTTGAATATAGTGAGGAAGTTGTCCTGCCCAAGCTGTATCAAAAAAAGCCTAAGTGGATGGCTTTGGGGTGCCACCATATAAGTATGACTACGTTTCAAAGCGAAGTGTATGTTGCAGTTGATGGTATGAGAAAAGATAGTTATTTTAATACCCTGTCATTAGCACGGCTAAAGCTTATGAAAATATTTAAGAGGTAAAGTATGAAAAGTCTTGTTAAAACTGCACTCAATAGATTTGGCTTTGAGATTACCAGAGTTGGTGGTTTGAATACTGGGTTTTCAGAACATCTACGAAATGTGCTTCGTGCAAAAAGCATTGATTGCGTCATTGATGTTGGTGCAAATTCTGGTCAATACGGAGCGGAATTGCGCAAGCTTGGTTTTAAAGGGTTTATCGTTTCTTTCGAGCCAGTCAAAAAGGTCTTTCTCGAGCTTGAAAGACACGCAAAAAGTGATGACAAATGGCTTTGTTATAATTTTGCACTTGGTGATGTGGAAGCCAAGAAACCCATTAATGTCTATGGGAGTACAGTGTTTTCTTCGTTTTTAGAAGCAAACGATTATTCAAAAAATATTTGGAGTTCATTGAATAATGTCGACGTTGAGAATGTGGATGTTATTAGGTTAGATGATTTATTTTCAGAAATTGTTGAAAAATCCGGGGGTGAAAATTTTTATTTGAAAATGGATACTCAGGGTTTTGATAAAAATGTTTTTGAAGGTGCGTTAGGGTCACTTGACAGAATAAGAGCAATGCAATCTGAGCTTTCATTGATTTCTGTATATAGCGGTATGCCAGATGCCTATGATGTTCTTAAGTTGTTTCATGAAAATGACTATCATATTAGTGGTATGTATCCGATCAATCGCGATAAGTCGTTGGCCGTAATTGAGTATGACTGTGTTCTAGTCAAGGTCGCAACTTAGCTTATTAACCGTCTCATAATTATTTAAATCGAGGGATAAATTGGCTATAATAGGCGCATGAAAACAACAGATGCGCGCAGATTGAAACACGAAGAACTTACGGAGCTCCGAAAGCGAGGAGTTCTCGCGGTGCAAAACGGGGAGTCGCCAGAAGATGTGGCGCGAATTTTAGGTATTTCCCGTGTCACGATCTACAATTGGCTGGCGCTCTATCGGGGCGGTGGCTGGGATGCGCTGAATGCCAAGAAGCGAGGTGACCGAAAGCCCAAGTTGGATGCAAACGCACTGAAATGGGTTTATGACGCCATCACGTTAAAGACGCCAGACCAGTACAAGTTTCCATTTATGCTGTGGACTAGCAAAATGGTCGGCAAGCTCATTAAAGAAAGGTTAGGCGTCAGCCTGAGCAAGGCGTCGGTTTGTCGCTTACTCAACCAACTGGGGCTTTCAGCGCAAAGGCCGTTATGGCGGGCTTACCAACAATCTCCCGAACATGTTGAACGGTGGATGACGGAAGAGTTTCCTGCCATCCGAGCTCGCGCGAAGCGTGAAAAGGCTGGAATCTGGTTTGCAGATGAAGCTGGAGTTCGGTCTGATGCGCATGGAGGAACGACGTGGGCAAAAAAAGGAAAGACACCCATTGTGTCAAGCACTGGGGCGCGCTTTGGTCTGAATATGATTTCAGCCGTGAATCCGCAGGGCGGTTTCCGCTTCATGTGTGTCAGGGGAAGTGTCAATGCGGGTGTATTCATCGATTTTCTCAAGCGGATGGTACAGACAACCGATCGCAAGGTATTTTTGATCGTTGATGGACATCCCAGTCACAAGGCAAAGAAAGTGACTACCTATTTGAATGAAGTCAAAGATCGATTGGAATTGTTCTATCTGCCACCTTATTCTCCGGAGCTCAACCCGGACGAGCTGGTATGGAATGATTTGAAGAATAACTCTCTTGGGCGTAAAGCAATCTCGTCTGTAGAGGAGTTGAAGCGGGAAGTAATTTCATATCTTCGGTTCATCCAGAAAACGCCTGAAAGGGTAAGATCATATTTCAGAGCGCCGACAACCGAATATGCTGTCGTGTAGATATTATTTTGAGGCGGTTAATAAGAGATACTTGTTCAAGTTTTTGATAGCCTTGAACCATTGGTTGATAATGATGCCAAAAATATTACTCATAACCAACCAACTTGTGTCCTCGCCCTCAGGGGGGCGCTCTTTGCTGAGTAAACTTAACTATAATTGCCTCAAAGAGCTTTTTTCTGACCAGCTGGTTGTTGTTGAGTTGGCTCGTCCCTTAAAGCAAGCTCTGACCTCAAAGTTGAGAGCTCTGGGCGGGTACATTGATGGCGTTGATAGCGATAGCATTGAAATTGTTCTTCAAAAAATAGAGAAGGAAACTGTTTCAAAAGTCTTCGTCGATGGCTCCAATATGGGAGAAATGGTCAGGGCACTTAAAACGCGTTTTCCAGATATAGAAGTTTGTACTTTTTTTCATAATGTTGAGGTACGTTTTTTTTACGGTTCTTTTCGCTTGAATAAATCGATCCACTCTCTTGCAGTACTCGTGGCGAACTATCTGGCGGAGAGAAAAGCGGTGCGCTACAGCGATAAGATAGTTTGCCTTAGTACTCGAGATAGTCATTTGCTCCAGAGGGTTTACGGTCGTCCTGCGACACATATATCTGCGATGGCGCTTGAAGATAAATTGCCGCAGGATAAAAGGGGCCAGCCGACACCCCGGACTGAAAAGTTTATACTATTTGTTGGTGGTTCCTTTTATGCCAATAGTGAAGGTATAAAATGGTTCGTCAAGCATGTCGTTCCTCGAATTTCGATCAAAACCTGTATTGTTGGGCGCGGGCTCGAGGATCTGAAAACCGAGCTGGAGTGCAATGGAGGGGTGGAGGTTGTTGGGGCAGTCGATAGCCTTGCCGATTGGTATACAAAGGCACAATTTATTATTGCCCCGATTTTTGATGGGTCAGGCATGAAGACGAAAGTTGCTGAGGCCTTGATGTTTGGTAAGAAAATAGTTGGCACGCCAGAAGCCTTTTCAGGCTATGGTGATGACGTGGACGAGGCGGGTTGGATGTGCTCGACAGCCGATGATTTTGTTGGTGCGATAGGGCAGGCAATGGATGAAGAGCAGGTGTTTTTTCGTCGAGAATTGCGCGCACTCTATGAAGATAAATATTCCTACCGAGCCGCTTGTGAACGACTAAAACATATTATTGGGGCTATTGATTAAGATGGCGCGGGGAGCGAGGGTTAAATGTTTAAGGGTCTGGTAACCGTTCTAAGAGATCTGCTGCCAAAGCGGCTACAGGTTCCGGCAAAATACTGGTATCGCTCCCTATGGGCGGGTCTTGAAGACGAAATGAGCTTGCTAGAGTTTCTCATCAAGACGAATGATCTGGTCATTGACGTTGGTGGAAACCGGGGGATCTATGCGTATCGTTTTTGGCAGTTGGGGGCTCGTGTAGAGGTATTTGAGCCTAATCCCAAATGTGTGAAAATCATGTCCGCCTGGGCCACCGGTCGATCGAATATCAATATTCATTCTGTGGCGCTTTCCAACAGTACGGGCAATGCGAAATTGCATATACCGGTCGATGCATCCGGCATTGAGCATGATGCCTCAGCGTCGCTGGAAAGCGTCGGATTTGAAAACTCGAAAGACGAGTTGGTGCCACTGCAAACGCTTGATAGTTTTCAGTTTAGTCATGTCAAGTTCATTAAAATAGACGTTGAAGGGCATGAATGCGGTGTGATTGAGGGGGGCGCTACAACTTTGAAATCTTCTCGACCTGGCTTGCTGATTGAAATCGAACAAAGGCATAATACCCTGCCAATTACTGAAGTTTTCGATAAAGTGACGAGCTTTGGCTATCAAGGTTTTTTTCTGGATTCAAACCGACTCACACCGCTGGAGAATTTTGATCTTTATAATGACCAGCCGATTGAAGATTTTGGAGTATCTAATGCGCGCTATATAAATAATTTTTTGTTTCTCCATAAGGAAAGAATGAAGAACGGGGAATATAATATTTTGATGGAGATGATTTCAAAGGCATGAAGATTTGTGTTATCACGCCGCTGTTTGCTATCGCAGGGGTTCCTCTGGCGCAAATTAGATTTGCGCGGGCATTAGCGGCACGTGGACATGACGTTGATCTGGTCATCGGCTATGTCGATCCAAAATATGAATTGCCAGACCTTCCTGAGGTTAATGTTATTCGTTGGGGTCACCAGTTTGTACGGAAAATGCTGCTTCCATTTTCAGCATATTTACGACGTGTGAAGCCAGATATTGTATTTTCTGCAGAAGATCATTTGAACAGCATTGTGCTGCTTGCGGCTATCTTGACGAGATCAAAGGCGAAAATAAGTGGCTCGTCTCGTGTAACGCCGTACAATACCTATTCCAATGTTCCATTTACAAAGCGTTGGGTTTTAAAGAAGCTTGCACGAGCCGTCATGTGGCGGGCTGACGCCTTGACATGTGTATCCAAGGACATGGTCGAGCAGTATCATCAAGTTCTACAATCGCAACGACATGTTTGCGTTTATAATATTGTCGATGATGAAAAATCGCGCTTGAGGATGAACGAGCCGGTAGATGAGGATTGGCTTGTTCACAAACAATATCCGGTTCTGATCGCTGCTGGCAGCTTGGAGCCGTGGAAGGGCTTTGCCGATTTAATTCAGGCAGTTGGTGAGCTATCCCAAAGAAAGGACGTTCGACTGATTATTTTGGGAGATGGTTCATTGCGTTCAGAGCTTCAAGAGTTGGTCGAGATACAAAAGGTGTCAGACCGCGTTAAGTTATTAGGGCATGTTGAAAATCCCCTAAAATATTTCCGGCATGCGGATGTGTTTGTCCTATCTTCCTATGTAGAGGGGCTTCCAAATGTTTTGGTTGAGGCCATGATGTGTGGTTGTACTGCGGTCTCAAACGATTGTCCTACTGGCCCAAGAGAAGTTTTGCAAGACGGAAAATATGGCTACCTTGTACCTATGCGTGACCCAGATGCAATGAACGTTAGTAGCAAAGGTATCTTACGAGCGATTGCGACCGGGAAGCTTGTAGATCCAGTAGCGATGGCCCAAGGCATTGAGCAGGCTCTGGATAATCCAATTTCAAAAGAACTCTTGGCGCAAGCTGTACAACCCTTCGAGGAGAGTGCTGTTATCAAACGCCATTTTGAGATTTTGGGGCTGGATGAGACAGCATAATGCTGGGAGGTTTACTTTGAAAATTGGATTGAATGCTACCTGTTTTAACGATAGACCGTCTGGTGCAAAGCAACGTTTCATTGGCATATATGGAGAGCTGATCAAGCGTATGTCTGATGCAGAGTTCGTAATTTATGAGCCTTCAGATTGTAGCATTTCACCATGGTTTGAACATGCAGAAAATGTTACCTATATAAAAACGCCCATCCCCAGTGAAGGCCGGATACGAAAATATATTAGTGGAATGCGGTATTGGCGCTCGGCTCTCGCAAATGAGAATATTGACATATTCGAGCAGTTTAATTTTCCAATAGTAAAATCACCAACAGGCAAGACATTACTGACTGTTCATGACCTCCGATGGGTTGATTTGGATAGCTGGAATATTCTCCGTACGGTGCACAGTAGGATTATAAAAAGATCTATTAAAGCTGCGGATCACATTGTAACTGTTTCTGAAGCGATGAAGGATGTGATCCGCCAATTCTTTTCTGGTGTACCGGTTTCAGTCATCTATAATGGATTGAATGCCGAAAGTTTCAACACTTTCGCGAAAGAAGAAGTGCTGGCGGTTAGTTCCAGATACAAGTTGCCAGAACGGTTTATATTGGCTGTAGGACACTTGGAACCCAGAAAAAACTACCTGCGATTGGTTGAGGCAATTTCTATTCTTAGAGACGAGGGGCATCATTTACACTTGGTAATTATTGGTAATGATAGTGGCGAAAGAAACAAAATAGAAGAGAAGATTGGCGCAGAAAATCTTGTTGGTCTGATTAAGATAATAAGTGGTTTGACGAATGCTGAAGTAAGATGCATTTATGAAGAATGTAGTCTCGTGGTTTTTCCATCCGTTTATGAGGGATTTGGCATACCCATACTTGAAGCTATGGCGGCGGAACGTCCTATTATTCTTAGTAATATTCCTGTGTTTAGGGAGATCACACGAGATAAATATATTTACTTTTCGTCTGATCGTGTAGATGAAATGGTGTTGACTATTAAAAAAGTGCTGCTTTCCGATTCTGAGAAAAGCCGATTGGTGGAATATGGCCGCCAGCGAGTGAAAGAATTTGATTTTAAAAGTATTTCTACGAAGGTGGAGGAGTTATACTCTTCTGTATTATCCGACGAGTAATTGAGGCCTTTATATTTATTTATCCCTGTAGAAAATCGATAGGGTTTATAAGAAAAAACAGAAATGAAAATTGGATCTTCGTACTGATGTGTGGGATAGCTGGGATCGTTGCCAGGGATTGGGGAGACGCAATGCGCAATTCTCTCGTTCGGATGAATCAGAGTTTGCATCACCGTGGGCCGGATGATTCTGGTTTATGGTTCGAAGCTGCTGATGGCATCGGTCTTGCTCATAGACGTCTTTCCATTCTTGATTTGTCTGAGGCTGGGCATCAGCCGATGGCCTCATCCTGCGGGCGCTTTGTTATTGTCTTTAATGGAGAAATCTACAATCATCTTGTTTTGAGGCAATGGTTGGAACAAGAGCAAAATAATCCCGCTTGGAAAGGGCATTCTGATACAGAAACGCTGCTTGCCTGTATAGCTGTTTGGGGGCTAAGAAAAACACTTCAAAACGCTGTTGGCATGTTCGCACTGGCCTTGTGGGACCGTAGCGCAAAGCGGCTTTATCTGGCGCGCGACCGGTTTGGCGAAAAGCCGCTTTATTATGGCTGGGCGGGGAAAACGCTGTTATTTGGTTCTGAACTCAAGGCGCTCAAGGCCTTTCCCGGTTTTGCGGCAACAATCAATCGCGAGGCTGTGGCGGCCTATTTGCGCTTTAGCTATGTGCCTCATCCCCAGACGATTTATCAGGGCATTAAAAAATTGCCCCAAGGCTCGTTCATAAGTTTTTCTGATGTGCGCCCGGGGGAATTTCCAGAGCCTCACCAATATTGGTCTTTGTGCTCCACGATGCAATCGGGTGAGGTCGCGCGCTTTGGGGGAAGCTATGAGGAGGCTATTGATCAGCTTGAGCATATGCTTGGCGATGTTGTGCAATCACAAATGCTGAGCGATGTGCCGCTTGGCAGCTTTTTGTCGGGCGGTGTCGATTCTTCTTTAATCACGGCAATGATGCAAATGGGCTCGCCAAACCAGGTCAAAACCTTTTCCGTCGGTTTTGCCGAGGCGCGTTTTAACGAATCCCATTATGCCCGTGAAGTCGCAAGGCATCTTGGCACGGAGCACACCGAATTTACGGTGACAGAAAAAGATGCGCTTGGGCTGATTGCCGATTTGCCTCAGATTTATGACGAGCCTTTTGCCGATTCCTCACAACTGCCAACCATTTTGCTGTCACGCCTGACCAAGCAGCATGTGACCGTGGCGCTGTCGGGGGATGGCGGAGACGAGATTTTTGGTGGTTATAATCGCCATATATATGGCCCGCTGCTTTGGAAGCGCTTTGGCGGATTGCCAGCCAGTGCACGGCGTGCGATTGCCTTGATCACAATGTTTGGCCAGCGTTTCGCTACGGGACGCGCGGCAACCCACCTGAGCCGATTGGGTAGCCGGCTTGGATTGCCGGTGACAGCTGTTGATCGCCTGGCCAAATATGGGGGGGCGCTCGGCCATGCCGGGACAATCAATCAGTTTTATCGTGAGCTGGTCAGCACCTGGCCGCAGCCCGAACAGATCATGCTGGGTGGGCGTGAAGCAGCGTCGCGTCAAGAGTACATGGACGCGTGGCAACAAAGGCTTGATCCTGCCCTGCAAATGATGCTTCTGGATGCCATGACTTATCTGCCCGATGATATTCTGGTCAAGGTGGACAGGGCGTCCATGTCGGCTTCGCTGGAGACACGTGCGCCATTTCTGGATGCGCGTATTGTTGAGTGGGCCGCTGCCTTACCTTTGTCAATGAAAGTCGAGGAGCGCAGGGGCAAGAAAATTTTGCGCGATCTGCTTTTTCGCCATGTTCCAAAGGCTCTAATAGAACGGCCCAAGCAGGGCTTTGCCATCCCCCTTGATGATTGGCTGCGGGGTGGATTGAAAGAGTGGGCTGGGGATCTTCTTGACAATGATAGATTGGGTAGAGAAGGTATGTTCGATCCAGGTGGGGTATATCGGGTATGGTCCTCACATCTCGCAGGTCACAGCAACGAAGGATCGAAGCTTTGGAATATATTGATGTTTCAGTCCTGGGTGGAGAAGAATATATAACCCAATGATTCCTTACTTTATTTTGCTTTCATTGCCTTCATTCTTCGCCCTGTCGAAAACCAGGCACGTGGGAAGGGGAGCATATCTTTTCGTCTTCATCAGTTACGTTTTTTTTGTTGGCTTCAGAGACCATGTTGGCCCGGATTGGTCGGGTTACTTAAATATTCATGACGGGCTTGCGGGCGAACCGCTGGTCAGCGTGTTTGCGCAATCGGAGCCGCTCTCGTATCTGTTATTTTGGGTTTCTGAGAATAGCGGTTATGAGATGCTGCTCTCTAACATCGGCGCGGCCGCGATCCTTATGATAGGCGTGTTGGCGTTTGCCCGGCGGACAGTAAACCCGTGGTTGGCTGTGATTGCAGCGACACCGTATTTGATCATCGCCTTTGGTATGTCGGGCATCCGTCAGGCGATGGGGGTTGGTGTTTTCCTCCTGGTTCTATCGCAATGGGAGAGGAACAGCATGGTCCGACGTTCGCTAGGCGTTCTCATTGCGGCATTGTTTCATACCAGCACGCTGTTTGGTGGGTTGTTTGTCATTTATGATTTGAAAATGAGGCCGGCCCTGAAGATCATCATTGGTACGGTGTTTGCCATCGTGGGTTTCTTTCTGGTTCAAAGGTCTGAGACGTTTTCTCAGGGTTTGGCAGTGTACCAGCAGCGATATTTCACGGCTGATTCGGGCCAGGCATCTTCAATTGGCTCCATGTTTCATATTGGTCTTATCTTGCTGCCTGCAATCGTGGGTATTAGGTACCGTAAAAGGTTGACGCCGTTCGTGCACAATCGGTCGCTGCTCGCACTAGGCATTGTGTTTTCGTTGGCGTTATTACCGTTGAATTCGATTTCCACGACAGTTGCCAGTCGCCTTACACTGCTGATGTATTTTGTGCCGATGATGGTGTATCCGGCCTTGAGTGAGGCTTTTGGTTCCCAAAATCGGATCTCTATGACCTTGGCAATCGTGGTAGCACACTTTGTTATCCTTGCGGCGTGGTTGTTGTTTGCCAATAATTCGATGACGCATATTCCCTATCGTAACGTT
>Ga0256839_1002245_pt1 | contig 21919 bp, 18 predicted proteins | sample 354166metaG_FD_185968 | JGI IMG/M metagenome (GOLD analysis project Ga0256839, IMG submission 185968) | Hydrothermal vent microbial communities from Mid Atlantic Ridge, Atlantic Ocean - 354-166 | ecosystem: Environmental > Aquatic > Marine > Hydrothermal vents | place: Atlantic Ocean: Mid... | reverse complement strand
CCTCGGGACCACAAACTCCTGTGTCGCCATCATGGATGGCTCCCAGCCTAAAGTTATCGAAAATTCGGAAGGCGCGCGCACCACGCCCTCCATCGTTGGGTTTACCGACGACGAGCGCCTTGTTGGCCAAGCTGCCAAGCGCCAAGCCGTCACCAACCCTGAAAACACCCTTTTCGCCATCAAACGTCTGATCGGCCGGCGCGCCGACGACCCCATGGTAAAAAAAGACAAGGAAATGGTCGCCTATAAAATCGTTGAAGGCCCGGGTGGTGATGCTTGGGTTGAAGTAAACGGTGAAAAATACAGCCCAAGCCAAGTGTCGGCCTTTATTCTGCAAAAAATGAAAGAAACCGCCGAGAGCTATCTGGGCGAAACCGTAACGCAGGCCGTTATTACCGTGCCGGCCTATTTTAACGACGCCCAGCGCCAAGCCACCAAAGATGCTGGCAAAATCGCTGGCCTTGAAGTGCTGCGCATTATCAACGAGCCGACAGCCGCTGCGCTGGCGTATGGCCTGGATAAAGAAACCAGCAAAACCATCGCGGTCTATGACCTTGGCGGCGGCACCTTCGACGTGTCTATCCTTGAGATTGACGACGGCTTGTTTGAAGTGAAATCCACCAACGGCGACACCTTCCTCGGCGGCGAAGACTTTGACATGCGCATCGTGGAATACCTTGCAGCGCAGTTCAAAAAAGACACCGGCGTTGACCTGACGCAAGACAAAATGGCGCTGCAACGGCTGAAAGAAGCTGCTGAAAAGGCCAAAATCGAGCTGTCTTCGGCCACGCAAACCGAGATCAACCAGCCGTTCATCACCATGGACCCGGCTACGAGCCAGCCTTTGCACCTTGTGGTAAAGCTGACTCGCGCCAAGCTGGAATCTCTGGTGGCAGATCTGATCAAGCGGACTATGAAGCCCTGTGCGGAGGCCCTGAAAGACGCGGGCCTCAGCAAGGGTGACATTGACGAAGTGGTTTTGGTTGGCGGGATGACCCGTATGCCAAAAGTTATGGACGAAGTGACCAAGTTCTTTGGCAAAGAGCCGCATAAGGGTGTGAATCCTGATGAGGTTGTAGCGCTCGGCGCGGCCATTCAGGCTGGCGTGCTTCAGGGTGACGTGAAAGACGTTGTGCTGTTGGACGTAACACCTTTGAGCCTCGGTATCGAGACTTTGGGCGGGGTGTTTACCCGCTTGATCGACCGTAACACCACCATCCCAACCAAGAAATCACAGGTGTTCTCCACCGCTGAAGATAACCAGAATGCGGTGACCATTCGGGTGTTCCAGGGCGAGCGCGAAATGGCAGCGGATAACAAGATCCTCGGCCAGTTCAACCTTGAGCAAATCCCGCCTGCACCGCGTGGTGTGCCGCAAATCGAAGTGAGCTTTGATATTGACGCCAACGGCATTGTGTCGGTTTCCGCCAAGGATAAGGGCACCAATAAAGAGCAAAAAATCACCATTCAGGCCTCTGGTGGACTGTCTGATGATGACATCGAAAACATGGTGAAAGAAGCCGAGGAAAATGCCGAGGCCGATAAGGAGAAGCGCGAGCTAATTGAAGCGCGGAACCAGGCCGAAAGCCTGATCCACTCAACCGAGAAATCGCTTGAGGAGCACAGTGACAAAGTGGACCCAACCACGGTTGAAGTCATTGAAATGTCGGCCAAAAACCTGAAAGAAGCGCTTGAGGACGAGGCCGCAGACGCCGAGACCATCAAAACGCGGACACAGGACCTGACCGAAGCCGCCATGAAGCTGGGCGAGGCGATTTATAAAGCCGAAGCCGAAGCTTCGGAGGCCGATGCAGGTGGTGAAGAAGCCGCCGGTGACGACGATGTGGTAGATGCCGATTTTGAAGACATCAACGATGACCAGAAATCTTAATCTAACCGTATAGAAAAGACGGCCCGCCCCGCACGGGCGGGCCGTTTTATTTGTAAAGGGGCATATCTATGGCAAAGCGTTGCTATTACGACATTGTCGGGGCTGAAAAAACAGCCACCATGGCCGAGCTAAAGGTAGCCTATCGCCGCAAGGTGAAGGCGCTGCACCCCGACCAAAACCAAGATAACCCAAATGCCGAAGCCCAGTTCAAAGAGGTGAACGAGGCCTACGACATTTTGAAAGACCCTGAGAAGAAGGCGGCCTATGACCGCTACGGCCATGCCGCTTTTGAGGGCGGTACCGGCGCTTCGGCGGGCCAAGGCGGCGGCAACCCCTTCGGCGGCGGCGGGTTTTCAGACATTTTTGAAGACCTGTTTGGCGGTTTTGGCGGCGGTGGCCAAAGGGGCGCTGGCCATCGGGCTACGCGCGGGCAAGACCTGCGTTACAACCTAAAGGTCACACTGGAAGACGCATTCAGCGGCAAAGAGGCCCACATCACTGTACCAAGCACTGTCGCCTGTGAGGCGTGCAGCGGCACGGGCGCTGATGGCGGTGCCGAGCCGGAAAACTGCCCAACCTGTGCCGGTATGGGCAAAGTGCGCGCGCAACAAGGGTTTTTCACCGTTGAGCGCACCTGCCCAAGCTGCCATGGCCGTGGCCAGATCATCAAAAACCCGTGCGGCTCTTGCGCGGGCGCAGGAAGGGTGCACAAAGACCGGTCCTTAAGCGTAAACATTCCGGCAGGTGTAGAAACAGGCACCCGCATTCGCCTCACAGGCGAGGGCGAGGCCGGCACGCGCGGTGGCCCAACGGGTGATTTGTATATCTTCATCGAGGTCGAAGAGCACTCGATTTTCGAACGAGACGGCGTAAACCTGTTCTGCTCGATCCCCATTTCCATGACCACCGCCGCCCTTGGCGGCGAGCTGGAAGCGCCAACGCTGGATGGTGGCCGCACCAAGGTTAAAGTGCCTTCGGGCGTGCAATCTGGCAAGCAATTGCGGCTACGGGCCAAGGGCATGCCAGCCCTGCGCGGCTCTGGTGTGGGGGATTTGTATATAGAATTAAGTGTGGAAACCCCGACCAGCCTAACCGCCCGCCAAAAGGAGCTTTTGCGCGAGTTTGAGGCGGAATCAAAAGACAATAACCCTGCCAGCCACGACTTTTTTAGCCGTGTTAAGAACTTTTGGGAGGGGATGACCGGATAAATCCGGCAACATCTTCCATTAAGGGGATCGCTTCGGCGGTCCCTTTTTTTGTGACCTTGAGCGCGGCAGCAGCGGCCCCCATGCGCAGGGCCTCTTGCGGGGATTTGCCGCCATCAAGCTGGGCCATAAAATAACCCATAAAGGTATCGCCTGCGCCCGTTGTGTCTACCGCCTCGACCTCAAACGCCGCTTGGGTAAAGCGGCTCGCCCCATCACGATAGCTAATGCCCTCGCTCCCCCGCGTAATCAGCAGTTTTTCCACCGGAATCTCGTCTTCCGACACGCCCAGCGCCTCGCATACCATGGCCGCCTCGCCTTCATTCACCGAAAGCAGGTCCACATATGGCAGCATAGCGTCCACCTTTTTCGCATCAAATGGTGCGGCAACATAGGCCACCTTTAGCCCCTTGGCGCGGGCCAGTTTGGCCGCAAACGGGCCGTTATTGACCTCGTTTTGCAACAAAAGCCAATCGTCTGCCTTGGCCATAGCCAGCGCCGCACTAATTTGTCCCTCCGACACCAAGATATTCGCGCCGTCAAACAACACAATACAGTTTTCCCCGCTGGGGTCGACATTGATAATCGCATGCCCCGTAGCGCTTTCCAGCACCATAATTCCAGCGGTATAGGCCCCTGCATCGGCCAACATATCCCGTGTCCAAAGCGCATCCTCGCCAATGGCCCCGATATGCCGGACCGCACCGCCCGCCCGCGCAATCGCAATGCTCTGGTTAGCGCCCTTCCCGCCTAACCCCTTGGCATAACTATCACTTAATAGCGTTTCGCCGGGTGCAGGGAAGTGAGGCACGCGGTAGATATGGTCGATATTGATCGAGCCAAGATTGTAAATCACCTAGCCCACCTTACAGGCGGCCATTACCGCCATGTGCAGAATATCGGTCACGGTCGAGGTGGTGGAGCCGAGCTTCACCTGCTTGTCTATGCCCGTAAGAATCGGCCCGATCACCGTGGCCCCCGCCATTTCCTGCATCAGTTTCACCGAGATCGAAGCCGAGTGCCGCGCCGGCACCACAAGGATATTGGCAGGGCCGGACAGGCGGCAGAACGGGTAGTTTTTCATCACATCGGGGTTCAGCGCCACGTCTACCGTCATTTCGCCGTCATACTCGAAATCAACCCCGCGCTTATCCAGTTCGGCGGCGGCAAATTCCATTTTTTCAGCCCGCTCCGACACCGGATAGCCGAAATTCGAGAAGCTGGCAAAAGCCACGCGCGGCTCAAGGCCGAGGTTGCGCGCCACCTCGGCGGCGCGTTCGGCAATGTCGGCAAGGTCGTGGGTTTCGGGCCATTCATGCACAAGCGTATCAGCGATCAGCACCATTTTTCCCTTGTTGATAACAGCGGTAATGCCCACCGCGCCGTCGCCTGGTGCGGCGTCAAACACATAGTTTATCAGCGAAAGCACCTGCGCGGATTTTCGGGTCACGCCCGTAATCATCCCGTCAGCCTCGCCATGGGCCAGCAAGAGCGAGGCAAAAACGTGGCGGTCACGGCTGGCGATTTTATGGCAATCGCGCTGGTCAAAGCCGCGCCGTTGCAGGCGGGCATAGAGCATGGCAGTCATCTCCGAGAGGTTATCGACCTTGGCGGCGTTGATCACCTCGATCTCGGCAAAAGCCTCGGGCATGCCTGCTTCATCGAGGAATTTTTGCACCTGCTCGTCACGGCCCACCACCACGGCTTGCCCAAGCCCCGAGCGCACATAGGCCACAGCGGCGCGCACCACACGCTCGTCATCCCCCTCGGCAAACACAATGCGGGCCTGCTCGCGCTTGGCGCGCTCGTAAAGCGAACGCAGGATAGAGCTTGTCGGGTCCAGCCGGTCTTTCAGGCTGTTTTCATAGGCTTCCATGTCAATGATCGGGCGGCGAGCGCAGCCGGTATCCATGCCGGCTTTGGCCACAGCGGGCGGAATCACATGGATCAGGCGCGGGTCAAACGGGGTGGGAATAATGTAATCCCGCCCGAAAGTGAGCTTTTGGCCATAGGCCATGGCGACCTCATCCGGCACATCCTCTCGGGCCAGCTTCGCCAACGCCTCGGCACAGGCGATTTTCATGGCGTCATTAATAGAGCGCGCGTGGATATCCAGTGCGCCGCGGAAAAGATAGGGGAAACCGAGCACGTTATTGACCTGATTGGGGTAATCCGAGCGGCCCGTGGCTACAATCGCATCGGAGCGCACGGCATGTGCCTCTTCGGGGGTGATTTCAGGGTCAGGATTCGCCATGGCAAAAATAACGGGATGGGCGGCCATGCTTTTCACCATCTCCGGCGTCACCGCGCCCTTGGCAGACACGCCAAGAAACACATCCGCGCCCTTCATCGCCTCTTCCAGCGTGCGAAGCTCCGTGTTGGCCGCATGGGCCGATTTCCACTGGTTCATCCCCTCGGTGCGGCCCTGATAGATCACGCCTTTGGTGTCACACACAATGCATTTATCATGCTGCGCGCCCATGGATTTCAGCAATTCTATGCAGGCAATACCCGCCGCGCCCGCGCCATTAAGAACAATCTGGCAGTCCTCGATTTTCTTGCCGGAAATGTGCAGCGCATTGATCAGCCCCGCCGCGCAGATCACCGCCGTGCCGTGCTGGTCATCATGGAAAACCGGTATATCCATGATTTCCTTAAGTTTTTGCTCTATGATAAAGCACTCGGGTGCCTTGATATCCTCAAGGTTAATACCGCCGAATGTTGGCCCCATCAGCTTTACGGCGTTGATAATCTCGTCAGGGTCTTCGGTGTCCAGCTCGATATCAATCGCGTTCACATCGGCAAAGCGCTTGAACAGCACCGCCTTGCCCTCCATCACCGGCTTGGAGGCGAGTGCGCCCAAATTTCCCATGCCCAGAATGGCCGTGCCGTTGCTGATCACCGCGACAAGGTTGCCCTTGGATGTGTAATCATAGGCCAGCGCCGGATCATCCGCTATGGCCTGCACAGGGGCCGCCACACCGGGCGAATAGGCCAGCGAAAGATCACGCTGTGTGGTCATCGGCGTGCTCGCGATCACCTCGATCTTGCCCGGAGTTGGCTCTAGGTGGTAGGCCAGCGCCTCTTCGTCGGTCACTTTGGTATTGTCGGACATTTTGAATCTCGTTTCTAAGTCGAATTTCCGATTATTACTATTTCATAGCAGTTTACGCAATGTTATTTCTGGTGGTGTCGGCGTATTTTCCGGCTTTCCCCAACCCTCTTAGCGCTGTAAGTTTGGCCAAACCAAAGGACACCCCGTGGCAAAACCAAGCATAACCCCGATGATGGCGCAATATCTGGACATTAAAGCCAGATACCCCGACGCGCTGCTGTTCTACCGCATGGGCGATTTTTACGAGCTGTTTTTTGATGATGCCAAAGCGGCTTCGGCGGCTCTAGATATTGCCCTCACCAAACGTGGCAAGCATGAGGGCGAAGATATTGCCATGTGTGGCGTGCCCCACCACGCCGCCGAGGGCTACTTGCTAACCCTTATTCGCAAGGGGTTTCGGGTGGCGGTATGCGAGCAGATGGAATCCCCCAAGGAGGCCAAAAAGCGCGGCTATAAGGCGATTGTGAAGCGCGACGTGGTGCGGCTGGTTACGCCCGGCACCCTGACGGAAGACAGCCTGCTGGAAGCCCGCGCGCATAACCACTTGGTTTCGCTTGCAGAACTCCGTGGGGAATTTGGCGTAGCATGGGTAGATGTCTCCACCGGCGCTTTTCAGGTGAGCGCGGTAACCACCTTGGCGCTAGAGCCACTGCTGGCACGGTTGGCCCCGAAGGAGCTGCTTATTTCGCATAATATGGCCGATGGTTTGCGAGATAAGCTAAAGGCGGCTGGCCATGGGTTAACCCCGCTTGCGCCCTCGTCCTTTGACAGTGAATCCGCCAAAGGGCGGCTCGGAAAGCTTTATGGAGTTGCTTCGCTCGATGGTTTTGGCCAGTTTTCGCGCGCTGAACTAGCCGCAATGGGCGCCATCATTGATTACCTTGAGTTAACCCAATGTGGAAAAATGCCGTTGCTTTCGCCACCCGTGCAGGAGGCTATGGGCAGCCGGATGCAAATTGACGCCTCGACACGGCGCAACCTTGAATTGGTGCGCGCGCTTTCCGGAGGTCGTAAAGGCGCGCTGCTCGAAACGATTGACCGCACACTTACGGGCGGCGGTGCGCGGCTACTGGAAAGCAGATTAACCAGCCCTTCCAATGATTTATCGACTATTACCCATCGGCTGGATATGGTGCAAGGCTTTGTGGAAGCCGCTGACACCTGCCATGATATTCGCGCCCGCCTTGCCCAAGTGCCGGATATGGAGCGCTGCCTTTCGCGGCTATCATTAGAGCGCGGCGGGCCACGAGACTTGGGTGCCGTGCGCAATGCCTTGGAGCAAGCCGCCGCAATTGCGGCTGATTTTGCCAATGATGATCTGCCCGAGGGCACCGCCAGCGCGTTGAACCTAATGCAAGGGCATGGCGAAATTATCGGCCTGCTTGGCGAGGCGCTGATCGCCGAGCCACCCCTGCTGGCCCGCGATGGCGGTTTTGTGGCCGAAGGTTTTGTGGATGAGCTGGACGAGGTGCGGAAACTGCGCGACGAAGGACGCGGAGTTATTGCCGCCATGCAGGCAGAATTTTCGCTGATTACGGGCATTAGTGCCTTGAAAGTAAAGCACAATAACGTGCTTGGGTATTTTATAGAAACCCCTGCCACCCATGCCGATAAAATGCTGAATCCGCCACATTCGGAGCGGTTTATCCACCGGCAAACCACAGCCAATGCCGTACGCTTTACCACCGTTGAGCTTTCAGAACTGGAAACCAAAATCCTGAACGCCGGTGGGCGGGCACTGGAGATTGAAAAGCGGGTGTTTGAAAGCCTGCGCGGGGCGATTATAGCTGAAGCCGCCCAGCTTTCCGGCGTTGCACGGGCCTTGGCCGAGGTTGATTTGGCAACGGCATTGGCAGTGCTGGCGGTGGAGGAGGACTGGGCACGGCCCAAGCTGGATGGCTCGCGCGCATTTAAAATAGAGGCGGGGCGGCACCCCGTGGTCGAGGCCGCTTTGCGGAGTAGCGGAAAACCGTTTATTGCCAATAATTGTGACCTCAGCACTGATAAAAACCCCATTTGGCTGCTAACCGGCCCCAATATGGCGGGTAAATCTACCTTTCTCCGGCAAAACGCGATTATTGCGATACTGGCGCAAATGGGGGCCTATGTGCCCGCAAACTCGGCCCATATCGGGCTGGTGGACCAGCTATTTAGCCGGGTTGGCGCGGCAGATGACCTTGCGCGTGGCCAGTCTACCTTTATGGTTGAAATGGTGGAAACAGCGGCGATTTTGAACCAAGCGGGCAGCCGCGCTCTGGTGATACTGGACGAAATCGGGCGCGGCACCGCCACCTATGACGGGCTTTCCATTGCATGGGCGACGCTGGAAAACCTGCATGAGGTTAACCAGTGCCGCGCCCTATTTGCCACGCATTATCACGAGCTTACAGCACTTTCAGACAGTCTTTCAGGCCTGCATAATGCTACGGTTTCAGTGAAGGAGTGGAAGGGCGATGTGATTTTTATGCATGAAGTTATTGCAGGCGCAGCTGACCGCTCTTATGGCGTGCAGGTGGCAAAACTGGCGGGGCTGCCCAAGCCTGTTATCACCCGCGCGCGTGCTGTACTCGATATGTTGGAAAAGCGCGAGCGTGAAGGCACCGGAAAAGTGCTGATAGATGACTTACCGCTGTTTGGCGCTGCGCAGCCCGCTCCGGTGCATGAATCCGAAGTAGAAACCCTGCTGGCAGATATCTCGCCCGATGAGCTTTCACCGCGCGAGGCTTTGGCACTGCTTTATGAGCTGAAGCGTAAGCTCTAGTCTTCCGGCTCAGCTTGCTTCACTGGATCGGTATTGGAGGAAACCCCAACTTGCGCTGCGCGGATCAAGCGCCCGGAAATAGTGAACCCGGGGGACATGGTTTGAATAACCGTGCCTTTAATGGTGTTCGGCACAGGGGCCTCAAACATCGCCTGATGAAGTTTCGGATCAAATTTATCCCCGTTCGCAGGCTCGATCTTTACGATTTTATGCTTTTCAAACACCTGCAAAAGCTCGCGCTGGGTCAGCTCTAACCCTTCGACCAAGGCTTTGTTGGCCTCGCGCAGCGCATCATCAATGCTTTCAAGCGCGCGGCCCAAATTATCATGCACTGAAAGCAGATCGCGTGCCAGTTTGGTGCCGCCATAAGCCTCGGCCTCGCGCCGGTCCCGCTCACCACGCTTGCGGATATTTTCAGTTTCCGCCATCGAGCGCATCAAGCGGTCTTTTAGCTGCTTGTTTTCCTCTTCCAGCTCTTCCACTGTGGGCGGCTCCATATCGGCCAGCTCCTGCTCTTCCAGCTCGGCTTCGATCTCGTCAATATCATCCAGAAAGTCGTTTTTATCTTCGCTCATCTTACTTTACCTCTATCTTGGCGGGCCAGATACCAGCCGCCCCATCAACTGCGCGGTATAATCCACAATCGGGACAATACGGGCATAATTAAGATGGGTCGGGCCGATGACACCAACCGCGCCAACAATTTTTCGCTCACTGTTCATATAGGGAGAAACCACCAAAGAGGAACCCGAAAGTGAGAAAAGTTTGTTCTCCGAGCCAATAAAAACCCGCACCCCGTCGCCCTCTTCGGTGAGCGATAACAAATTCTCCAAATCGCGCTTGCGCTCAAGGTCGTCAAACAGCTGGCGGATACGCTCAAGGTCGGCCTCATCGGCGTTTTCATCAAGCAAGTTTGCTCTGCCACGCACGATCAGGCGCTCGGGCAGGCCTTCGGGCGCATCGGCCCACATGGCCACGCCCATCTCTATCAGCTTTTGCGAAAGAATATCCAGCTCGGCTTGGTTCTGTGCGACTTCACGTGAAACAATTTGCCTAAATTCATCAACCGTATGGCCTTCCATCACCGCATTAAGAAAGTTCGCCGCCTCGCGCATAGCAGAGGGCGTCATCCCCATCGGCGGAATGAAAATCCGGTTTTCCACCTGCCCATCGGCCGTTACCAACACCACAAGCGCGCGGTCCGATGCCAGCGACACAAATTCGATATGTTTTATAGCAGATTCGGTTTTCGGGGTCAGCACAAGGCTGGCCCCATGGGTGAGGCCCGAAAGCATTTTGGCCGATTTATCCAGCGCCACCTGAATGTCCGGCGTGTCCTCCATAGATTTCTCAATCTCGGTGCGATCCACCCCAGACACACCACCGATTTCAAGCAGCCCATCAACAAAAAGCCGCAAGCCCTGCTGGGTGGGCAAGCGCCCCGCCGAAATATGCGGGCTGTTAAGCAGGCCGAGATGCTCAAGGTCTTGCATCGTGTTACGGATGGTCGCCGCAGACACCTGCTCGGCCAGTTGGCGGCTAAGGGTGCGCGAGCCAACCGGCTCCCCCGTTTCAAGATAAGATTCCACAATCAGGCGAAAAACTTCACGCGATCGGTCATTTAGCACAGATATTGGGGAAGGATTGCTCATCGGATTCTCGCTTTGCGTTGAAAATAGGGGTTTCGTGCGGCGCGGTCAATGCTGGACGGGGGCGCGGGGGCGCGGTATGACGGGGAAACGACGATTTAGGAGAAAAACATGCGCCCATCTGGCCGGACCAACGACACAATGCGTGAAGTCAGCATTGAAACCAATGTGACCAAACATGCCGAAGGCTCGTGCCTGATTAAATGCGGCGATACCCATGTGCTGTGCACGGCGTCCTTGGAAACGCGGGTGCCGCCTTGGCTGCGCAAAACCGGCCTGGGCTGGGTAACGGCGGAATACGGAATGCTGCCACGCTCCACCGGATCACGGATGCGGCGTGAGGCCACTGCTGGCAAACAATCTGGCAGAACACAAGAAATTCAACGCCTTATCGGGCGTAGCCTGCGAGCGGGAGTGGACCGTGTGGCGCTAGGCGAGCGGCAAATAACGGTGGATTGTGATGTTATACAGGCTGATGGCGGCACGCGCTGTGCCAGTATTACCGGCGGCTGGGTGGCCTTGCGGCTGGCGGTAAACAAGCTGCTGGCGTCAGGTGAAATTACGCAAGACCCGCTGGTAGACCATGTGGCAGCCGTTTCTTGCGGGATTTATGGTGGCCAGCCCGTGCTAGACCTCGATTATATCGAGGATTCCGACGCGGGCACCGATGCAAATTTTGTGATGACAGGCGCCGGCGGTATGGTCGAAATCCAAGGATCCGCCGAAGGTGCAACCTTTAGCCGTGGCGAGTTTAACACGCTGATGGACCTCGCCGAAAAGGGCGTTTCGGAACTGGTAGCAGCACAGAAAGCGGCGGTAAATGCGTAAACTGGCCGGAAAACTGGTGGTCGCAACCCATAATCAGGGCAAGCTGGAGGAGATCGCACGGCTGATGCAGCCCTTCGGGATCGAGACCGTTTCGGCGGGGCAGCTGGGCTATGACGAACCAGCGGAAACCGAGGATACTTTCATTGGCAATGCCCGCATTAAAGCGCATTATGCAGCGCAAAAAAGCGGCCTGCCGGCGCTGGCCGATGATAGCGGCATTGAGGTTGATGCGCTCGGCGGCGCCCCGGGGGTTTATACGGCTGACTGGTCTGAAACCCCAAACGGGCGAGACTTTGTGATGGCGATGACCCGGACATGGGACGAGCTTGAAAAAATCAACGCCCCTGCCCCCCGCACGGCCCGTTTTTGCTCAACCCTGGTGTTAGCGTGGCCCGATGGGCATGACGAAGTTTTCGAGGGGAGAATTGAAGGCCAAGTGGTGTGGCCCATGCGCGGAGAAGAAGGCCACGGCTACGACCCGATCTTCCAACCCGATGGGTATAACATTACGTTTGGCGAAATGGACCGCTGGGAAAAAAACAAAATAAGCCACCGCGCGCGGGCGTTTGAACTTCTTGTAAATGGTTGTTTTCCTGATGAAAAGTGAACGTGTGCTGATTTCGACTGGCTCCCCTTTTGAGGCCACAATGGGCTATAGCCGCGCCGTTGTGCAAGGCGACTGGTGTTTTGTATCTGGCGTAACAGGATATGACTACGAAACCATGCAAATGCCAGAGGGTGTGGACATGCAAGCCCGTAACTGTTTTGCAACCATAGCGAAAGTTTTGACAGAGGCAGGCTTTGAGATGTCCGACATCGTAAGGGTGCAATATACGGTGGTCAACGCAGATCTGGTAGACGCCCTTATCCTCGCCCTAGGGGAATCCCTAGGTGATATTCGCCCTGCGGCTACCATGGTCATCGCCGGCCTCATCAAGCCCGAAATGCTGATCGAAATCGAGGTTACGGCTTACCGTGGATGATTGGCAACATGGCGGATTCGGGGTCTATATCCACTGGCCATTTTGCCTAGCAAAATGCCCTTATTGTGATTTTAACAGCCATGTGAGCAATGAAATTGATCACGCGGCATGGCGTGAAGCCCTGCTCACAGAACTACGCCACCAAGCGGCGTTGACTGGCCCGCGCAAAGTGGACACGGTTTTTTTCGGTGGTGGCACCCCGAGCCTAATGCAGCCCGAAACCGTGGCCGCGCTGATTGACGAAGTTGGCAAGCTATGGGGCTATGGCAACAACCCTGAAATCACCCTAGAGGCCAACCCGACCTCGGTGGAAGCGGGTAAATTCTCTGACTTCGCCAAGGCAGGTGTCAACAGAATTTCCATGGGAATTCAATCTCTTAACGACTCTGACCTCAAAGCCCTTGGCCGGATGCACTCCGCCAAGGAAGCTCTGCATGCCTTTGACATAGCCAAAGCCCAATTTAACCGTGTGAGCTTTGACCTCATCTATGCTCGCCAAAAGCAAACCACCAAAAGCTGGTTTGCCGAGCTACACCAAGCGCTGGACCTCGCCATCGACCACCTCTCGCTTTACCAGCTCACCATCGAGCAAGGCACCCGATTTGGTGAGCTTTATGAAAAAGGCAAGCTGCGGCATCTGCCTCCAAACGACGAAGCTGCCGATATGTATCTAGGCACACGGGAGATTTGTGCAGAGTATGGCCTGAATGGCTACGAAACCTCGAATTATGCCCGCGAAGGTGCTGAAAGTAGACATAATTTGATCTATTGGCGCTATGGCGACTATGCGGGTATCGGCCCGGGTGCCCATGCGCGGCTTACGCTTAATGGCCAACGCACCGCCCTTCACACCCATCTTTCTCCGCAAAAGTGGCTGGAATCTGTTCAGAAACACAAACACGGCTTACACCGGCCCGAGCCATTATCCCTTGAAGACCAAGCGATCGAATATCTTATGATGTCCATGCGATTGACTGAAGGTAGCGACCTCAAGCGTTACAATGCCCTCGCCGTGCAGCCAATTTCACCCAACAGGATCGCGCAATTAAAAGATTTAGGTATGATCGAAACCACAAAGACCACACTTAAAGCCACCGCCAAAGGTCGCCCTTTACTGAACTCGGTGCTTTCCGAATTGCTGAGGTAAACCATGCGCATATTGTGGTTTCTAATCGGCAGCAGCGCGCTCGGTCTTGGCACATTGGGGATATTCCTCCCCCTCTTGCCCACTGTACCCTTCTATTTACTAGCCGCTTTCGGCTTTTCAAAATCATCTGAAAAAATTTACAACTGGTTGTTAAACCACAAGTTTTTTGGCCCAGATATCCGAAGCTGGAACGAAAACCGCATCATTCACCGCCGGGCAAAGCTCATGGCGGTTGCTGGCATGGCTGGCTCGCTTATCCTTGCTTTTGTGTTAAGCATTCCGCTAAAATATATTGCCATTCAGGCTGTATGCCTCTTTTTGGTTGCCCGCTTTATCTGGCGGCAAAATGAAGTCTAGCGCGAAAGCTGCTGGCAGAGCGCATCTAGCTCTTCCAGTGTCGAATATGAAATCCGAACCTCGCCCTTGCCCGATGACTGCCGATGATCAATCGAGACCTTAAGGCGTAATTGCGCTGATAGGTCACTTTCAATCGCACGTGTGTCTGCGTCTTTCGTTGGCTGCAACTGCCGCTTGGTTGAAAGCTGCTTTCCGCCAGATTTCGCCAGTGTTTCGGTCTGCCGAACATTCAAACCTTTGTTGATCACCATCCGCGCCAACGCCGCCGGATTACTCGCCGGCACCAACGCCCGCGCATGACCCGCCGAAAGTTTACCCTCTTGAAGATAAGTGATCACCTCGTCAGGCAATGTCAGCAGCCGCAAAAGGTTGGCGATATGGCTGCGAGATTTTCCTAATGCCTCGGCGAGCTTCTCTTGAGTGTGGCCAAAACGGTCCATCAACTGGCGATATCCGACGGCCTCTTCCACCGCATTCAGGTCGGCGCGCTGAATATTTTCGATAATTCCCAACTCCAACACCTCTGTGTCGTCGAGCTCGCGAATAATTACGGGTATATCATGCACTTGCGCCATCTGAGCGGCACGCCAGCGACGCTCCCCTGCAACTATTTGATATTGCTCAGGAATATTTGGGTTTGGGCGCACGATAAGGGGCTGAATAATGCCTTTTGTCTTAATCGAGTTCGCTAGGTCCTCTAGGTCACTCTCCGCAAAAAAGCGGCGAGGCTGGTCCGGGTTTGCGTGCAGCTTCTCAATTGGCACCGTAGAATCGGCAACCGGTTGGCGCGCGGGGCGGCTATTTCCGAGGTCGACATCGGCCAGCAGTGTTGAAAGGCCGCGGCCAAGGTTGCGGCGCATTGGTTTCTTGGTCATCCAGTTAGTCTTTCAGTCAGCGCAACGGGGTCATTCATTCGGCGCAATAATTCGGCGGCAAGCTTTTGGTAGGCGATTGCACCCGAAGAGCGGTGATCATAAATCAGCGCAGGGATGGAGTGGGATGGCGCTTCCGATAGGCGGATATTGCGCGGAATCGTGGTTTCATAGACCAGATCGCCAAGGTTGCTGCGCACATCCTCCTCCACTTGCTTAGAGAGGTTATTCCGCTTGTCATACATTGTGAGCACAACGCCGTGCAAATCAAGTGCCGGATTTAGGGATTGCCGCACTTCGCGCACCGTGAGCATAAGTTGAGAAAGCCCCTCAAGCGCGAAAAACTCGCATTGCAGTGGCACCAAAACTGACTTTGCCGCCACCATGGCGTTAATGGTGAGCAAGTTTAGCGAAGGTGGGCAGTCAATCAAGATATACTCAAAACCACAATCAAGCGAGGCTTGGCTACCTAGCGCTTGGCGCAGGCGCAGCACCCGATTTTTATCTTCCACAAGGTCAACATCCGCCGAACTAAGATCAACGGTAGAAGGCGCAATAAATAGACCCGGAACAGGGGTTTCTTGACACACATCCTTTAGCGGGGCCTCACCAAGGAGCAGATCATAAGTTGTCAGCTGTCTGTTTTCGGGGAAAACGCCGAGGCCTGTTGACGCATTTCCTTGCGAATCAAGGTCTATTATCAACACTTTAAGGCCAACAGCAGCCAGAGCCGTTCCCAAGTTAATGGCCGTGGTGGTTTTACCAACCCCGCCCTTTTGGTTTGATACGGCTATAATATGTGTATTTTTAGTCGACACGCTCAAAATCCTCAATTCGTAGAATCACAGAGCCGGAATCGGTCACGCTCGAGATTACCTCTACCTCTATATGCCAATGCTTTCGGGCTGCGGTCAATTCAGATTCGTAACTATTCCCCTTTGGAAACAGCAAAATGGTGGATTTATGCGCATGGGGGGCGGCCCAAGTTAGAAGCTGAGCGAGCGGTGCCACCGCGCGGGCTGTAATAATGTCAGCATTTTGAAATGGCAGGGATTCAACACGTTCTGTAATGACAGTGGCATTAAGGCTCAGCGCATTGGCAACCGTAAGCAAAAAAGCCGCTTTCCGGTGGTCACTTTCCACCAATGTAAACCCCATTTCCGGATGTTTTTCCCGTGCCATGGTCGCGATAACTAGCCCGGGAAACCCTGCCCCTGCCCCAAAATCTAGACAGCTGGTCGATTTGTTGTCTATATGTTGATATAGCTGTGCAGAATCGGCGAAGTGGCGATGCCATGTTTCATCAAGAGTATTTCGCGAAACAAGGTTTATCTTCGAGTTCCACTTTTGTAGTAACGCTTCGTATTCATCAAGCCGCTCTATTGTTTCACGTGAAACATCAAATTTTTGCGCGAATTTCTCACTGTTAACCCGCATTCCTTAAACCTTCCATCTTTAAATGAGAAAGCAAAACAATGAGCGCCGACGGAGTCATCCCCTCAATACGGTTTGCTTGATCAAGTGTTTCCGGCATAATTTTTTCCAACTTATCTCGAAGCTCGTTGGAAAGGCCTGAGATGCCATGATACTTGAAATCTTTGGGAATCTTGTGGTTTCTATCTTTTTTAAGCGCAGCTATCGACCGATCCTGCCTATTAACATAAAAGGCATATATCGCATCGGCACTCAACTGCTCTCTAATTTTCGGCTCAATCTCTTCAAGCTCCGGCCATACATCAATGAGCTGCTGAAAATCAACATTACTTTGGGAAAGTAGCGCCATTGCCGAACGAGGCTTGCCATCTTGGCTAACCTTAAAGCCCTTAGCTTTTGCATCCCGCGCCGAAATATTTAACCCGTCGCAAACTGACTTTGCAGCGGAGAGCGCATCAATCTTCCGGAAAAATAGATTTGCGCGCGTTTCGCTAACACAGCCCATGGAAATTCCTGCTGGTGTAAGCCGCTGATCTGCATTGTCAGCCCGAAGCGAAAGCCGATACTCCGCTCGTGAAGTGAACATACGATAAGGTTCTTTCACACCCTTGGTCACAAGGTCATCAACCATAACCCCGATATAGCTGTTGGTTCGGTCGAACTGCGGCACCTCAATATCTTTAATCTCGCACGCTGCGCATAGGCTCGCATAAAGCCCCTGCGCCGCCGCCTCTTCATATCCGGTGGTACCGTTTATTTGCCCCGCCAAAAATAAACCCGGCGTAGATTTAACTTCTAACCGCGGACTTAAGCAGCGCGGATCGACATAGTCATACTCAATAGCATAGCCAGGCTGAAGGATGGATGACTTCTCAAGGCCTCTGATAGATTGGACATATTCAACCTGAACATCAAGCGGCAGCGACGTTGAAATGCCGTTTGGATATACAGTGTTATCCCCTAATCCCTCAGGCTCCAGAAATATCTGATGAGAATCCTTATCCGCAAACCGTGTAATTTTATCCTCAATTGAAGGGCAATATCGTGGACCAACCCCTGTAATCACTCCACCATACATAGCTGAGCGGCCCAGATTATTGCGAATAATATCATGGGTGCGGGCATTGGTATGCGTTATTCCACAAGTGACTTGCTTCAATGCAGGTTGTTTTGACATAAACGAGAACATCTCCGGCTCTACATCTGCCGCCTGCGCCTCAAGCACATTCCAATTTATCGTGCGTCCATCCAACCGAGGGGGCGTTCCTGTTTTAAGCCGACCAAGTGGCAGGCCCATATTATCAATGCGGTCTGCTAGTGCCTGTGACGGCTTATCCCCCAAGCGCCCACCAGCCAGTTTTTGATCACCAATATGGATAACGCCGCGCAGGAAAGTGCCTGTCGTAAGGATGACAGCTTTACCGCCGATCAGCGAACCGTCAGCAAGCTTAACACCTGTAATTCGACCCGCATCTTCATGCAGATCAGCAACTTCGGCTTCAATAATGTCAAGCCCATTTAGCCCTGCGATCATTTTCTGAATGGCGACCTTATAAGCGGCACGGTCTGCTTGAGTGCGTGGTCCGCGGACAGCTGGCCCTTTTCGGCGGTTTAGAAGCCTAAACTGAATACCGGCAAGATCGGCAGCTCTGCCCATTAACCCATCCAGCGCATCTATCTCGCGCACAAGGTGGCCTTTCCCCAAGCCACCAATAGCCGGGTTGCAGGACATTTCACCGATTTTGGCAAAACTATGCGTAATGAGCGCAACGGAACAGCCCATACGATAAGCGGCATGTGCTGCCTCAGTCCCCGCATGCCCACCGCCGACAACGATAATGTCAAATTGTTTCACGTGAAACATCCTCATTTTCCAATGCAAAACCCAGCAAAGATTTCGCCCAATATTTGCTCAACATCCACACGGCCTATCAAGCTATCAAGCGCATTAATGGCAAACCTTACATCAGCGGCGATTAACTCACCAAAATCACTTCCAAACTCAAGCTTAATCAAAGCGGATTCAATATTTTCTTCTGCGTTTACAATAGCTTCTAGGTGTCTATGCCGAATAATAGAGCTTGAGCCACTTACACGCGCACCAATTTCACTTGCTATATACTCCAGTAAATCATCAATTCCATTGCCCGTTTTTCCGGAAACACCAAAGCTTGACGAATCATTTAGGTCGCTCTTTCCAAGTACGATAATATCACCGTTCTTATAATTCACACCAAATTTGTCAGCATCAGACTCCTGCTCCACCAAAAACACTCGGATATCTGCCTGGTTCGCCCTCAGCTTCGCTCTGTTGATTCCAAGAGATTCAACCACATCACGGCTTTCGCGTATCCCTGCCAAATCAAGAATTGTTGCGGGCAGCCCTTTTAGGTCCAGCCGCACTTCAATTACATCACGCGTGGTCCCGGCTATTTCAGACGTAATTGCAACTTCCCTACCCGCGATGGCATTCAGCAATGTCGATTTACCAATATTTGGCGCCCCGACCAACGCAACCTCAAACCCGTCTCTGATCCGTTCAGACGCTTTATGCCCGGAAACCTCCGCCCGCAGCCCCCCTTGCACCCTTAACAACAGTGCTTTCACTTCCGGCCCGACATCAACAGGAACATCTTCATCGGCAAAATCAATCACCGCTTCCAATAGCGCCATGGCACGAATGAGGTCGGTGCGCCATTGGTCGCATTTATCGCTCAGAGACCCCCGCATCACTTGAAGCGCTTGCTTGCGTTGCGCTTCAGTTTCTGCCTCGATCAGGTCCGCTAGCCCTTCGACCTGCGGCAAGTCCATACGGTTATTTTCAAGCGCGCGGCGGGTAAACTCTCCGGCTTCAGCCGTTCTAAGCCCCTCAAGTTTCCCCAAAACAGCAAGCACCGATTGCACCACAGCCACGCCGCCATGTAGATGAAATTCCGCTACATCCTCGCCAGTAAAACTCGCGCCTTTTTCAAAGGTCAGCACCAAGGCTTGGTCAAGTGGCTCATCCCCGTTCCACAGGGTTCGAAGAGATGTTTTTCGAGGCGCGGGCAGGGCTTTAGCAAGATGGAGAACACAGGAAAAGGCCTGCGGGCCGGACACCCGAATAACCGCTACACCGGCACGCCCGCGCGCACTGGCGAGAGCAAATATCGTTTCGGCATGTTCCATCTAAGCATTTGTTTTTAAACGATTAAGCGTTCATTGAATCAAAGAAATCAGAGTTGGTTTTTGTTTGCTTCAGTTTGCTGAGCAAAAACTCGATCGCGTCGGTTGTACCCATAGGGTTCAGGATGCGGCGCAGCACAAAAAGCTTGGTGAGCTCTGATTTATCAACAAGCAATTCCTCTTTCCGCGTGCCTGATTTCATGATGTCGATCGCCGGATAAACCCGCTTATCAGCCACCTTGCGATCAAGCACAATTTCCGAGTTACCCGTGCCTTTGAATTCCTCGAAAATAACCTCGTCCATACGCGAGCCGGTATCGATAAGCGCCGTGGCGATAATCGTCAGCGAGCCGCCCTCTTCGATCTTTCGCGCCGCACCAAAAAAGCGCTTCGGGCGTTGCAGAGCGTTGGCATCCACACCGCCAGTTAGCACCTTGCCAGAGCTTGGTACCACGGTGTTAAATGCGCGGCCAAGGCGTGTAATACTATCAAGCAAAATCACCACATCGCGCTTATGCTCCACCAGCCGCTTGGCTTTTTCGATCACCATTTCAGCCACGGCCACATGGCGGGTGGCTGGCTCGTCAAAGGTGGAAGACACCACTTCGCCGCGCACCGAGCGCTGCATGTCTGTTACTTCTTCCGGCCGCTCATCCACCAGCAGCACAATCAAATAACACTCCGGGTGGTTAGCGGCAATAGAATGCGCAATATTCTGCAAAATCATGGTCTTACCAGTGCGTGGCGGTGCCACGATCAAGCTGCGCTGGCCTTTGCCAATCGGGGCCACAAGGTCAATCACCCGCGCGGTTTTATCCTTGATGGTCGGGTCTTCAATCTCAAGCTTAAAGCGCTCGTCGGGGTAAAGCGGGGTGAGGTTATCAAAATGGATTTTGTGCTTGGCTTCCGCTGGATCAGAAAAGTTGATCAGCGTTGGTTTAACCAGCGCAAAATAGCGCTCGCCCTCATTCGGAGCCTGCATAATGCCGTCTACCGTATCGCCGGTGCGCATGGAAAACTTGCGGATCATCTCGGGGGAAACATAAATATCATCCGGCCCCGCCAAGTAGTTGGCCTCTGGCGAACGCAGGAAGCCAAAACCGTCCATCAAAATTTCAAGCACACCATCACCGGAAATCTCTACCCCGTCTTCGGCAAGCTCTTTGAGCACCGAAAACATCATCTCGCCTTTGCGCATGGTGGAGGCATTATCAATATCAAGCTGTTCAGCCATTTTTAAAATGTCAGAGGCTTTTTTTGCTTTAAGCTCAGCCAAAGACATGTGCTCGATTGTTGATAAATCGTCCATAATAAACTTCCTGTGTGGCCGTATGCGGCCTGATAACATTTTTGGGAAAGCGCATATCGGGCCAGAACAGCCCACGCTAAAGCCCTCTTAGCCTGACTCACAGTTGTTTGTCAAATCGGCCTTAAAAAGGCTTAACAATCACCATAATTACAATGATCAGCATCAGCACCGTTGGCACCTCGTTGGCCAGCCGGAAAGTGCGGCCGTTACGGGTATTTTCGTCGCGCGCAAAATCTTTGCGCCGCGCCGAAAGCCAGCCATGAAAACCGCTCATTATCAGCACCGAGGCCGCCTTTACCCATGGCCAAACATTACCCCAGTCAATCACCCCCGGGGTAAAAACCATGATCAGGCCAAAGGTCCAGGTGGCAAACATGGCAGGGTTGATAATGGCGCGCATAAGCTTGCGCTCCATTACCTTGAATACCTCCGACAGTTCCGAGCCAACGCTGGCTTTTTCAGCATGGTAAACAAACAATCGTGGGAGATAAAACATGCCCGCCATCCAGCTGATAACGGAGATTATATGCAGGGCTTTCACCCAGAAATACCATTCAAGAAAAAAATCACCCATCAGCTTACCCTCTGATAACCTTCAACATTTTCTCAATATTTTCTGGTTTTCCTTCAGGCGTAATCCCGTGGCCAAGGTTGAATATATAAGGGCCACCGCCCAGAATATCGAGCAAGCGCTGGGTTTCAGACACTAACATATCACCGCCTGTAATCATGTGCATAGGATCCAAATTTCCTTGAACAGCTACCTTACCTTGCAGGTTATCGCGCGCCCATTCCGCAGGCACAGAACTATCCAGCGCCAGCCCGTCAAACACGCCATTATCGGCAAAAGTAACGTAGCCACCACCTGCCCCCCGCGGGAAGCCGATAAACCTTAGTTCCGGAAAGCGCCGCTTCAATTCTGTAGCAATTTTCGCCGCAGGTTTTAGCGCATATTGCACAAATGTCGAGCCACTTAGCGCCCCTGCCCAGCTATCAAAAAGCTTCACCACTTCCGCGCCCGCTTCTACCTGCTTGGCGAGGTATTCAATCGTCGCATCCGTCACCAAATCAATCAACGCCTGAAAGGCTGCCGGGTCTTGATACATCAACCGCCGTGCCGGCCCTTGGTCTGGTGTGCCGCGGCCTGCCACCATATAGGTGGCCACTGTCCAGGGCGCGCCTGCAAAGCCGATCAGCGTGGTT
>Ga0256839_1002244_pt1 | contig 21919 bp, 17 predicted proteins | sample 354166metaG_FD_185968 | JGI IMG/M metagenome (GOLD analysis project Ga0256839, IMG submission 185968) | Hydrothermal vent microbial communities from Mid Atlantic Ridge, Atlantic Ocean - 354-166 | ecosystem: Environmental > Aquatic > Marine > Hydrothermal vents | place: Atlantic Ocean: Mid... | reverse complement strand
CAGCCCTATGCCCAGCAGGCTCCACGTCCACCTTCCACCACACCGAAACGCCACGGCTCTCTCCTCCCGGCTGTGCGTCCCTTGCGGCCCATCCACGGTGGACACGCAGGGGCATCAGGCCCTCAGGCTGTGACTTGACATCACGGACGAGTTGGCTATACTAGTAGCAAGGAGAGCACGCGGGCGTAGTTCAGTGGTAGAACGTCAGCTTCCCAAGCTGAATGTCGACGGTTCGAATCCGTTCGCCCGCTCCAGATGCGCGAAGGGGGCCGGTGTGAAAGCCGGCCCCCTTCGCGTCCGGGAATGCTCACTCCTCCTGCAACGCGTAGAACAGGATGGCCACGGTGGTGGCCATCAGGAACACGGCGGCCACAATGGCCCCGATCCGGCGAGGCGGGGCCTCCGGCATATGCCGCAGGAACGCCTCCACCTGGCGTTCCGCCTCCTCTCGGGCCACACCATACCGCTCCTGGATCCGACCGACCCACTGGTCGCGTCGCCCCGCGATCACATCCAGGTCATCGTGGGTCAGGTGCCCCCAGCGCTCTCGGATCCGGCCACGGATCTGTTTCCAACGGCCACGCAGTTGGGTCTCGTCCATCCCTCACCTCCCTCCACAGCGGTGGGTCCGCTCGACACGGTGCGATGCAGACCGAGATGAGACCACCGGACTGCGTCAGACGGCCTCCTCTGAGATCGTAGACAATCCTTTGGGCCCTGTCAAGGAAAACGGGCATCTCCGGAACCGCATGTCCCCGACCCGGCGGCCCGCTGCAACAGGCGAAGGTCCACGGCCACCGGTCCTCTGGCCTCCTCCTGGACCCGAAACTCCACCAGATCTCCGGGGCGCAGGGTTCCCAGGCCCGAGACGAAGTGGGAGCGGTGGGTGAAGAGCTCCGTGCCGTCGTCGCCCACCACGAAGCCGTAGCGCCTGCGGGGACTGTACCACTTGACCAGCCCTCGCCGAAAGCCTGGCGGAGGGAGCAGGCGACGACAGCCGGGACACAGGTTCGGAGGGGTTCGAGGGCTCCCTTGGCGGGCCGCATGGCGCTGCTCCTCACTGCTCCAGAGGAACGCGATGCCACAGCGTTCACAGAGCAGCATCTCATCGCGGAACGTCGAGGCGCTCATGGACCTCTCCTCAGACGACGAGGCCACGGAACGGGCCGGCTCGATGGCTTCGGGTCCACCGGCGGGCACACGGGAAGGCGCCGGCATCCCCCAGGCCAGGGCCCGGGAGATCGCCGGCACATTTGACAATCCGCCAGCACATTGGTAGCATTGTAGTGGATACAGGGCGACGTAGCCAAGTGGTAAGGCAGGGGTCTGCAAAACCCCGATCGCCGGTTCGAATCCGGCCGTCGCCTCTTGGAAGCCGACCTACCCGGTCGGCTTTCCTCGTTCTCAGGGCCTGGGCGCCGTCCATGTCATCGGGGCCGGGCCCCCTCCTCCGCTCCACCGCCCCCGTGGACGTGTCACCGATAGGCCACCACCCCAAAGGCCCGGGGCCAGGGCTTCACCCGAGAGAAGCCTGCCTCCTTCAGGCGCTGGACGACCCCCCGGGTGACGGAACGGCTCGACCGCCGCTCCGGGCTGCCCACGTAGTGGAACAGGCGTCCACCGGGCCGCAGGACCCGATGGAGTTCGGCGTAGAACTCCACCGTGTAGAGGTGTGGCGCCAGGCGAAACATGGGCGGATCGTGGACCACCCGATGGAAGGAGGCCTGGGGAAGTTCCCGGACCACATGGTCTGCGTCGCCGATGCGCTGCTCGATCCTGGGATCCGTGAAGAGCTCCTGGCTCCAGGGATTCCAACGGGCCACCTCCAACACCACCGGGTCCAGCTCGATGGTGAGGACGAGGTCCGCGCTTCGGGCCGCGCGGATGGCCGTGTATCCCAGCCCGGTGGCCGTGTCCAGCACACGGCCCACCACCGGGGAAAGGGCCCGAAGCTTGGAGGCGGTGTCCCGGGCCGGGTCGGTGCCCTGGATGCGGTGCATGGGAATGCCGGAGATCAGCAGGGTCGGAGGGCCCGGGGTGGGGTAGAGCACATAGACCCGGTTGAAGGCCTCGGAGAAACGCCGGATGGGCTCCACAGTGCCGTCGGGGTGGACCGCGAAACAGGCGTTTGCGTCCTGGGCCACCTGTTCCAGGGCGCTCCAGGGCAGACGCATGTCTTGGGGAAGAACCAACCCCTCGGGCGCCAGGATGACTTCCACCTGGCTCCGCCCCAGATCCAGCGAGAAACGGACGCGATCCTGGCCCTGGTGCCGAGCCACCAGCGCCGGTCGAGCCTGGTAGTGGGAGATCACCCACGGGGCTCGGGGCCCTGGATCTCCGGTCTGTGCAGGGTGCTCTCGCTGCATCTTCACCGGCCGAGAAAATGTCTTCGGTCCACGCCACGGCTCCAGCATACCCGTTTGGGGAACCATCGGTCAACACGGGGAGCGTCCGCGGTGCCACCGGAAAGGTGAGCGGGCAACAGACGGCCGGCCGGCATGGGAGGATGGATGTGCGCCGGCGCCCTATAGGCGGACATGCGAAGGCCGTGGCCGTCCAGAAAGGCCCGCCGAACATGAGGGGCCCTGCGGACGGCCACGGCCCGGCTCACCGGTGCTCAGTCCGAGCGGGTGGTGAAGGGGAGATACAGGAAGACCCGCCGCTCCGCGGTGGTGAAGATCAGCTCCCCGGGTTCTGCCAGGGGGTTCCCGGCCCGATCCAGGGCCTGAGTCACCTGAAAGGTGTAGGTGGTGCTGGGTGCAAAGGCCGGGAGAGGGACGAAGACCGCCCGTCGGCTGTCGTCGTCCCACAGGAGCGCGCCGGACTGGGACGGTAAGAGGGTGTACCTCAGGGACTCCTCCCGGATCGGCTCGCTGAACCGAAGCTCCAAGGTGCTGGTGAGGGGCACGTCGGCAGTGAGACCGGTCGCAGTCCGAAGGTCCACGAGCCTGGGCGGGTCGTTGTCCTGGGTGGTGGTGAATGCGAACTCTCGCGGCACCGGGCCGTCCCGCAACAGGTTGCCCCGCCGATCCGTGCCGGCCACGGTCAAGGTGTAGGTGCGGCTATGGGCCAGGCTGGAGGTCGGGCGGTAGGTCACCGATGTCCGATCCACGCTCACATCCACCCGATCCAGGGAGACGGACGTGCCCAAGGCGTCCCGGAGGGCGATGTCCGTGACGGTCACGGGCTTGTTGAACGCGAGCCGGATCTCCAGGTCCACCGAAACCTCTGTGGCATCCACCCCGGGCTCCGCCTCCGCGATATAGGGATAGTTGGTGGGAAGACCGAGCTGGGTGGCCGGATCGCCGAAGAGGATGTAGGTCTTGACCAGGTTGGCCCAGAACGCGTTGGAGGTGTAGGTCACGATCTTGGCCACGGTGGTGGCCTGCCCCAGGGCGTAGAGATCGTCTCGGAAGATGGCATCGTAGAACGCGGTCAAGAGGGTGTTGTGGCCTGCGGGATAGTCCAGGCCGGAGGGAGCCCACATGGCCACGGCCCCTCGGTGGGGGGCTCGCAGGAAGGCCTCCGCGGTGGACACCTCCTTCCAGGCGAAGTAGCCGTTCAGGCAGTTGCCCACGGTGACCACAGGCAGCCTGTGTAGGTTGTTCAACCGGGCAACGTCGGAGGCCTCGAAGGTACGGCCACCGTTCCAGACGGCCCAGGTGTCCAGGTTGCCGTGCCCGGTGTAGTTGACCAGCAGTGCCCCCTGGTCGATGGCTGCCAAAATGTCGTCGGTGGGGGTGGGGGGCGAGCCCGGGCTGTAGTTCCGGACGTAGACCCGGGTGGTGGAGAAGTAGTAGGGAACCCGCCGAGCCAAGTTCTCTGAGATGGCCTCGAAGGTGCTCTCGTCGTCGTCGGCCACCAGAAGCAGGCTGTTGTTCCAAGACGCGTCCGGCGGATTCTGGGCGTAGTCCAGCACCTTGTCCACCATGTTCTGGACTTCGTCCCGGCTCTGGGCCGGCAGCCGCCCGATGAACATGTCCGGCAGGAGATCGTCTCCCTGGATCTGGACGAACCAGTTGTCCGAGAGCCGTTCCCCGAACTCGCCGGTGTCCACCATCTGGGTGGGAACCCAGTTGGTGCGGCTCCAGCCCAGGTTGTCCTTGTAGTCGATGGTGGCTCCGCCGACCAACAGCACGTAGGTCGGCGCGGGCTTCTGCCAGGAGTTGTACGCGTACGCGAGGAAGTCCCGGATGGCCCTGGGGTCGAAAAGGCCATCGGTGAACTCGTCGTACAGGTCCTCCACGTCCACCACCACCACCTGACGGCCCTGGGCACGATGGTAGTCTGCCAGGGGCTGCACGTCGCTGATGAAGGCCCGGTGGGTGATGATGATGTAGTCGGCCCGGTGGTTCGGGGTCCTCCAGGTGGACGGCCGGTCCAGTTGGACAGTGGGCGGACGGCGGAGCTGGGCAGAGGTCTGTGCCAGGTAGGTGGTCTCGGGGGAGGTATCGTCCTGGAAGCGGACCCGGTAGGCGCCGTTCTCCGGGCCGATCACCGTGCCTGTGATGAGCACCGGCGCCATGGGATCCGAGATGTCCAGGGTCCAGATATCCGAGGTGCTGAAGTTGCGGACCTCGAAAGTGTATGGGCCTGTGTCCGGCCCGGCGAAGACCAGGCGATCTTGCTCTGCGACATACCGGTCCTGGTAGGTGATCTCGATCCAGTTGACCAGGAACTGGTCCACGGAGGCTCCTGTGCCCCCTACGTTCTGGATCTCGATGACGTTGTCGCCCTCCACCAGCACGTTTGGGGGAAAGGCGGACACGGTCTGGGTGTAGATGACCCGCCCGTCCCAGCGCTGGTCCGATACCTCCACGCCGTTGAGGAGGATACGGGTACGGTGGTCCGGATCCACCTGGGGATCCTCGGTGAACCCGTGCATCTGGACCCGAAGGGCCACCGGCGCGGTGTCGGCCAGGTTCTCCAGGCGCACGGTGGTGGAGAAGGTCTTCCCCTCCCGCAGCACACCGCTCCAGAACCAGTGGTCCTTCCAGGCGCCATCGGGGATGGTGCCCCAGTAGACCCGGTCCTCCTCCAGGTGAAGGGTTGTGGAGAACGCGGTGGCCAGTGGCGCGCCGCCGGGGCTTCCATCCCGGACGGCCATCCGCTTTCCTGGGGAATCGCCTGCAGTGAGCCAGTAGACGTTGCGCTCGGTGTAGCGGCTTCCCTTCACCGATTCCCCGTAGAAGAGGATGTAGTCTGTGGTGTCGAAGACGCCGTCCTCCTCGCCGGCCACGTAGATGGGGATCTCCCGCCCCCGGTTCTGGATCCGGAGGTCGCGGGGATCCAGGCTGTCCAGGGGGAACCCGGCATCCCGGAGATCGGTGTAGGTCAAGCGGTAGAGACCGTCCTCCGCCACCTCCATCTTCAGGGCCGGAGTGGAGGCCCCGGGGCCATCCAGGCGGGCAGGGGCCTTCGCGTCCCGGAACCCGGACAGAGCCGGCTCGGAACGGGGAAGCACAGGGTAGTTGACCAGCGTCCGGGCCAGGAGGGCCTCGAAGGCGGGGTTGTTCTCGACAGGCCGTGCTCCGGAGCGCTCGGCCAGGGCCTGCCAGCGGACCCGGATCCGGAGCCGGCGGTACACCCGGAGCTCGTCCTGGGTGGCGTCGTACTGGGCCGGGTAGATGCGCAGGGGGACCACCGCCTGCTCCCGGATGTAGCCCACCTCTCCCAGGAGGGCCGGCTGGGTGGGCGCGGCAGGGGGAACGCTCCGGGGAGCGGCTCCCGAAGGGATCTCCTGGAGGGTCATCTCGGGCAGGGTGCTGCCCTCATCCCAGATGAGCAGGGGAGAGGGGACGTACCGGGACGCCAGGGGTGGACGGTATCCCGGGAAGGTCTCCATCTCCACGTCCAGGATCTCCAGCTCCAGCCCCTTGGAGGAGGCAATGCCGATCAGCACCCCCAGGGTGGGCAGCTCGGGCCGGCCCGGGCTCTGGTCCAGCTCCATTCCCCGGATCTGGAGACGATAGCGGCGTTCTCCGTCGGCCTCCACGGCCTCGAACCGATAGTCCTTGAGACGGAGGTCCAGGACCAAGGAGGTGGCATCTCCCGCCACCATCTCCAGGGTGAAGTCGGGTGAGGAGCGGACCACCAGGCCCGTGCCCCGATCGGCGTAGGCGGAGAGAGCGGATATCAGGAGAAGGGTGGACAGGACACCGAGTAGAACCAGGTACAATCCCCGCGGACGTTTTTCCATGATCTCAACCCCTTGCCTCACTGACCGGGATGTCTGGAGTGCTACACGCTATCTGGAGCGTCCTCGCGCACAGGTGGGTTCCGGGAAATACGGGAGAAGTCGGCCCAAGATCGCGGCTAAGGCGCCACAGAGCAGAGCAGATCGGCCATCTCCTCCAGGGGCCCAAGGGTCAATCGATAACACCGTGCGTCCTGGAGTGCGCTGCCGAGCTCCAGGAAAAGGCGGGCGGGTCCTCCTGGCTGTCGGTTTTCCTGCAGGATGGAGGAACCCGGCCCCGGCAGGAACTGGTCCAGGAGCGCCAGGAGGGCCCGGCTGGGGGGTATGGGCTCCAGGTGGGCCCTGTCCGCGAAGGTGGGCTCGAGCAGGGGTTTGTGGACGGTGTTCAACAGGAGCACCTGGTGGGCCTGGCAGAGGGCCTCCACGGCCTGGAGGGCAGGGGCCTTGCGCGTCACGGTGAGGCGGAGGATCGCGCCGATGGATGCGGGCTCCTCGGTGAGCGCCACGATCGACTCCACCGCCCGCAACGCGTCCACAAAGGGGCCGGGCAGGTGGTCGACCTGGATCTCCAGGAAGGGGGTCGGATCTCCCTGGGGGGGCGGCTGGGAAGGCTGCAGGACCACCAGGGTGCCCACCGGCGCTGGCTGGCCCAGGCTCCCCGGGTAGAGTTCCTCGATGTCCAGGGTGTACTTCTGCATCCACATCTCCGCGTCCCGGGCCTTGTCCGCGCGGTCCAGGAGCTCCAGGGTCTGGGGGCGAACCCGCAGGCTGCGAGGGCAGGGGTACACCCGTCTGTCCTGGCGGTGGATGGCGCCGAACTCGTCGGAGAGGAAGCGAAATCCGCGGCGCACCAGTTCCAGAGTCAGGGTGGTCTTGCCGCATCCGGATTCCGCGACGATCAGAAGGGCCTGGCCGTTCCGCTCCACGGCGCCGGCATGGGTGACCAGGTGGCTCCGGACCCGGCGCAGGATCGTCATCAGGATCTGCTCGTAGGTGAACCCCTCCACCAGGGCGGGATGGCGCAGGGGCCAGGCCTTGTCGTCGGCGATGAAACAGGGGAACGGCCCTGGTATCTGGGTGAGGAGGGTGAACTCCAACACAGGGCGGCCGGAGTTCCATCCCAGAGAGGCAACGGACAGGCGCCGGTAAAGCCGCTGCAGCCGCTGGATGTAGTCGAGGGAGTCGGAACGGACCCGAGACTGGACGTCGAACAGCTCCAGGAGGCATTCGTGGAGAGGGACGTCTGAGGCAATCTCCGTCAGGCGTCCATGGCATTGCCCATCCATGGCACGTTGTTCCGGCACGAAGGGCACTGGAGAGGGGGCGTCTCCCATCCAGAGGCCGCAGACACGGACAGGGGGAGCACCTGGAAACCCCTGGCTCCCCCTGAGGTGGATTCGGTTGGAAGGTAGGACGCGATCCGCCAGAGAACGTCGCCAACGAGCAGGCTTCCTCGGCGATCGGATCCGCGTCGACGATTACGGGCAGGTCGGATCGGCGGGATCGCAGACGTACAGGGTGCGAGCGGGCCCCAACATCTCCAGGATGTACTCGTCGCTGTAGCTGACCACAGCCGGAGGTTCGTAGACGGGCCGCCCACTCATCCGCTCGTCCTGGGCAATCGCCACAAGGGTGCTCTGGGCCTTCATGGTGGACATTCTCTTTCTCCTCGATCTGTCTTCGCACGCAACCACACGGTATTCCACACAAGAGGGTGACCTGGTAGCCGGGATCGATCCCGGCCCAGGCCCCTTATAAGCCCCGATCAGCGCCACACCGTGGGGAGGAAGAGGCTGTGGAGCACCTGGACGGTCTCCGGTACCGTCACCTGAACTGGGTCATGCTGGGTGCGGACGCCGCTGGTGTCCACGTCCTCCAACATGTAGTAGAAGGTCCCGGGTCCGGGCCGGTCCACGAAGGTGTAGCTGGCCCCCGAGACCTCGCTCCCCTGGGGGGCGATGCGCTCGGCGTTGATCTGCACCCACTGGTTGCGGGCCATATCGCCCCGGTAGATGTTGAAGCCTGCGTTGTTGATCTCCGTTCCGGTGGTCCACTGGAGGATCACCTGGCCGTCCGGGCCCACCCGCGCGTCGAAGGAGATGAGCTCGATGGCCGTCACGGTGTTGAGGACCACGATGTCCTCGCCGATGCCGTCATCCTGGCCATTGGCCCCGGCCCGAACCTCGATGCCGAAGGAGACGGTATCGTTGACCACCGAGATCCCCGGCAGGGTGGAGAAGCCCTGGATGACGAACTCGAAGTCCGGCTTCCCCGAGGTCTGGGGGAAGACGAAGACATGGGCGTTCGGCAGCCGGTTGTTCGGCACCATCACGTCGTAGAAGGAGCCGAAGTTCAGAGGGCTGGGGTGCGGCCCAGGCAGCCCCAGGGGATTGTACCTGTAGATGTCGAAATCGCTTGCGTCGTCCCAAAGGCTGCTCACCCCGATGGCCACATCGAAGGTGCCGTCCTTGTCCGTGTCCAGATAGACCGCGATGGACTCGGACCCCCCCAGGTCTGGGGCGTCCACACCGCCGTTGGCGGCCAGCCAGGTCGAAGTGCCCCCTGGATCGCCGTCGCCGTCCGCGTCGCCGCAGATGACGCCGAAGCACTCGATCCCCACGTAGAGCTTGTCCGCCGCGCCGTCGTAGTAGAGCCGAACACGGCTCAGATCCCACCCGGAGATGGTTCCCGGCGGGGCATTGGCGGGCAGACCCACGTCCTGGGGATCGAAGATGCTGTACACTCCCGGGTACCCCGCGAAGTCCATGCTGGCATCCCCGGTCAGGCTGGGCGGGGAAGGTGGTGCCGCCTCCACCAGGGCCCCAGGGAGCGAACCTGTGGACGCGACGAGCGCGAAGAGCAAGGTCAGGACCAGAACAAGACGGTAGACGCGCATGGCTTCTCTCCAGGAGTCTGGATGGATGGGTTGGGGCCTTTGGACCTTGCCACCAGTATAACGACCGGCCACAGGCATTGTCAATCGATATGGGGGCCTGTAAGCTTACAAAGGCTTACAGCATGGCCTGTTTCATGGCGAGGCGGATCCATGGGAAGGTGGACAGGACGATGGCCCACCCCGCTGACCCACCGCTCCCGCTCGCTCATCGTCTCCCCACGGCTGTGACCAGGGGCAGGAAGATGGAGGACGCCCCCTCAACAGTGGACTGGGCCTGGACGAAGACCGGGATGGGGCCGTGGGATGTGCGGGTGCCGTTGGCGTCCAGGTCCTCCAACACATAGTAGATGTTCCCGGACGGTGCCCTTGTGTCCAGGAAGGTGTACTCACCGCCAGTGAGGGGATCGCCGGTGGCCGGGATCAGTTGTTCGTTCACCCGCTCGAAGGGGCCCTCGGGCCCTTTGCCTCGATAGAGGTAGAACCCCACGTTGTCGATCTCCGTCCCGGTCTCCCAGGTGAGCAACACGCCCCGGTCCTGGGGAAGGGCCTGGAAACGGACCAAAGTGATGGCTGTAGTCCCGCAGAACTGCTGGGAGTTGGGAGCTTTGGGTGTGCCGTGGATGGGGTCGCCGCCGGCATCCTGGCCGTTCCGGGTGATCCCATCGTTGGTGGCCCAGTTGCTGTCCGTATCGGGGAGGGTGGCGCAGATCCGCTCCATGGAGGCCCGTTGTCTCCGGTTTCCCGCGGGCCAGCGGCCACCATCCCCGTTGGCCGAATCGACCAGGGCGCCAGAGGGATCGCGAAGGAGCAGGACCTCTCCTCGGTTCTCCAGGACGCCCTGGTAGATCTGGTCGGCCGGGATGTCGGCCACGGTGTCGTCATCCCGCCGTTCCAGGAGAAAGTACCCGTGGGCAGGGATGATGCCACTCAAGGTGATACGAGGGCGACCATCCCGGGCACGGAGGGTCCACCCTGTCAGGTCGATGTCCGTGTCCGTGTTGTTGATGAGCTCGATCCATTCGTCCTGGGCGCTGTAGGCCGTGCCGGCCCAGGCCACCTCGTTGATGGCCACCGGAGGTGGCGTGGCACCCGTGGCCTCCTCCCGGGGCACGAGAAGGAGCACCAGTACAAGGAGGGTAGGGGCGAGGAGGGATGGCAGCGGTCTCATGGCGTCTCCCATCTGTCGGATATGGGCCCCTGGACGCGGTGGGAGCCAACCGACTGCCGGAGGGACGGCCTCGATGCCCTCCCCCGTGCTCCGGACCGGGAGCCAGGAGCCACGGTGTGGGGGAACCCAGACGCCAGGTAGCCGACTATAGGTGGCTGCCCTGGACAAACCGGGCCTCGAGGACCGGGGCGGCCCAGGGACTCTAGCAGCGCACAAACGGCTTCCCATGCACTATACCGGGCGCCTGGGGCGCTGTCAATCCATTTTCGCTGATCCGAAGCTTACAATCCGTTCTCTTCTCGAGAGCTTATGGCGGGGGGAGCCCCTCATTCGAAGAGGGCGATCAGCCCTTTGCGGGCCAGCTCGGCCAGAGTCTGTTCCACATCCTGGCGGACATCGTGGGAGTCGGGGACGGCGAAGGCCTCGCGCAGGGCCTGTTCCATCTCCTCCAGGGTGTGCTTCCCGTCGCAGAGCTGCCAGATCAGGTACGCGGTGGCGTTCAGGACGTGGATAGCCTGGCCGCCGGGCGCGTAGAGGAGGGTCTCGTTGCCGAGCTCCTTCACGGTGACGTCGGGATAGCGCCGGGCACGGACGGAAGAGGTCATGGTGACGGGGCTCCTTGGGGTGCTGAGTTCGGTATCGGGCAGGGTGGTTCTTTCAGCCGCGGGTCTGTGCCACGTGTTCGATGACCTCCCGGAACTCCCTTTTCTGCCGTTCCAGGTCGAACTTCTCGCAGGCGATGGCCCGCATGCGAAGCTGAGCCTCCTCCTGGGCGGAGGGAGGCCGTCGGGCATAGTCGACGATCTTGTCCACCATCTCCTCGTTGTGGACGTACACGTGCTCCGGAGGGAGGACCTCCTCCACCCCGCCCCAGAAATGGGAGAGGCAGTAGCAGCCGGAGGCCATGGCCTCCAGCAGGGCCACCTGCTGGCCCTCCAGCGCGCTGTGGGAGATGAAGACGTCGATCTCCCGGAGCCATGGGGCGGGATCCGGGAGGTGTCCGTGGAGGGTCACGCGGTCCTGGAGGCCCAATTTCGCAACCAGGCGTTCGACGGCAAAGTGATAGTCGTTGTGGAAGGGATTGGGCGGGGCACCCACGATGTGGAGATGGGGGCCGGGCAGGCCCGAAGGCCAGCGTTCCACCAGGGACGGAAGGGTGAGGACGGCCTCGTACACGCGCTTTCTGCCCTCAATGCTGCACAGCATGCCCAGGCTGCCCCGAAAGGTCCGCTGGGCAGGTGGGTGGAAACGGTTCAGGTCCACCCCATTGTGGATGACCCGGGTGCGGCCCTTCAGCTCGGGATGCCGGGCCACCACGTAGTCCTGGGTGAAGCGGCTGACGAAGATGGCCTGGTCCACGGCCTGCCAGCGGATCCGGTGGCTCCAGACGAAGGCCTCGAAGGAGTGGAGGCGGGTGACGAGGGGCGCCCGCTTGGGAGAGGCGGTGGCCAGGGCCAGGAGCTCGCTGGCCCATTCGAAGAGAGCGAGATCGCTCTTCCGGAGGATGGAACGGAGGCCATGGTGATAGGCCCAGCGGTTCAGGCGCCCGGACAGCAGCGGCAGGGAGAACTCCCGGGGCCGGAACACGAGCGTGTCGTGGTATTGGGCGAGATACTCGAAGATCTCCCGGAAGAAGGTCCAGTTCCCGTTCTCCCCTACAAAGATACCGAGTTTCATGGTGGGGCAGCCCTCCATTGTGCCATGATACTGGGCAGCGCCTTCGATGCCCTGAGGTCTTCAGGGCTCTTCCACGTAGCGTTCGTGCCAGAGGAGAAAGTTGATCACGCGCCACAGTCCTGGCATCTGCACCATCTCCTCATCCGAGGCCGAGAGCATGGTACGGATAGCGTCACGGCGGACATACCGGGTCAACAGCGGGCTGTCCTGCCAACGCCCCAGAAGGGTGCGGATGCGAGAGCTGCCTGCCAGGAGCCAACGGAATTCAGGGGTAGGAAAGCCCAGTTTGGTGCGACGCCAGCATATCTCCCGGGGGAGCATATCCTGAAATCCCCTGCGCAGGATCCACTTGCTCCACCCCCGGCGTATTCGATAGGAGAGCGGGAGCGAGGAGACGAACTCCACCAGCCGGTAGTCGAGAAAGGGCAGGCGCGTTTCGAGGGAGAAGGCCATGGAATTCCGGTCCTCGTAGCGCAACAACTTGGGCAGGTTGGTGGAGGTCAGATCCCGGTGGAGCAGACCAACCAGTCCTCCCTCCTCCCAACCCATGGTGGGATGCCACTGTTTTGCCTGGAAACGCGCCATGAAGGACGGGGCCAGTTGCCAATCCTGCAGTGCAGAGCCCCCCTGCCCGGGCAGAGGACGATGAGAGGAGAGCGCGGAGAGCCCCCGCGCAAGGCGGCCGGGAAACATGTGCCGATAGTGGCGATAGAGGACATGGAAGGCGTTCCTCCCTCCTACTCGTATCACCTGTAAAGCGGCTTCAAGCGCTGGCCAAAGCCCCTGTTGGTGGCGGATCTGCTCAATATATGGAGGCAGATATGCATAATAACCTGCCAGGATCTCGTCCCCTCCCTGACCGTCCAGGAGGACGGTGACGCCTCCCTGCTTGGCCAGCTCCATCACCGACCATTGGGCGAACTGGCTCGTTGAGTTCACCGGTTCATCCAGGGCCCACACAAAACGGTCGAGGGCGTTCCAGAGCGCCTGTGGCTGGAGCAGAGTACAGAACTCCTCGGCGCCCGTCAGCTCCACGATCTGATGGCTGTAGCGATACTCGTCGATCTCCGGTTCCAGGTTCCGGGCCGTGAAGGTCTTCAGGCGCGTGCCGATCAGGTGGGCCGGGATGTCGCGCTCCTGGGTGAGCAATCGGTTCATCACCGAGACCACGACCGAGGAGTCCAGGCCTCCGCTGAGAGCAGAACCCACAGGCACGTCGCTGCGAAGGCGAAGGCGGACCGCGTCCTCCAGCAGGGAGACGAACTCCGCGACGATCTCCTCCTCGTTATGACAGGCAGGTTCGTCGACCGCAGGATTGATCTCCACCTGCCACCATCGTCTGGGGCAGGGCGCCGGAGTGTCCACGTGGATCAGCAGATAGTGTCCCGGCATCAGGGGACGGATGTCGGCAAAGAAGGTTCGTGCCGCATGATCGGAGAGGCCCAGGACCAGGTAGTCGTATACTGTTTCCTCGTCCAGGTCGCGTGAGACCGACGGGTGTTGCAGAAGGCCCTTGAGCTCAGAGGCGAAGGCAAACATGCGAGGCGTGAGGCAGTAGTAGAACGGTTTGATGCCAAACCGGTCTCGGGCACAGAAGAGTACACGCCGGTAGGCATCCCAGAGCGCGAACGCGAACATCCCGTTCAGCCGGTGTAGACAGTCCGTGCCCCATTGCGCGTACGCGGCCAGGATCACCTCGGTGTCCGTTTCGCTGTGAAACGTATGCCCCTTCTCCTCCAGCGTCTGCCTCAGCTCCCGATAGTTGTAGATCTCGCCGTTGTAGGTGATCCAATACCTTCCGCCGGCGAAGGACATGGGCATGTGTCCAGACGGCGAAAGGTCCAGGATGGCCAACCGTCGACTCCCGAGGACCAGGTCGAACTGCTCGACCTCCACCGTATGGACATCGGGCATGTCTGCGCTGCCCTGTGTGTCTTCGCCGCGGGCCTCCAGGAAGGCGTCTCCATCCACCTGGATGAAGACATATCCCTCGTCGTCCGGGCCGCGGTGCCGTTGGGCCTGGTTCATCCGCAGGACATGTCGCAAGGTATGGTTGTCCCGTTGCCAGGACCAGATGCCGCAGATTCCGCACATCAGGACTTAGAGACTTCCCTGCGGGACGAGGACGTGCAGAGAGCTTCGGGAACCGTAAAACGTCGCCCTGGGGGCCGACGAAGGGCGTTCCCCTGGGGCAGGCCTCGTCTTCGTCGCCCAAGCAGAGAGCGCAGAGTGATAGACCATGTCCCTCGATTACAGAGATATTGAGGCTCGTTCCGGATCGCTTGCGCCATACAGCCAAGAACCCTTTGGAGAGCGCCGGAATGGAAGTGGATGAAGGCCTGGTTGAAGTAGAAGAGGCCAGCCAGCTTTTTGGCCGCATCGGGCCTCTGAAGCTCAATAAAGAAGCGGACAAGCCGTTGGAGGATTTCCACAGCAAAATCCGCTCCGAATTCATCGGCGGCAATGGCCAGTTGGTTGGCCAGACGCCTCAGCAAAACCATGTCGATCGGAGATCCCCGCCTACACGCAGACTCTCCATGCTCTCTCGCCGTGTAGCCTCGCTCCCAGAAGGCAGCCCGAGCGCCTTTCAGAGTATATCCCAGGCCGATTGCCGTGTCTCTCTGGTCCACCAGGTGGTCCAACTCTGCGGGGAACTGCCCATGGATGCGAAGAAGGAGCTCCTCATGGTCCATGGTCTCATCCGCAATGCTTTCCAGCATGAAGAACTGCCACAGCGGATTGAGAAGGCCATCGGCAGGGCGTGCAAGCAGGTGCGGTGAGCTTCTGAGAGCACTCTGCAGATAACGCACACCTTCCTCACGACGTTCCTGGGCGAAGGCATGGAAGGACAAGACCAGGTAATGGTGGGTATACGCTTGGGTCCGGAGATGACGTACGGACTCCGGACATCTCGGGTCGGCGAAGGTGCGCTCCAGGGCGTTTGTGACGTCCTGAAGCCTGGCCGCCAGATCTCTGCGATAGCGTCTGGCATGATAGCGCCGGTAGTTGAGCAATCGGTGGACACTCTGAAACCGGCACCCCTGCAGAGCCAGACGGCAGGGGAATTCCAGATCCTCTCCCCCGTGGACATAACATTCGTCGAAGAAATGGACACGCTGCGCCCATTCACGACGGATCACCATATCGCTGGGCGCAAAGGGGAATCCCAGTATCACGAAATCGCGCAAAGTGACCTCCTGGGGAGGTCTGTATAGTTCACGAACGGTGGTGCTGGAATGGTTGAGCTCGAAACGGCCACAGTATGTCACGCCGATTTCCGGATGGGCTTCCATGTAGTCTACATGGACCTGCAGCTTATCGGGGTGAAACAGGTCGTCGGCATCGAGCAGAGCAATCAATTCACCCCGGGCAGCCCGCATTCCTGTGTTCCGGGCAGCCGGCAGCCCTCTGTTGCGTCCATGGCGAAGGAGACGAATCCTCTCATCGTGAAACCGAGAGAGTACCCCAGCGATATCGTCCGAGGAGCCATCATCCACAACCAGCACCTCAAAATTGGCAAATGTCTGGGAGAGGACGCTGCAAATCGCATCGCCTACAAACTCAGCCTGGTTATAGACCGGAATAACCACCGAGACCTTGGGCAACATGGTCCAGATCCTTCCCCAGATTGGTCCACGGGTTCAGGCAGCCACGTCACAGCGGCAGAGAGCCAAACGACGCACAATGTAGACCGTACAACTCAGACGATGTCGGCGAAAAGATGCTCAACCCGTTTGAAGAACACAAAGCCCAAGGCGCAGATGGCCAGGGAGAGGACAACGGAGTAGAGCAAATATGTGCCCGGCAGGGTACCTCTGAGCAGAATATCCCGATAGGACTCCAGGATCCCGACCATGGGGTTGAGAAAGTAATAGTTGCGCAGCCCTTCGGGAACCCGGCTCACCGGGTAGATGATGGGGGAGGCATAGAACCAAAGCTGCAACACCAGAACCAACATGGGTTGGACATCTCGGTAGAACACGTTCAGGGCTGCCGCGATCAGGCCGACCCCTACGATCAGCGCAACCTGCACGGCAAAGACAAACGGCAGGAGCAGAAGGACCAGCGGGGCCACCGGCACCTGGAAGTAGATGAGCAAGAAGACCAACAGGGCCGAAGCGACGAGAAAGTCCATGGCCCGGGCCAACATGGCGGCAAGGGGCAACGCCTCCCGAGGAAAGTAGATCTTCATCACCAGGTTCATGTTCTGGACCAGGGAAGCGGCCATGTCGCTCAAGGAGGCGGCCAGAAAGGTCCACGGCACCATGGCCGTGTAGGAGAACACAGGATAGGGGATGGTGCCGGTGTTGATAGGGACGAAACGGGTAAAGACAATGGTGAAGACGGTCACCGTGGCCGCGGGCTGTACCACAGCCCACAGCCACCCCAACAGGGACTGTTGGTAGCGTCCGCGGATGGTTCGGGCCGTCCAGGCCCAGACCAGATCCGAGGCTTGCAGAAGGGGACGCAGGGAGATGGCCGACATCGTGGACATAGAGAATGTAGACATAGAGGAGGCTCCAGGATAACAGGGAATTCTGGCGCTGGGATGGGCATGGAGCACGGTTCTAGGACCCCTAACCGGCCTCCAGGATATCAGGATCCCTCTGGGCCACGTCCACATGCCACTCATGGTGGGGCTCGAAGACCCCGTTCATCTCCTGATGGCTCAGGGCACCGCCGGTGACGTAGAACCAATCGGACGTGGCACTGGTGATCCCCCCCACGTCGTCCCGATCGCGGATGATGGCCTGCACGTAGTACATGCCGCCGTAGAGCTGCACAGGGGAGATGGTCAAGGCGATAGTGCCGCTGCCCTGGACGAGAGGAATCCGGACCCCATCGGCCCGGGAGCGCAACATGCAGCATGTGAGCCCATCTGAGCGCAGGATGCGAATGACCACGTTGGCATCCGGAAAGGCCTGGCGAGACATATAGTGGACATGGATCGAGAGGCTCTCCTCATTGGTCACCTCGGAAGTGAGCCTTCCTGCCCGATCACGTAGCTCGATGCCGGTGATCTCCACCAGGGGATCTCCCTCATGCCCAGGGTGCTCAGGCCCGTTGGTCCGTTGGTGTTTTGCTGCCCGGGCTTCATGGATGGCGCGATCGTAGAGGGCAATGGCCTGGTCGGTATCGCCGAAGAAGCGCACCTGCCCTTGGTGGAGGTAGAGGGAGAGGGGGCACACAGCGCGCACCAGCCAGAGATTGTGGGAGACGAAGATCACGGTGGTGCCCTTGGCCAGCAGCTCCTTGATGCGCTGGATGCATTTCTGGCGGAAATTGGCATCCCCCACAGCCAACACCTCGTCCACCAGAAGGATATCGGGCTCGATACAGGAGGCCACAGAGAAACCCAACCGAACCGTCATTCCCGACGAGTACCGCTTCACCGGGGTATCGATGAAATGTTCCAGCTCCGAGAACGCGACGATCTCGTCGAATTTCTGCTCGATTTCCCGTCGGCTCAAGCCCAGGATCGTCCCATTCAAGAAGATGTTCTCCCGACCCGTCAGATCAGGGTGGAAGCCTGCCCCCAGCTCGATCAGAGCGGAGAGGTTCCCATGGATCCCGATCCGTCCAGAAGTAGGTCGGGTGATATTGGCCAACAGCTTGAGGGTGGTGGTCTTCCCCGCGCCGTTGGGGCCGATCAGGGCCAGGGACTGCCCGGGCTCCAGCTCGAAACTCACGTCCCGGAGGGCCCAGTGATAACGGGTCTCCGGAGGCGCAGAGCGGGTGCGGCCTCGTAGCCATCGCGCGACCGCTGCGGGAATGCTGGTACGCGTGAGGCCGAGACGATATCGCTTGGACACGTTCTCAAAGCGCACGATGGGGGGCATAGATCCTCCAAGTTCTGTCTCCAGCGTTCAGCATCGGCGTCGAAGCCGTCGCAGGGGTTCCGTAGCCCCTTGCCAGATAGCCCGCGCGATGCCTGGGTTGACCGCGAAGATCGGTCGAAGCCAGAGGGCCTGACAGGCATCCCAGGCCATCCTGGCATTGGGTTCGGTACGGAGTCGATGCAGAGCACGGTTCGCCAGGAACTCGCCCATCAGCCATCGCGCTGCCCGATCCCCCACCAGGGACGCTATCTCCCGGCGGAGGAATCGAACCTGGGAAGTGGGCAGCCCTACACCAAGCCCCCGATCGGCCCAGAGAAGCCATTCCAGCCACCGACGCAGGAGCCCGGACGATGGCTCGAAGCGGTACCTCCTGGCCTGGCCAAACGACCGCTCACTCCGCTCCAAGTGGCCCAGAACGGCCTGTACCATGGCTCGCTCTGTATAGCAGATACCGATAGTGGGCTTCGTGTGGGACTGGATCCACGCGAATTCAGGAGAGAGCTGTGAGAGGATCGGGGCAATCCGCTCCTCCGGTGCAGGCATGAACAGACCACGGAGGACCAGGCAATCCAATAGCGCGGCTGCCTGGTCCTCGAGATACTGTCGCCGCAGTTGGATTGCCCGACGGAAGTGGACACGGCCGGCCTCTGTAGCGCTCCGGGCAAAGGCATCCAGGGCTCGACGAAGTTCCAAGGCCGCCAGGAGGCCCTCCTGTTCCAGAAGGCCCGATCCGAGCAGGCCGTTGGCGATCAACTCCTCCGTCTCTCCTTCGCCTCCATCCGGTGTAAGATCGGACACCTCCGCATTCCAAGGTGAGTCCCCATGTTCCTGTTCCACCATCGGTGGGTAGAGCCGGTGAAGTTGCCACGAAGAGGAACGGAGAGCAGAGGCCAGCAACAGGGCGGGATCAATGCCCCGATGGGCCATCGATCTCCCGTCTGCAGTCTGGAGTATCTGCCATCTCTGCAGGGCCCTCACCCGGATGGCCAAGTGCGAGAGCCTCACGTGGCCCAGGAGGATCTCCTGGATCAACTGTTGTGGGGACGATAGGCCCAGAAACCTGGGGGTAACGTGGCTGGGCCCGATCTCCCCAGCCAGGCTCTCGAGCTTGGCGTGGATGAAGAGGTGGAACTCTGTGGCAAAAGGCTCGTTGTGCTGTTGCCACGCGGTCTCGCGCAGTCGGGTCCCTGGCTCCAGGAAGAGCACAAGCCCTTCAGGAGCAGCCTGCAGAGCCCAGTCCACCACCTGGGGCCACGTCCCAATATGGTGGAGTAGCTCCTCTCCGGGGGCAGGCAGGATGACGGCCCGGATGGTCTGTGGACCGAGACTCGGTGGCTGGAAGGATCGGACAGGCTGTCCAGAGGCGCTGCCGCTCATGGGAATGGGGACTCAGCGGGCACTATAGATCGCACAAGGATCTCGCCTGGGCGTAGAGGGGCTCACACAGCTCCCTGATGGTCGCACGCTCCTTCTCCGAGAGCCTTTGGGTCTTGCGCAGACTCCGGGCGTGGATGCGTTCGGCGTAGCGTGGATCGTATGGAAGGTGGATGAAGGCGTAGATGGCCGGCAGCACCTGTTCCTTTCTTCGTACCAGATCATCGTAGTCCACCGCCATCAGTTGTTCGGAGGAAAAATGTTGGCGGAGGACAAAGAGCTGTCGGATCTTTCCCCGATAGGCCCAACAGGCCCGGCGTAGCCGCCCAATAGCGCGCAGACCAAAGGCCCGCCAGCGGAGACGCTCTATCCCCTGCAGCTCGGGCACACCGCTCTCCACGAAGAGCTGATCCAGGGCCGCGTCGCTCCAGTTGTAGAGCATGGAGTAGATCACGGAGTAGGGGTTGCGCAGCACGAAGACGATCCTATGTCCTTCGTCCCGATGTGCGATGTACTCCTCACAGCCAGGCCCCACATAGGTGGTCTGGAAGCAATGTCGCCCCTGGGCTGCATATTGGACATATCCGGAAAGGATTAGAGCGGCGTCCAGTTCGTCGTCCGGGCCAAACCAATAGTTGGTCATCCCCTGACTCAGGGTGAGGATCCGGGTCAACATGGTGGTACCGGAACGCTGACATCCCGTCACCAGAACGGAATTCGGGAAATGGCCGAGGGCTCCCAGCAGAGGAACACCTCGGCTTCGGATGCGGCGGTTGAACTCGGCCCAGGTGGTGATGTAGTCCCCATCCGGCCAGCGGGGATATGACCCTGCGGGAACGGGTGGAAAACGGAGCACGGAGAAAGTCATCGTTTCCACCTCCGCCCAGAGCGCAGCCATCGCAGCCCGAACAGGGCAATCAGGAGCAGGACAGAGGGAACCACGCTCAGCCCCAGAAGTGGGAGCAGGTTCAGATATCGGGTCCGCCCAGCCGCCGGCAGCACCCCGCGGGGGGGCAACGAAGGCACAGACGGGCTCGCCGCAGGAGCGGGTTCCCGGGTCGGCCGAATCTCCGGAGAGGGAGGAGTAGGGCCTGGAACGGGTGTCGGCAGAGGTCTGTACGGAGATGCGGGAGAATCGACCGAAGCATAGGTAAACCACGTGCCTCGTCTTTCATTTCCCGGATCTGTCATCCAGGCCACAAAGATCAGGTTGCCGCGGACCACCACCGCCCGGGCAAAGGAGGGATCGAAACCTGCACGCAGGGGTCCAGAGACGATCGGCTGCGGTGGCGACCAGTTCCCCTGTCTCCAGACGGTGTGCCACATCCCATGGACGGCCGGATCCCCCACACGCCCACCGAAGAACATGTGCAGGGTGCCTCCACTGTCAACGGCAAAGGAGGCAGGCCCATTGCTGCCCACGTGCGGGAACAGACGAACGGGCTCTGTCCACGTGAGACCTCCATCTGCCGAACGACGCATCCAACGAGTAGTCGGGCGATCGTTGTGGTAGACCACAAGGATCTCGTCATCATATACGATGACCGACGGTGTATCGGCCTCATACCCGATGGCTTGGGCCAGTTGAAAGGGTTCTGTCCACGTCTGGGTTTCAAGATCGATCTGCAGGTAGTAGACGGCTTCACTGTTTCCGGTTCTGTTGGCGACACCCCACGTCAGATGGGCCCGTTTGTCCGCCTCCACGAAGACGTTCAAGGCGGAGGGCCACAGTTCCCGGCTGTATGTGATGAAGATAGGCTGTGGCGCTGTCCAGTTCTCCCCATTGTCCGAGGAGAACACGATGTACAGGTTGTTGCTGATCCCGTCCAGGTTGCCGCTGTAGACCACGGCCAATTGCCCCATCTCGTTCCCGAAGATCGTGGCATTATCGGGAGCCACAGCGCCTGGGCCAATGGCCAGGGGCTCCGACCAGGCCTGTGCCCGGTCGGCGTACAGGGCATGGGCCCTGGAGTAGTAGATGGCAGCATCGAAATCGACCCCTCCCCAAAATATCGCATGGAGCATTCCCTGGGCATCCAAGAAACCTCCCTGAGCTCGAGCCTGTCCCGCTGGTGACAGGAGAACATCAATGGAAGGGGTCCATCCCTCTTGAGGAGACCAACGGCGATATGTGACAGCCAATACAGAGTCACTGCCGTCCTCCCCCACCCACTCCGACACCAAGGCATGGACAGTCCCTGTGCTGTCGGAGATCAGATAAGGAGTTCGCACAGTGTCAGAGTACCCTGGGATCCGTTGTGGCTGGGACCAACGGAGCTCTTCCCCAGGCTGAACCTGGGCATGGATTGGTCTCCATATCATACCGAAGCCAATAGCCATGCTCAACAGGAGAAAACTGGCCGTTGCTACCACGCGGATTCTCACCACCGATTGCGGATATGAAGACCTCATAAGCCCGGATCTCATGGGGCCGGAAGACCCATCCATTCAATGGCTCTGGGAAACGGCTCCCAAGACGAGTTGAGAAATTGTCTCGAAACCCAGCAAGCGATGCTGTTGCCCCCGTTCGCACCGAATCCCCAACCTACAGTAATTCACGATTTTAGCCAAACGGAGGGGTGAGCATCCTCCGATGCGGCATCGCCCCCCTGGAGTCGGCATCTGAGGATGCCAACTCCGCCACGAATTCGTGAACTGCTGAGCCTAGAGGCTGTTATGCACTTTGAGAGCTGGGCCGAGCCAATGTGAAGAGGCGTTTCAGCATCAAGATGGCGAAGGCCACGAAATGCAGTCCACGCAGGGTTTCG
>Ga0256839_1002243_pt1 | contig 21927 bp, 22 predicted proteins | sample 354166metaG_FD_185968 | JGI IMG/M metagenome (GOLD analysis project Ga0256839, IMG submission 185968) | Hydrothermal vent microbial communities from Mid Atlantic Ridge, Atlantic Ocean - 354-166 | ecosystem: Environmental > Aquatic > Marine > Hydrothermal vents | place: Atlantic Ocean: Mid... | reverse complement strand
CCGGAAGGTCACGCCACGGCGAGCCCGTTCTTAAAACCCACAGAATCCCCTCCAATATCAGCCGACGATCCTTCTGACGACGACCGATCCGATTCGGCTCCGGTAGCTCACCCTTGATCAACTCCCAATCCTCGTCTGTCAACACCATCCGTACCATCACCGTCCGTCCTCCCTTCTGCCGTCCTTCTACGCCCATCCTCAGCACCCATGTTTCGCCGCGCCGACGGCCCTGTCAACCCCATTTCAGACGGGGCCTAGCCAACGCGCCACTTACGCTGCCAAGTAGGCATCTCTGCTGGAAGGCGAGCTGGAGGGCATTCGGGACCGTCGTTCCAAGCTGGCAATTGCCGTCGGGGTCTTTTCGCATGGTGGCCTGGCCACTACCTTGTTTCGGCTTGGGGGCCCCTTTTGCCGTCGTACGGCTGGACCCCCAGGGGCGTTCTGGTCCGCGGGCGACCACTACAGGACGCCCCTAAGCCCACAGCGACTCGCGACACGCGCATTACAAGCCCGGAGGTGCGACAGCAACGACAGGATGGGCGACTTATTCCCGGCGGGGACAAACTTGGCGTTCAGCCGCGGGGGCGCCTCGATGCTTGCGGGAACCGCCGAGCGTGTGTCCCGGCTTCGCATACGCGTAGCGGCCTGCGCACACACGAGGCCGGGGATTCGCTTGTGTGCCTCAGTACGCCCACGCGACCGTTGGCAGGGTCTGCTGCTTTCGACGCGACGCCCAGCAGGGTTGCTGCCGGCGAGGCGGACTTGGCCGCCACGGAAAGCAACCTAAACCGGGGCTGGGGCGGACCCACGGAAGTAAGAGGGGCTTCGAGATCAACGCGGGAAGCTCTGCCCGCGGCACCGTTGCGTTGGGTCTTACGACGTCCCCCCGTCTACGCCAACGAGAACCCAATGCCCCTCATAAACATTGCTTCGGGGGCAGTGCTTAGATACCGACTGTGGGAAGCGCCGCCGCTCCGGCTTGCGGCTCTTGGGACGGGACCGGCGCATCCACGGTAGCCGTCAGGTGCAACACCCGATCGGCTTCTGACGTTCGTTAGGCACGAGTAGTACGTTCTCGTAATCCACAGGACGATACGCGTGCAGTTGGATCCTCCTCAAACGCCTGCCGAGGAGCCCATAGGCGTCCATGCCGTAGCGGTCGCACAGCGACCGAACGAAGAGCGCCGGGGACATTCCACGGTGTTTTAAGAATGATGCGTTGACCTCCACCAGCAAGAATGGTCGCGACTGAGCTATGACCACTTTCGCTCCTTCAATGACCTCGAGTTCGTGTCCTTCGACGTCGATCTTTATGAGCGCCACTTTGCCCAAGCGTTGGTTGGCAACAATACAGTCAAGGGTGACCTGCGGAACGTCTATATAGCAATGCCTCTCTTCCTCCCGGAGATACGCTGACACACTTCCCAGCCCCCGTTCTGAGGGGATCCACAGCCTAATCGTCCCACAGTGGTCGCCCGCAGCGACACCAAAGATACGGACCCGATCTGCTACTCCGTTGTTGGCCACGTTTGCTGCCAACCGGCACCGCACTCGGGGAACCGGCTCCAACGCCAGTACAACACCTTGGCGACCGACGAGGCGCGCGAGGAGGGTGGTGTACCATCCGATGTTCGCGCCAACGTCTACAACAACGTCACCCTTCCGGACTATTCGCCGGAGTATGGGAACCCACCCCCGTTCAAGGGTACCCCAGAGAAGTAACCTGCGCTCGGCGTGTTCGGAGGGATTCACCAGAAAACGGCGGTGGTCGACCGCAGTCACATAGGCTGGGCAGTACCCAGACCGAGCAAGCCCTTCGATCGCGCGAGCCACTACGTAACGGCCCGTGCCCTCGGGAGCGTACAGGGTCCACAGGCGCAGCCCACGGACAGCGGCAGTCCCAGCACCTCGCGCCAAATGTCTGAATAGCGGCTGCGACGTTGCGGGATTGCGATGGTCGCGGTGCGCGACGGTGGCGTGGCGTGTGCTCAATGTGGTGCTCCGGCTCGAACAGCCCCGTTGGCCCCGGGATCTCTGTCCACGTATACTGGGCCGTTGCGCGAGACGCGCGGATGCGGGCTTGCGTCGCGCCTGGGTGGCCTGGCCGGGTCGCTCTAGGTTGCCCATGCGCTTTCGCAGGGACTTAAACCACGCTCCAGCGAGGCCAGCGCGAAGCAGGCACTCCGGCGGGATCCTGTGCTGTCTTGCGGGCCCAGACTCAAGCACCCTTTGAGACGCGACGGTTCTCAGCACGCGTGGTCGCACACGAGCGGAAATCCTGCCAATGGCTGCTCGGACTGGCGCAAACGGAAGATCCCAGCGCAATGTACCGACGCAGCCGCGCTGTGCCATCTTTCTTGGAGATTAAACCAGGTTGGGACCGTGAGTGGGTCCGCCGACAGCGGGGCTCCTGCAGCGTCGAAGACGTGGTCCGTCTCCCGGATCCTTGTCTCGCGGGTAACTTGTCCGGACGCTAGGGCATCGGCGGACGTGTTGGGGGCGGTGTAACACGGCGGGAACGGGAGTGCGTGTCCGATACCACGCTGCGCAAGCGCCACGTGAGCTTGGACGTGGTCCCACAACTTCGGTGCGACACGTAGCGTGTCCACTGCCCCGGTCCGGGGAGACGCCACTACGCGCCGGGGTAGGGACGCTTGGGGCATCGGGTTACAGGTAACGTGTGGCTGGCGGCCTGAACCGTAGTCGGTACGGCGCATAAATGCCGCGGCCCTACGACCCCAGGTGGAATCTCTAGGGCCGCGACAAGGAACTAAGACGCTCCCGTAGGCCGTTCTTTGTGACAGAGGATCGCGCTCCGAGCACGCAAGTAGCATGGTCGAACAGCCATGCGAGAAGTCACATGACCGAAAAACGGACCAACGTTAGCGACGGTTTGCCTGCGGACACCGGAACCGCGTCCCACTACGTCGGAATCGGCCGTGGCTTCCGAGTGTCGCCGTGTCTCTCCGGGACAGTGGCTTCCCGGTAACGGCGCACGGCAGCGCTTTGCAGGAGGACACAAAGGGGGCGCGAGGCGTGCCTGGCGCTGTCCCCCAGTGTAGATCAACGGACTGGCGGTTCGTCACCGATTGACGCGAAGTGATGCAGGGCGCAACACCCGATTGCTAGTGGGGCCCTTTGCGAGGTGCTTTTTTGCGCACCCTTAGACGACTCACTTGGGGAAGGCGCACGCAGGTCGCCGAGACTCATGCCCCGGGCCAGCCGGCGGTGCATCAGCGCAGCAGACGCTCGCGCAGGATGCGAGCGATACGCGTGGCGGCTCGGCCGTCCCAGAGGGGTGGGCGCGTCGGGGAGAGCCTCTTCAAGGCCAGGACCTCGGACACGCTACGAGTTAGCGCTTCACCGGAACACCCCACCAGGCGGTTCGTCCCCAGTTCCAGCGTGATCGGCCTTTCCGTATTGTGCCGCACCGTGATGCATGGGACGCCGAGGAAAGTCGTCTCCTCCTGTACACCCCCCGAGTCGGTGATGACGAGGCGTGCATCCGCTACGAGGCTTAGCATTTCAAGGTACGGCAGAGGTGGGCTCGCAATGTATCCATTCAACGCTCGGTCCGACGCAAAGCCGAACTCGTCGATACGCCTCCGAGTACGCGGGTGCACCGGGAAAATCACTGGAATTCCCCGGGCGACGGATGCAATCGCACCCAACAAGTCGCGGAGAACCTCCGGACGGTCGACGTTGGAAGGCCTGTGCAAGGTGACCACGATGTAACCGTGCGGTTCAACCCCAAACCTGCGGCAGACGTTCAACTTGCGAGCTCGGGGGAGGCACCGCACAAGCGTGTCGATCATAACGTTTCCGACGAAGAAAATGCGCTCGTCTGGAATCCCCTCACGCCGCAGGTTCTCAATGGCAGCCGGCTCGGTCACGAACAGCCAGTCCGACACCGCATCGGTGACAATACGGTTGATTTCCTCTGGCATCGTCCGGTCAAAGCTTCGGAGGCCGGCCTCCACGTGAGCGACCGGGATGCCCAGCCGATTGGCACACAGTGCCGCTGCGACCGTTGAGTTCACGTCTCCAACCACTAGAACACAGTCCGGTCTCTGCGAGGTGAGTTCGTCTTGTAAACTGCGCATGATCTCAGCTATCTGAGCGACGGGAGCTAACGAGCCGACGCCGAGGAAGCAGTCCGGATTCGGAATATCAAGATCGTCAAAAAAAGACTGGCTCATTTCGTAGTCGTAGTGCTGGCCTGTGTGCACAAGGCGCACCACGAACCCGGCCGTACGCAACGCCGGAACCAATGCTGCAGTCTTCACAAAGTTAGGTCTAGCTCCGGCTATTACTGAGACGAGTGGCATTGTCCGCGTCGTCATGTCAGGCGGTGCGTGTCACGAGGAAAACGGCGCTCATGCCACCCAGTTCGCACAGGAACCGGGCATACTTATCGGCGATGACGCGACCATTGAAATCGTTGATGGCCCGCCGCCAGCCGTTTGGGTCGATGGCATGCGCTTTGTTCGCCAGGAGCGTGCGAATTGCAGCGGCAACGTGGTGAGGATTAGCGGGATTCGCAGCGAGCCCGAGGCCGTACTGACGTACAATCTCGCTCGCTTCGCCCTCGGACCCCACGAACAAAAGCGGGCGACCGTAGGGGATCACCTCGTACAGCTTGGAGGGCACCTGGATCGCGGTGCCCGGTTGGAGTATCCAGAAAGCGTCGGAGGCCGCGTAGATCTCGTGCACCTCGTCTGGACTCACCGGCTCGATGACTTGGAGGCAGCCCAAATCCTTCGCAGCGCGTTCCAGAACCGCCCGGTGCTTTGCCACCACGGGCCCCACGTGAACGAAACATATCTTTTCTCGTTCTCGCGCCGTGAGATGTACCAACCCCCGGATGAGGTACCTGGGATCGCGCTTTCGATATAGCGAACCGGCATGAGTACAAAGGACACGCCCACTAGGGAGCGTGGGAAACCATTTCTTACGGAGTGCGGCAGCCTCCGACCGAGACACGAATCTGTCCGGGCTCCCATCGTAGCCGTTAGGAAATGCCGTGATCTCTACATGGCGCAGGTGGCGATAGACGCGTCGGAGTTGGTCGCGGTGGCGATTCGTGACCGCCACAAGCGCCCGAGCTTGCGAAGTCACGAGAGGTTCAAGGTGCCGTGCAAGGTGGCTGCCCCAGGGATTCGTCGGCTTTGGGCCCCACGGAGCCCGCGCCCACGGGTCGCGGAACTCGAGGACGACCGGGCATCGCAGCTTTCTCCCAAGGAGGACCGCCAAAATGTGCGCCGAGTGAGGTGGTCCGCTGCTGACCACAAGCATGTAGCGTCTAGCGCTCAGGGAGCGTGAAGGCAGCAGTGCCCGCACTAGGCTGGGCCAGAGCGCCTCGTCGGGGGTCGACGTGATGAGTCGGTACATGAACCTCACCGTACGCCTCCCGGGTAGACGGCGGGGGCGACGACGAGCACGGTGTTGGGATCGGGGCGGCGTTGTCTCTGGCAGGCTGCAGTTGAGCCGTAAACCCCTCGGACCGTCGGCTTGGGATTCAACCAATCCCGTTCGGGAGAAAAGGTCCACCGCGACCCCTCGGCCAGCAAGCGCCGCCGCGATCCTCTCGACCCGTTTCGCCCCGGGAGCCCGAGCGGGCCCCAGATAGATCAACAGAACACGTCCGCGGCGGGCGCTGATCCGAGGCGGGGTTAGGGGAAGCTTGGCTGCGGCAGACATCTCTTGAGCTGGATCAGCGGACACGTGGTTCGTGGGTGCGCGGAGAGCATTAGTGCAGGCTGTCGCGGACGTCTAATGTCGAGAATGGCAACCAACATGGTCGCCGATGTCGCCCCCGGAAGGTGGTTCCGCTGCCGCTACGCTCACGAGCCCGTGGCAGCCAGGCACCTAACGAGATCCCCTCGGGAGAGCTCCGCGGGAGCTCGGTTTTGAAAGAAAATTTCGTGCCAAAGTGCCAGGTTCGTAAGCACCCAAAGCGTGATACTGTGATCAGCTCGCCTTGAGACATGCTCTTCCACGATCTCATCGATGACATTAGGGCGGAACAACTCCTGGACGAGCTCGTTACGGAGGAGCTCTCGTCCCACCCGTTTCCCGGCCTTGACGAACCATGTTCGAATGGGTGTCGGGAAACCCATCTTCCGTCGTTCCAAGATTTCTGCGGGCAAGAGTCGCGATACAGCCCGTTTCAGAATGTGTTTTCCGGATCGCCCTCGTACCTTCAACTCGCTTGGAAGCGCGTTCGCGAACTCGACGAGCTCGTGGTCGAGGAATGGCACGCGGCTTTCGATGGAGGCGGCCATGCTCATCTGGTCCTGTTTCATGAGTAATTCGACGAGATATGTCTGCTGGTCGAGAAGCAATAGTTTCTGGAGCAGGTCCCCCGCGTCACACCGACACCACAGCTCTTCCATCGGCCCGAAAGCTCGTCCGTTAGTTGCCTGTCCCAACCTTCTCCGGGTGGGAGCCGGAATCGCTCTCCAGAAGTTCTCAAGCGCGAAGCTCCTGAAGTCCGGCTCATAAAAAAGGAAGGTATGGGCGAGCGCGCGGAACAGAGGAATGCCGGTAGGCAGGGCCCCCTCGAGCACTTTCCGGACCGTTCGCTGTAGCGCGCGCGGCACGGTCTGCCACCACAGTCGCCCGTACCGCGCGTTCCACAGGGTGGCCCAATACTTATCGTAGCCCCCGAACAGTTCGTCCGAACCCTCTCCAGTTAGCACCACCTTGACGTGCTCGCGCGCTAGTCGGGCTACGACGTACAAGGGGATGCTGGATGGAAACGTAATCGGCTCGTCCTCATGCCAAATGGCTTTGGGCAGAAGCGACCAGAACTCCTCACGGGAAACGACGACCTCGTGGTGTTCGCTATCGATGAACTGAGCAACCGTTCGAGCATAGGACAGCTCGGAGTAACGGGGGTCGTCAAACCCTACCGAAAACGTCTTGAGTGGCCTGTCCACCGTGCGGGCTGCTAGAGCTGCGATGGCGCTCGAATCCAGTCCACCGCTCAGGAAAACACCCAACGGAACGTCTGCCATGAGGCGCAGGCGTACGCTTTCGGCCAGCTTCTCGCACAGCTCTGCAGCGAGCTCCTCCTCGTCCGCCTGGCAGGACACTGCCCGCCCGGCGCGGGGCGTCCAATAGCGATCGATGCGTAACCGCCCGTCTGCCAGAACAAGACGGTGCCCTGGTAAAAGCTTGCGTATGTGTCGGAACAGCGTGCGGTCCGACGCTGTGTAGCCGATGCAAAGGTATTCGCGCAGTGCCTCGCGGTCTAGCTCGGGGGCAATCAAGCCTGTTGCCAAAATCGCTTTAATCTCGGATGCACAAACGAACGTCCTACCGGTCCAGGCATAGTAGATGGGCTTAATGCCGAGGCGATCACGTGCTGCAAAGAGACGTTTCTTGCGGTCGTCCCAGATTACGAATGCGCCCATACCGCGAAGGTGGAGCGGCAGGTCAGTGGCCCACTCCTCGTATCCGTGCACCAACGCTTCCGTGTCGCACCGCGTACGAAAGAGGTGCCCCCTCCGCTCGAGCTCCCTTCGCAGGTCCACGTGGTTGTACGTCTCGCCGTTGTAGGAAATCCATACGGAGCCGTCCTCATTGGGCATGGGCTGGGCGCCACGGGCGAGGTCGATGATACTAAGTCGTACATGGCCTAAGGCCAGGTTCGGCGTGTTTGGTATATTAAGGATCTGCATGCCGGAGCCATCTGGTCCACGGTGCGACATTTCATCGAGGGCTTTGTCAACGATTTGGCCCCAACTATGGGCTGGACGACTGTTACGGTAATCGACTATGGCAAAGATACCGCACATAGTGTCGGTCCGGCTCTATACCGCCCCCAAAGGTGGGTGAGACCGAAGGCGCACTGTGCGTACGCGCTGTCGGGACGGCTCAGCGCGGTCGACTGACGCCCCGCTGCGCGCGCTCGTGCCGTGGTCCCAGCACGAACTCACCAACATTGCCGTACCGCGCGCCGTGGCCGCATTCGCAAGGGCGGCCAACGCGACCCGGGGTCACCACGGCTCTGCCAGGCAGCTGCGGGGGCGGCACTAAAGAGCTTTCCCGGCGTTCCCGCGACGCGGCGCGGGGCATCCTGCTATCCTGGGTAGGACGGTCCTGAGGGACGCACATGCCGCCCGTAAATCGCGCACGGGCCCCGGGGAGCTATGGGAAGTTCGTGTACCCTGGATCGGCGACCGTAATGACGAAGCCACGTCTCCACTAAAAGGCTCGCTTCGGCCGCGACAGTGTCGCAAACAACGGGCCGCGGAGGACTGGATGCCTGTCGCGCTTTGTCGATCGCTCGCGACATGGCTTCGACCATTGCCCGCCAGTTACCCCACGGGTACTGAAGCACTCCTGGTGGATGGTGCGGAGTCTCGTTGGCGACGACCCACACCCCATGGCAAAGCGCCTCCATGATCGAGCTACTCTTTCCCTCGGTCACACTGCTTCTGAGGTAGATGTGCGCGGCCCGTAAGAGCCAGGTGAACCGATCTCTATCCACCGTGCCCACGAGGTGGAGCCTACACCTGTCAGGCACCGACCCAACCAGCCGACCCAGAGCTTCTGCTCCCCCGCCCACAGCGACAACGTGGCCGCGGATCTCCCGTGCCAGAAACCACGAAATGCAGCGCGCCAGTGAAGGAAGATGATATTCCCAGCGGTCCTCGACGTACGTCACAACCAACGGAAAGGCAGTGCGCGCCACCGCTTCCAGCTGCGCGATCGGGTGCCCCTTCTCTGCTAGGTACTGCACAGAGAACGCTGGTATCGGTGCCACGCGCCGTGCCCCCATCCGGCTCAACTCGGTGGCAACCGACTCATCGTTGCAGATCACTAGCTGCGAGGCGCCTAGCGCAAAGCGCAGCGGCCAGCGCGCCGCTCTAGCTCGCGCGGCTGGGAAGAATTGCTGCGTCAATCCTGCGTGAAAGGTGAGCACCAACGGGGCTGCAAACGCGTGTGCAATCGTAGCCGATAGGGCGGCGATGCCGGGATAGATTAGATTTTGCGCATTGATATGCAGGTGGAGCAGATACCGTCTGATAGCGAGCCGTGTGAGCCACACGACCAGCGCCCGCGCTGACTCGACGCGGTGCCATGGAAACTTTGGCGATGGGGAGTATTCGCCACCAGGCAGCAACAAAAACAGCTCGCAGCCCAACTCCTCAAGGCGCTCACACACGAAGTACGTGCGCGTAGACCAGCCGTTCCACGGAGGAGGAAACGGCCCAATCTCCGCAAGGCGCGGGATCTGTCGCACACGCGTGCGAGTACGGTGTGCCGGGCCCGTGTGGGTTCCCACTCCGGCTGCGTAAATGGCCATGGCCCTTCTGGCGGAGGCTACAAGCACAAAACCAAGCTACAGATTTCGGCTACGGGTGACTGGGGCGGTTCCCGGAGGCCGTTTGGGACGCCCAAGCGGGTTTCAACACATCGTGTGCGGTCTCACCACGGGCCGCTGCCAGGCCCCCGTCCGGACGCCGGATAAGTAAGGGCCCCGAGCACGGTTCCTGGCAGCGCCCCGCGGTTCCCAGCGCCTGCGCCGCGTCGACGAGAATTCCCTTAGGAAAGCCGCATTCCGTCACTCGGGCGCAGTGGCCAACTCTTTACAGGTAGGTTCAGCGCCTGGGTGTTCGTTCGCACCGCGTTGGCACAAGGCCGATCTCGACCTGGAAAAGCCAATGGCAGGCGGCTCAGATCGCCTGCATCTTCGCGAGGATGCCTCTGGGCCATCGCCGCATGGAATCCGCCCAGGGATCTTGTTGTAGCGGACCTGTTCGCCGCACGACGAGGGGCCGATCCGCTTCGTGACCGCCGCCTCACGGAACTCCGCGCGCCATCCCACGGCTGTCCCAACCCGGCGCAGGCCACTGAGCCGGAGCAGAGCTAGAGCTCCGTTGCCAGCCGCCCCGAGCGTAACCGTCCCGGCTTGGGGCCTTTGCGCGAGCGTACACCTCGCTGTAGCCGATCGCGATAGCCGCGCACCAGTACGCCCATTCCGCATCCAGGTAGTCTCCGAAAGTGGTCGACACCATGAACCCTACCAGTCCCGAAACGACCGCTGCACCAACCAGGCCGTCTCGGACGTGGCCGGCGAGGCTGACCCTTCTTGACGTACGCCACGCGGCGGCGGCCGCGTACAGCAAGAACCCCACTTTCAACGCGAGACCCTGGATGCCCCACTCACATGCCTCATTGATGTAGCCGTTATGCACAGAGCGGACGGTATACCAAAGCCCAACGTCAGGCATGTAGTCCTTTCCCCGGACGCGCTTAAAGGCGTACCCGCCGGATCCGAGCGGATGGTCAAGTACCATTGCGATCCCGGCGCGCCAGAGCACGAGCCGCTCTTGAGCGGACGAGTCCCTTTCTTCCGCCGGGGCGAATGTCGTTAAGAACCGCTCGACAATGTGCGGGTCACGGAGCAGGAACACAAGCGCCAGGAGCCCGGCGCAGAGACCGGCTGCCGCGAAGCGTCTTGCCCGAGGGGGGCATGCGGGAAGGAATACAATAGCCGCCGCAATAAGGCCCAAGAATGTTCCGCGGCTGTTCACCAACAGGATCACGTTCAACACCAGCGGCGCCGCCGCCAGGGCGAAGAGTCGCAGGGCCAGAGGGCCGTGGATGACACAGGTACCGATTAGCGGTAGCACCGTAACCAGCAGATTCCCAAGCTCGTTGGCCCCAGTTGCCCCAGGCACGCCGACGCCCTCCAAACGGCCTTTCTGGATGTGTCCACGGTCGTTTATCGTGACCTCGTATCCGATGTAACCGGCCCCGAGGACCAAAATAGCACACAGCCGATAGATGTCCTGCCGTTCCCAAAGGCTCGCCCTGATTAGGAAGTAGAGGAGCACGAACTTAGCAAGTAGGGAGTACGGCCCCAAACTGACGGCCCAACTCGGGGCGAGGAACAAGTGGACCAACGTCGCATTGAGCAGGATGCCGACTGCTAGCAGGTCTACTGGCGATCCGGTGACAAAGACGGTTCGTCCGCGGCGCGCGTTGTGAAACAACACAAGGAAAAACGTGAACCATCCCGACATGAACGACCATCGGTAACCGGCCAGTCCTGCTGCCTTGCCCCACCACCAGTAGTCCGGTATCAGAAAGAACGTGTAGAGGTAAAAACCGGCGGCGTATACTGGCCGCCGGCAGGACGCAAGCCCAAGAAGGAGCAGGCCGCTCAGCCAGGCTAAGAGACTGATGCTCACACTAGCTACCCTCGGCGTGTTGTACGGGGATCCCGAGGCACTACTTGACGTCGATCCCGCAACGTTCCTGGTGCTATGGCGTCAGGATGCCACGGTGAGCCGGACTGTAACGGATATGCACGTGAGGTTGATGGATTTCCCGGCTCGGCAGACGGGGGCCAACGAATGAAGGGGCTCGTATCCATACCCGGTGGACACGCGACGGCGCGCCGTGTGGTATCTCATGCGGTGTTCAGGGCGCATAGAGGCAAGCACCGCCGGCCGGAGTCAGCGTTAATTTGAAAAGGTCCGTTACCGCAGAGCCTTGCCGCGGGGACGTGGGCGCGAAGGGGCGAATAGCCGAAGTAGGCGTCGTGACGATGCTCGTAGCCGGTACAGACGTGACTCCCGGCTCGCGGTGGACGTGGGCTAGGGACACGGTTGTCGAAATTGACATACGTCGGTTGCGTGTTTTAAGCGGCGCTGGGCAGGGCACGCGTGTCCCTGACCAAACGACTTTCCATCGGACCGGGCATCCGAAGACGCCGGCCGGGGTGCCCCCGCCGGGGGGCAGCGGAGCCTGGCGCGTCCTGCGGGCCGGTGAGCGCCCAGGGCGCGGTCGCATGTTTTCGGCACATCCGTGCGCGTCCGGTGAGAAGTGGTTCAGCTAGCTATTAAGCGACCGCGACGGCTTGGTACACGAGCCGTGGCCCTTGTCCCGAAACAGCCAAGAGACCGTTTGGCCTGAACCAGTTCTCACCGACCGTGCCCGACTGTGCCGAAGAGATGCACCCGCGCCCTGGGTCCCCGGTCACCCGGAAAACCCACCAAGCTGCGCGGCGCCGTCGGGGGTACCGTGACAGCCGCGTTGGCTGCGCCGGGTCGATGAAAACTCCTTTAGGACCCACCTCACGCGGGCGATGGGCTTGCCACCTGGCCGCGCACCAGGCGTGTTTCTCGGTAGCGATAAGTGGCCCGGAAGACCGTGACGCTGCGGCCGGCCGAGGTGGCGCGTCGCTCGTGTCGCCTAGGAGGCTCAGCAAGGCGAAGTCGCGGGCTCCTTTGGGGAAGACCGGCGGTGAAGCGGCGACCTCGTCGACCTCATACGGCTAGCTTCGGGATGGTGCTCGTATCAACGCATGCGCATGTGCGTCCCCGTGACGTCCGTGGCGCCAACTGCCATAGGCCGCAGTCAGCACCAGCACTGGGGCAGCGTGCGAGCGGCGGCCACGACTGTGGCCGGAGGTACCGGGCGTTTCCAGCCGTGACGGACCCCTGTGAGAGACGCGTCCGAGGTGCCACCATGCAGCCGCGATCGGCGAAGATCCGCCCAGAACACGCGCGGTGCCTCGAGGGCACTCTTTAGCACGTGCCGAACGTGCCTGGATCCCCCTTCGGCGATCGTGGCGAGCATATATAGACTGTCCCAACGCACCAAATCGAAGCAAGGCAGACCGAGAAGCCCATCAGGCGGGGGCTTACTGACGGTAGGACCGTTTCCGACAGCCCAGACGCGCAGGCAGGATGCCGGTCTGAGATAAGTTCGGGGCGGCATGAACCCGCGCCTCGCTACCTTCTATGGCGCATGCCGTGTTTAGATGCTTTGGGAGCCCGCTCGACAAACCCGCGGGAATTCACCTGCGCTCCCATTTGACCATTGGTACCGCGGATAGCAGCCAGCGCCAGACCTCCCGACGGCCTTAGCCTGTCGGCATATTGGCCGATCATCGGCAGCTTCGCTATCACGCGCCGCAGGTATTCAACTGGGCGGGAACGACTCGCTTGGAAGACCCTCTCGACCGTCAAACCTGGGAAGCGCTCGAGGAGCCTCTGCACACGGTCCGTTCCGGCAACCACAGTGATCCCGGGGGGGGGCCCTTGACCAGAGCTCCATACGGGGAGTTTAGGCCACGCAGCGCGAGCAGTACGGTATGAGTGAGCCCTGTCGGTCGCTGTCAGGAGGTGCACCCCCACGTTGTCCGGAACTACCAGACCGTTCAAGTACCACAGCCGCCACAGCGTTCCGGGGTGGACCCAGACCCGCTGCTCCCGGACGCCGTCGGCGCGCAAGTACGCCAGTAGCAGGCGCTCGTTGTCAAGGTTCACCCGACTGCCGTCGACCAGAACGCATACAGTGGCAGCGGAAAGCAGTGAAAGCCATGCCAGGGGCTGCCAGCGGGGTCGGGCCGCAGCTAGCCACAGAGGAAATGCGGCCGCGATAAGCACCGACGCGCCTGTGTAGTAGCGCGGATTGCAACCGAGCGGAACGGGCCAAAACGCCGGAAGATAAGCCACGCTAGCTATGAACGTAACGGCGGCCCCAGCTAAAAGTCGAACGGGTTTCTCCGGGTGTTTGAAGGCCACACCGACGGCGGCCACTACGCCCAGCACGAAATGGAGCCCGAACTCCTGCTGGGTGATGGCCATGACAAACGGTTCAACGATGCGCGGGACGGGCCGCTTCCCGTGCGAAAGCCATATAGTAGCCAGTGAGCGATATTGCGCCGGCGAGAAAATATCTCCCTCGCGTTCGGCAGCGATCGTCGCGAACCGGTACAGGAAGTCCCCCGTGTAGTGGTACCAGAAGCCGCATTCCAGCGCGACAACCGCCAGTCCTCCCAGGAGTCCGAAGAGTGCCGGTTGAAGCGGTCTACGAAGCCCGATCCAGATGACCAGGAGCGCTGGAAAGATGAGCACTGCTGTCTCTTTGTGTAGCCACGCCACGCCTGCAGCGAGCCCCGCTGCAAGCCCCAGAACTGCAGCGTTTCGCGTGGTCCGGCCCCGGCAGCTCTCCCAAAACAGTATTAGGGCGATGGCAACCCACAGGCCGTGGGGCACGTCGGTGTACATCGTGGTGCCGAACAGGATGTTCAACGGGTACGTGGCCATGAAGAAGCCCGCGGCCATGGCCCAGCGCACGCTACCCGTGACCCGGAGGGCCAGCCACGCGGCCAGCCCGATCCCTACAGCCGAACAGAGGAGCGAGTACGAGACGTGGGCGATGGGATGCGCCGGGAAGAGCTTCAGCGGCAAAACCAGTGGGAGCCATGCGCCGATGCGGCCCAGCCACGCGGTGACGTGCTGCGTCCCTGGCCGGCCAGTCTGAGCAAACTGCCACGCGTAGAACACATAGTTGCGATCGTCATGGCCTTGGAACCCAGACAGAAAGAGGACGCGGGTTGCAATGCCCACCGCTACGGGCACAGCGATCGCCGCTACGCTTGCCCACAGGTTCTCCTTGGACGAGTGTTCCTGCACCGGGCCGTACTCCCGACTAGAAGGTGAACAGTAGCAGTTCACGGGTTGCCGTACGACACGCAGGGCTCATTTCGGAGGATGCGGCCCATCGCGTGCCGCGCAGCCGGCGGTCACCCGGCCGTAGCTCCGAGGGGGCTAAGCTACTTTCCACGCACGACACACACCTGCCCAGGGCTCAGGTACTTCATTTCGTGCGAAGCGGCACCTGAGATACCACTTACCCCAGGGTGTCCCAGGCCGCTTTCTTGCGGCGGGCACCGATGCCAGTCCCGGCGTTTTCCTATCCGCCCGGACCGAAGAGACGCCGAGTCGCTTCATGACAGCAAGGTTCTCGGCGAGCACACGGTGCCGCACACGCATTGCGTCTTCCCGGAAAGCCACGTCCAGAACCCAATGCAGGTCCTGCTCAGCGTACCAGTGGTCACAGCTCCCATACGCGATCATCCGCGTTTGCCGAGCGCTGCATACGTAGGGCCGTATCTTCCATGTCAGCCTGCCACTCGCCTCGTAAAGGCAGTCCCGGATCCCCATCACAACCGCGCACACCGTCGCGTATCCGTACACGGATCAACCTTAACGGGCGGCGGCAGATAGGCTGGTTGATGGAGCGTGGATGCAAGTAGAAGCGGCATGGAACTCGTCGGATTGGGACGTTTGGCAGTTGCTTCCGCAGGAGGCAGCGGAGCCGATCCGTCGCGTGATTGCCCTGCTATTGGGGGAAGTAGAAGGGCCGACGGACATGGCCGCGGAGGTAGAGGGACTGAGGCGAAGGGTGGCGGAGCTGGACGAGCGGTTAGGCCGACATGCCGGGAATTCATCGCAACCGTGCTCGTTGGATCCGCCGGCGGCGAAGGCACGTCCTCCCAAGAAAGTCGGGAAGGCGGAAGTCGTGGTCGCGGTGGGCAACCAGGGCATCCGCGTTGGCAGCATGAGCTGTTGCCGGAGGAACAGGTGCAGCGGCTGGAGCGGTTTTAGCTGAGCCGGTGCGAGCGGCCTCATGCAGGGGGCTGGAGCCGCTGGATAAGGGGGAGGGGGATCAAGCCACGGCATCGGCAGGTTTGGGATGTACAGATCAACCAGCGGGTGACGGAGTATGAGGCGTACGCGAGCCGGTGCGTGCGGTGCGGGCACGTGATTTGGGCGTCGTTTCCGCGGGAGGCGCGGACGGTGGTGGGGCCGACGCTTTTGGCATGGTACACGTACTTCAGGGCGGAGGCGGGGCTGTCACTGCGCGGGGTGCAAGATCCGCGCCGGGAGATGTGCCGCGTGGAGCTTCGTTGGGGTTGTTAAAGAAGCTCAAGCGGCAGTTGGAGCGTGCGTTGGAGGAGGTGTATGGGGCATTGGAGCGGGAGGTTCAAGAGAGGGCGGTGGTGTATGGGGTGGATGAGACGCATTACGGGGATCGGACGGCGTGGGTGGTAGCGACGGAGTCGGTGACGCTGTATCGGTTGGCGGCGAGCCGTGGGTCGTGCCGAAGCCGAAGCGCTGGCGCTGGCGGATGGTGAAGCGGTGATCGTAACGGACCGCTACAGTGGTTACGACGACTGCCCGAACCGGCGTCGGCAATGGTGTTGGGCCCACCTGAAGCGAGACTTCCAGGCGATCGCGGAGCGGGACGGGGAGAGTGGGACGATCGGGGCGGATCTGCTGCAGAGCGTGGAAGCGTTAATGTATTGGTGGGGTCGCTATCGGGAAGGCAGGTTGAAGCATACGACGCTGGTGAGCTACATTAAGCGACACGTCAAACCGCCGGTGCAGGCGGCGTTGGAACGCGGTGCCCTGTGCGATCATAAGGCAACCCGAGGGACCTGTCGGCACGTGTTGCAGCGGTGGGATGCGCTGTGGATGTTCCTGCGTTACGAGGGCATGCCGATCACGAGCAATGCCGCCGAGCGTGCGTTGCGCGCCGTGGTGATCCATCGGAAGATCAGGTACGGTGTGCGGAGCGAACAAGGGGCCCGCTTCCCGGAGCGGGCGTTCAGCGCGTGTGCCACCTCTCGCGGGAACGGCAACGCGGTTGTTCAATTGCCTTCCTGTGCGGCAACTTGCGGGCCTTTCTAAAGGGGTGGCGCTGGTATCCGTTCACGGGCCAAGCGGCTGCGGCGCGCAGCATGATCGCAAGCCCGCTCTGAGTGGGCAATGAGGCGTGTGTAAGCGAGGCTAGTTCGGCGGGTGGGTCGTGGTATGCTAGGTGGAACGCGCCCTGGAGAGGAGCCCTGCCCACGAAACGGCCCGGCGTGTTAGCCACCAGGCACAGCTTGCTACGAGGTGTCAAACGCTAGCGGCGACGGCAGCGTCAGCCCCCTTCAGGAAGGCCCAGAAGTAGTCAGACAGGAAGCGGAAAACCGCCGTGCCGCTCTGGCGACAGGTCGCACACGCGCTGAACGCGCGCTCCAGGAACCGGGCCCCTTGTTCGCTCCGCACACCATACGTGATGTTCCGATGGATCACCACGCGGCGTAACGCACGCTCGTACGGGTTGTTCGTGATCGGCACCCCCCTCGTAACGCAGAAACGTCCACAACGCAGCCCGCCGCTGCAACACGTGCCGACAGGTCCCTCGGGTCGCCTTATGATCGCACAGGGCACCGCGCTCCAACGCCGCCCGCACCAGCGGTTTGACGTGCTGCTTGATGGAGCTCAGCAGCGTCGCGTGCTTCAACCTGCCTTCCCGATAGCGACCCCACCAATGCATCAATGCTTCCGCGCTCTGCAGCAGATCCACGCCGATCGCTCCACTCTCTCCGTCCCGCTGCGCGATCGGCTGGAAGTCTCGCTTCACGTGAGCCCAACACAATTGCCGACGCCGGTTCGGGTAGTAGTCGTAACCACTGTAGCGGTCCGTTACGATCACCGCTTCACCATCCGCCGGCGCGAGCGCTTCGGCTTCGGCACGCCCACGGCTCGCCGCCAACCGATACAGCGTCACCGACTCCGTCGCTAGCACCCATGCCGTCCGATCCCCGTAACGCGTCTCATCCACCCCCTACGACACCGTTCCCTCCTGAACGTGCCGCCCCAACGCCGCATACACCGGGTCCAATGCATCCTCCAAATGTCGCTCGAGCTTCTTCAACCATGCCAACGCCACCTCCACCCCGCACATCTCCCGCCACAGCTCTTGTACCCGACGCAGCGACAACCCCACCTCCGCCCTCAAGTACGTGTACCACGCCAAAAGCGTCGGACCCACCACCGTCCACGCCTCCGCCGGAAACGACGCCCAACTCACGTGCCCGCACCCCACCCACCGCCTCGCGTACGCCTGATACTCCGTCACCTTCGGCTTGATCTCCACGTCCCAGACCTGCCGACGCCGCGGCTCGATCCCCTCCCCCTTATCCAGCGGCTCCAGCTCCCTCCCATCACACCGCTCGCACCGCCTCGGCCAAAGCCGCTCCAGCCGCTCCACCTGCTCCTCCGGCAGCAGCTCACGCTCCCAACGCGGATGCCCTGGCTGCCCACCGCGACCGCCACCCCCGCCTTCCCCACCCTTCTTACGACGACGTGCCTTCACCGCCGGTGGATCCAACGACCGCGGCTGCGATGAATTCCCCGAATGCCGACCTAACCGCTCCTCCAGCTCCGCCACCCTTCGCCTTAACCTCTCCACCTCCTCCAACAACAGAACAATCACCCCACGGATCGGCTCCGCTGCCTCCCGCGGAAGCAAATCCCAAACGTCCGAATCTAACAACTTCCGTGCCGCTTCTACTGCGTCCATGCTCCATCAACTAGCCCATCTGCCGCCCTCCGTCAAGATTGATCCGTGAACGGATACCGAGCGAACGAGGCCGAGACCCAGCACCGATCCAGTGCCATCCCCCTCCGCAGATCCGTCGCCGAGCGTTAGCCTAAACCGCTTTTCAGGGACGCTACGCAGGCCGGTGGCGCGCGAAAAATGGGTTTCTCGGGGGTAGCTTCGGTTTAACGGAGTGGTTCGATAACGACCAAGAGAGAAACCTGTATCGATCGTATCCTCGCATGGATCGTATCGTAGGGAGAGACAGCGGAAGGTGCAAGCCGTGTGGTGCAGGTTGGGTCGTAGCGAGCGGCGGAGGTTCAGGATTGCCATACGATTCGGTACCGCTGCCAGCCTGTGGGTTCGAGCCAGAGCGGCGCTGTACACGATGGCAGGGCTTACCTCCCGCCATGTGGCAAGTCGTCTAGGGTCCAGTTGTTGGCTGGTTCGGGATGCGACGTGGCGGTTCATTGAGCGCTGGCCGATCGGGCCGGTGGATGAGCGACGGTTTGTCCGTGGGCCGAGGCGGTTGGACCAGCGTGTCGCAGATCTGCTGCTCCAAGCTCTGCTGAAGGGCCTGGAGCGTTGTGGAGTTCATGGAACTACTGGCGCCTAAACGTCTTTTCACCGACTGTGCGCACGCGCAATCGAAGGGAAGAATGACTCCCTCCCGGGGTCGCTAAGCCGGAAGGACCACAAACAGGAGCATGGAGGAACCCCGATGAAGCCAGGGAACCGGCTTCATCGCCTACAGGAGCGATGGAGTTGCTTGACATCGAAGGAACGGCAGACCATCCAGCAATGGGCGCGTTTTTCCACGGACCGGACCCGATGGGTTCGATCACGAATGATTTTACTGTGCTTGGCCGGCTCGAGCTGGGGTACCCCCGGAACTACTGCACACTGGCGCGGCTGAAGGAGTTCCTTCGGCAGGAGACCGGTCGGGTGGTTTCGACAGCCATCGTGTGGAGGTGCTCGAAGCGGCTGGGCATCCGGCGGATGCAGGTGGCTGCAAAGGCACCGAACCGGTGGCCGAGGAGTCGGGTGCTGCGCAGGTTACGCCAGCTCGAGCGGGTCGCACGGGAGTACCGTCGGGACGGGGCGGTGCTCCTTGTGGACGAAACTGAGCTCCACTTGAACCCGAAGCTGGGATTGGATTGGTGCCTGAGTCGGTTCCGGCGCCGGGTAGAGACGCCGGAGGACAACCGGAAGCTGCACCTGGCGGCGGTCTTCGAGCACCGCATCCGCCGTTCGACGGTCGTGCATGGTCGATCCGAGGGTGGTTGGAACAGTTATTGAGGCGTTATAGGCGCAAGCGTCGGCTCTACGTCATCGTAGAAGATGTGTCCATTCACAAGGCAGCGTGAGTGGAGGAGTTTGTCCAGCTCAAGCCGGGGAAACGCGGCTGGTGTTTCTTCGCCCTCTTGTGCGGAGCGGCCCCTTTGGAACACGAGTGGCAGGCATCTCACCGGCCGGTGACCCTCTTCCAGGGGGCAATATTTCGACGCTTTATACGGCCGGGCGCGCGAGTATCCCCGCAGGCGATCGATTGCTAAGCCGGGGCGAACGGCGAATCGCACGTTAGTTTGGGGCCCCGTAGCTGCGTGCCGAAGCGCGCCGAATCGGTCACTAACGGTTTACGAACTTGGCCTCAACACCGCTGGCGGGTGGCCCGGCCCTCCGGAGGGAACGCTCGCACCCACTCGGGCCTAACGCCTCCCGATTGACGGGGCACGCCTTACATAGGGCTACGGCCCCTGTCTCGACCGTCGCCACCCTACGCATGGTCCCGTTCCCTCCTCGGTAGGCCGAGGTGAGGCTCTTCGGATTTCCCGTGTTTCATCGGCTCTCGCCAAGCTCCGCCGGCGCTCCCAGAGGAGGAGCTCGTCCGCCGTGCGCTTAAGCCGTCCGACCTGATCTGCAAGGAGCCCGAGCATTATCGCCAGCGCGCCGAGTGTGACGACGACAGCGCTGGCCGGGATGAGGGACGTCCACGGCGAGGTGCGGCCTGTCGCGAGCCAGTTGGCGCCAACCACGGCGAAACCCGAAAACCCCACCGCTAGCAACCCCAGCCCGAGAGTTCCGAAGAACGCTAGCGGTCGGAGATCGCGGGCCGCTCGGAGTATGATCGGGAGCGTCTGCAGGGCGTACTTCACCACGCTTCGGGCGACGCGCGACTCTCCGTGTTGGCGGACGCCCCGAACCGCCAGCGGCACCTCCACAAACCGCATGCCCTTGCCGACCAGATCGATCAGAACCTCTTGCGTGTAGGTGTACGAACCGTAGAGCGTCATCCGCAGCGCCGCCTCCCGGGAATACGCACGGAAACCACACGCAACGTCTGTGAACCCGGCGTTCCACAGGATCTTGTTCACCATCCAGCAGACCACTCGGTTGCCCCAGCGCTTGACCACGGGCATATTCGGCCTGTGCGCCGGGTCTTTGAACCGCGTGCACGTGGTGCAGTCACCCTCTCCCGAGAGGATCGGCTCTATGAGCCGCGGGATGTCCTCGGGGTTGAATTGCCCGTCCGCGTCGATGTTTACGATAATGTCGGCGCCCAACTCGAGAGCCTTCGCGATACCCGTCTGGAACGCTCGGCCTACGCCCATGTTCCGGCGGTGCGACACAACGACCGCCCCTTTCTCGCGCGCTATCCCAGCCGTCTGGTCGGTAGACCCGTCGTCAACCACCAACACCTCAACGTCACGAATCCCCGGGATCGCACGCGGGATCCCCTCGATTACATCCGCAATCGTGGCGGCCTCGTTGAGCGCAGGGAGCATCACGACCAGCTTTGCCGCGGTACAGTCTGCAGCCAGTACGTTATGAGCTGCGGCGCCCTCAAGGACTGTTTGATCGACGGGGTTCATCGGCACTCCCGCCCCACGATGGTCTTCTCGCCTAGTGCCGGGGACTGTTTCGGGCGGATGCTAGCATCCTCCGGGACGTCATACCTGCGTGGCCGGCCGCAGAAGCCTAGTCTTTCCTATCGCCATAGAGGACTGGTATTACCGACCTTAGCTCTCACCGAGTCCCGTGCATATCCCAGCGTCGCCATGGCTTTCGTGGGCCGTCGGTGAGCCCCCCTCTCGGTGAGGCGCTTGCCCGACGTTCCAACCTAGGCTCTGTCTGAAATCCCGTCCTACCCGGTGAGTAAGCGGAGACAGATCACAATCATAGCAAGCATGATCATCGCCTTGAAATGCACGGCGTTCTTCTCATACCGAATGGCAACACGGCGGAATTCCTTGAGCCGTCCAACCAGCCTCTCTACGACATTGCGCCGCCGATAGGCGTCGCGGTCGAAGGCCACCGGACGCCTGGATCGACATTGACCCGACCTTGACGGAATGACAGGTGTCACGTCGCGTGACAAGAGAAACTGATCAATCGCATCGCTGCGATAGGCCTCGTCGCTGGCAAGCTTCTGCGGTCTGGCAATCGGCTCACCGTTCTCGTCGGTCAGACTCGCCTCCGCCCCGTCGTAGACCTTCGGAAACGCCTGGGCCTCGCTGACCTGACCACCCGTGACCTCCACATGCAGCGGTACCCCGGTACCGTCGCATACCACATGAATCTTCGTGCTAAACCCGCCCCGCGAACGCCCTAACGCGTGATCCGGCGGCTCCCCCTCGTCCTTTTTTCTCCGACCCCGCCGCACACCGGTGCGCCCGCACAATCGTCGAATCCACGCACCACAGCTCCTCGTCCATAAGCCCACGCTCCTTCAACTGCTGC
>Ga0256839_1002242_pt1 | contig 21947 bp, 21 predicted proteins | sample 354166metaG_FD_185968 | JGI IMG/M metagenome (GOLD analysis project Ga0256839, IMG submission 185968) | Hydrothermal vent microbial communities from Mid Atlantic Ridge, Atlantic Ocean - 354-166 | ecosystem: Environmental > Aquatic > Marine > Hydrothermal vents | place: Atlantic Ocean: Mid... | reverse complement strand
ACTGCACCGGCGGACAACACCAGTACGGTCGAAAATATGTAGAAGATTGTTTGTTCCACGCCTATACCGTCAATTTGCGATTATCGATACTTAGCATCGGCGGCACGATCTGCCGCGATCTGCTTCTCAAACTTGTCACCGTGAGCCAGGAGCTTTTCCTTGGTCATGTACAGGTCTTCTCGCACCTCGCCGTGATACTCGTAATGACGCGTCTCGACAATGGCATCCACGGGGCAGGACTCCTCACAGAATCCACAAAAAATACACTTTGTCAGGTCGATGTCGTAGCGCGTGGTGCGGCGGCTGCCATCCTCGCGCTCTTCCATGTCGATGGTAATGGCCAGCGCCGGACACACCGCCTCGCACAGCTTGCAGGCAATGCAGCGTTCCTCGCCGTTGGCGTAGCGGCGCTGGGCATGCAGGCCGCGAAAGCGCGGTGACATGGGGGTCTTCTCTTCCGGGTACTGCACCGTGATCTTGCGCTTGAAGAGATAACGCCCGGTCAGCATCAGTCCCTTCATCAGTTCGATCAGGAAGAGACTCTTGATGTAATTGCTAATCGTATTCATTCGCCGGCTTCTTCCAGTTAATCGAACCAGGGTCCAACATTACCGACCACCATCGCGGCAACCACCAGCAGCCATACGATGGTGATCGGAATAAATACCTTCCAGCCCAGGCGCATGATCTGGTCATAGCGATAGCGCGGATAGGTGGCGCGGATCCACAGGAACAGGAACATGAAAAAGGCGGTCTTGAGCAATAACCAGTGGATGCCACTGCCCAGCAACAATCCCAGGGCGCCCCCCGTCAGCATGGACTCCGGCAGAATGCCTTCGAAAGGCGACAACCAGCCACCCAGGAACATCGCCGAGGTCAACAGGGAAATCAGGATGATATTCGCATACTCGGCGAGGAAGAAAACCGAGAAGGTCATGGCGGAATATTCGACATGGAAACCGGCGACGATTTCCGATTCACCCTCGGCCACATCGAAGGGTGCACGGTTGGTTTCCGCCAGCCCGGAGATGAAATAGATGAGGAACAGCGGCAGCAAGGGCCACATGAACCACTGGACCACACTGCCCTGCTGGGCGGTTACGATCTCGCCAAGGTTCAGGCTGCCGGCCGCCAGCAGCACGCCAACCAGGGCAAAACCCATGGCAATCTCGTAAGAGACGATCTGTGCCGCGGAACGCAGCGCGCCAAGGAATGCATATTTCGAGTTGGACGCCCAGCCGGCAATGATGATGCCGTACACACCGAGCGAGGTCATGGCCAGGATGTATAACAGGCTGGCGTCGATGTCCGCAATAACCAGGCCATCGTCGAAAGGCACCACTGCCCACGCCGCCATGGCCGGACCAATGGTCAGGATGGGGCCGAGAATGAACAGAAACAGATTGGCATTGGTCGGCAGGATGGTTTCCTTGAACAACAGCTTGACGGCATCCGCGATTGGCTGGAGCAGCCCCCTTGGGCCGACGCGATTGGGACCGATGCGAATCTGGATATAGCCGATGACCTTGCGTTCGGCCAGCGTCAGGTAGGCCACGGCGCCCAGCAGCGGGAGCAGCAATGCAAAGATCTTCAAAAGAATGATCAGCAGTGTCACCAGACCATCGGGCAGGAAACTCAGTGCTGACTGGATTGCCTCAAGCATCGATTGTTCTCAGTCTTTCACGAATGTTCAAACACGCGACTGCGCAACAGCCTGCAGGCTTTCTGCGCGACGCACAATTCCATCACCGGCATAGTCCGCGGCTGCGCGATATTCGCTCGCGGAGCCCAGCGACGCGGGGCAACGCCAGGAAATGCTGTTGTCCCTGCCCATATCCCCTGCCGCGGTCGATATTTCGGCAAGCACTTCTGACGATTCGACAAAGTCAAAACCATCACAATTGAACAAATTGCCCAGTACCCGCAGCACCTTCCAGGCCGGGCGGGATTCGCCCAGCGGTGGCACCACGCCTTCAAAGCTCTGCCAGCGGCCCTCGACATTGACGAAGGTGCCGGATGTTTCGGTAAAGGGCGAAACCGGCAGAATGACGTCGGCATAGGCCATCACGGCCTCGCTCGCATAGGGGCTGAGGCTAACGACAAATTGCGCCTTCTGCATGGCCTTGCGCGCCGCATCCGTATCGGCGCAATCCACCTCCGGCTCGGTATTGAGCAGCAGGTAGGCCTTCATCTCCGATTGCAGCATCTGTGCGACATTCTTGCCATTGACCGACGCCGGACGCCCCCCTGCCTTGCGGTGCGGCAAGGCGCCCGCCTGCCAGGCGCCAGCGCCGTTGCCACCTGCGGGCAGATAACCGGGGCGGCTGTCGGACAGTTCGGCAATCAGCGTCGCAATACTGCGAATGGCGCTGAATTGTGCATCGTTGATCGCCGCCTCGCCCATCAGCACCGATGAGGACTGGCCCTTGAGCAGCGACTCGGCAATCTGCTTCTGCGCGTCCGTGACCTCGACAGCCTTGCTCAGCGTGGCAAATTCCTCGGGGGCGGCCTTGCCGGTTTCGTCCAGCAACGCCTGCGCGATGGCAACCAGTTCCGCCAGCATGTTGCTGGCCACGCGGCTGGCCAGACGCGGAAAATGATAGGAAAAATCGGCGGGATTGACGCTGGAAATCCTGCCACCGCTCAAGGCGGCCTTGCGCAGTCGATGGCCGATGATGGGCTGGTCCTTGCACAGGTCGGCGCCAATCAGCAGCACGGCATCGTTGCCTTCCAGGTCACCGATTGCCTGCCCCAGCCAGGGAAAGGCCGGCGCTTCCTGTTGATCGGAAAAGTCCGTCTGCTTGAGGCGATGGTCGATGTTGCCGCAGCCGATCTCGCGCATGAGTTTCTGCAGCAGGTAGAGTTCTTCCAGCGTGGATAGCGGTGAGGCGAGCGCGCCGATGTCATCGGAGCCGACCTGCTTGAGACCATCGACGGCACGATGCAAGGCGGTTTCCCAATCGGTCTCCTGCCATTCGCCCTCGACCTTGATCATCGGAACCTGCACGCGATCGGCGCTGTTGAGGCCTTCATAGCTGAAACGATCCCGGTCAGACAGCCAGGTTTCGTTGATTTCCTCGTTCTCGCGCGGCACCACCCGCACCACGCGGTCTCCCTTCACATGCACATGAATGTTCGAGCCTACGCAGTCGTGGGGGGCAACGCTGTCACGCTGCACCAGTTCCCAGGCGCGCGCCACATAACGAAACGGCTTGGAGGTCAGGGCGCCAACCGGGCATAGGTCGATAATATTGCCGGACAGCTCGGAACTCAGGCTGTGCTGCACGAAGGTGCCGATCTCCATGTGCTCGCCACGACCGATGGTGCCCAACTCGTACACACCGGCGATTTCAATGCCGAAACGCACACAGCGCGTGCAGTGAATGCAGCGCGTCATGTCGCCGCCAATCAGCGGGCCGAAGTCCTTGCTGGGCAGCACACGCTTGCTTTCGGAATATTTCGAGACATCACTGCCATAGGTGAGCGCCACATCCTGCAATTCACACTCGCCGCCCTGATCACAAATGGGGCAATCCAGGGGGTGATTGATGAGCAGAAATTCCATCACGCCCTTCTGCGCCGCCACTGCCTTGGCGGAGCGGGTGAAGACCTTCATGCCATCCGTCACCGGCGTGGCGCAGGCAGGCAACGGCTTCGCCGCCTTTTCCACCTCGACCAGGCACATGCGGCAGTTGGCGGCGATGGAGAGTTTCTTGTGGTAGCAGAAGCGCGGGATATTGATACCCGCATCGTCCGCCGCCTCAATCACCATCGAGCCTTCGCGCGCATGAATCTTTTTGCCATCAATTTCGATGTTGACCATCGTGATACTCGTACCGTCTAACGTGAAAACGCCTTAGGCGCCCGCACCGACCATGCAGGTTTTATGATCGATGTGATATTGAAACTCATCTCTGAACTTGCGGACAAAACTGCTCACCGGCATCGCCGCCGCATCACCCAGGGCACAGATGGTCCTGCCCTGAATCTTGCTGGACACGTCCAGCAGAAGATCCAGATCCTCCTGGCGTCCCTGGCCGTGCTCGATGCGATGCACCACGCGCATCAGCCACCCCGTGCCTTCACGGCACGGCGTGCACTGGCCGCAGGATTCTTCGTAATAGAAGTGCGACATGCGCGCCAGCGCCTTCACCATGCAGGTGGAATCGTCCATGACGATGACCGATCCGGCGCCCAGCTGCGAGCCGGCCTTGGAAATGGAATCGTAGTCCATGGTCATGGCCATGGCCTCCTCGGGCAACAAAACCGGTGTTGACGATCCTCCGGGGATCACGGCCTTCAATTGGTGGCCTGTGCGGATGCCGCCGGCCATTTCCAGCAATTCGGAAAATGGCGTGCCCATGGGAACCTCATAATTGCCGGGCTTGTTCACATGACCGCTGACGCAGAATAGTTTGCAACCGCCGTTGTTCGGCTTGCCGAGTTCCAGAAACCACTGGCCGCTGTGTTGCAGAATAACCGGCACCGAAGCCAGGGTCTCGGTATTGTTGATCGTCGTCGGGCGACCATAGAGGCCGAAGCTGGCCGGGAAAGGCGGCTTGAAGCGTGGCTGGCCCTTCTTGCCTTCCAACGACTCCAACAGCGCCGTCTCTTCACCGCAAACATAGGCGCCGCCGCCAAGATGGACATGCAGATCGAAATCGATGCCGCTGCCCATGATATTCTTGCCCAGCAGGCCGGCGGCATAGGCGTCGTCGATGGCCTGCTGAAAACGCTCATAGGGCTCCCAGAACTCACCGCGGATGTAGTTGTAGCCTGCCGTGGCGCCGATGGTGTAACCAGCAATAGCCATCCCCTCGACCAGCTGGTGGGGGTTGTAGCGCAGAATGTCACGATCCTTGCAGGTGCCCGGTTCGCCCTCGTCGGAATTGCAGACGATATACTTCTGCCCCGGCGTGTTGCGCGGCATGAAGCTCCACTTCAGCCCTGTGGGGAAACCCGCGCCGCCGCGACCGCGCAGGGCCGAGGTCTTCAGCTGGCTGATGATTTCGTCAGGTGCGGTCTTCTCGGCGAGAATCTTCTTCCAGACCTCGTAACCACCCACGCTCTGGTAGGTTTCCAGAGTCCAGGGCTTGTCGAGGTGCAGGGTTCTAAAACAAACTTCGTTGGCCATAGGTTTAGTCCAACTGATCCAGTATTTCGTCGATCTTTTCCGGCGTCAGTTTCAGGTGATACTGGCGGCCGATCTGGCACATCGGCGCGTCCACGCAGGCGCCCAGGCATTCGACTTCCTTGAGTGTTATCCGGCCGTCCTCGGTGGTCTCGCCGAGACCAATCCCCAGACGCTTGCGCAAATGCGCCACCACTTCGTCGGAACCACACAGCATGCAGGAAATATTGGTGCAGACGCAGATTTTGTGACGCCCGACCGGACTCAATTCATACATCGAATAGAAGGTCGCAACCTCGTACACCGCCATCGGCGTCATCTCAAGGTAGTCTGCGACGGCATCCATCAACTCGGTGGTCAGATAACCGCCATTGTCGTCCTGCAGGATGCGCAGCGCGGCCATCACGGCGGATTGTTTCTGATCCAGCGGATACTTGGCGACCCACTCATCGATCTCGGCCTTGCACTCGGCGGAGATCAAATCACTTTTCGTTGCTTTCATCTCGGCGACCATCAGCGATCAACTTCTCCGAAAACGATGTCTTGCGTACCAATGATTGCCACCACATCCGCCAGCATGTGGCCACGGGACATTTCGTCCAGCGCGGCCAGATGGGCAAAACCCGGGGCGCGAATTTTCAGGCGATAGGGCTTGTTGGCGCCATCGGAGACGAGATAGATGCCAAACTCGCCCTTGGGATGCTCGACGGCGGTATACACCTCACCTTCCGGCAGGGAGTAACCCTCGGTAAACAACTTGAAGTGGTGAATCAGTGACTCCATGTTGCTTTTCATTTCTTCCCGCTTGGGAGGCACATGCTTGTGGTCATCGAGCATCACTGGGCCGGGATTGTTGCGCAGCCAGTCTACACACTGCTTGATAATGCGGTTCGACTGACGCATTTCCTCGATGCGCACCAGGTAACGGTCGTAACAGTCACCGTTCACGCCCACCGGGATATCGAAATCGACCTTGTCATAAACCGCGTACGGCTGTTTCTTGCGCAGATCCCACTCGATGCCGGAGCCGCGAATCATCGGCCCGCTAAAGCCCATCTGCAAGGCGCGCTCCGGCGAGACCACGCCGATGCCGACGGTGCGCTGTTTCCAGATGCGGTTGTCGGTCAGCAGGGTTTCATATTCATCGATATAAGTCGGGAAACGGCGCGTAAAATCCTCAATGAAATCGAGCAGAGAACCCTGGCGGTTTTCGTTCAGGCGGTCGACTTCCTTCTGGTTGTGCCACTTGGAAGGCTCGTACTTGGGCATGCTGTCGGGCAGGTCACGGTAGACACCGCCGGGACGATAATAGGCGGCATGCAGGCGCGCGCCGGAGACCGCCTCGTAGGCATCCATGAGGTCTTCTCGCTCGCGGAAGGCATACAGGAACACGGTCATGGCACCAATATCCAGCGCATGTGCGCCTAACCACATACAGTGATTCAGGATACGGGTGATTTCATCGAACATCACACGGATGTACTGGGCGCGCTCCGGCGCGGTGATGCCGAGCATCTTTTCCAGTGCCAGCACATAACCATGCTCATTGCACATCATGGACACATAATCGAGACGGTCCATGTAGGGAATGCTGGAATTGTAAGGCTTGGTCTCGGCCAGCTTTTCAGTGGCGCGATGCAACAGACCGATATGCGGATCGGCGCGTTCGATGGTTTCACCATCCAGCTCCAGCACCAGGCGCAGCACACCATGGGCCGAAGGATGCTGGGGTCCAAAGTTAAGCGTGTAATTGCGAATCTCTGCCACGATCAGCCCTCGCCTTCCGTGACGGATTTGACGGGATATTGCTCGCGAATGACGCGAGGCACGAGGGTGCGTAGCTCGATACTGACCGGCTCATAGACGACGCGGCGCTTCTCGGCATCATAGCGCATTTCAACATTACCCTGCAGCGGAAAGTCCTTACGGAAGGGATGGCCGATAAATCCATAATCGGTCAACAATCTGCGTAAATCGGGATGCCCCTTGAACATCACGCCAAACAGGTCAAAGGCCTCGCGCTCGTACCAGTCGGCCGAGGCCCACAGACCGACGACGGAATCAACGACGAGATTCGCTTCGTCCAGCATGACCTTGAGTCGCACGCGCTGATTGTTTGTCACGGACAGCAGATGATAGATAACCGCAAATCGCAGTTCTTCATGCGGCAGGTGCTTGACCTTGTGCGGCCGGTCAACGCCACGACTGAATCCCGTACAGGAAGCGGAAACCGTATCCCATTCCGTCTCGCCGTAGGTCAGCAGATCCACGCCGCAGATGTCGATCAGCTCCTCGAAGGAAAACGCTTCTTCATCGCGCAGCGCCTGGGCGACGGGAAGAAGCTGTGCAGCAGGAACTTCGACCGTGACCTCATCAAAGGCCACGTGCACGGCGACATCATCGGAAAAACGCGCTTGGATACGGGCCGAAAGAGCCTCAACCGCCTTACTCATCAGTCAGCTCCCTAGTTTAGCTTGCCGCGGTGCGTGCAATCGTATTGGTGCGCTTGATCTTGTTCTGCAGCTGAATGATGCCATACAGCAATGCCTCGGCCGTTGGCGGACAGCCCGGGACATAAATATCAACCGGGACGATGCGATCGCAGCCACGCACGACGGAATAGGAATAATGATAATAACCGCCGCCATTGGCGCAGGAACCCATGGAAATGACCCAGCGTGGTTCTGCCATCTGGTCATAGACCTTGCGCAGGGCCGGCGCCATTTTATTGACCAGCGTGCCCGCCACGATCATCACATCGGACTGACGCGGGCTGGGACGGAAAATGATGCCGAAGCGATCGAGGTCGTAGCGCGATGCGCCGGCCTGCATCATTTCCACGGCGCAACAGGCCAGACCAAAGGTCATGGGCCAAAGCGAACCGGTGCGCGCCCAGTTGATCAGCTTGTCGGCGGAGGTGGTGACGACACCCTTTTCGAGAATGCCCTCTACTCCCATTCCATCGCCCCTTTCTTCCACTCATAGGCAAAGCCGACAACCAGAATGGCCAGGAACACAAACATCGCCCAGAATCCATACGCGCCGAGATCACCCAGAACGATGGCCCAGGGGAACATGAAGGCAATTTCAAGGTCGAAGATGATGAACAGGATGGCGATGAGATAGAAGCGCACATCGAACTTCATGCGCGAATCCTCGAAGGCCTCGAAGCCGCACTCATAAGGAGACAGCTTGGCGCTGTCGGGGCGGCTAGGCCCCAGCATGTAGCCCATCAGAATGGGGCCGACGCCGAACAATAAGCCCAGAACGAGGAACACCAGTATCGGTAAATAATTCTCTAGCATACTGACCCAAAGTCTCGTGTTGGCGGTGATTATTTCTCGTTGTTTTTAAAGGGCTTTTTGACCAGCGTGAAAAACATGCGCCTTCAGCGCCTAGCCCGAAATAGATACGCGAACGCCCAGTCTAGGCTAGATTGAAATTACTTGTCAAGGCCAGGACAAATTGAATTTACCCATAAAACTCAATAGGTTAGCCCCTTCGAAGAGCTAAAGCAGCATTTTTCTGACGGAAGAAAAAATGGTGCCGATGGCCGGAGTCGAACCGGCACGGCTTTCGCCACTGCCCCCTCAAGACAGCGTGTCTACCAATTCCACCACATCGGCAATAAAACGGAAATTCAGGGTTTTTTCGGTGCGTCGTCCGTCGACACATCGGAGGGAAGTACTGGGCTGTCTGCTGTGTCTACGGGCTGCTGGACGGAGGAAGAATCCGGCACCCGATCGAGCAGGCTGTCGGACTGATCCGTAGCGCTCCTAGACAGGTAGGCCAGCGAGAGACTTGTCAAAAAAAACACCGTCGCCAGGACGGCGGTCGTGCGGGACAAAAAATTGCTTGAGCCTTTTGCGCCAAACACGGAACCCGATGCGCCCCCCGCAGCACCGGCGCCGAAGGCGGCGCCTGCATCCGCGCCCTTGCCATGCTGGACCAGCACCAGCCCAACTATGGCGATCGCGACCAGCAAATGCACCACCAATAAAATCGTTTCAACCATCGAATAAATTCCTGAAAAACTAGCGACAACTAGACTGCGCGACAAATCGCGAGAAAGCTCTCGGCGTCGAGGGATGCGCCGCCAATCAGACCACCATCGATATCGGTCATGGCAAACAGCTCGGCGGCATTATCCGGCTTTACGCTGCCGCCGTAAAGGATCTGCACCTTTTCCGCCACATTCGCATCCTGCGCGGCCAGGCGCTGGCGAATGAAGGCATGGACGTCCTGCGCCTGCTGCGGGCTGGCGGTCTTGCCGGTGCCAATGGCCCATACCGGCTCGTAGGCGATCACGCCGCCGGCAACGGCCTGAATGCCGGCGGCGGCGATGACGGCATCCAGCTGACGCGCCACCACGGCCTCGGTCTCGCCGGCCTCGCGCTCTTCCAGCAGCTCGCCGACGCAGAGGATGGGTGTCAGACCGGCCTTCTGCGCGGCAAGGAATTTTTCCGCCACCTGGGCGTCGGTCTCAGCGTGCAGGCTGCGGCGCTCGGAATGGCCGATGATGACATATTTGCACTGATAATCCAGCAGCATGGCAGCGGAGATCTCGCCCGTATAGGCGCCAGACTCATGCTGACTGAGATCCTGCCCACCCCAGGAGATACCGCTGCCATCAAGGCGCCGGGCGGTCTGCGGGATGTAAATGGCCGGAGGACAAACAACCACTTCCGCGCTCACTCCGTCGTCCATACCCGCCTTGATGGCGTCGAGCAGGTGGCGATTCCCCTCACGGGAACCGTTCATCTTCCAATTACCGGCGACGAGTGTCTGGCGCATTCACAACCCCTTCAAGACATAGCAAAATTTCGGCGCAAAGCTTACCTGCCCGCGCCCCGAAATACAATTGGAATCCGACAGCGGGGAAGATTCAGGCAGACAGCGCCTCATTCACGGCCGCTGCCAGCTGGCGGGTCAACGCCACCACCTGTGCGCCGTCCTCTCCCTCTATCATGACCCGCACCAGGGGCTCCGTGCCCGATGGCCGCAACAGTACCCGCCCGCGGCCCCCCAGCTGGGCTTCGGTTTCGCTGATCGCGGCCTGAATCGGCGCGGAGCCGGCCAGATCGACCTTGCCGTTGATGCGCACGTTGATCATGTGCTGGGGATACTTGGTCATGCCCGACTTCAGCTCGTGCAGTGGCAGGCTGGAGCGGATCATGGCATGCAGTACCTGCAAGGCTGACACGATGGCATCGCCCGTGGTGGTGCGATCCAGGCAGATGATGTGGCCGGACGACTCACCACCCAGCATCCAGCCATCGCGCATCAGCAATTCCATGACGTAACGGTCGCCGACGCGGGCGCGCTGAAAATCGATGCCATCGCGTTTGAGCGCGACCTCGAGCCCCAGGTTGCTCATCACCGTGCCCACGACGCCGCCTTCGAGGCGTCCCTCGCTCATGCGTGAGCGGGCGATGATGTAGAGCAGCTCATCGCCATCCAGTACCTCACCCTTGTGATCCACCATGATCAGGCGGTCACCGTCGCCGTCGAGCGCGATGCCGACATCGGCCTGGTGTTCGAGCACGGCCCGTTGCAGCGCCTCGGGATGCGTCGAGCCGCATTGCTCATTGATGTTCAGCCCGTCGGGGGTCACACCGATGCTGATCACCTTGGCGCCCAGCTCATCGAACACGCTTGGGGCGACGTGGTAGGTAGCACCGTGGGCGCAATCGACGACGATGGTCACGCCCTTCAGGCTGATGCGTGAGGGGATGGTGCTCTTGCAGAATTCGATGTAGCGGCCGGCGGCATCACCGATGCGTTCGGCCTTGCCCAGCGAGGAGGAATCCACACACACCAGCGGCTGGTCCAGCTCGGCCTCGATGGCCAGCTCGACCTCATCGGAAAGCTTGGTGCCATCGGCGGAAAAGAACTTGATGCCGTTGTCGTGATAGGGATTGTGCGAGGCGCTGATGACGATGCCGGCATCGGCATGCAGGGTGCGGGTCAGATAGGCAATGGCCGGCGTCGGCATGGGGCCGAGCAGCAGGCTGTCGATGCCCGCGGCCGTCAGTCCCGCCTCCAGCGCCGACTCGAACATGTAACCGGAAATACGCGTATCCTTGCCGATCACCACCTTGCCGGCATTCTCGCCGGCCAGCACCCGGCCCACGGCCCAGCCCAGCTTGAGCACGAATTCCGGGTTGATGGCGCCCTCGCCCACCCGGCCGCGAATTCCGTCCGTTCCAAAATGCAGTTTTTCCATAATGCTGATGGTTCCTTTTTTACTTGAGTCGCAGATTCAGGTTTCACCGAATGATCCTTACGATGCGGTCCTCACCGCATGACACATCGTCACCACATCCACGGTCGCCGCCACATCGTGCGCGCGAACGATATGCGCGCCCTGCTGGCAGGCCAGCGCAGTGAGGGCCAGGCTGCCCGCCAGTCGCTCATCCGCGGGCCGGTCCAGCACCGCGCCGATGGTCGACTTTCGTGACACGCCGATCAACAGCGGCCTGCCCAGAGAAAGGAATTCGCGCAGCCGCTGCATGATCAGGAGGTTGTGCCTGACACGCTTGCCAAAACCAAAGCCGGGGTCGATGAGCAGGCGGGATGCGGGAATGCCGGCCTCTTCACAGGCACGGATGCGCCCGCGCAGAAAAAGCAGGATGTCGTCCACCACGTCCACATACTGCGGATCCGCCTGCATGGTGCGCGGATCACCCGCCATGTGCATCAGGCACACCGGCACAGCGGCCTCGCTCGCCGCCCGCAGCGCGCCCGGTTCACGCAGGGCGCGCACATCGTTGATCAGGCCCGCGCCCAGCGCAACGGCCTCGCGCATCACCTGCGCCTTGCTGGTATCCACCGAGACGATCACAGGCAGCTCGCGCGCGATGGCCTCGATCACCGGCGCCACGCGGTCCAGCTCTTCCTGTTGAGAAACGGCCGCGGCGCCGGGGCGGGTCGACTCCCCGCCCACATCGATGAGGGTGGCCCCCTCCTCGACCATGCGCCGGGCCCGGGCCACCGCGGCATCCACTGAAACGAACAAACCCCCGTCCGAAAAGGAGTCGGGGGTCACATTCAGGATGCCCATCACCTGCGGGCGGCTCAGATCCAGCGACCTGTCGGCACACTGCAATACTTGCGGCATGGGCGTTCAAGCGTTGGTGAAATAACGACGCGCCCGGGGGAAAGGTTCCCACCAGGCGCTCCAGTCTTTATCGATCACCTGAATCCGTGGGTTCACGACGGCGAATCGCGCAACGGTTTGATACATCATGACCCACGGATTCAGGTATCAGTGCTCGCCGGCCGGCCCGCCGATGGGGGAACCCTTGCCTTTCGGCGTTTCCTTGCTGGTGCTGCTGCCAGTGTCCGTCGGCGCCGTGGGATCCTGGTCGCTGTCGGACCAGTCCGCCGGCGGACGCGGCTCCTTGCCTTCCATGATGTCATCGATCTGCGGACGGTCGATGGTTTCGTACTTCATCAGGGCATCGGCCATCTTGTCCAGCTTGTCACGCTGATCCTTGAGGATCTGTTCGGCGCGGGCATAGTTGCGGTCGATGATGACGCGGATCTCCTCATCGATGATATGCGCCGTCTCGTCGGAGACATGCTTGTTCTGCGCCACGGAATGACCGAGGAACACCTCGCCCTCTTCCTCCATGTACGTCAACGGACCGAGCTTTTCCGACAGCCCCCACTTGGTGACCATGTTGCGGGCGATCTCGGTGGCGCGCTGAATGTCGTTGGAGGCGCCGGTGGTGACGTGCTCCGGACCGAACACCAACTCCTCGGCGATGCGGCCGCCGAACATGCTGGCGATCTGGCTCTCCAGCCGCTCCTTGCTGTAGCTGTAGCGGTCCTCCTCCGGCAGGAACATGGTCACGCCCAGGGCACGGCCGCGCGGGATGATGGAGACCTTGTACACCGGATCGTGCGACGGCACGCTCAGACCGACGATGGCATGGCCGGCCTCGTGATAGGCGGTGAGGCGCTTCTCGTCCTCGCTCATCACCATGGAGCGGCGCTCGGCGCCCATCATGATCTTGTCCTTGGCCTTCTCGAAATCGGCCATGGTGACCAGCTTCTCGTTGGCGCGCGCCGCGAACAGCGCCGCCTCGTTGACCAGGTTGGCCAGATCGGCGCCGGAGAAACCGGGCGTGCCACGGGCGATGATGCTGGGCTTGACGTCGTCGGCCAGCGGCACCTTGCGCATGTGCACCTTGAGGATCTGCTCGCGGCCGCGCACGTCCGGCAGCGGCACCACCACCTGGCGGTCGAAGCGGCCCGGGCGCAGCAGCGCCGGGTCGAGTACGTCGGGACGGTTGGTGGCGGCGATGACGATCACGCCCTCGTTGCCCTCGAAGCCGTCCATCTCCACCAGCAACTGGTTGAGGGTCTGCTCGCGCTCGTCGTGACCGCCACCCAGGCCGGCGCCGCGGTGGCGGCCGACGGCGTCGATCTCGTCGATGAAGATGATGCAGGGGGCATGCTTCTTGGCCTGCTCGAACATGTCGCGCACGCGCGAGGCGCCCACGCCGACGAACATCTCCACGAAGTCGGAACCGGAAATGGTGAAGAACGGCACCTTGGCCTCGCCGGCGATGGCCTTGGCCAGCAGGGTCTTGCCGGTGCCGGGCGAGCCCACCATCAGCACGCCGCGCGGAATCTTGCCGCCCAGCTTCTGGAACTTGCCGGGGTCGCGCAGGAATTCCACCAGTTCGGCCACCTCGTCCTTGGCCTCTTCCACGCCGGCGACGTCGGCAAAGGTCACCTTGACCTGATCCTCACCCAGCATGCGCGCCTTGCTCTTGCCGAAGGACATGGCGCCGCGGCCTCCGCCGCCGCCCTGCATCTGGCGCATGAAGAATACCCACACGGCGATCAGCAACAGCATGGGGAACCAGGAAATGAACACCTGCATCAGCAGCCCCTGCTGTTCCGGCGGCTTGGCGTCGATGGCCACGCCGCTGTTGAGCAGATCGGCGATCAGGCCGGGGTCGTCCGGGCTGTAGGTGGTGAAGCGCTCGCCAGAGGCGGTAATGCCATGGATGGTGCGGCCCATGATCTCCACCTTGGCCACCGCGCCCTCCTTCACGGCGCTGATGAAGGCGGAATACTCCATGGGCTTGGTGGCATTCGGCCGCGGACCAAAGTTGTTGAACACGGAGACCAACACGATGGCAATGACAACCCACAGAATCAGGTTCTTTGCTAAATCACTCAAACTGGCGTGCCTCTAATAAAATGAATTCGATTGTTCGACCCGGACCCGTGGGCCCCAGGTTCAAGTACATTATACGGAATGCAACTGCAAGCGCACCCCTCAAACAGTGGCCGGGATCTTCTTGCCCTGGGCCAGCAGATAAACCTCGCGGGATTTGGGTCGGGAGGCCTGCGGCTTGCGGATCACGACCTTCTGAAACGAGGCGCGAACCTGTTTCAGGAATTCGTCGAATCCCTCGCCCTGGAATACTTTGACAAGGAAGTCGCCACCGGGTTTCAACACCTCGCGGGCAAAATCCAGCGCCAACTCGGCGAGATACATGGCGCGCGGCTGGTCGACGGCCTTCAAGCCACTGATGTTGGGGGCCATATCCGACATTACAAGGTCCACTTCGCGTCCGTTTATCGTCGCCATCAGTCGATCATGCACATCCTGTTCCGAAAAATCACCCTGAATGAAGTCCACGCCCTCGATGGGCTCCATGGGCAGGATGTCCATGGCGATCACCGCACCCTTGCGCCCCACCAGGGGGCGCGCCACCTGTGACCAGCCACCGGGCGCGGCGCCCAGATCGACGATTACCTGCCCGGGCTTGATGACGCGCTTCTTTTCCTGGATTTCCAGCAACTTGAAGACCGCGCGCGAACGGTAGCCGGCCTTTTGCGCCTGCTTTACATAGGGGTCGTCAAAGTGGCGTTTCAGCCAGTTCTGGCTACTTTTGCTGCGCTTCATGGGTGTCGGCCGAGTGTTTGCCAAATTGCCTGAGGGTACGGCGGGTGCGAAACACCAGCCACAGGGCGCCCCCGCCACCAAACGCCGCGAGGATCAACAGCTGGTTTGCCACCTCGGCTGTGATAGAATCCACCGCCAGCCACAGCAGCAGTCCGACGAAGAGGATGATCCCCAACTCCAGCTTGACACGGTTGAGGGGGCTGGCGGCGACACCAAATCCCTTCCCCGCCGACGGGCGATCATTTTCCTGCGGAACTTGTTGATTCATATGCCTTTGACTTCCAAACAAAAACGTCATTTGCGCGCCCTGGCGCACAAGCTCAAGCCCGTCGTCATGATCGGCAATGCCGGCCTCAGCGAGGGGGTGATCAGCGAGATCGATGGCCGCCTGGCGCACCACGAGTTGATCAAGGTCCGTCTCGGCGGCATGGAGCGCGACGAGCGCAGCGCCACCATCGACGAAATCTGTCAGAAAACCGCCAGCGAACTGGTCGGCAGCATCGGCCACATCGGCATCTTCTACCGCGTCAGCGAGCAAAAACTCATCGCCCTGCCCAAGGCCTGATCAGGCCTTGGGCAGGGGCCGCATTCCCGCCCCCACCAGCAGCAGGCCGAGGATGCTGTTGATCAGGAACAGCACCGATGACACGCCATGCAGGCGCCCGAACTCGACGGCCTGCACGCTGCCCGGCCCGATCCCCTGCGCCTTCAGCGCCTGCATCTGCGGTTGCAGGACAAACAGACCGATGGCGACGATGGCCAGCATGGTCGCCAGCACCCACAGACGCCAGGCCCGGGGACTGCGGCCACGCTCACGCAGCAACACGCCCAGCAACAACAGGCCGCCACAGGCCAGGCCCACCCAGCTCATCAGACTGAACACGCTGCCGGCCAGGTCGCCGGCCAGCATGCGGTCGTCCAGCGTGGCAAACAAGGCGGGCACCACCAGATAGCCGGTGATCCACAGGCCACCCACCCACAGGGTCAGCAGGATATTCTCACCTGCGCTCAGGAAACGGCCCACCTCAGACGTAACGCACGGCGAGGATTTCGTATTCCTTGATGCCGCCCGGGGCCTGCACCTCGGCGATATCGCCCTCCTCCTTGCCGATCAGCGCACGCGCGATGGGCGAGGTGATGGAGATCATGCCCTTGGCGATATCGGCCTCGTCCTCGCCGACGATCTGATAGGTCACTTCCTTGCCGGTCTCTTCGTCGACCAGGTCCACGGTGGCGCCGAACACCACCTTGCCACCGGGGTTGAGGGTGGTAACGTCGATGATCTGGGCGTTGCCCAGCTTGCCGTTGATCTCGGCGATGCGGCCCTCGATGAAGCTCTGCTGCTCGCGGGCGGCATGGTATTCGGCGTTCTCCTTGAGATCGCCGTGCTCGCGCGCCTCGGCGATGGCCTGGATCACCCGAGGGCGCTCGACGCTCTTCAGATGCTGCAACTCCTTGCGCAACATCTCCGCGCCACGCGCTGTGATCGGTACCTTACCCGTCATTTCGAAATCTCCTCATGAAGATCCTGTAATCTGTTGATATCACTGAAATCACCCTGCTGCATCGCCAGGCACATGGCGTGTGCGCCGGCCAGGGTGGTGGAATAGTTCACCTTGTGCTGCAGGGCCGTGCTGCGAATCGCCCCGGAGTCGGCCACGGCCTTCTTGCCCTCGGTGGTGTTGATGATCAGGTCGATCTCGTCGTTCTTGATCATGTCGACGATGTTGGGGCGACCCTCCGTCACCTTATTGACCCGCTCGCAGGCGATGCCGGCCTCTTCGAGCCGTTTCGCGGTGCCGCCGGTGGCGACGATCTCGAAACCCAGCTCGAGCACCTTTCGCGCCACCGGAACCAGGCGCTGCTTGTCGGCGTCGCGCACGCTGATGAAGGCGCGCCCGCCCTTGGGAAAGGTCACGCCGGCGCCCAACTGGGCCTTGGCGTAGGCCTCGGCGAAGCTGCGCCCCACCCCCATCACCTCGCCGGTGGACTTCATCTCCGGGCCGAGGATGGGATCGATGCCCGGGAACTTGTTGAAGGGGAACACCGCCTCCTTCACCGAATAATAGTCGGGAATCACCTCGCCGCCGAGGCCCTGTTCCTTGAGGGTCTTGCCGGCCATGCAGCGCGCGGCGACCTTGGCCAGCGGCACGCCGGTGGCCTTGGAGACATAGGGCACGGTGCGCGAACCGCGCGGGTTCACCTCGATGATGTAGATCTCGTCGTCCTTGATGGCGAACTGGGCGTTCATCAGGCCCACCACATTGAGTTCGCGGGCCATCTTGTAAGCCTGCTCGCGCAGGCGCCGCTGGACATCCTGCGACAGACTGTAGGGCGGCAGGGAGCAGGCGGAGTCGCCCGAGTGCACGCCGGCCTGTTCGATGTGCTCCATGATGCCACCCACCAGCACGTAGCTGCCGTCGCAGATGGCGTCCACGTCCACCTCGATGGCGTCATCGAGGAAGCGGTCGAGCAGCACCGGCGAATCGTTGGACACCTTCACCGCCTCGCGCATGTAGCGCTCCAGCTCGGATTCCTTGTAGACGATCTCCATGGCGCGGCCGCCCAGCACGTAGGACGGGCGCACCACCAGCGGGTAGCCGATCTCGCGCGCCAGTTCGATGGCCTCCTCGGCGGAGCGGGCGGTGCTGTTGGGCGGCTGCTTGAGACCCAGCTTCTGCACCATCTGCTGGAAGCGCTCGCGGTCCTCGGCCAGGTCGATGGAGTCCGGCGTGGTGCCGATGATGGGCGCACCGGCGCGCTCCAGGGCCCGCGCCAGCTTCAGCGGGGTCTGGCCGCCGTACTGCACGATGACGCCCTTGGGCTTCTCCAGTTCCACCAGCTCCAGCACGTCCTCCAGGGTCAGCGGCTCGAAATACAGCCGGTCCGAGGTGTCGTAGTCCGTGGACACCGTCTCCGGATTGCAGTTGACCATGATGGTCTCGAAGCCGTCGTCGCGCAGGGCGAAGGCGGCGTGCACGCAGCAGTAGTCGAACTCGATGCCCTGGCCGATGCGGTTGGGTCCGCCGCCCAGCACCATGATCTTGTCACGATTGCTGGGATTGGCCTCGCACTCCTCCTCGTAGGTGGAGTACATGTAGGCGGTGTCGGTGGCGAACTCGGCGGCACAGGTATCGACGCGCTTGTACACCGGGCGCACGCCCAGCTGGTGGCGGTGGGCACGGAACGCGTCCTCGCTGACGCCCAGCAGCTTTGCCAGGCGGCTGTCGGCGAAGCCCTTGCGCTTGAGGAAGCGCACACGCTGTTCGGTCATCGCCGCCATGCCCTGCTCGCGCACCTCGCCCTCGAGCCGGATCAGCTCCTCGATCTGCACCAGGAACCAGGGATCGATGTAGGTGAGGTCGAAGATCTCCTCGCGGCTCAGGCCGGCGCGGAAGGCATCGCCCACGTACCACAGGCGGTTTGGCCCCGCCGCCTTCAGCTCCTGTCTGAGGGTGTCCATGGCGTCCTCGGCCTCCAGGTCGAGCACCTCGGTGAATCCATCGACGCCCGTCTCCAGGCCGCGCATGGCCTTCTGCAGCGACTCCTGCTGGGTGCGGCCCATGGCCATCACCTCGCCCACGGACTTCATCTGCGTGGTCAGGCGCGAGTCGGCCTGGGGAAACTTCTCGAAGGTGAAGCGCGGGATCTTGGTGACGACGTAGTCGATGCTGGGCTCGAAGGAGGCCGGGGTGGCGCCGCCGGTGATCTCGTTCTGCAGCTCGTCCAGGGTGTAGCCCACCGCCAGCTTGGCGGCCACCTTGGCGATGGGGAAGCCGGTGGCCTTGGAGGCCAGCGCCGAGGAACGCGACACCCGCGGATTCATCTCGATGATGATCATGCGGCCGTTCTCCGGGTTGATGGAGAACTGCACGTTGGAACCGCCGGTGTCGACGCCGATCTCGCGCAGCACCGCCAGCGAGGCGTCGCGCATGATCTGGTATTCCTTGTCGGTGAGGGTCTGCGCCGGGGCCACGGTGATGGAGTCGCCGGTGTGGATGCCCATGGGATCGAGGTTCTCGATGGAACAGATGATGATGCAGTTGTCCTTGCGGTCGCGCACCACCTCCATCTCGTATTCCTTCCAGCCGAGGATGGACTCCTCGATGAGCAGCTCCTTGGTGGGCGACAGGTCCAGCCCGCGCTCGCAGATCTCGATGAACTCTTCCTTGTTGTAGGCGATGCCGCCACCGGAGCCACCCATGGTGAAGGAGGGGCGGATGATGGTGGGAAAGCCCACCTGGGCCTGCACCTGGAAGGCCTCCTCCAGGCTGTGCGCCACGGCGGAGCGCGGCATGTCGAGGCCGATCTTCATCATCGCCTGGCGGAAGCGCTCGCGGTCCTCGGCCTTGTCGATGGCGTCGCGGGTGGCGCCGATCATCTCCACGCCGAACTTCTCCAGCACACCCTCGCGGGCCAGGTCCAAGGCGCAGTTGAGCGCCGTCTGCCCGCCCATGGTGGGCAGGATGGCATCGGGGCGCTCACGCTCGATGATCTTCGCCACCGTCTGCCAGGTGATGGGCTCGATATAGGTGGCATCGGCCATCTCCGGGTCGGTCATGATGGTGGCCGGGTTGGAGTTGACCAGGATCACGCGGTAGCCCTCTTCCGTCAGGGCCTTGCAGGCCTGGGCGCCGGAGTAATCGAATTCACAGGCCTGGCCGATGACAATGGGCCCGGCGCCGATGATCAGGATGCTTTTTAGGTCGGTTCTTTTTGGCATATTTTCTTCAACGCAAAGGCGCAAAGGCACAAAGGACGCAGAGATTTCCAGGATGTGTCATCGAATGCCTTTCCTTTGCGATCTCTGCGCCTTTGCGTCTTTGCGTTAGATTTTGGCCTTTTCCATCAAGGCCACGAAACGATCGAACAGCGGCGCCACGTCGTGGGGCCCGGGGCTGGCCTCGGGGTGGCCCTGGAAGCCGAAGGCCGGGCGGTCGGTTCGCTCCACGCCCTGCAGCGAGCCGTCGAACAGGGACTTGTGGGTGGGCCGCAGGTTGTCCGGCAGGCTGGCCTCGTCCACGGCGAAACCGTGATTCTGGCTGGTGATCGCCACCTGTCCGGTCTCCAGATCCTGCACCGGATGATTGGCGCCGTGGTGACCGAACTTCATCTTCACCGTCTTCGCACCGCTGGCCAGCGACAGCAACTGGTGGCCGAGGCAGATGCCGAACACCGGGATGTCCGTCTGCAAAATCTCGGCGATGGCGCTCAGCGCGTAATCGCAGGGCTCCGGGTCGCCGGGTCCATTGGACAGGAACACGCCGTCGGGGTTCATCGCCAGCACCTCGCTGGCCGGGGTCTGCGCCGGCACCACGGTAATGCGGCAGCCGCGGTCCACCAGCATGCGCAGGATGTTGTGCTTGACGCCGTAGTCGTAGGCCACCACGTGGCGGGGCAGCTTCTCGTCGATGGGATGCGGCGCGCCGGGCAGGCCGCCCTCCAGGGTCCAGCTGCCCTGGGCCCATTCGTAGGGCGCCTTGGTGGTGACCTCCTTCGCCAGGTCCATGCCCTTGAGACCGGGAAAGCCCCGGGCGGCGGCAATGGCGGCCTCGGCGTCGATGCCGTCACCGGCGACGATGCAGCCGCCCTGGGCACCCTTCTCGCGCAGCACGCGGGTCAGGCGGCGGGTGTCGATGTCGGCAATGGCCACCACCTCGTGCTGGGCCAGATATTCCTCCAGGGTGAACTCGCAGCGCCAGTTGCTGGCCAGCAGCGGCACGTCGCGCACCACCAGGCCGCTGGCCCAGACGAAGGTCGACTCCTCGTCCTCGTGGTTGGTGCCGACGTTGCCGATGTGGGGGTATGTAAGGGTAACGATCTGTTTGCTGTAGGAAGGATCGGTGAGGATCTCCTGATAGCCGGTCATGGCCGTATTGAAAACGACCTCGCCGGTGGTCTGGCCATCCACGCCAATGGATTCTCCCCAAAAGAGCGTCCCGTCTTCCAGGGCCAATAACGCCGGTTTTCTCAAGCTGACCTCCGCCATGATGCGCGACTCGTAGATGTGCAAAGCGGGAGGGACGATGGCTCGCCCTTCCCGCTCATGTTCAATGCTGGCTTGAACCGGCTTAGTTTACTCGATTGGCCGCTCGGGCGTCTATATCGATGCGCGGCCACGGCCGCCCGAGGGAACCCCTAGGGAACAAAGATACTGGGCTCCGCCATGTTCGAAATCGGCAGCCCGCTCCCACGACATTCCACAACAACAAGACGCCGCCAGCGGTAACTGACCAGCGTCCGTCGATGGGGTAAGCTATGGGGCATGACTGATACCACCTTCGACAGCGAAAACCACAATGCCGACCCCGCCGAGATCGCCAAATTCGAGGCCCTGGCCTCTCGCTGGTGGGATCCGCAGAGTGAATTCAAGCCCTTGCACGAGATCAACCCGCTGCGCCTCGGTTATATCGAGCGCCATGCCGGCGGCATGGACGGCAAGCAGGTGTTGGACGTGGGCTGCGGCGGCGGTATTCTCTCCGAAAGCATGGCCGCCCTGGGCGCGGATGTCACCGGCATCGACATGGGCGAGGCGCCGCTGTCGGTGGCGCGATTGCATGGGCTGGAGTCGGGCATCGAGGTGGACTATCAGCGCAGCACCGCGGAGGCCTTCGCCGAGCAGCATCCGGGCCGTTTCGACGTGGTCACCTGCATGGAGATGCTGGAGCACGTGCCGGACCCCGCCTCGGTCATCCGCGCCTGCGCGACCCTGGTGAAGCCCGATGGCAGGGTGTTCTTCTCCACCATCAACCGCAATCCCAAGGCCTATCTGCTGGCCATCGTCGGAGCCGAGTACCTGCTGCGCATGCTGCCCCGAGGCACCCACGACTACGACAAGTTCATCCGCCCCTCGGAACTGGAAAGCTGGGCGCGCCACGCCGGGCT
>Ga0256839_1002241_pt1 | contig 21968 bp, 20 predicted proteins | sample 354166metaG_FD_185968 | JGI IMG/M metagenome (GOLD analysis project Ga0256839, IMG submission 185968) | Hydrothermal vent microbial communities from Mid Atlantic Ridge, Atlantic Ocean - 354-166 | ecosystem: Environmental > Aquatic > Marine > Hydrothermal vents | place: Atlantic Ocean: Mid... | reverse complement strand
GTGCCACGGTCTATTCACTGATTGAAACGGCCAAGGCGAACCAGCTGGAACCGTTTGCCTATATCCGCCATGTGCTGCGGCATATTGCTGAGGCTGATACTGCGGAGAAACTGGACGCCTTGTTGCCTTGGAACATAGAGCCGGGGATTTTGCAAGGGGGCTGATTCTTTGGCGGTTACTGACTCGCTATCGAATGTGCAATTCCACCCGTCGGTTTTTCTGCCGGCCTGCTTCAGTTGCATTGTCCGCAATGGGGTCGTCACTGCCGTAGCCGGCTGCGGTCAGGCGGCGTGCATCGATGCCGTGCTTGACGAGGTAGATCATGACGGCTTCTGCGCGGCGTCTTGAGAGAATCCGGTTGTAGAGCGGGTCGCCGCGGTCGTCGGTGTAGCCTGCGATTTCAAGCCGGATGCCTGGGCTTTTGGTCAGGCTGGCAACGACATTGTCGAGCACGGTTTCGGATCCCTCCATCAGTTGGTCAGAATTCAGTGCAAAATTGACGCCATCAAGAATAATAGTTGTTGCTGGTTCCTCGTTGGTGGCTTGTGGTGGGCTGGGCGGTTCGGCAGTCGCTTCTGCCGGGCTGGCCGAGGGCTGTTGTATTGCCGGCGCTGTGTCGTGTGAAGCTGATTCTTCGCGGTTTTCTTTTGGGGCAGAGGTGGCGCCTTCCGTGGTCGCGGCGTTGTCGGGTTCGAGTGACGCAGTGTCGTTGGCTGGTGCTGGTTGATCCTCGGTGGATGCGGCTGCATCCGTGCTGTTGTCGGCAGCGTTGTCCGTCTTGTCTGCTTCAGCTTTTGCTTGGGGCTCGCCGCCTGCTGGTGTAGCGATACCGTCTGCTGCAAGGGGCTTTGCTGCCGTGGTTGATGGTGCTATCGGTGCTGATGGTTCAGCGGTGATGGTATCTTCTGCTGTCTCGTTGGTCACTGGTGCCGGTGCAGCCTTGTCCTGCTGCATTCCAGTTGCTGTGGCGGCGGCAGATGTCGGGGCGGGCGATGGTGCGGCAGTCTGAGTGTTTTCGGCTTGCGGGGTGATTGGTCCGCTCTGGCGCGAGCACTGTGGCAATGACCAGACCAGTATCAGGATGATCAATAGGATTGACAGGAACAACAGTAGCTTGCGCAGCATGGGACTCTCCGGGTTGCTTGGTTCCCGGATTGTAGACGCAGAACGCGTGAATTAGAAAGCTGTCAGCTATCAGTCGTTATCAATGCGGTGTGACGCTTGCAGTAGCTGTTGATACTTGTTGGTGATGTCGTCGCTCAGTTGTTCCCATTGGAACTGCCAGCGCCAGTTTTTCTCCATTGTGCCGGGCAGATTCATTCTTGCCTCGTGGCCGAGGCCAAGTACATCCTGCATGGGAATCATGGCGAGGAAGGCGATGGAGTGGAGAACGGTGCTGACCATCGCATCGAGTATCGAGTCGTCTTCTCCGATGCCAAGCTTGTAGCGGATAAAGGCCTGTGCTTCAGGGTGCAGACTCTCGAACCAGCCAATGACGGTATCGTTATCGTGCGTACCGGTATAGGCGACAGTGTTTTCGGTGTAGTTGTAGGTCAGGTGGGGGTTGTCATCCTTGCCATCGAAGCCGAATTGGAGTACCCGCATGCAGGGCAGGCGGTATTTTTCCCTCAGCTCATCTACCTCTTTGGTGATATAGCCCAAGTCTTCGGCCACCAGCGGCAGATCACCAAGACGACTGCGCAGCGTTTGCAGCAGAGCGTCGCCGGGCGATTTTTCCCAGTGACCGGCGCTGGCGAGTTCGGCGTCGCCGGGGATGGCCCAGTAGGCTTCAAGCCCACGGAAATGGTCGATTCGGATCAGATCGAAAAGATCGAGTTGGCGCTGGATTCGTTCGACCCACCAGCTGAAACCATCGTGTTCGAGTGCCGGCCAGTTATAGACCGGGTTGCCCCAACGCTGGCCATCTTCGGTGAACATATCTGGTGGTGCGCCGGCTGCCACTGTGACCTGCCCGTTTTCATCGAGCGCGAAGAAGCGTCGATTGGCCCAGGTATCGGCACTGTCATGGGATACATAGAGCGGCAGATCGCCGAATAGCTCGATGCCCTTGTCGTTGGCGTACTGTTTCAGCGCCTGCCATTGACGGTCGAACAGATATTGCTGGATGAGGATATTGCGTTGCTGCTGGCGGTATTGGCTGACGATCTTTCTGACCGCAGCGGGATCGCGTCCGCGCAGTGCCTCGGGCCACTCCCACCAGGGCTTGTTCTGCTGGGCATGGCGGATGGTCATGAACTGTGCATAGTCCTGCAGCCACACCTTGTTGCGTTCGAGGAAGTCGTTGGCGCCCGGCAGTTCAGAGAAGGAGGCGTCGAGAAACTGGCTGAGCGTTTTTTCCAGCGCATCAATCGAGTCCTGGCCGGTCAGCTTCAGGGCTTCACCAAACCATGACTCGTTGAGGGCTTCATCTTCCCGCAGCGAGGTAATATCGATAAAAGCGGGTGAGCCGGCAAAGGCTGACAGTGCCAGATAGGGGGAGCCGTCGCTGTGTGTTGGTCCCAGCGGCAGGATTTGCCATACAGCGAAACCGCTTTCGGCGAGCCAGTCGATGAATCGTCGTGCATTGCTGTCGAATTTCCCCGGCCCGTTGTCGTTGGGCAGTGAGGTAACATGCAACAGAACGCCAGCTCTTCTCTTCAGCGACTGGGAGATCACGGTTCTTCCTTATTTAAGTGATGGGCTGCGGCAGATGAATGTCATGGTCGCAGCACCGATGTTGTCAGCTGCCCCTGCGCATCACGCCGCCAGCTTCGGCTTCTTCCTGGCCGCCGGTGTTGCCTTTGCTCAGCGGGATATCCAGCGAAGCCGGTGGTTCCTGTTCAATCAAACGATAGAGATTTTTCAGGTTGCGACGATAAAGGCGATCGAAGTCCGCAACGGATACGCTTGGATTGTAGTCGCCAAACCACCAAAACCAGTCTGATCCCTCGCAAACCGCAAGCTGCTCCAGCAGGCTGCGATCGTCCGCCTTGTGGGGATGTTCACGCAGATAGTCATCAACGGCCTGTTTGGCTTCGCACAGCAGATCCCAGGCGGTATTTTTGTCGGGGTCGCCGATCCAGGTGGAAAAGCTTCCGTAAACCCAGCTGCCAGGAACGATGGCGGGCAGCTCCCGGACCCTGGGTGTTTCCTGTAGATGCTCAGAGTAGGTCGTGAGGTTGATGGCAGGATCCTCCGCCAGGCGCCGGTACAAGGCGTCGAGGAAGTGGTATCCGTTCTCTGGGTAGTATTCCCAGGCGTTCTCGCCATCGAGAATAATCGAGACGACGCTCTGTTCACTATCACTGCAGTGGCTATGGATATTGTGCAGGTGCTGGAGCAGATCGGAGACCGCATCTTCGGCATGCCATTTTGAATAGGTAAACCCGATCAGGTCGGAAAGGCCGTCATCACGGAAAAACAAGTGTGTCTTGTGGTCGGCGTGGGAAAAGCAACTATGCCGGCATTCCCGGAGTAGTTCGTCGGCGTGATCACGATAGCAGTTGTGCAACACGTTGTCGCCGGATGCCGTCCAGTCGAAGCCGTGCTCTGACATCAATTGCAATGTTGTTGCCGAAATGCCGCCTTCTGACGGCCAGCAACCCTGTGGCCGGGTGCCGAAATATTTTTCGAATACCTGTAACCCCTTTTGGAGATGCCAGCTTGCTCGTGAGGCACCTCCTGGATAGGCGTCATGGCTGGGCAGTGGTGCGTCTGGCAACACCTCCTGGGTGGTTTTGAAATCGATCAGCAATGGAGCCAATGGATGGCTGTAGGGTGACATGCACAGCTCGATCCTGCCTTCGCGCGCCAGTTGTCGATAACGGGGGATGATGCTGCGAACCTGTTCGCCGATGACGCGCAGCAGATTTTCCCGGTCTTCGTCGCTGTAGCCGCTCTCTTTCTGGATCAGCTGGTGGATGATGAGATTGTCACGTTTGACGCTTTCGCCCATCCACGCCAAGTGATACCAGACGACCAGGTCGATAAAGAACTGGCGGTACAGGTAATCAAGTGTACCGGCAGCAAGATGGCTGCGGGCAGTGTTCGCCAGAGCCGAAAAAGCGGGATAGCGGCGGATCAGGCGTTCTTCGTTGGCTTTGAGGCAGGCATGGACAAGCCATTCTCGTTCGTTGGCATCGCTGCGATAAGCCGTATCATCGACCAGGTATTGCAATAGCTGGTCACGCATCGGCTGGCGGGTCGTCAGGTAGGTGTCGATTTGGCTGCCATAGTCATCCAGCTGTTCGAGCAATATTGGCGCAAAATTGACCACGGCACGTGCCCCTGCATGACGCTCCAGGTGGGCGGCCATGTCGACATAGTCTTTGATCGCATGCAGATAGGTCCATGGCAGATGGTAGTCGCCAGTGGAAAGGTCGCGATATTCCGGCTGATGCATATGCCACATCAGCACCACGTTGAGGGGCGGCTTTTGTGTTGCTTGCATGTTGGTGTCCGTTTCGTACTGCTGCATGCAGCTACCTGTGGCTGGCTGCGTAGAACATCATAGCGATCTGCCAATTGCAAGAATCTGGCAGCGGAATGCGGAGACACCGCACAGTTGTTCCCCAGCGGCTGCTGGCTATCTCAGATGATGCGGTGCAGTTCCTGGCCGAGCATTTCTGGTGTCACCAGGGTGACACCCCCTCGGGTAACGCGGAAACGACGCCGATCTTCGGCTGGGTTCTCGCCGATAATGGTGTCATCGGGGATGATGCAGCCGCGATCGATGACGGCCTTGCTGATCCGGCAATTGGCGCCGATGCGCACATCGGGCAGGATGACGGAGTCTTCCACCATGCTGTGTTCATCGACGAATACATGCGAGAACAGCAGTGAGTGGCGCACCGTGGCGCCCGATACGATACAGCCGCCCGATACCATCGAGTCGATGGCGACGCCACGGCGGTCGTCCTCGTCGAAAATGAATTTCGCCGGTGGCGCCTGGGTCTGGTAGGTCCAGATCGGCCAGTCTTCGTCGTAGAGGTTGAGTTCTGGTTCGATGCCGATCAGCTCCAGATTGGCTTTCCAGAAGGAGTCGATGGTGCCCACATCCCGCCAGTAGCTCTGCTTTTCAGATTTCGGGTCGATGGAGGAATAGGCAAAGGTGCGATGTTCCTTGACGGCCCTGGGGATGATGTTCTTGCCGAAGTCGTGGTCGGAGAACAGATCCTGATGATCGCGTATGACCTGCTCGAACAGAAACTCGGCGTTGAATACATAAAACCCCATCGAGACCAGAGAGGTATCTGGGCGGCCCGGGAGGGTGTCGGGCTCTTCGGGTTTTTCGTTGAAATCGATAATGCGGTTGTTCTCGTCCACACTCATGACGCCGAATTCGGTGGCATCTCCCACAGGCACTTCGTGGCAGCCAATGGTCAGGTCGGCATTGTTTTCGACGTGTTCGGCCAGCATCGGGCCATAGTCCATCTTGTAGATGTGGTCACCTGCCAGGATCAGTACATGCTTTGGCCGCTGGCTGCGGATGATATCCAGGTTCTGGAAAACCGCGTCAGCCGTGCCCTGATACCAGGTGTTCTCGATGCGTTGCTGGGCTGGCATCAGCTCGATGAACTCGCCAAATTCGCCGCGCAGGAAGCTCCAGCCGCTTTGCACGTGCTTGATCAGTGAATGTGCCTTGTACTGGGTGACCACGCCGACGCGCCGAATGCCCGAGTTGATGCAGTTGGAAAGCGGGAAGTCGATGATGCGAAATTTACCGCCGAAGGGTACGGCCGGTTTGGCGCGCCAGCTGGTCAGCTCCTTCAGGCGTGAGCCTCTGCCGCCGGCGAGCACGAGTGCCAGGGTTTCTTTGGTGAGTCGGCTGACGAAACGGGGGGTAGGATTGTGCAGCATAAGTATCGATCCTGATTCTGTGGTAACTACATTGGCGTGTGCGCCCAGCGGTGGCCGCGTGATCGTTCCCTTCTTGGCGTGAATGCACCGGCGTTCTCCAGTGCGATCACATTAGATCACATTAATTGTTGAGTGGTCGAGAAGATACCCGCTGGATATCAGCCCGGATTGACGAACCCTCGCTTGTTCTTTGAGTCCACAAGGCATTTTGTTCAGGCCGCTACAGGCATCCTGCCTTACGCGGCACTTGTACCTCCCTGTACATCGTCGGAAATACACTTGTTGTTCCGCTCCTTCACAAAATCCCTTGTGAATCCAAAGTCCTGCGCGATCATCTCGCCACCCGGTAAGAAATGCGGGCTAGCCGACCCCAGCGAATGGTTTCACGCTATGGGTTTCTCAAAACCGGCTGTATTATCAGTGTTGCGGAAAAAACGACTTTCATGTTGACTTAGATCAATGAAAGAATAGGGTGTCGCTTCATTCTGTTTCGGCAGTGGATATTAACCTCTCGACCGATTTTGGGTGCTTTTCCATGATTGATGCAAGCAAAAAGATTACACAGGCACAGCAGCGCCTGATCAATGGTCATTGTCATGATCCGTTCAGTGTGCTCGGGCGTCATTCGGCGGGGAAGGATGGGCTGGTCGATATCGTCGTCTTCGCGCCGCATATCGAGACACTGACCATTGGCGAAGCTGGTGAGCCGATGCAGCGCATCGAGAACAGTGATTTCTTCGTCTGGCAAGGGCCGGATGAGACCATGCCTGCGCACTATCGTCTGCATGCGGTCGATAAGACCGGCCACCGCTTCGATTTTTATGATCCGTACAGTTTTGGCGTGTTGATACCGGAGTTCGATCTGAGCCTGTTCTCCAAAGGGCATCACTGGCATATCTACCGCCATCTGGGCGCGCATCCGGTCACGATAGACGGCATCAATGGTGTCATGTTCGCGACCTGGGCGCCGAATGCGCAGCGGGTCAGTGTCGTCGGTGATTTCAATCAGTGGGATGGTCTGCGCAACCCGATGCGCAATCGTGGTTCCAGTGGTGTCTGGGAGTTGTTCATTCCCGAGCTGGAACCGGGTATCGTCTATAAATTCGAACTGCGCAATGCCGCCAGTGGTGAGGTGCTGACGAAGTTCGACCCCTATGCGCAGCAGGCTGAACTGCGCCCCAAGACGGCATCGGTCGTACCGGTGCCACCGCGCCACGAATGGCGTGATGGGCTGTGGGTCGAGTCACGCGCGAAGTGGGACTGGATGCATGCGCCGGTGTCTATCTACGAGGTGCATCTGGGGTCGTGGCAGCTGGATGACGATGGCAATTTCCTCAACTATCGCGAGTTGGCGCGGCGCTTGGTCGATTATTTGAAGCCGCTGGGCTACACCCACGTCGAGTTGCTGCCGATCACGGAACATCCGCTGGACGCCTCGTGGGGTTATCAGGTGACTGGTTACTATGCGCCGACCGCGCGTTTCGGCACCCCGGATGATTTGCGCTACTTTGTCGATTACCTGCATCAGCATGACATCGGCGTTATTCTCGATTGGGTGCCGGCTCATTTCCCGAAAGACGAGTGGGCGCTGGCGAATTTCGATGGTACGCCGTTGTATGAGCATGCTGACCCCCGTCTTGGTGAGCATAAGGACTGGGGCACGAAGATTTTCAATTTTGGTCGCAATGAGGTGAAGAATTTCCTCATTTCCAGCGCCATCTACTGGATCGAGGAGTTTCATATCGACGGTATTCGCATGGATGCCGTGGCATCGATGATCTATCTCGACTATTCGCGGGAGCCCGGTGAATGGCTGCCGAACAAATATGGTGGCAATGAGAACCTGGAAGCGATCGAGTTCATCAAGCATCTGAACAGCGTGATGGGAGAGGAGTTTCCCGGTGTATTGATGATCGCCGAGGAGTCTACCTCATGGCCGCAGGTCTCTAGGCCGGTCTATCTCGGAGGCCTGGGCTTCTCGATGAAGTGGAACATGGGCTGGATGCACGATACTTTGAACTATATGTCGAAGGATCCGGTGCACCGCCACTACCACCACAACAACCTCACCTTCGGCATGTTGTACAGTTTCACCGAGAACTTTGTCCTGCCGTTTTCGCACGACGAGGTAGTACACGGCAAGGGATCGATGATCTCGAAGATGCCGGGTGACCGTTGGCAGCAGTTTGCCAATCTGCGGCTGCTCTATATCTACCAGTACACCTATCCCGGCAAGAAGCTGATGTTCATGGGTGGCGAGATCGGGCAGTACGAAGAGTGGTCTGAAACGCGACCGATCGCCTGGTCCTATCTTGATCATCCCGAACATGCCGGTATTCACAAGCTGGTCTCGGATTTGAACAAAGTCTACCGCGAGCTGCCAGCGTTGCATGGCGACGAGTTCTATAGCGAGGGGTTTGCCTGGATCGACTGCAATGATGCTGCGCAGTCAGTGATCGCCTTTCAGCGCCGTTATGGTGCCGATTTCGTCATCGTGGTGCTGAATTTTACACCAGTGGTGCGGCAGAACTATCGTATTGGTGTACCTGAGCCTGGCCGCTATCATGAGGTGTTCAATTCCGATTCCACCTATTACGGTGGGAGCAATACCGGCAATTTCGACTACCTTGTGTCTGAGCCCAGCCCGTGGATGAATCTGCCGCACTCCCTCAACATGACCTTGCCACCGCTGGGCGGGTTGATTCTCAAGCTCGAAACATGATGCCGGCATGAAACGACCGTTGCGAACGCTTTTTGTCGCCAGCGAGGCCTACCCGCTGATCAAGACCGGCGGCCTTGCCGATGTGGCCGGATATCTGCCGCTGGCGCTGCATGATCTGGGCGTTGAGGTGACCGTCGTGTTACCGGCCTATGCGCACGTGCTGGAGCAGGTGAAGGCGCGGGTCATCGCCTATGTGTCGACGATTCGTGGCTATGCGCTGATTCGTGAAACCCGGTTGCCGAATTCGAAAGTGCGCTTGTGGCTGGTGGATCACCCGTTGTTTGCCGAGCGCCCGGGTAACCCCTATTTGAACGAGGAGGGTGAAGAGTGGCCTGATAACGCCATCCGCTTCGGTTTGTTCAACCAGGCGCTGGCGCAGCTGCTGGCCGGCAAGACCGCCATCACGCGGAAATTCGATATCGTCCACTGTCATGACTGGCAGACCGGTTTGCTGCCGGTATACATGCACCAGGAACAGCTGGTCACGCCGACGGTTTTCACGATTCACAATCTGGCGTATCAGGGTATCTATCCGGCCACCATGCACGGTGAGCTGAAGCTGCCGTTGTCGTCGTGGTCGCACGATGGCGTCGAATTTCACCACATGCTGTCGTTCATCAAGGGCGGGCTGGTCTATGCCGATCGCATCACGACCGTCAGCCCGACCTATGCCGATGAAATCAAGCGCGACGAGTTTGGTTATGGGTTGTCCGGCTTGCTACTGTACCGCTCCGATGACCTGATCGGCATTATCAATGGCATTGACACCAAAACGTGGAATCCTGCCACTGACCCGCTGATCGCAGAGCAATACGATGTCAAGCGCCTCGACCTGAAGGTGGAAAACAAGCTCGCGTTGCAGCGCGCGACCGGCCTGCCGCACGACCCGGCGGTTATGGTGCTGGGCAATGTTGGTCGCATGGTCGAGCAGAAGGGGATCGATATCATTCTCGATGCTTTGCCGGAGCTGGTGAAACTGCCCGTGCAGATCGTGATCGAGGGTACCGGCGAATCACGCTTCGAAGCCCGGTTGGCCGAGGCGATGAGCCGCTGGCCTGACAAGGTGGGGGGCTTGGTCGGCTATGACGAGCCGCTGGCGCATCTGATCGAAGCCGGTGCGGATGCCTTTCTGATGCCGTCCCGTTTCGAGCCCTGCGGCCTCAATCAGATGTACAGCCAGGCATACGGAACATTGCCAATCGTCTATCCCACGGGTGGATTACGGGATACCGTCGTCGACGCCACTGAACAGACCCTCACCGAGGGTGCGGCGACCGGTTTCTATATGGACAGTCTCGGCAAGCCAGGGCTATATCGTGCAGTGGTCGAAGCGCTGAACCTGTACGCTGATAAAGCTGCATGGCGGCGCATGCAGGTAACGGCGATGCAACAGGACTTCAGCTGGGAACACAGTGCGAAGGAGTACCTGAAGCTGTATCAGATGCTTTCTCGCAGCGCCGAATAGTCTTCCTCGCCGCGTCCCTGTTTCAGGGCATCGGTCAGGATCTTCTCCACACCCTTGAGCATGGCGGTGTTCAGCTGGTGTTCCGACGCAGCGCTCAGAAACAGCTCGACATCTTTGTACAGATGTTTCAGCGGGAAGTTGGGATTGTCGTAGCTGGCGCTGAGCATCTTGTCGAGTTTTTTGTCGAAGGTGGGCGCGTACAGCGCTGATTCCCGCAAGATCTCCATAAATTGAGCAACGTCGGCGCCCTCGGCCAGAACGAAATTCAGGCTCAGCGCGAAACTTGCGGTCAACCCCGCGATCATCTGATTCATTGCCAGCTTGACGGCGGCTGCTTTGCCGACCGGGCCGATCAGCCGCGGTTTGCCCAGCAGGGACAGCAGCGGCAGTTGCTGCTCGAACTGACGGCTATTGGCGCCTACCATCAGCAGCAGTGATCCACTACGCGCTTCGGGAATGCTGCCCAGTACCGGTGCTTCCAGATATTGACTGCCGGCGGCTTCGATCTTGAAGAGCAGATCGCGACTCTCATTGGGCGAGATCGTTCCCATCTGGATAATGGTCTTGCCGGCGAGTGTCTCCGGGGGCAGCGGGAGGAGGACGTCCTCAATGGCCATGACATCGCTGAGAAACAACAACAGCGTCGCGGCTTGATTGACCGCGTCGTGCAGGTCGCCGATGACCGTTACCTGCGGCTGTAGTCGCCCCCGTGCTTTCTGCTCGTCGCGGTTCCAGGCGATGACATCTTCGCCCTGTTCATGCAGTCGTAGTGCTGCTGCGCTGCCCATCAGGCCGGTTCCGAGAATGGCGGTGGTCATGTTTGCTCCGTGAATGTTCGGTAAACTCCGCCCATCCATATTAACAGGAACGTGCCATGCTCCGATTATCGATCCCGCCCGTGTGGTGGATACCATTGCTGATATCGCTTGTCAGCATCGCCTTGCAAGGGTTGGGATTGGATACCACATTACGCTATTCCCGCGAAGGGGTGGCGCAGGGTCAGCTATGGCTGTTGCTGACCGGCAACCTGGTTCATCTGGGCTGGAGCCATCTGTGGTTGAATCTGGCTGGGCTGGCGATGGTGTGGTGGTTCTTCGATACTGAATTCAGTATCGCGCAGTGGCTCTGGGTGCTTGTTATCAGCGCATTGTCTGTCACCGTGGGGCTGTATCTACTCGATCCGCATCTGATCTGGTATGTCGGCCTGTCGGGGCTGTTGCATGGCCTGTTTATCGCTGGCGGTATCCGCCTGCTGGGGCGAGACACCCGGTTTGCCATCTTGTTGTTGCTGTTGTTTGCTGCAAAGCTTGGTTGGGAGCAGCTGTTCGGGTCATTACCCGGCACCAGCGATATGGCCGGTGGCCCCGTGGTCGTGAACTCGCATCTGTATGGTGCCATCGGCGGCGGCATTGCCGTTTCATTCCTGTTGGTGCGTGAAAAGCTCGCCCCCGCTACCTCATCTTCCTCTTGAACAACTGTGTGGACCAACCCATGGAAAACAATCGCGCCAAAAATATTGCCTCCGTTCTGACCGAGGCGCTGCCCTATATTCAGCGCTATGCGGGCAAGACCATCGTGATCAAGTACGGCGGCAATGCCATGACCGATGAGCTGCTGAAAAGCAGCTTTGCCCGCGACATCGTGTTGCTCAAGCAGGTCGGCATCAATCCCGTGGTCGTGCATGGTGGTGGGCCTCAGATCGGCAGGCTGCTGGAGCGCCTCGGTAAAGAGTCCACATTCATTCAGGGCATGCGTGTCACCGATGGTGAGACGATGGATGTGGTGCAGATGGTGCTCGGTGGTCTCGTCAACAAGGATATTGTCAGTTTGATCAGCCGTCATGGCGGCCGGGCGGTTGGGCTGACGGGTAAAGATGGTGGCCTGATCCGGGCGCGAAAGCTGACGCTCGACGGTCATGACGGTGATCTCGGCCATGTTGGCGAAGTGGAATCGATCGATCCGAGCATTGTCGCAACGCTGGACGACAGCGGCTTCATTCCCGTCATCGCACCAGTTGGCTTTTCCGAACACGATGGTGCGGCCTACAACATCAACGCTGATACCGTCGCCGGCAAGGTGGCCAGCGTGCTCGGCGCCGAAAAACTGATTCTGTTGACCAACACACCGGGAGTCCTCGATAGCGACGGTCAACTGCTGACGGGGCTGGGTGCGACCGAGGTGGATGCGCTGATTGCTGATGGCACCATTCAAGGGGGTATGCTGCCGAAGATTCACTGTGCGCTGGATGCGATCAAGTCAGGTGTTGGCAAAGCGCATATTATCGACGGTCGCGTGCAGCATGCCGTATTGCTTGAGCTGCTGACGGATGCAGGGGTCGGCACCCTCCTAAAAGGTTAACAGCGCCGGCTGGATTTGCTTGGCACTTACAGTGCGCGATGAAGTGAAAAAACTGTTGACAGCAATCCGCTAATATTAGAAACTACTAACATAATGATTAAGTGTGGTGGCTTAGTCATTCATGGATCCTCCATCCTCCTTTGGTGGTAGATTGGCGCGGCGCCTCCCCGGCGACCGCGCTTTTTTTTGCCCTGAAGAAATCACAGCCCGAGTTTGTTGCCGACAAGGCCCTTCAAAGCCTTGCGTGCCTGTTGCGAATTCGCTATAGTTTCGCGCCTTTCGTTCAGCAGCAAATGTCGATACACCAATGCGCTGTTGAACACCAGATAGCCTTCTATGTACGGAGATGGTTGGAATGAAAACGATGAGTGCTAAGCCTGCTGAGGTCAAACGGGACTGGTTCCTGGTTGACGCGACTGACAAGACGCTGGGCAGGTTGGCGAGCGAGATTGCTTACCGCTTGCGTGGCAAGCACAAGCCGATTTATACGCCCCACGTTGATACCGGTGACTATATTGTTGTCGTCAACGCGGAGAAGGTTGCGGTTAGCGGCAACAAACGTAGCGACAAGATGTACTATCATCACACCGGCTATATCGGCAACCTCAAATCGATCAGCTTCGAAAAACTGATCGACAAGGCACCCGAGCGAGTGATCGAAAAGGCCGTCAAGGGCATGTTGCCAAAGAACGCTCTGGGTAGAGCGATGTTCAAGAAACTCAAGGTTTATGCTGGTCCCGAGCATGCGCACAGCGCGCAGCAGCCTAAACCACTGGAAATTTAATATAGGTCAGCAGTATGAATCAGTACTACGGAACAGGGCGCAGGAAATCATCTTCGGCACGAGTGTATGTCCGTCCTGGCAGCGGCTCCATCACTGTCAATAACAAGTCGCTAGACGATTTTTTCGGTCGCGAAACATCGCGCATGATCGTCAAGCAGCCGCTGGAAGCTACTGAAACCGTCGAGAAATTCGATATTGTCGCCACAGTAAAAGGTGGTGGCCCCAACGGTCAGGCTGGTGCAGTCCGGCTCGGTATTGCCCGCGCCCTGCTGCAATACGATGAAACCCTCAGAGGCAACCTCAAGTCCGAGGGTCTGTTGACTCGTGATGCACGGAAGGTCGAGAGGAAGAAGGTCGGATTGGCAAAAGCGCGTCGCGCCAAGCAGTTCTCGAAACGCTAAGCTGGCCTCTCAAGCTCAGATCGAAAAAAGGCAGCTCCGGCTGCCTTTTTTATTGCCAGAAGATAGCTACTCAGCTTACCCCCTTATTTGCGCCAACTCTGCGTCGCCTACATGGATGTAGGTGAGGGGCGTGAGCAGGATGCGGAAGCTTTGGAAGTGCTCATTTACACTTGTAAACGCGGCTTTGGCTTCCTGCGTCGCTCTACCTCCTCCATCCCTGGAGTCGTCCGCGCTTCCGTCTTGATTTGACGCAAAACGGCGGCAATCTGAGCAGTTACGGGCATTGCGCTTCCAAGTAACTTCCCACCAAGCCGGTCGCTTGGCAACCACATTCCCCCCTTTGCCCGCCCGAGAAGCGCAGGAAACAGCGGGGAATCGGGGCGGCATTGAAGTACAGGGATGTACAGAATGCTGCGATTGCAGGATGCAAGAGAGCAGCGCTTTGGTACCTTTTTGTTGCTGTTGACAAAAAGGTACTCGGGGCCGTGGCAAAAGGCCGTGGTGGAAGCACCACGGCTTGATAGGCCACGAAACAATCCCACCATCATTCCCAAGTGGCAATTGGACGAAAGAGCTGATCTCCCTCTCTTTGTCCCCGCCGATCATATCGAGTTGCGGTGGTACGGGTTTCGCGCTCATCAACGCTACGATTCTTCCAACCCATTCTCGCACAGCGCGAGTTCCATTTTTTGCTCGTCCAAAAAACGGAACCCAAAAAAGGACGCCCCACACACGCTTGATTCCGCTGCCGGGCACGCCTTCCGGGGTCAGCTTGAGCGGCTTCCTGCCGCGCAAGCTTCAACCGGCCATCCATGGCCGGTTGCCCCCTCCAGGCGCACCCGTCAGCGGCGCGTGTGAAGGGGGAAAGAAAACCAGATTTCCAAATGGCCACTGAACGGCTAAATCGGTAACATCGTTACTTTTCGGTGTGTGCCCGCGCAGCGGGCTGGGGCGCTGAGTAGTTACAGTGGCTATTGCTTGGTGAAAGTGAACGCTTCGCCATCCCGTTTCACCGTCACCTGAGCGCGCTCGAAGCGGTATTCTTCACCATCTTCCAGCTTGTGCAGATCGCCTGCGCAGCTTGCGGTAAAATCCCGCAGGACACCGCAATGAACAACGCCGAGTGTATCGTAGGTGTTGGGCGTGAGCGTGACGCTTTCGGCCATGATAACCCTCCTTTCGTTGACGATTAACAACACCCATAGCGTGGTGTCATAGCCGGGTTATTTCAAGAAAATACCAATATAATCATGGTATTGCGGGAGTATTTCCCGAGGTTCCCGCTGTTGCCGTCGGGTTGATCTGAACACTGCCTTCGATGGATGCGTGGTTCACCCCACTGATCGCGCAAACAGGGTTACAGCCAGCAGGATTGTCGCCATCAGCAGGAAGCCAAGCTGATGCGCCCGTTCATGGCGTTGGCCGGCGACCTGCATGGCGATAACCGCTTGCAAAAAGTAGTAGGCGGCGAAGGCTTGTGAGGCGTAGGTGATGATTTCGAAGATATTGGCGTTCCAGACCAAGGCGATAGCGAGGCCGATGACGACCGGGTAGGTGAGCCGCTGGTGAATGCGACCGCCGCTCTCTTCCAGCACCAGTCCGCCAGCGCCGGCCGTGTCGGCGATAGCGGCGCTGAACTGGGCCATGACAGCACCGATGACCAGGATCGCGGGCATTGCGATGGCGACGTAGCCGGTGAGCTGGATCAGTGCGGTTTCATCCACGGCACCGATTTTGAGGTGTACGAGTAGTGGCGTAACCAGCGCGATGAAACCGACGTAGATCAGTCCGGAAATCAGTTGCGCCAGCTTCATGCCGCGAATGCGTAGCTCGGCGGAATAGGCTTTGCCCATGTAGCGCACGGTTTCGAATCCTTGCACGACCAGTAACGTGCCCGCCAGCATGCGCCATTTTTCCAGCGTATCGATTTCATGGTTCGGGCTCGGAAAGGCGAAGGGGTGTCCAGCATCGAAGATGGCCAGGCCAAGCAGCAGTGCAGCGATGACGGCCAGTTTCAACGCCACAGTGAATTTTTCCAGCCATTCCAGTCCGTGCAGGCCACGGAAGAAGCCGACGAAGCCGATAAAGGCGAGCAGCGCTGTGGTCAGGGCACGGGCAGTGGTCTCGTTTTTCATCCCAAGTGGTTCCAGCAGATAGGCTGCTAGCAGGCTGACGTAGAACGCGACCGAAATGATATAGGCGAAGCTGAGGGTATACGAGGCGAGTTGGTCGATACGCATCACCGCGGGGGATGCACGATGGGCGTTGAGCAGGGGTTCGGTGTGTGCGATGTTGTAGCGAATCACCGCGCCGATGAACCACGCGAGTACCACAATCAGGAGCATGGCAGCCGCTGCGATTGGCCCGGCAATGTCGCGCAGCAGCGGTGCCACCACGAGAAAGCCGCTGCCGATGATCGAGGCCAATGGGGTGATAGTGACACTCCACAGCGGGCTGCGGCGCATCGCCGGGCTGTTCAGCAGTAACATGGCGATGATCGTGGTGGCGATCAGCAGCCAGTCGGTGGTGGTCAGGTTGGAGAGTGTCATGCTCTGTGGTCCAGTGATCGGGGCATGGTGACGCTACCGAATATTGGCGCGGTGTGGCGAATCTCAAGGATCAATGTCAATCAGGCAGTCATTCCAGTGTCCGGGGCTGATTTCACGCAGTACGGGCGTTTGTTCCCGGCATTGTTTTCTTGCCGCCTGACAGCGTGGATGAAAGGCGCAGCCGGTGGGTAATGCCGCTGGATCGGGCGGTTGGCCGGGGATGGTGAAGAGTGCTTCCTGCTGCTGCCCCGGTTGGCCCGGCGTGGCGCGCAGCAGGGCGCGGGTATAAGGATGGGCCGGCTGACGGAAGATCTCATCGATACTGCCCAGTTCGACGATGCGTCCTGCATACATGACGGCAGCACGATCGCAGAGTCCAGCCGCGAGTGGCAGATCGTGGCTGATGAAGATCAGTGACTGTCCCGTTGTCAGTTCGCCCAGCAGTTGCAGAATGTCGGTTTGAATCGTGACGTCCAGGGCCGTGGTCGGTTCGTCGGCGATCACCAGTTTGGGGGCGCAGATCAGCGCCATCGCAATCATCACACGCTGGCGCATGCCGCCGGAGAGTTCATGCGGATACTGCCTGAGCCGCCGTCCAGGCTCAGGGATGCGCACCCTCTCCAACATTGCCGTAGCGGCCTCGCGTGCTGCCCGGCGAGAAATATTGCGATGCTGGCGCAATACTTCGGTCAGCTGGGTGCCTATGCGCAGAAACGGGTTCAGCGCGGTCATCGGGTTTTGAAAGATCATGCCGATGTCACTGCCGCGCAGCCGGTTGAGCTGCCGCTCGCTGGCGCCGATCAACTCCTTACCAGCGAATATTGCGCTGCCGCTGCCTTTGCCATTGCCTGCCAGCAGCCCGAGCATGGCATTCATCAACTGGCTTTTGCCCGAGCCCGATTCGCCGACAATGGCCAGCCGTTCGCCTGGTTGAAGGTCGAAATCGACGCCACGCACGGCGTTGATTGGGCCAGTTTCGCTGTGGAAGCTGACTGCTAGCTGATGGATACTGAGCAGGGGTGAGGGCATGGCAGCTAATTGGGGTGAGTCAGGGCGAGTCGTCTGGTAGTTGTAGCAAACGCTCGCTACGCCACACCCGAATCACCTGAACGCGGTCGTGTTCATGCCGGTAAACAATGCGAAAAGGCGGGTGAATGAGCTCGCGAAGGCTGGGACTCGAAAACTCGGGAACGATCCGGCCCAGCTCGGGGTGTGTTTCAAGCAATTGTATCCGCTCGAGGATGTCACGAGACAGTCTCAGCCCGATTTCAGCTATGCCCTGCTGCAAATACCAGTCCTGGATGGCTTCGAGATCTGCCAATGCCGATCGACTGATGCGGACAGCGGGCATTGGTAGCTTAGTCCAGACCCAGGCGTTGTCTCGCCTCGTCCAATGAAACTTCCTCTCCGGTGTCGATATCGCTGAGGCCTTCGATGACTGCGCGCATAAAGGCGCGTTCTTCCTCGGCAGCTTCATAGTCAGCCACCGATTGGACAACAGCAACACCCCGTCCGCGACTGGTGAGGAGTATCGGGCGGTGTGTTTCAGACGCGTGTTTCAGCACTCGGCCTGGGTTGGTTTTTAAATCGGTCAGGGGGACGATGTCCTCGGAGAATTTGATTGTCATGGGCTGGATCGCATGTGTAGCTTGAGTCGCCCTGATTATAGCTCTTGTCAAACGTCCTGTTGAGTGGTCTTGTGAGAAATCGAGGCTGGACTTATCGCTGTTTCGGGTCGAGCGCGTCGCGCAGGCCGTCGCCAATGAAGTTCAGGCACAGCAGGGTGACAGCGAGAAAACCGGCTGGGATCAGCAGTGTCCAGGGAGATGATTCCATGGTTTCCGCCCCTTCGGCGATGAGTACGCCCCAGCTGGTCAGCGGCTCCTGTACGCCGAGGCCAAGAAAACTGAGGAAGGATTCGAATAGGATCACCTGCGGCACGGTCAGCGTGGCATAGACGATCACCGGCCCGAGGGTGTTGGGGATGACGTGGCGGCGGATGATGGTAAGCGGCCCAGCACCGGCGAGCCGCGCGGCGTCGATGAAGGCGGCCTGGCGGATGGTCAGCGCCTGGCCGCGGACGATGCGCGCCATCGTCAGCCATTCCACCGCACCAATGGCGATGAAGATCAGCAGCAGGCTGCGACCGAAGAACACCATCAGCAAAATCACGAAGAACATGAACGGCAGTGCATAGAGAATATCGACGAAGCGCATCATTAGTGCATCGACTCGCCCGCCGAGATAGCCGGCCGTGGCGCCATAGGCGACGCCGATGAGCAGGCTGACCAGTGTTGCCACCAGCCCCACCATCAGCGAAATGCGCCCGCCTTCGAGCGTGCGTACGAACAGGTCGCGCCCCAGTGAATCAGTGCCGAACCAGTGACTCCCCGCGAGCGAGGGCGCCGTGGCGACGTGGTCCCAGTCGATCTCGTCGAGGGGCCACGGGCTTAGCAGCGGGCCGAGCAGGCACAGTAGCGCGATGGCCACGAGCAGAAGGCCGCCGGCCATGGCCGCGCGGTGACGCTTGAGTCGCCGCCAGGCACGTCGCCGATGGTCAGCTGCCATGCTGAGACGAGGCCGTGTTGCGGCTGTGGCGAATGCGCGGGTCGATGGCGGCATAGAGCAGATCGACGATCAGATTCAAACCGATGATCAGCACGCCATAGAACACCACGACGCCCATCACCAGGGTGTAGTCCCGGTTGAGCGCGCCCTGGACGAAATAGCGCCCGATCCCCGGGATGCCGAAGATCTGCTCCACGACCACTGAGCCGGTAATGATCGCTGCCGTTGCCGGGCCGAGGTAGGAGATGATCGGCAGCAGGGTGGCTGGTGCCGCATGGCGCCAGAGAATGCGACGCAGCGGCAGCCCTTTGGCGCGGGCGGTCTGAATCCACGGGCTTTGTAGCACCTCGATCAGGCTGGCACGTGTCATCCTTGCGATATACGCCACCTGGGGCAGGGCCAGCGCGGTGACGGGGAGAATGCTGTAACGCAGTGCATCGCTCCAGCCGCCTACCGGCAACCAGCCCAGATGGATGCCGAACACCAGCCCCAATACTGGTGCAAGGACGAAATTGGGCACGACGATGCCGGTCATCGCCGTTGTCATTACCAGATAATCGCTCAGGTGGTTCTGGCGTAATGCCGCCACCGTGCCGAGTATGACGCCCAGCAGTAGAGCGACCCCCATCGCCATTGCGCCCAGCTTCAGCGATACCGGAAAGCCCTGCCAGATCAGTTCCGTCACCGTATAGTCCTGATACTTGAACGATGGCCCGAAATCCCCGCGCAGCAGGTTCCCCAGATAGTGGAGGTACTGCATCGGCAATGGCTCATCCAGATGGTAGGCCGCGTTCAGATTCGCCGCGATCTGCGCCGGTACTGGCCGCTCCCGGTCGAATGGTCCGCCGGGGGCCAGCCGGATCAGAAAGAACGCGATCGTGACGATCAGAAAAAGCGTCGGGATGGTACCGGCCAGGCGTTTGAGTGTGTAGTGGAGCAAGGCGCTGGTGTGGTGGCTGGGTTGGGCCGATATTCTACCCGATCAGCCGTGCGGGTAGATCGCCACGCCTTCGCGCTCGATGGCTTTTTTCAGTTCCAGATTCTCCAGCTGGTCGAAGTGCACCAGATCCATCGGGAAGGCGATGGGAGATTCTTCGAGCGCGAGCCACAGCGCTGCCAGTTGCTGTTTACTCAGTTCAGGGGCGAATACGGCCATGTCGATGTCGGAACCGGGGCGGAAATCACCGCGCGAGCGGGAGCCATAGATGGCGACTTTATCGATTGCGGGGAATCGGCCAAAAATCTCTTGTAGCAAAGAGAGCACAGTGGTCGACAGCCCGAAAGCAGCGTTGGGTTTGGTGGCAGCTACCATTTGCGGCTGGTTTCGGCCAGTTGGCGGAACAGCGGCAGGGCTTGCTGGCAGATAAACGAATAAACCTGTTGCGCCATGGTTTCGTCGTAGGGATGGCTGGTGAGATTGCGGGTTTTTTGCATCTGGGTCCACTGGTTGCTGTTGTCGAGCAGACCCGCGGCGATGCTTTGGCGGATGGATTGTGCGGGGCTGTTGGCTTCGAGCCCTTCGCTGCTTAGCCGCTGCTTGAGCATCTTCCAGGCGAGTTCAAAGGTGAATTCGAAGCGCTGTATCACGGCATCGCGAATGAACTCGTTTTCGGGTTGGGCGCAGGCGTCTTCCAAACGGGCCAAAGCGCGTTGAAATTGTTCCATGCGTTGCTGCAGGCGTTGTTCCATGTCCGGCTGACAATGTTGTTTGAGTGGGTTCAGTGTACTCCAAGCGTTAGCGCAATCGCGAGCAGGCTCAGGGCTTCTTGCGCAGAAAACGGCTGGGATGTACATCCATCCATGACATTGTCTTGCCAGCCTTCGATGGATGGGCTGACGAGGTGCTGGGTGGTGTAGTAGTAGAGCGGGATGAATGGCAGGTCCTCCAGCAACTTTGCTTCGGCCTGCTGCATCAGGGTGGCCCGGCGCTCGGGATCGGTAGTCGATTCGGCCTTTTTTATCAGGGTATCGTATGCGGCATTGGCATAGCCTGAGGGGTTCATCTGTCCCACGTCGGATTTGAACAGGCTCAGAAAGGTGTAGGCGTCGTTATAGTCGCCAATCCAGCCGGCGCGGATGATCTGGAAGTCCCTTTTTTTGCGGGAGTCGAGATAGACTTTCCACTCCTCGTTGCGTAGCCGGGTCTTGACGCCGAGGACTTTCTTCCACATCGCGGCGACAGCAATGGCGATTTTCTTGTGGTTGTCGCTGGTGTTGTAGAGCAGTTCCACTGTCAATGGTTGGCCACGATCGTAGCCAGCTTTTTGGTAGAGCATTCTCGCCTGTGCTTCCCGCGCTTTCTGGTCCAGTCGGGCTGCGTTCATCGCCTGTGGTTCATAGTGATCGACGCCGGGGGGCACCCAGCCGAGTGCGGGAATCTCTCCGCCTTTCGTCACCTTGCTGGTCAGCAGCTTCCGGTCGATGGCCAGTGCCAGCGCCCGGCGCAGCATGGGCTGGCTGGCAAATGGTTCGGTGGTGAGGTTGAACGCCAGATAGTAGGTACCGATATAGGGTGTGCTGTGAAAACTGTCGGCGAGGTTTTTTCGTATCCAGGGGATCTGGGAAGAGGGAACGTCCTCGGTGATGTCCAGCTCACCAGCGCGAAAGCGTCTCAGTTCGGCATTCTTGTCCTCGGTGGGCAAGTAGCGAATGGTGTCGACAGTGACGTGCTTGGCGTCGTGAAAATGCGGATTCTTTACCAGCAGAATGTGTGACTGCGGCTGCCATTCGGCCAGTTGGTAGGCGCCGTTGCTGACCAGTTTTCCGGGGCGCGTCCACTGCCGACCATAGCTCATGATTGCCTTGCGTGATACGGGGTAGGCCATGTGGTGTGTCAGCAGGCTGAGAAAATAGGGGGTGGGCGATGCCAGCGTGATCTTCAGTGTGCTGTCGTCGAGCGCCTCGATCCCCAGTTGTGCCGGGTCATCGATCTCACCCTTACTGTATCGCTCTGCGTTCTTGATTGGCCAGAGGATAAAGGCATAGTCCGATGCCGTTTTTGGATTCAGTGCGCGCTCGAATGCAAACGCGAAATCTCCAGCAGTGACTGGCTCGCCATTCGACCAGCGCGCGTCATCGCGCAGCTGGAAACGGTAGATGAGTCCATCATCGCTGACGGACCATGATTCGGCTACCCCCGAATGGCACTTACTTAAGCCAGCATAGGAGATTAAGGAGAGCTCAAGTGGCTGAAAAGTATTAGAAAGATAGCTGGTGGGATGATAGGTTGAAGCCATCAAAGAAACGACCATCATCCACAATC
>Ga0256839_1002240_pt1 | contig 21969 bp, 20 predicted proteins | sample 354166metaG_FD_185968 | JGI IMG/M metagenome (GOLD analysis project Ga0256839, IMG submission 185968) | Hydrothermal vent microbial communities from Mid Atlantic Ridge, Atlantic Ocean - 354-166 | ecosystem: Environmental > Aquatic > Marine > Hydrothermal vents | place: Atlantic Ocean: Mid... | reverse complement strand
GGACTTGGACGAGCCCCGCGACGTGGTGTCCGACTTCGTGGCCGACATCGGCATCACGTATCCGGTCTACATCTTTCCCCAGGAGGACGCCGTGCCTGTCTACCGCCTGCTGGGCATTCCCACCACGTGGCTGGTGGGTGCCGACAACACCATCCGGTACGTCTGGGTGGGCAAGCTCACCCGGCAAGACGTGCAGGAGCAGCTCGATCTGTTGGAGGAGCAATGATGGCCTCTTTTGATGCCCCGATCCACGCCAACGATGCCGCCTACGAGCGGGCTATTCGTCGGGCGCCGCTGCCCGTGGTGGCCGTCTTCTGGCGTCGCGACTGTCCCCCGTGCGAGGCGCTGGACCCCCTGCTGGCCCGGCTGGCCCGTGAGTTGGCCGGCCGGCTGCTCGTCGTCAAGTTGGACGTCAACGATGCGCCGAAGGCTGCCCGGCAGGAGGGCGTGCAACGCCTGCCCACAGTCCTGTTCGTCAAGGACGGGCAGGTGCTCGCCAAGGGCGAGGGAGCACCTGACGAGGCGAGTGTGCGTGAGTGGGTGGCCTATCTCCTAGGCGAGCGCCCACGCCGCCCGGAACGGGTGCCCACAGGGCCGGCCGTGCCCTTGGCCCCGAGAGCCCCGACAGGCGCTCGTCCGGCGGAGTCGCCTCCGGCGCGGCCGGTGCCCGTCACCGACGCCACCTTCGCCGACTTCGTGCGCTCGGGCGTGGCCCTGGTGGACTTCTGGGCGGATTGGTGTGGGCCGTGTCACATGATCGCGCCGGCCGTGGAAGCCTTGGCACGCGAGTACGCCGGCCGCGTGCGCGTGGGCAAGCTCAACGTGGACCAGAACCCCCGCACGCCCGCCCAGTTCGGCATTCAGGGCATCCCCACGCTCATCATCTTCCGCGATGGCCGCCCGGTCCGGCGCATTGTGGGCGTGCAGTCGTTGCCGGCGCTGCGCCAACAGCTCGACGCTGTGCTGGCCAGCGCCTAGAGGAGAGGTCGAACGGTTTCGAGGAGTCCGCCCATGAGCAGGAAGGCGAAGGCGTACATCACCTTTCTCACCATACTGGTCGTGCTCTCCCTGAGCATGAACATTCTGATCGTGGTCTCTGCCCAGCGCCTCCAGGCCGGCCTTATGGAGGGAGGGCGCGTGGCCGTGCAGTCCCTGGGCATGGCCGCACGACAGCTCGACGACTTGTCCACCAGCACCATTTCCATGACCGTGCCCATCAGCGAGGAGTTGGAGATCGCGGCCACCGTGCCCTTTCGCGAGGAGCTCGTCGTGCCCATTGCCACAGTCGTGCCCTTGAACGCCTACATGGAGCTTGCTTTCAGCTTGGGGCCCATGGGCTCCCAGACTATCGAAGTGCCCATTCAGGCCGACATCCCCATCAGCCTGAGCGTGCCCGTGAAGATCGACCGGGAGATTCCGGTCTACGCCAGAGTGCCCATCAGCATGGAGATTCCCGTCAACATTCCCCTCGAGCAAACCCCCTTGGCCAGCCAGCTCTCCGCGTGGGAAGAGATGCTCCTACAGCTCAACAACCAGCTCTCCCGCTTCGTTGGTCCTGCTGAACAAGGGGGCACGCCTGACATTTGGCCCGGCTTCCCGAGCCTCTTCAGGGCATTGCTCCCGTCCGGAAACGAGTGAAGCCCACGAAATGTGTCCTGGGTGTCAGGCCGGGAGGAAGAAGAAGGCGATGGCAATGATGAGGAAGACGCCCAGGAGCTGGACGCCCTCCACCCAATTGCTCTCCCCGTCCGAGGCGATCAGCGAGGCGATCAGCGTGGCGGCGCCCAAGGCTGCCAGCTCGAAGGGGTGAAAGACCAACACCAGCGGCTCCGGCCCGAGGACCAGGCTGATGAGCACGAGCAGCGGGGCCACGAGGAGGGCGATTTGGGTGGAGGAGCCCAGGGAGATGGACATGCTCAGCTCCATTTGATTCTCCCGGGCCACGGTGATGGCCACCACGTGCTCGGCCGCGTTGCCCACCAGCGGGATGATGATGATGCCGATGAAGAACTCCGAGATGCCCAGCGCGCTCACCGCGTGTTCCACGACTCCCACGAGGATCTCGCTCAGCCAGGCGATCAGGACTGTGGCCACTCCCAACACGAGGATGGCCGTGCGCGCGCTCCACCGGGCGGCGTGAGCGCTTGCGGCGCTCGGTTCCGCCCTGCTCGGCGAGTGGTAGAGCGAGTAAAAGACGTTGAGGGCGTAGACCACCAGCATGATGATGGCAACCCCCACGCTGAGCCACTGCACCGCCCGGTGGTCGGGCTCGATGGCTTGGGCGAAGAGGGAGGGGATCGCCAGGGCGATGATGGCCAGCGTCATCTGCGAGGCGGCCAAGCCGGCGTGCGTGCGGTCGAAGCGCTGCACACCGTGCTTGAGGCCGCCCAGCAGAATGGCCCCGCCCATGATGAGCAGCAAGTTGCCCAGGATGGAGCCGGTGATGGACGCCTTGACCAGCTCCAACAGCCCGGCCCGGATGGCCACAATCGTGATGATGAGCTCCGCAGCGTTGCCCAGTGTGGCGTTGAGCAGCCCCCCGACCCGCGGCCCCGTGTGAACGGCCAGCTCCTCGGTTGCGTCCCCGATCATTTTGGCCAGCGGCACAATGCCGAGCACGCTCAGGGCGAAGATGAGCACCTCGTTGCCCCCGGCCAGCTTGAGCACAGGCGCCAGCAGCGTGAAGATCAACAGGGCGTATACCGGCTGCGCGAAATCACGAAGCACGTTCACCTTTACCTCCGGTGACCCGCTGAGCGCGCAGGCGGGCGGCCGTCTCGGGCGGCACAATGGCCCGCAGACTGGCCGGCACCACGCGAAAGCGCATGGGCGTTTCCCCGGCCGGCTCCCCGTCCACTTGGATGGGCAGCGGGCGTGAGGAGAAGATCTCTACCGTGCGCCCCACGTAGCGGTGGATCGTCGGCGGTCGCACCCGCCATCCCAAGAGGACCGGCACCAGGGCCAGTACCAGACTCAGCCACCCACGGCCTTCCAGAACGGTGATGTTGAACTTCCCGTCCACGAAAGAGGCTTCCGGGGCCAGGGGCAGGCCGGCGTAGAGCTTGGTGTTGCTGATGGTGACCAACACCACCCGCCGCTCGTCCACCTGCCCGTCGATCGCGAGGCGGGCAACGCTGCCGTGATAGCGGGGAAGCTCTTGGAGAGCACGCCACACGTAGGCGAATCCCCCCAAGCGCTCCTTGGTGGGGCGATCTACTAAACGGGTGACGAGGGCGTCGAAGCCCACGCCGGCCAACAGCAGGAAGTACCGTGAACCGGCCAGCCCTGTGTCCACAGCCACCGTCTCCCCGTGGACCAAGACTTCGGCGGCCCGCCTCAAGTTCTGGTGGAAGAGGACCGGGGCCGTCGCCACCCCGATCTCCATGCTCCACAGATTGGCCGTGCCCACGGGCAACACGCCGAAGCGCACCTCTGTGCCCACCAGCGGCTGGATGGCCTCATTGATGGTGCCGTCGCCCCCGGCGACGACCACCACGTCCACGCCGGCTTGAACGGCCTCACGGGCCAAGGCCGTGGCCGAGCGCGTTGGGGTCGTCTCGCGCCAAGTCACCGTCCAGCCCTGCTCGGCCAGGTACCCGACGGCTGTCCGCAGCGCCTCACGCTGCTCGGCCACTGACCCGGCCACCGGGTTGACGATGATGAGGGCCTTCATCCTGCCATCACCACGAAAAAGGCGGGGCTTCTGGCCCCGCCCTGGAGAGCGGAGGGAGAGGGATTTGAACCCCCGGTGGCCGCAATGGCCACAGCGCATTTCGAGTGCGCCCCGTTCAACCAGGCTCCGGCATCCCTCCGTGTGGACACGATGCCATTTGATTGTACTTACATTTTCCCCACGTGCAAATTTGGCCCCCCGCGCGAATTTGTGAAAAGCAGAACTTGCCACCTAGGTCACCTTATGTTATAATGCGCCCCGTCTGCACGAAGGTCACCTTGCGTGCCTGTGGACGTTGTGCGTCCGTTCCCCGCAAGCGCAACTCGCGCGAAGGACGGCGGAGTCAGGCTGCCGCCGACAACCCATGATCAGGAGGACGTCCCGGTGAGCCGAGTTTTGAACTCGAAGGTCCTTGTGGCAGTTGTGCTCGTCCTGGGCACCATCGTGGCCGGCAAGCTTGTCGCGCCGGCAGCCTTGCCCGGCATCCAATTGCCGGCCGAAATGGTCCCCATTCTGGGGTTCCGGGTGCCCAACACGCTCTTGCACACGCTGTTGGCCGACATCACGTTGCTCATTTTGGCCTTCTTGGCCACTCGCAACATGAAGGAGATTCCCGACGGCCTCCAGAACTTCGCCGAATGGGTCATCGAGGGGTTCTACGGCCTGACGGAGGACATCGCCGGCGACCGGGCCCGCCAATGGTTTCCCCTCGTCATGACGATCTTCCTGCTCGTGTTGGTGGCCAACTGGTGGGAGCTGGTGCCCGGCGTGGACAGTGTCGGCGTGGTGGAGCCGCCCCACGGTGAGACGGGGTTCGTGCTGGCCAAAGTGGGGCCTCTCTACGCCCTCACGGCCGAGGAAGTGAAGCTCGAGTACAAGAAGGAAGGGGAAAAGGCTGGCGAGAAAGCCGGCGCGGAGATGGGGGAAGGTGAGGCGAAAGAAGGTGAGGGCAAAGAGGGCGAGGGGAAAGAAGAAGGGTTCCCCACCACTGAGGACGGCCGGCCGATTGGCGTGCTCGTCCCCTTCCTGCGGGCGTCGGCCACGGACCTCAACTTCACCTTGGCCTTGGCGCTGATCTCCATGGCAATGGTGCAGTACTACGGCATCCAGGCCTTGGGCATGGGCTATTTCACCAAGTTCATCAACCTGAAGGGCGGGGCGATGGGCTTCGTCGTGGGGCTCATCGAGACGATCTCCGAGTTTGCGAAGATCATCTCCTTCTCCTTCCGTCTCTTCGGAAACATCTTTGCCGGCCAGGTGCTCCTGTTCATCATGGCGTTCCTGCTCCCCTGGCTGGTTCCGGTGCCCTTTTATGGCCTGGAGCTCTTCGTCGGGCTCATCCAGGCGTTCATCTTCGCCGTGCTCACGCTGGCCTTCTTGGCCAACGCCGTGGTGGCCCACGACGATCACCACTGAGAAAAGAAAAAGAAAGGGAACTTCGCGGGAAACATCCCGTTTGTCGTTCCACACGTGAAATCTTTGAAAGCAGAGGAGGGAGCTGATGGACCTGCAATTCCTGTCCGCCGGTTTGGCTATTGGTCTGGGTGCGATTGGCCCCGGCATCGGTGTGGGGTTGTTGGTGATGGGGGCGCTCCAGGCGATTGGCCGAAACCCCGAGGCAGCCCCTGAAATCCGCACCAACATGATCCTGGGCATCGCCTTTGCCGAGGCCATTGCCATCTACGCGCTGGTCGTGGCGCTGGTGCTCAAGTTCGTCTAGTTCGCGAAGTATGAGGAGAGGCAGCGCCGCGCCCGGCGGCAGGCTGCCCGAAAAGCGAGACCATAGGTACCATAGGTGAAGGAGGCAGGGCCTTGGAAGCCTTGGGATTCAACGCGGGATTCCTTCTATCCCAGATTGTGAACTTCGTTGTGCTCCTGGTTCTGTTGCGCATGTTCCTCTACCGCCCGATCCTGAACATGCTGGAGGAGCGCCGGGAGCGCATTCGTGAGAGCTTGGAGGCGGCTGAACGGGCACGCCAAGAGGTGGTCCAGAGCCAGAAGGCTTACGAGGAAGAGCTGGCCAAGGCGCGACGGGAGGCCCAGCAGATCATCGAGCGGGCTCGTGAGGCTGCCGAACGCCAGAAGGAGGAGATCCTGGCCGAGGCCCGTGAACAGGCCCGCCAGCTGATTGCCCGTGCCGAGGAGGAGATTGCCTACGAGCGGCAGCAGGCCATGGCCCAGCTCCGGGAAGAAGTGGCCCAGTTGTCCCTTGAAATCGCCCAGAAGGTCATTGGCCACGCCCTGAGCGAGGCTGAGCACCGCCAGCTCGTCCGCCAATTCCTCGCAGAGGTAGGTGAATCACGGTGAGCGCACAAAAGGAAGCCAAGCTCTACGCCCAGGCTGTTCTGAAGACGGCGCTCGAGGAATGGCTGGCCGGCTTGCAGCATGTGCAGCGGGCTCTCCACCGCGAACCCGACCTGTTGCCCAAGCTCGATGACCCCGGGACCTCTCCCGCGGCCAAGGAGTCCCTCTTGGCCCGCATTCTGCCCCAAGGGGTCAGGCCCGAAGTGCAGAACTTCGTGCGCCTGTTGGTCCGGGAGCACGACTTGAAGCTCTTGGACAACGTGCTCCTCGAGCTGGAAGGGCTGCTCGAGGAAGCCGGCGCGGCCCTGCGGACGGCCGAGGTGACCACAGCCGTGCCCCTCTCGGCCGAGGACCGCGCGGCGCTCGAGGCCGAGCTTGTCAAGCAGTTCGGTGATAACCTGCTCTTCGAATATACCGTGGACCCCGCCGTCATCGGCGGCGTGCGGGTGCGCGTTGGGGACCGCGTCATTGACGGCACGGTGGCCGGCCGCTTGAACGCCATGCGCGAGCGCCTGCTCGGCGGATAATCCAGAGCCCCACGGCGGCGGAGAGAGCCCGGGCGTTGGCCTGTGGGGCCGTTCGGTGCCTGCCGGTGGGAGCGAGCAAGGAGGCAAAGCTGATGGCAGCATTGCGGGTAGACGAAATCACGGCCTTCCTGCGCCAGCAGGTTGAGGCCTTCGAGGCCCCTGTTGAAGATGTGAACGTCGGCGAAGTTATCGAGGTGGGCGATGGCATTGCCCGTACCTCTGGGTTGTCCGGCGTTATGGCCCAGGAGCTCGTCGAGTTCCCGCCGACGGCCAACCACGCCGAGCCCATCTACGGCATTGCGTTCAACTTGGAAGAGGACGCCGTCGGCGTCATCATCCTCGGCGATTACCTCAAGATCGAGGAGGGCGACCAGGTCCGCTCCACGGGGCGGATCATTTCCGTGCCGGTGGGCCAGGCCTTGTTGGGCCGCGTGGTGGACGCCCTCGGCCGGCCCATTGACGGCAAGGGCCCCATTCAGGCCGAAACCTACCGCCCCATCGAGCGCATTGCGCCCAACGTGGTGGTGCGCCAGTCGGTGAACTCGCCGGTCCAGACCGGCATCAAGGCCATTGATTCCATGATCCCCATTGGCCGTGGCCAGCGGGAGCTCATCATCGGCGACCGTCAGACGGGCAAGACAGCCCTGGCGTTGGACACGATCATCAACCAGAAGGGCAAGGACCTCGTCTGCATCTACGTGGCCATTGGCCAGAAGCGGGCCGCCATTGCCCAGTTGGTGAGCACTCTCGAGAAGTACGGCGCCATGGAATACACTATCGTGGTGGTGGCCTCGGCCTCGGACCCCGCGCCCATGCAGTACATTGCCCCCTATGCCGGGTGCGCGATGGGCGAGGAGGTCATGGAGAACGGCGTCGTGCTCAACGGCAAGCGTGTCAACGAAGCCCTCATCGTCTACGACGACCTGAGCAAGCACGCTTGGGCCTACCGCCAGGTCTCGCTGCTCCTGCGCCGCCCGCCGGGCCGCGAGGCCTACCCCGGCGACGTCTTCTACCTGCACAGCCGCTTGCTGGAGCGGGCAGCCAAGCTGGCCGACGAACACGGGGGCGGCTCGCTCACGGCGTTGCCCATCATCGAGACCCTCTTGGGCGACGTGTCGGCCTACATTCCCACCAACGTGATCTCCATCACCGACGGCCAGATCTACCTGGAGAGCGACCTCTTCTACGCCGGCATCCGCCCGGCCGTCAACGTGGGCCTCAGCGTGAGCCGCGTGGGCAGCGCTGCCCAGACACGGGCCATGAAGAAGGTGGCCGGCCGGCTGCGCCTCGAACTCGCCCAGTTCCGCGAGCTGGCCGCCTTCGCCCAGTTCGGCTCTGACTTGGACGAGGCCACCCGCAAGCAGATCGAACGGGGCCAGCGGCTTCAGGAGATCCTCAAGCAGCCCCAGTACCAGCCGGTGCCCCTCTACCGGCAGGTGGCCATCATCTACGCCGGCACCAACGGCTACTTGGACGATGTCCCTGTGGACAGCGTGCAGCAGTGGGAGCGGGAGTTCTACCGCTACCTCGACGCCAACTATCCCCAATTCGAGCAAATCATCGAAGAGACCAAAGATTTGACGGACGAGGCCGTCGAGGTGTTGCGCAAGGCCATCGAGGAGTTCAAACAGACATCCGCCATCGGGTAGTCCAAGGAGTTGCCCGTGTCCACAGTTCGGGAGATCAGACGGCGTATCAAAAGCGTCAAGAACATCGGACAGGTGACCCGTGCGATGGAGGCGGTCTCGGCCTCGAAGATGCGGCGGGCCCAGGAGCGCACGTTGGCCTCGCGCCCCTTCGCCGAGAAGGCGCGCGAGGTGCTGGGGTACATCGCCGCCCAGCCGGCCGGCGGTGAGCTCCCCCACCCGCTATTGCGGCCGCGCCCTGTCCACCAGGTGGCGCTCATTCTGCTGACGCCCGACCGGGGCTTGGCCGGCCCGCTCATCTCCAACATCCTGCGCACGGCCTTCCGCTTTATCGACAACGCGCCTGCTCCCGTCCAAGTCATCACCGTGGGGCGCAAGGGGCGCGATTTCATGTGGCGCCACGGGCCGCCCATCTACGCCGAGTTTCCGAGGCCACCCGATGCCCTGCGCGTGACCGACATCTCCCCCATCGCGCGCTTGGCCATTGACGCCTTTCTCGACGGCACCTTTGACCAAGTCTTCATCTGCTACACCGACTTCATCAACACCATGACACAGCGGCCGGTCGTGCGCCAACTCCTGCCCATTCAGCCGGAGCCCGACGCACACCTGCCGGCCGACTACTTGATCGAGCCCAGCCCCGCTGCGGTGCTCAACCAGTTGTTGCCCTCCATGGTCGAGCTCCAAGTCTACCAGGCAGTCCTCGAGGCCCATGCCTCCGAACACTCGGCCCGGATGGTGGCCATGCGCAACGCCACCGAGAACGCCGAGCAACTGGTGGAGGACCTGACGCTGACGTACAACAAGGCCCGCCAGGAGGCCATCACCAAGGAAATCTTGGACATCGCCGGCGGCGTGGAGGCCCTGCGGCAGGCGACGGAGCGCGGGTAGGCGTGCCCCGTTGGCTCCCGAGAGCGGCGCTCGTTGTCGCCCGGCCTGGTGTGGTTTGGAACCCCGTGCCCTGGAACGCGGAGGGCACACGTCGCGGGGCGTTCCGGTGAAACGAACGCGAAAACAGTGGACCAAGGAGTTGACAAGTATGGCCGAACGAGGTGTTGGCAAAGTTATTCAGATCATGGGGCCCGTCGTGGACGTGGAGTTTCCCCCCGGCCACCTCCCCGAGCTCTACAACGCCATCGAAATCTTCAAGGAGGATGGCGAAAAGCTCATTGTCGAAGTCCAGCAGCACTTGGGGAACGAACGGGTGCGGTGTGTGGCCATGGGCGCCACGGACGGCCTGCGCCGTGGTGTGGAAGCCCGTGACACCGGCGCTCCCATCAAAGTCCCCGTCGGCCGGGGCACGCTGGGCCGGCTTTTCAACGTCTTAGGAGAGCCCATTGACAACTTAGGCCCTGTGGAGGCCGACGAGTATTGGCCCATCCACCGCCCGGCCCCCTCGTTCGAGGAGCAGGCCACCTCCACCGAGATTTTGGAGACGGGCATCAAGGTCATTGACCTCATTGCCCCCTTCACCAAAGGTGGGAAGACCGGCATCTTCGGCGGCGCCGGCGTGGGCAAGACGGTCATCATCACCGAGCTGATTGACACCATTGGCAAGGTCCACCAGGGCTTCTCCGTCTTCATCGGCATCGGCGAGCGCAGCCGCGAGGGCAATGACCTCTGGCACGAGCTCAAGGACTCCGGCGTGCTCAACCAAGTGGCCCTGGTCTTCGGCCAGATGAACGAGCCCCCTGGCGTGCGCCTGCGCGTGGGCCTGACTGGCCTCACAATGGCCGAGTACTTCCGCGACGAAGGGCGCGACGTGCTCGTCTTCATCGACAACATCTTCCGCTTCGTAATGAGCGGCTCCGAGGTCTCGGCCCTCTTGGGCCGGATGCCCAGCGCTGTGGGATACCAGCCCACCTTGGGCACCGAAATGGGCGAGCTCCAGGAGCGCATCACCTCCACGAAGAAGGGCTCCATCACCTCGCTTCAGGCCGTCTACGTGCCGGCCGACGACTACTCCGACCCAGCTCCGGTGGTCACTTTCGCCCACTTGGACGCCACCATCTCCTTGGAGCGCTCCTTGGCCGAGCAGGGGCTCTACCCGGCCATCGACCCGCTGGCCTCCACCAGCCGCATTCTCGACCCGCAAATCGTGGGCGAGGAGCACTACACCGTGGCCCGCGAGGTCCAGCGCACCCTCCAGAGGTACAAGGACCTCTCCGACGTTATCGCCATTCTGGGCGTCGAGGAGTTGAGCGAGGAAGACCGGCTCACCGTGGCCCGCGCGCGCAAGATCCAGCGCTTCCTGACCCAGCCCTTCAAGGTGGCCGAGGTCTTCACCGGCCGGCCGGGCGTCTACGTGCCCCTCTCCGAGACCGTGCGCGGCTTCAAGGAGATCCTGGAGGGCAAGCACGACGACCTGCCCGAGCAGGCCTTCTACATGGTGGGCACCATCGACGAGGCGGTGGAGAAGGCCCGCCAGTTGCGCGGCGAATAGCGCGCTCAGGGGCGCGAAGGGGGAATCATGGCCGCAACGATGACCTTGGAGATCGTCACCATCGAGCGCAAGGTCTACGAGGCGGACGACGTGGAGATGATCATTGCGCCCGGCATCGAGGGGGAGATGGGCATTCTCCCCCGCCACACGCCGGTGCTCACCGCGCTGAAGCCTGGCGAGCTGATCATCCGGCGCAGCGGTGGCGTTGAGGAGCCCTTCGCCATCGGCGGTGGCTTCATGGAAGTGCGCCCGACAAAAGTCATCGTCCTGGCCGACACGGCCGAACACGTGGACGAGATCGACGTGGAGCGCGCCGAGGCCGCCCGCCGGCGGGCGGAGCAGATGTTGCGCGAGGGGCCGCCTCCGGGAGGCCCCAGCCTGGCCGAGATCCGCCAAGCCCTCATGCGCCACGAGGTGCGCATCAAGGTGGTGCGCCGCCGGCGCCGGTATCCGACGGGCCGTGCGGCGGGGGGCGACACGTCGGCCGGCGAGTCGTGACATCGGCGGGCAGGAAGCTGAAGAGGACAGAAGGGGCGGTGCGAGCCATGCTCGCACCGCTTTCTCTTCGTGGGTGCTTGTGGTTCCGGCCAACACGAGTATACTCACCGCACGTGCAAGGTGTTCGTTGGTAGAGCTTTGTCGCCCATGCAGAACGCTCAGGATGTCTCCCGATCGGTACTTCACCGCTCCGCTCCGTCGCCGCTGACGGTTCTCGGCGCCCTGCTCCTCTTCGGCGGGGCGTTCGCGGGGGTGGCCTTGGCCGTGGCGCAGGCCCTCTACCCCGGCGGCGTGGACTGGCAGAACACCTACCGCCCGGCCACGCTGGCCGTGCTTTCCTGGCGTTCCCCGTACACCGTGGAAATCTTCCACAGCCCCCCGTGGACCACCTTTCCCCTCCTGCCGCTGGCTGTGTTTCCCGCGCGGATAGGCTTTGGCCTCAATTTCTGCCTGAGCCTCACGGTCACGGGCTACGTGGCCTATCGGTTGGGGGCCAAGCCTCTCACGCTGGCCGCCGTCCTCCTCTCCTACCCCGTGCTCTTCTCCACCGTCTACGGCAACGTGGACTGGTTGGTCTACTTGGGCGTGATCCTGCCAGCCCGTTGGGGCCTCTTCCTGGTGCTCACCAAACCCCAGGCCGGCTTGGGAGTGGCGGTCTATTGGCTCGCGGAGCACTACCGCCGCGACGGCCTGCGGGGAGTGATTTCCCACTTCGCCCCGGTGAGCCTGGCCTTGGGGCTCTCCCTCGCCTTCTTTGGGCCGTGGCCCCTCACCGGCTTCTCGGAAGTCGTCCAGCCTTTCAATGCCTCCCTGTGGCCCCAGTCGCTGCCCATCGGCCTCGTGTTGTTGGTCACAGCTCTGCGCACCCGGCGTCTGGGGCTGGCCTTGGCCGCCTCCCCGTTCCTCTCCCCTTACACCACGGCCTCCAGTTGGGGCAGTGCCATCCTGGGCTTGCTCCCCTTGCAGTGGGAGACGATAACGGCCGTCATCGCCGTCTGGGTGCTCAGAATTTTCACCGGTTACTTTCTCACCGGGTGAGTCAGAAAGCGGTTTGCCGATTCGTCCGGTTGTGTTACACTTGACAGTGGCCTGCCGGCACCCGGATGCTTCTGGGAGCCGGGGGCGTTGAGAGCAGACGAGATCTTCAAGTGAGGCGCGTTCGACATGGCAAAGGAGATCGGCATAGATTTGGGCACCGTCTCGGTGCTGGTCTACGTGCGCGGGCGGGGCATCGTCTTGCAGGAGCCCAGCATCGTGGCCGTCACCCTGAAAGACTCGCACATCGTCACCGTGGGGGAGGATGCGCGACAGATGTTGGGGCGCACCCCGGACACGGTAGAAGTGACTCGGCCGCTCAAGGACGGGGTGATCGCCAACTTCACCGTTACTCACACCATGCTCCAATATTTCATCCGCAAAGTGGTGGGCAAGTTTCCCCTCCTCCGCGTCAAGCCCGTGGTGGCCATTAGCGTGCCCGTGGGCGTGACCAGCGTGGAGAGCCGCGCGGTGCGGGACGCAGCCATGCGGGCCGGCGCGCGGGAAGCCCGGCTCATCCCCGAACCCCTGGCCGCTGCCCTCGGCGCCGGCCTGCCGGTTCACACACCGACGGGCAACATGGTCCTGGACGTGGGCGGAGGCACCAGCGAGGCGGCGGTCATCTCCATGTACGGCATCGTGGTGAGCAGCAGCGTGCGCGTGGGCGGCCTGAAAATCGACGAGGCCATCATTAACTACGTGCGCCGCAAGTACAATCTCCTTATCGGCGAGCAGACGGCCGAACAGGTCAAAATCCAAATCGGCAGCGCCCTGCCCCTCGACGAGCCGCTGACGATGGAAGTGCGGGGCCGAGATCAGGTGGCCGGCCTGCCCAAGACGCTCACCATCACCTCCGACGAGATCACCGAGGCCATTGCCGAGCCCGTGGCCGAGATCGTCAAAGTGGCCCGGAACGTCCTGGAGAAAACGCCGCCCGAGCTGATCAGTGACATCATCGACCGGGGCATCGTGCTGACCGGCGGCGGCGCCCTCCTGCGGAACTTGGACCGCCTCCTCACCCAGGAGACAGGCGTCCCCTGCTACGTGGCTGAAAACGCCATTGCCTGTGTGGCCACGGGCGCCTGGCGGGCCCTGGAGCAATACGAGATCGTCCAGCGCTTTCTGTCCGAAATGTACGGCTGAGGGAAATGTTGCCCGGCCTCCTGGTGAGGCCGGGCGTTCTGTTGGCGGAGAAGCGTTGCGCGGACTTACCGGGAGTGGCCGGCGGGCTCAGCTTGGGAGCGGTTCTGGCCCGAGCCCTGCCGGGCGCCCAAGTAATAGGTCATGCTCTGCAGGGCGATCACCGGGTCAATGTACTCCACCAACACCTCATCCGGCACGCTCAACCGAATGGGGGCGTAGTTCAAGAGGGCTTGGACACGGCCCTCGATGAGCAAGTCGGCTACGCTCTGGGCCGCTTCGGCCGGAACAGCAATAATGCCGATGCGAATGCCGCGCGCCGGCAGGAGCTCGGGAATGCGGGAGGTGTGCTCCACCGGAATGCCGGCCAGCGGCTTGCCCACCTTGCGGGGGTCCACGTCGAAGATGGCCGCGATGCGGAATCCCCGGTTCTCGAACCCCTTGTAGTGTGCCAACGCGCGCCCCAAGTCACCGGCGCCCACTAGCGCCATGTCCCACACTCGGTCCACGTGCAGGATTTGGCGAAGCTGCTGGCGCAGGAAATCCACATCGTACCCTGTCCCCTGCTTGCCGAACTCCCCGAAGTGAGAGAGGTCCTTGCGGATCTGGGCCGAACTAATGCCCAAGCGCTGGCCCAGCTCCTGAGACGAGGTGATGTCGTGGCCGGCACGGGCCATCAGCTCCAGGGCACGCAGGTAAATGGGAAGGCGGTGGATCACAATGTCGGGAATGTGCTTCTCCATGCCTCTGTCCTCGAGTGATGAACTGGGGGGCCTTCGGCCTCATTCGGGAGCTCCGTGAGGGCGATTGTAACATAAAGTACAAATTCACGCAACGCTCTTGTGCCGGCCAAATGGCGGGCGACAGGCCGGCAAATGGCCTGCCTCCTCCTTTCGGCCTATTGTGATGTGGAGCAGAGCGTGTATAATTTCTGTGTACGGGACACTTCTCCGAGCCCGTTATCAACACAGGTTCTACAACGTGCAGGGGACAGGAGGCCGTATGCGGTTCCAGACATGGCTGAACGACTATCACTCCCTGGGACGCATTGCCGAGGCGACGCGGGCACTGTTGGCAGCCCTACTCGAAGATCAACGTCTCACCCCCGAACAGCGCCGGCAGTTGGACACGGCCCTCTCCCACCTGACCGACGTGCGGGAGGGCTTTGTCCTAAGCCTGCGGACCGGCCAGGTGGCCGACACGTCGGAGCTGGAGGCCCTGGTGCGCCACATCCTCTTCGACTGGAGTTGGCTGGAGGAGCTGGGCCTTGAACTTCTGCCCGAGGAGGACATCCAGCTCCCCCACATGCAACTGCTCGCCTTTGCCCACAGCTACCTGACCCTGGCCCTCATGCCACGCCTTCCCCGCCGGCGCGTCACATATCCCAACCCGCGCAGTTACGCCGACATCCCGGTCCCGCGCCGTCCTGGCGAAATCCTGGCCCGCATCGAGGAACTGGAGGAGGTCTTGACGTACCTTCAGGACGATGACGCCCTGCGCCTCTCCACGGGCTCGTTCCGTCGCACCTACGGGTTCTTCGAGACCAGCGCTTGGCTGGTGCGCGACCACATGCGCCTGTTTGGGCGCTTCATGTAAGCGTGACAAGGAGCCAAGTGAGACCCATGAAGGGAACCTTTTACGACGAGGCGCGCATCTTCGTTCAGGCCGGCAAGGGAGGTGACGGCGTGGTGGCCTTCCGCCGCGAGAAGTACGTGCCACGGGGAGGCCCGGCCGGAGGCAGCGGCGGGCGGGGGGGGCACGTCTACCTGCGCGTCAACCCCCAAATGAACACCCTGAGCCACCTGCACCACCGCACTCACTTCCGCGCCCAGAACGGGCGCCACGGGAGCGGCAACAACAAGACCGGCGCCTCCGGCAAGGACATCTACATCGACGTGCCCCCGGGCACAGTGGTGCGGGACGACGAGACGGGCGACCTGCTCGGCGACTTGGTGGAGCCGGGGCAGACCCTGCTGGTGGCCCGGGGCGGACGGGGCGGGCGGGGCAACGCCGCCTTCAAGAGCCCGACCAACCGAGCACCCCGCATCGCCGAGCGGGGCGAGCCGGGCGAAGCCCGTTGGCTGCGCCTCGAGCTCAAACTGCTGGCCGACGTGGGGCTCATCGGCAAGCCCAACGCGGGCAAGAGCACCCTGCTCAGCGTCATCAGCCGGGCCCGGCCCAAGATCGCCGATTATCCTTTCACCACGTTGAGCCCCAACTTGGGCGTCGTCGAGTTGGACGACCAACATCCCCCCTTCGTCGTGGCCGACATCCCCGGGCTCATCGAGGGCGCCCACGAGGGGCGGGGGCTGGGCGACCAATTCCTGCGCCACGTGGAGCGCACGCGCCTGCTCATCCACTTGCTCGACGGCCTTTCCCCCCACCCCCTGGAGGACTTCGAGGCCATCAATGCCGAGCTGGCCGCCTACAGCCCGGCCCTAGCCGACCGTCCCCAAATCGTGGTCCTCACCAAAATGGACCTCCCCGAGGCGCGCGAGCGCTGGCCGGCCGTGAAAGCTGAAATTGAGCGACAGGGGTATCCCGCGATGGCCATTTCGGCCGTCACCGGCGAGGGCGTGCGAGCACTGCTCTACGCCGTGGCCCACGCCCTGGCCAAGTTGCCCCCGCCGCCGGCCGTGGAAACGCCCAAGGTCTACCGGCCGCTCGAGGAGGACGAGCGCACCTTCACTGTGGAACAAGAGCCGGACGGCACGTGGATCGTCCACGGCGTGGAAGTGGAGCGCCTGGTGGCCATGACCAACTTCAACTTGGACGAAGGAGTGGCCCGACTCCAGCGTCAACTGGCCGCCCGTGGCGTGCTCGACGCCCTCCAGGCGGCCGGCGTCCGGCCGGGGGACACGGTGCGCATTGGCGAGGTCGAGTTCGAATGGCGCTAGGGCACCGCGGGGAAGCCGGTGGAGAGGTCGTCGCCCTCGGAAGCGGCCCGGCCTTACGACGGGCCATCCTCGGCGGCACCTTTGATCCCCCCCACGTGGGACACCTCATCGTGGCCGAGGCCGTGCGCTCGACACTCGGCCTGGACGAAGTGGTCTTCGTGCCGGCCGGCAGCCCGCCCCACAAACGTGCCCGCCCGCTCACGCCGGCCCTCCACCGGGTCATGATGGTTCAGCTCGCCATTGCCTCCAACCCGGCCTTTTCCCTCTCCCTGGTGGACATCAACCGCCCCGGCCCCCACTACGCCGTGGAGAGCGTGGCCTTGCTGCACGCTGCCTGGGGCACGTCCGAGGCGCCGTACTACATCGTGGGCGCCGATTCGCTCAGGGACCTGCCGACCTGGCACCGTCCCCACGAACTCATTGCCCGCTGCTGGATCGTTGCCGTGGAACGTCCCGGCGTCCGCGTGGACGTGAGTGCCCTCGAGCGAGCTCTCCCCGGCATTGGCCGGCGGCTCCTGTGGGTCCCGGCGCCCACGGTCGGCGTGAGCAGCACGGAAATTCGCCGGCGGGCGGCCCGGGGCGACCCGATCAGGTACCTCGTGCCCGAGGGCGTGGAGGCGTACATCCACGAGCACGGCCTGTACCGGTAGCCCTGCCGCGCGGGCGGCGGGGGCACATCACGGCATGTTCAGGCGGAACCCGTGGCCCCGCACGGTCACGATCAGCTCCTGTCCGGGCACTAGCTCGGCCAGCCGGCGGCGCAGGCGGTGAACCAGCGCGTCCAGCGCTTGGTCGCTCACCCCCTCCGTGGCTTCGTCCCCCCACACGGCCTGGATGATCTCGTCGCGGGAGACCGGATGCCCGCCGGCCCGGTAGAGCACCCGCAGGAGCTCGAACTGGGCTGGGCTGAGGGGAGGCTCGAGCACGCGGGGGCCGAATCGCACCTCGTGGTGGGCCTCGTCCACGAGGAGGCGTGGACGGGGAGGGGGCTCGAAGGAGACGGGCACGGTAGCCTCCCGGTCCACAAAGGTGAACCGGTAGGCGAACCCGATGGAGAGCACATCCCCGTCAGCCAGCCGGCGCGCCTCACCCGGCTTCAGGGGCTCCCCGTTGACAAATGTGCCGTTCTTGCTCCCCAAGTCTTCGATGTACATGGCATCACCCTGCCGAAAGATTCTGGCGTGGCGACGGGAGACCTGTCGGTCCGGCAGGTGAACGGGAGCCGCAGGATCGCGTCCGACCAGCACCTCGGCCCTGCTGAGCACCCACCGTTCCTGGGAGGCGTCGCCCGGACTCTCCCGCAGTAGGACGAGCATGGCGTGATCACCAGACATCATGTTTCCCTCCTCCCGAATCACTCACCTCTTTTCAAAATTATACCGGAGTTTTCTCCCTTACCCCACCGGATGAGGGCAACACAACTGGACATGGCCGGCCTCATGTGTGATAATCCCGCCGCACAGAGAATCGAGTGCTGTGGGAGGAACACTGTGCGCATTGGCGTGGACATCGGTGGCACCTTCACCGACTTCGTGATCGTGGACGACGCTGATGGGCGCGTGGAGAGCTTCAAGCGCCTCTCCACGCCCCACGACCCGGCCCTTGCCGTGCTCGAGGGCGTGGCCGGCCTGCCGGCGGACGGCAGGCGGTTCATCGTCCACGGCTCCACGGTGGCCACCAACGCCGTGCTCGAGCGCAAGGGGGCCCGGACGGCCCTGGTGACCACGCGGGGCTTCCGCGACGTGCTCTCCATTGGCCGACAGGATCGGCCGGCCCTGTACGATTTCTTCGCCGACCCGCCGGACCCGCTGGTGCCGGAGCACCTGCGCCTGGAGGTGGACGAGCGGGTGACCGCCTCCGGCCACGTGTTGCGTGCCCCCTCGCCGGAGGAGGTGGAACGCCTCGTCCGGCGCCTGAGCGCGGAGGGCGTTGAGTCCGTGGCCGTCGTCTTCCTCTTCTCCTTCCTCCACCCGGACCACGAACAGGCCGTGGGCGAGCACCTGCGCCGCGCCGGCTTTGCCGTCTCGCTCTCCTCCGAGGTTTTGCCCGAATACCGGGAGTACGAGCGCACCAGCACGACGGTCATCAACGCCTACGTGGCCCCGGTGTTGGACCGGTATCTGGCCCGCCTCGAGGCCGGCCTGCGGGCCGACGAGCTGCGCATCATGCAGTCCAACGGCGGAAGCATCAGCGCGGATGAGGCCCGGCGCCACGCCGTGCGCTGTGTGCTCTCCGGCCCGGCCGGCGGCGTGGTGGGCGCCTTTCACGTGGCCCGCCTGGCCGGCCACGAACGCCTGATCACCTTCGACATGGGGGGCACTTCCACGGATGTCTCCCTGTGTGACGGCGCCGTGCGCGTGACCACTGAGGCCACGGTTGGCGGCCACCCCATTCGCGTGCCCGTCGTTGACATTCACACCGTGGGCGCTGGCGGGGGCTCCGTGGCCTCGGTGGACGCGGGAGGAGCCCTGCGGGTGGGGCCTGAGAGCGCCGGCGCCGACCCCGGACCAGCTTGCTATGGCCGCGGCGGCGAGGCGCCCACGGTCACGGACGCGAACCTCGTGCTGGGCCGCCTGTTGCCGGACCACTTCCTGGGCGGCGCCATGCCCTTGGACGAGTCCCGCGCTTGGGAAGCCCTGGAAACCCTTGGGCGCCAAGCCGGATTACCTCCGCCGGAGGCGGCCTTGGGCGTGGTCCACGTGACTAACGCCCACATGGAACGCGCCCTGCGGCTCATCTCCGTGGAGCGGGGGCACGACCCTGCTGACTTCACGCTCGTCTCCTTCGGGGGCGCCGGCGGCCTACACGCGGCTGACTTGGCCCGCCGGCTGGGCATACCCCTCGTGCTGGTACCCCGCCACGCGGCCACCCTTTCGGCCTTGGGCATGGTGGTGGCCGACGTCGTGCGCGACGCCGTGCGCACCGTCATGGTGCCGGCCACGGTCGGCACCGAGGCGCTGGAACCTCACTTTGCCGCCCTCGTCGCCCGCGGGGTGGAGGACGTGCGACGTGAAGGCGTGCCCCCGGACCGGATCGTGGTCGAGCGCGCCCTCGACATGCGCTACCGGGGCCAATCATACGAGCTGACCGTTCCCCTTGGCCCCAACCCAGTGGCCGCCTTTCACCGCGCTCACGAGCACCTCTACGGCTACGCCGACCCGCGTGCCCCTGTGGAGATCGTCAACGTGCGCGTGCGGGTGACTGGGCGTCTGCCCACGCCACACCTGCCCGCCGAGCCGGTCGGCGACCCCGACCCCTCGGACGCGCTCCTCGAGGAGCGCGATGTGGCCTTTGCCGAGGGCGTCGAGCGCGTGCCCGTCTACTTGGACGCGCGCCTGCGGCCCGGCCACGTGATCGCCGGCCCCGCCCTCGTCGTGCGGCAGGACACGACCCTCCTCGTGGGGCCTCACGACCGGGCCGAGGTGGACACTTACCACAATCTGCTGATTCATGTGGGGCAGCGGGGATAGGGAAAACACGTTTGCCCTGAGGGCGTGACTTGGACAGGAACGCAAAAAGCCCTACAATACAGGCCGACTTCACGACACAAGCGAGGACAGGCGCCCGGCCCCGTCAGCGCGCCCGTCGGGAGAACCTGGTGGCCGAGACCCGTACCCAAACCTCCACGATACCAACCACACCGCCCCACGACGGCCAGGGGGAGCCCCCTGATGGCCGTCTCTTCATCCGCTCCCTGGAGCTCCACGGCTACAAAACTTTCGCCGGCCGCACCATCTTCGAGTTTGGGCCCGGGATCACGGCCATCGTGGGACCAAACGGCTCGGGCAAGAGCAACATCGCCGACGCCGTGCGCTGGCTGTTGGGCGAGCAGCGCCTGAGCCTCATGCGGGCCAAGCGCACCGAGGACATGATCTTCAACGGCACCGACCGGCGGGCCCGAATGGGCATGGCCCAAGCCTTTCTCACCCTGGACAACCGGGCCGGCCTCCTCCCTGTGGACTTCACGGAAGTGGTCATCGGCCGGCGGGCCTACCGGAGCGGCGAGAGCGAATATCTGCTCAACGGCAACCGGGTGCGCCTCAAGGACATCCAAGAGCTGCTGGCCCACGCCGGCCTGAGCGCCGAAACGTACACCGTCATCGGCCAAGGCTTGGTGGATGTGGCCCTCTCCCTGCGGCCTGAGGAGCGCCGCCGCATGATCGAAGACGCCGCCGGCCTGGGCGCCTATTACGGCAAGCGCAGCGAAACCCTGCGCCGGCTGGCCGAAACGGAGGAGAACCTCAAGCGCGCGCGTGACATCGTGGCCGAGCTCGAGCCCCGCCTGCGCCGGCTGCGGCGTCAGGCCGAGAAGGCTGAGCGCCACCGCCGGCTCACCGAAGAGCTCCGCGAGCTCCTGCGCCAGTGGTACGGCTACCAGTGGGGCAAGGCCCTGGAACAGATCGCCGATACACGCCAACAGGTGACCCGCGCTCGGGACGCTCTCCAACGCGCACAACAGGACGTTGCCGAGGCCGAGGCCCGGGCCAAGGCCCTCCGCGGGCGCCTGGCCCACGTGCGCCAACAGCTCGAACAGCTCCGGCGGGAACGAGCCCGCCGGCGCGGCGAAGTGGAACGCCTGCGGCGGGAGCAGGCCATCCGCGCCGAACGCTCCCGCCTGCTGGCCCGCCAAATGGCCGAGATTGAAGAGGAGCTCGCCGCCCTGCGCGGGGAGTTGCAAGCCCTCGAAGCGCGAGGAGCCGAGTTGGGCGAGGAGCGCCGCCGGCTGGAGGTCGCCCGCCGGGAAGCCTTGGCCGCCCTTGAGGCCGAACAAGCCCGCCTGCAGGAGGCCGAGGCGGAACGGGGCCGGCTGCGACAAGAGCTGGAGAAGGCCCGCCGTGAACAGGCCCGCCTGGTAGCAGCCCTGGCCGAGCTCGACCAAACGCGCGCCCACCTGCTCCGCCGTCAGGAGGAGCTCGAACGGGAGCAGCAGGAGCACCAAAACGCCCAGGCCGACGTGGCGCGCCGGCTGGCCCGCCACGAGGGCGAAATCAGCCTGCTCGAGGAGGAGATCGAGGAACTCGAGGCGCAGCGTGGCCGGCTGCTGGCCGAGCAAGCCCGCCTCGAAGAGCTCCTGGCCACGGCCGAGAAGACCGAACACCACTGTGAACAGGCCCTCCACGACATCGAACACCAGATCAGCCGGCTCGAGGCACGCCAAGAGCTGCTCGCCCGCCTTCGCGCCGAAGGGTCCGGCTACCAGGAGGGCGTGCGCGCTCTGCTCCAGGCGGCCGGCCGCGGTGAGCTCGCCGGCATTCTCGGCCCCGTGGCCCACTTCCTGCGGGTTCCCGAGCGTTTCCACGTGGCCATCAGCGCCGCCTTGGGCGACGTGCTCCAACACGTGGTCGTCGAGGACCTCTACGCCGCCGACCGCGCCCGGCGCTGGATTCAGGAGCACAACGTGGGCCGCGTCACGTTTCTCCCCCGCGACCGGCTCCAGGACGTGCCGTGGCGATCTCCCCCCACGGGCCTCGGCATTCTCGGCCGGGCAGCCGAGCTCATTCCCGCCTCCGACCTGGTTGTGTTGGAATACGTGCTGGGGCACTGGCTCATCGTCGAGGACTGGGCCACGGCCATCCGCGTGGCCCAACACCGGGAATGGCACGTGGTCACCCTCCAGGGCGAGGTCATTCGGCGCGATGGCCCGGTGCAGGTGGGACACGGCGGCAGCGGCGTCAACTTGTTGGCCCAGAGCCGCGAGTGGGCCGAGTTGCCCGAACGCTTGGCCGCCGCCCAACGGGAACACGCCGAGGCCCTGGAGGCCCTGGAAAACGCCAGGGAGGCCGCCTACGCCCTCCAGGAGGAGTTG
>Ga0256839_1002239_pt1 | contig 21996 bp, 10 predicted proteins | sample 354166metaG_FD_185968 | JGI IMG/M metagenome (GOLD analysis project Ga0256839, IMG submission 185968) | Hydrothermal vent microbial communities from Mid Atlantic Ridge, Atlantic Ocean - 354-166 | ecosystem: Environmental > Aquatic > Marine > Hydrothermal vents | place: Atlantic Ocean: Mid... | reverse complement strand
CGCTCGAACAATAACTGTCATTTTTGTATGAAGGAAGTCACCCTAAAACTTGAAACCACCGGGCATTGACCCTCGTCAGTGTGGCGTTAACACGCCATCAATTTTCGATAAAGTTATTTGTTTGAAAGAATCGGCGTATTGGATGTCTTGTTTTTTGCTTATGATTTTTCCGTTGACACAAGGTGGAACCGCTACGCTTGTTCCACCCTACCCAATACCACCCAACCGTAGGGTGGAACAAGCTCAGCAGTTCCACCATTGACGTGAAAGGTGCCAGTGATACTTGATTTTTCCCCATATGATTTCAATGATATCGATGTCATCATCAGTGCCCAATGACAGAAAATACTATTTTTCAATTTTCACGATACACTGCCAAAATGGGACAATAATTTATCGATCAATCCTAAGTTAATCGTTTGCGCGATATCGAGTCATAAAATTAATGTGAGTGGAATGGTAAAAATAGCCACAGGATATTCAGTGTTGCTCATCGAGGATGACCCGTATACTCGAACCTTACCTGCATCAATCGTGAACACACATGAGCAGCTTAATATTACTGCGGCAGTCGGTACGCTACAGGAAGGAAAATACGAGCTGGAAAAGAGTCAACCGGATGTTTTACCGGTGGACCTGGGGCTACCTGATGGAGATGGAACTGAGCTGACTCACAAACTGTACCATCTGAATGACTCTACAGATGCTATCTGCCATTACTGTCTTTGGAGATGAACAGCACGTTATTCGGGCAATAGAAGCTGGTGCAACCGGTTATCTTCTAAAGGACGGCAGCAACAGTTATATTGCACAGTCAATCATTCAGTCCAAATTTAGTGCTTTGACCATAATGGAGCAGATGTCGGAGAAGATAAAAACGCCTTAATAACTTCTTTTTTTGAACCTTCATAATCCCAGGAAATGTCTTCAGACTCAAGATAATCTACCCAATCACTTTTATTTGATCTATTATAAAACCATGAAAAATCATTATTGAAAATAATATTTTTGGTTGCTTTGTTGTAACTTTTAATGGCAGACAGTATTTTTATATCATGATTTCGACCATTGTAAAAATACAATGCCATGATACTTCCATGACAAACGTAATTTGCCTGAACTTCATCTTCGGAGCCACAGGATTTTTTAATCAGACTTAAAATTACTGGAAGAGCAGTATCACCAGGTATTGATAAAATATTTTCTTTTGCTTTTTCTACTTTTCCATATACTCTTAAGCAGGGCTGGTACTGATTTTTCATACAGCGGTTTAGTGCAGGCTGATCATATGGGTATTCCAAACCATGTTTACCAAGGTAAAGATTTTTTACCGACTTTAACAATTTTTGTTCTAATGAGTCATTAACTGACTCTGCTGAATAACTGTTTACGCCAAAAAATAGCATAATTAATAATAAAGGTAGAATTATTTTTTTTGGAAGGAACTTCATTTAAATTCCGTCCAATCAGGCAATCCTCTACTGGTTGGTGTTTTTTCAATTCGCTCCATAACATTTATAATATTTGAATGACGATTTATCACGCCAAAATCAATCTTTTCTTTAGCACCAGCAGTAGGCACTGCGAATACACTGTTCCATGTTCGTGCAAATTCTTTGGTATAACAACCATAAAATTTTGACGTTTTTTTGGTGGTTTTTTGGTGGTTTTCAAAAACTTCCGGATTAATGATTTATGTTTCGCTATATCACTAATTTTTATAGTGTCTTTTGGGAATGCTGCTGCCTCACAACCAGAATCATGTGTCAATGAAAGCATTAGTTCATTTCCACTGGCATGGCCACTATACCAAACCCGGCTTACTGAATGATCAGATAACGACTCAAGATATAGCCAAAACTCTTTTGGTGTACGAATCCCCTTGTAACGTATGTTTAACTTTAAAGCGATCTGTTTAACTCGATCAAGGTAATTTTTCGCACTTTTTCTCAAAATTTTATCGGCTGCTTTTTTGCGGATACTGTGCAAATTATAGCCATCGTCTTGTTTTTCTTCGGTTTTGGTAATAATAGAATCATCTTTCCATCTGGCGGCATAGGGTGTTTCATACACAACCCAATGCACCTGCTCTTTCGAACCTAAATTATATAAATTTCTCTGTGCTGCCAGCTGCAAGGGAACTATATAATTGAGCCAGGTTTGATCATGAGCTTTATCACAACCTTTAAATAATCCAGGGCCACCGATCAATATTATAAAATTTTTCACTTTGCTTTCCTTGCATACATATAGCCGGGATTTTATAGGATACAAAGAGAATCTGCCCCTATCCTCTCATCACTCAGTTAAAAAATATATAAACTCAGACTTCATAAAACGTTAAATTTTTGTTGAATTTCATCCAAGACAGCTAACGCTACAAGAAAAACAAGAAAATAACAAGTGAATAAAAAGGAGTATTCCGAGGAAAAGTTTTATCCAGGACAAATCACATAATATACAGCAGATTTAAGATACGCTGGATGGTAAAAATTACTTTGTGATCATAAATAATTTTCTCTGTGGCCTCTGCATTTCTGCTAACTTTTCATTAACAACACAGAGTACCTTTAACACTCACTCACTCACGTCAGGAACCGTATCCTCAGAGTCTTCTTCAGGCTGCAATGGCTGAGTCAATTCAGCCAATGGAATCGCAAGATTCAACCCACCTCCCGACACACTATACAGTGGGTTTTGCAATGCAACCTGAACAGGTGTGACATTTTGCTTAATAAAGGAAACACTTTGTCCTTTGCCCACAGCCAGGTTGGTAGCAGCAACATCATTAACATTCACCGAACCATCCAGAATGGTGCCCGCAAGGCCAATAATATTCGCTGAGCCAACACCCGCAACGAAAAAGCTGGTGCCCCCGGAAGATACATTCACCGAGATGGGATTATTAAAGTCACCGATAGTGTCGCCGGCAAGAATTTCCAGTGTCTGGCTGCTCAGATTGGGGTCTGGAATCGGGCTGTTGTTACCAATAACACTGCCGGTAACTGCATTGACGGTAAGCCGACCGGCAGCGGAATTCACACGGCCTAGCTGGATATCACCCGTATTCGCGGTAATCGTAACATCCCCTCCACTGGAAGTGGTTGTACCGGAAAGTGTAATGCCATTCGTGGCGGTAATGGTGAGGTCTCCCCCATTGGTGGCCGATGAACCCAAAGCAAGCCCGTTACTTTCCGTCAGCGCAATATCACCACCGCCGACGTTATTCAAAAACACCGTTCCTGTAAAATCATTACCACCATTGCCCAGTGTAATGTTGCCATTTGTGGCGGTAAACCATGCAGCACCGGCATTGGCCGATTGCACGATGGCACCGGACTGGCTGATGTCACCCGCATTAACTGTCAGCGTTCCACTGCCAACATTGGAGGCTGCCAGGGTGATGTTATTCACATCAGCAATACGGGTGTCGGCTCCTCCGCTGTTTTGCAGGGTGACGCTACCCGTAAAATCATTAGCGGCATTATTGAGGATAATGTCGTTTGCACCGGCATTGATGTTTGTTGTTTCCTGTATGGTTAATGCACCCGTCTGGGTAACCACGCCAGTGGCAATAACCGTGAGGCTTCCATTCAGGGTCAGTGTTGGCAAGTCAACAGCACTGTTATCGGTTAACTGTAAATTATTAATTGTGCCTGTGGAGAAAAATGCGGGCGTGCCGGCAAACTGGTTACCGGCATCATCCAGCACAATGGAGCCGCCATTGCCGACCGTAAACGCAGAAGTCCCCGTGACAACCACACTGCCTGCGGAGGTGATATCACCTGACCCTGTGGAAATATCCAGCACGCCGGTTACATTATCCACTGCAATCGCCAGACCGTTGGCTTCGTTGATGTAGGCATTCACAGTGGGGCCGTTGATTTGCAGGGTGTTTACTGAAGTCGCCAATGCGAGACCTGATGTACCGATGGTTGTGGCCTGATTAAACGTCAACGTATCGGCAACCAATACCCCTCCCGCACCTTCGTTAATGGTTTCTGCCGCGATAGTTATATTCCCGGCCAGTTGCACAGCGCCGTTGATTTGTACGATGTCATTTCCCAAACCAGCATCAAGTGCAAGATTGGTTTTATTGGAAAATTGCAGCGAAGGCATGCCGCTGATCTGAAAACTGACCGGTTGAGCGCCAGCAATACCGCCCGGCGATAACACCATGGCGTCATCACCACTGCTGCCCGTCAGTGAAATATTATCAGCACTGAGTGTATCAACAATATTTTCGATACCCGTCCCGTTAACAAGTTGTGTATTGGTGGCAGACGTGGTGGTAATAGCCACTTGATCACTGGCTGGGCCAAAAACATAATTGTTGGTCAAACCGGTACCGGAGCCTGTCAGGGTAATGCTGTCGGTGCCCATACCGCCATCAAAAATAATCGTGCGCGTGGATGCCGCAATGTAATCGACCTGTAGATCGTCATCCCCCGCTCCCCCGTTAATGCCACCACTGATATTGGCAACAGCATTGTTGGTGATTGTAAAGATATCGTTACCGGTATTGCCCACCAGTGTTTCCATTTGAGTAAAGGCAATGCCATTCACACTGCCACTGTCAGCACCGGAAATAACCCAGTTACTGTTTTGTGTCGGGCCATTGAGGATATCCGCACCGCTGTTGCCACTCACGCTGCCTCCCACGGTCAGCGGGCCGGTAATATTAATAATGTCATCTCCCCCGCCACTGTCGATATTGCCGGAAATATTGGCTGCAATATTAAAGGTATCCACTGCATTGCCACCCAGCAGGTTATCAATATTTTGAAAGTTGTTAACATTGGTGAGGTCGCCTGCATCGGCACTGAGCACATTCCAGATGTTGTTGGTATTGTCGGCTTGAATCGTGTCGTTACCCGTGCCTCCGTTGATACTGCCGGTAATGCTGCCGGTGGCGATGGTGAATGTGTCCACACTGGCATTGCCGGTGACATTATTAAAACCGGAAAAGTTAATGCCATTGACCGTACCTGCGTTGGCAGCAGTAATCAACCAGTCGTTAACCACATTGTCACCCACCAGAGTGCTGTCAACATTATTGCCAACAAAACTTTCGATGTTCTGATATTGTCCGCTGGCCAATGCGGCAATCACCGCACCGGTCTGTGAAGAATAATCCACGGTATCAGTACCACCGGCACCGTCCATCACCCCGCTGAAACTGCTGCCATCGGCAAAAATAAACCGATCCGTACTGGCATTGCCCATCAGGGTTTCAATGCCCGCAAATGAACCCGCACCGGTCACATCACCCACATCCGCGCCGGTCATGTTCCAGGTATTGGCAATGTTGTTGGCCTGAATCAGATCATTACCTGCACCACCATTGATTTGTCCGCTGAGTGATCCACTGTTAATCACAAAACTGTCGTTGTTTGTACCGCCCTGAAGATTACTGAAACTGGTGAAACTCACCGGCCCCACAGTCCCCGTATCCAGACCGTTGATACTCCAGGTGTTCACAATATTGTCACCGGTCAATGTGCTGTTGGTGCCGTTGCCGGTGAAGTCTTCAATATTGCTGTAACCACTGCCACCCAGGGTAATGTTTACAATACCGGTTTGTGCTGCCTGATTAACGGCATCGGTTCCGGCGCCCCCATCCACACTGCCTGAAATACTGCTGCCATCGGCAAAAACAAAGTTGTCTGTGCCGGAGCTGCCTGTCAGGTTTTCAATATTTGAGAACGCAGAAATACCGGTTACCGAACCGGCATCCGCCGAAGTGATGGTCCAGCTATTGGTGGAGTTATCGGCGGTAATACTGTCCGTGCCCGCAGCGCCATTAATACTGCCGGTAATGCTGCCACCATTGAGACTGAAATCATCAGTATTGGCATTGCCAACAAGATTGTTAAACCCGCTAAAATTTACCGGGCCCACACTGCCAGTGTTGACCGCTGTCACAGTCCAGGTATTGGCAACATTGTTGCCCGTTAATGTGCTGGTCAAATTATTTCCGGTAAAGGTTTCGATGTTGGCAAAACCACCACTGCCCAGCACTACGTTCACAACGCCGGATTCCTGTGAAAGATCCACCGTATCCAACCCTGCGCCACCATCCACCAGTCCGGTAATGGTACTGCCATCCTGAAACTGAAAATCATCGGAAGAGACATTGCCCAACAGATTGTTAAAATTGGTAAAGGCAACGGAACCCACCGTACCATCATTATTGCCGGTAATATTCCAGAGGTTGGAACTGACCGGGCCGGTTATGGTGCTGTCAATATTATTACCGATAAACAATTCAATATTGGTGAACGCGCTTGCGCCCAGTGCAATGTTGACACTGCCTGCTTCGGCGGAGAAATCGGCAGAGTCATTACCACCGCCACCATCGACAATACCGCTGATGCTGGTGCCGTTACCAAAAACAAACGCATCCAGCTGACTATTGCCGGTCATGTTTTCAATTTGTGAAAAACTGTTGATATTGGTCACATTGCCCTGATCCGCACCCAGGATAATCCAGGTGTTGGCAACGTTATCGGCCGTTAATGAATCACTGCCCGCACCACCAGCAATGGAACCGGAAATAGAACCGCCTGTGACAAAAAACTGATCCGTCTGATTATTGCCCAGTAAATCAGTAAACCCGGAAAAACTGACGGTGTTCACCGTACCGCTGTTTGCACCGGTAATCGTCCAGGTATTGGCCGTGTTATCTCCCGTAAAGGTGCTATTACTGTTATTGCCAATAAATGATTCAATGTTAAGCAATGAAGACGCCGATAAATCCACATTGACAGCAGCCAGTTCGGCAGAAAGATCAACAGTATCCGTACCCGCACCACCATTAATAATGCCACTAAAACTACTGCCATTGGCGAAAACAAACGTGTCTACACCATTTCCGCCCAGCAGGCTTTCTATTCCGTTAAAACCACCCACCGCCGACAGGTTACCCACATCAACGCCCGTGATATTCCAGGTTGCGCCCGTATCATAACCCTGAACAGAGTCATTTCCTGCACCGCCAGTAATGCTGCCGGTAATACTGCCACCAACGGACAAGATAAAATCATCCGTGCCGTTATTGCCTTGCAAGTTATTAAAATCAATAAAGCTGGTAATACCCACAGTGCCATCGTTTATGCCGCTGATGTTCCAGGTATTTGATGCATTAATGCCGATTAATGTGCTGTCGGTATTGTTACCGATAAATGTTTCAATACTGCTGAAACTGGCATCAGACAAGTCTATACTCACTGCACCCGGTTTTGCCGCATAACTGACACTGTCGGCACCGGCCGCACCATTAATTGTGCCGGACAGTGAGCCACCCACCGCAAAAATAAAATCATCACTATTGGCATTGCCGGTAAGATTTTCAATATCACTGAAACCGGAAACACCCGAAACGGTTCCCGAATCAGCACCGATAATATCCCAGGTGTTTGCGCCAATGTCCCCGGTCAGGGTATCAACCCCCAAACCGCCATCAATGACGCCACTGATACTGCCACCGGATAATGCAAAGGTATCGTCACTGGTGCCACCCGTCAGGTTATTAAAATCTGTAAAGGTGGTGCTGTTGATCGTACCATCGTTGATACCGGTGATAGTCCATGCATTGCTCGTATTCGCACCCACCAATGTGCTGTTAGTGTTATTACCCACAAAGGTTTCGATATTGGAAAAACCGGCTGCGCCAATCACCACAGTGACCGCCCCTGCCACTGCCGAATAATTCACAGAATCGGTACCTGTACTGCCATCAACCACGCCACTCAAACTGCCTGCCGGACCAAATGCAAAATCATCCGTATCAGCATTGCCGGTAAGATTCTCAATATCAGCAAATGAACCTACCCCTGTTGCACTGCCCGCATCCGCCGCAGAAATCGTCCAGGTGTTTGCCGTATTGTCACCGATCAATGTATCGGTTCCTGCGCCGCCATTAAGTGCGCCACTTAACGTACCGGAAGACAATGAAAAACTGTCCGCATCAGAGCCCCCGGTAATATTGGCAAAATCAATAAACGCCACCGTACCCACAGTGCCGTCATCAACACCGTCTGAACTGCCATTGATACTCCACACATTGGGTACGTTATCACCCACTATTGAACTGTTGGCTCCATTGCCGGTATACAGCTCAAGATTGACATAACGGCCACTGGCCAGATCAACCAGTACCGCACCGGTTTGCAGTGAAAGATCGATGGTATCAGTACCACCACCACCATCGATGGTACCGGTAATACCTGCCCCGTCAGCAACGCTGAAATCATCGGTGTCATTGCGTCCGTTGAGATTTTCAACGTTGTTAAACGCCCCTACCCCGGTCACTGTGCCTGCATCGGTTGCTGTAATATTCCAGGTATTGGCCACATTATCCGCCGCCAGTGAATCATTACCGGCACCGCCATCAATCGTGCCGCTAATGGAGCCTGTATTGAGAATAAAGGCATCTGTTCCGGTACCACCGATAAGGTTTTCAATACTGCTGAAAGCAAACACACTATCCACACTGCCGCCATCTGCTGACAAAATACTCCAGTTATTCGCTGAATTATTTGCGGTAAGACTGTCGCTGCCTGCGCCACCATTGATCGTGCCGGTGATGGAGCCTCCACTCAGAACAAAGTCATCCGTATCGCTGCCACCTGTGAGATTACTGAAATCAGTAAATGAAACACCTCCTACAGTGCCATCATTCTGTGCGGTGATCACCCAGGTGTTGGCCACATTATCCGCTAACAGGGAATAGTCAGCCCCACCACCGATAAGGTTTTCAATGTTGGTCACATCGGTATTCAACGTGACAGAAACAACACCGGTGGCTCCTGCGTAATCCACGGTATCCCCAGCGACATCCGCACCACCATCAAATTGTCCGTCAATACTGCCAATACCGGTCACCGTAAAACTGTCATCATCACTGCCACCGGTTAAATTGGGAAAATCGGAAAAGCTGGCACCATTTAACGTACCACTGTTTAATGCATTGATTACCCAGGTGTTAGGCTGGCTGGGTGCAATCAGCGTATCACCGCCGTTACCGCCACCTTGCAGACTTACACTGCTCCCCGCCAGCGTGCCGGTAAAGCTCAGAGTTTCCGTACCATTGGCATCGGTATCAATGGCAACCGTCAACGCCTGTGTACCACTGTTGGCCGAGACCATCACAACACTGCCGGTACTGTTCACCGTAATAATACCATCCACACCCGGACCATCCGTATCCAGAGAGCCCAGCGTCACCCCGGCACCGGAAATACTCAGCGACCCCCCTTGTGTGGAAATCGTATCACTGGCATCCATGGTAAAACTGCCACCGCCAGTGCTGTCGGTATCCGCCGAAATGGTGATAGAACCACCGCTGTCAATCGCAAAGGCCAACGTATTATCGGCCAGATCATTAATGGTGATGTTATTGGTCGCCTCCAACACCAGATTACTGTTACTGGCCAATGCTTCCAGCTCCAGCTCACCGATATCAAACGTACCGGCACCCTGTGTAGCATTGGACAGGTCCGGCAACAAACTATCATCCCCCTGTACGCCATCTGCCTGATCATAAATAGTAATATCGGTGGGATCTAATAACAGCGTACCGAGTTCGCCATTGTTTGCAGAAAGATCAACACTGGCATTTAACACCAACCCCTGCTTGCCGGAAATTTCCACAAAACCACCATCACCGGAAATAGCGCCCCCGGTTGCCGAAATACTGCCGGATGCCCAGGTGGTGTCTTCAGCCCACAACACCACCTCGCCACCCTGCCCGGTATTAATGGCATCAGCTTGAATACGAGTATCACCTCCGGCCTGGGTAAACTCTGCAACATGCTCACCGGCCCCTCTGCGAAAGCCACCAATGGCAATGTTACCGCCACCGGTATCACCCGAGGCATTTATTGTCGCATCCCCCAATATACCAACACGGTCCCCCATAATAACCACATCACCACCGCGAGCATCATTCATACCCACCGCATTAATGTCACCGGAATGAATGACATTGCCGCCCCAGCCTTCCAGACGAATCACTCCCCCGTCATTACTGATGCGGTTTGCCTGAATCAAGCCTTCGTTATTAATAACATTGTTATAAATATCATTTGCCGCACGACTCTCAAGCACCACATAACCACCATCAGCCTGCAAGGCACCCGTATTGTTAATGGCTGATTCTGCACCAAGCACATTCTCCAGCGTTTCGCGCTGCACACTGAATTGAATCAGACCATCACGATCAAAACTCAGTGTTGCCGTATCGGCGGATAACAAATGTATCTTTCCCAGTCGTGCCGAAATCGTTCCGCTGTTGACTACGGTTTGCCCTACCAAAGCAACTGAACCGCCCTCCTGCACCACAATCTGCCCCGCGTTTTCCACCAGACCCGTGCCTGTGGTAAAACTGAATTCAGCATTATTCTTCAGCGAATCGAAATCCACCTGCAAACTGCCGGCCACCAGCGCGCCCACATTAATGCGTGCCGACTCACCAAAAACAATCCCATTGGGATTCATTAAAAACACCCGGCCATTCGCTTCTATTCTTCCCAGAATGTCAGAGGGTCGTTGATCAAGAATATAATTCAATGCAGCGGCTTCACGGTTAGGCTGCTCAAAACGCAATAACTCATCGGCAGAAAGATTAAGGCTTTGCCAATTAATGGAAAGCGTCTGGCTTTGCTGGTTCACCACAGTGGTTTGTGCATTGGGTGTTTGTATGCTGCCAGAACCGGAAGTAATTTCGCCGCCCTGTGGCGCTGATGAAGATGACAAAGGAAAACCTGTTGCCAGCAGGAGGCCAGCCATAACACATAAAAAAATTCTATCTTTCTTCATTAAATTATTCATCTTTAACATTTCCCAATAAAGGAATTAAAACCCCGGTTTACTCCATCATTCCGGCGAATCATAAAATCTAACGAAAAATCACGGAGGCGCAGGCTCACCACCAATCTACAATTTGTAACTTAATAACATTGACAGCACCACCTTTAATACTCCACAAACAGAATCGGTTATCAAACAGAAATACCTAACCCGAATTTCTTCAAAACAAATAATTCAACTCAAAAAAGTATTGCGGGTCACGTTCATTACCCACTGGCTCATCCCCCAACGCACTGGCCACTTCAAACCGGGTGGAAAATTTCTCATACTGAAAACGTACCCCTGCTCCCATACCGCTGAGACTCACCACCTCACGATCACTGACCAATGGATCATTCAGCCAGCCTTTCGCATAATCTGCAAAAATCACAAACTGCAAAACCTCACCCCAGCGCTTATTGCCAAAAGCCTTCCATTGCGAAAACCCCGGCGCACGCAACAACCACTCAACGCTGCCCGAAATCGCCTTGTCACGCAAAAACTCAGAAGAGGAATAAGCCCGCACACTATTCGGTCCCCCAATAGGCATTTGCTCCAGCGATGTCAGCAAATCACCCGAATCCTGTGTACGCAACGAAAAATGTAATGTGTATTTTGGTGATAACTGGTACCAGTGATCATAATCCAGGTTTGTTTTCGCAAACTGCCCCCCCGCATAATCCCCCGACCCGCCACGACGACTGGTATCGGTCTGTGCCGGATCACGAGTCGGCTCCATAGCCCCCAGCAATCCGTCAAAGCCTTCACTGTATTGAATACGCCCCCTCACCAGATGCCGACGGGCAGGGCTGGACCAGTCAAAGCCGGTTTCAACACTCACCACCGTCAACTCATCAGCCCTGTCCTCACCCTCAGTAACATCCAGCCTTGCAGACTTACGACTGAGTTGAAGTAAACCGTAACTGTTAAACGACCGGCTGCGCTGAAAAGTATGATGCCAATACACCTGCGCCAGCGTCGTCGTTCCCTTGATGCCCAATGGTTCCAGCGCGGCACCCAGTGAATAATTATTTTTACTGCCACCCACACCAAAAATATTATTGGGGCCGAATGCATGACGTTCATAATGCAATGCCGCATAAGCACCGTTATTCGGATCAATGGTTCTCGACAAACTGGCACTGAGCTTATCAATGGCATTCAGCGGATTATTCCAATGAATATCCAGACGGGTACGAAACTCACCGGTAAACTCCGAACCGTAATTGTCCACATGCACCCGACTGTCAACCGTGTTTTCCTTGATAACCGACACCAGCAAATCCGTCTCACCCGGATTCAGTCCCGGTCGAAAAACCGCAAATGTCGTCAATCCCGGATAATCATTAAGCGCCAGCATAGCAGCCTCAATATCCTCCTTGATCACAGGCTGTCCGAGCAGCCCTTCAAAAGGACGTAACATTTGCTCACGCCGGTAATCCCGGTTTTTCTCAATCGTCACGCTACCCAGCACCCCTTCGAGAATGCGCAGACTGACAACACCCTGCAAAATCGTCTGCGGAGGAATCACCACCCGTACCAGAATAAAACCCCGATCCCGGTAATATTGAGCCACCTGAGCGGCAATCTCTTGCAGTTGACGCAACGTCAGACGGTCCCTGGTTCCTGCCTTTTTGCGCATGGAACGAATGTTTTCCTCCAGCGCTGCCAGACTGTTATCCAGACTCTCATCATCGGCCATCGCTTCAATTTCTTTCCGTATCCGGGCCCGCTCTGCGGGTGTTATCTCCACGCTGGAAGACCGATCATTTGCCGCCAGCATCAGCAAACGTTTCTGCTCCACAAACGCTGCCAGCTCGGTGCGTAAAATATCTTGCGCCGGACGATCAACCACACCCGTAAGCTGAATTTTAGTCACAGAAAGACGCACCTCATCGGGAGCCTTAAACTGCCCGGCCACCGGCTCTTCTGCCGGATCAGCCGGTGGCCGGGCAAGAAAACGTCGCATATTTGGCGGAACCGGCGCATTGAATTGTTGACCCGCCTGCGCACCGCCGGGCTTCGCTGCATCAAGCTTCGCTGCACCGGATTGATCAGCCATGACAGGATGACCGGCCAACCAAGCCAGCAAACAGCCATACACAACACACAGGCACAGCGAAGCCATGGGACGAATACACCGCTCCCTGTGTACATCATTAAAGAATGATTGACGGTAAAAATTCAGCAAATGAATACCCGCAAGCCTCTTGCTGCCAACACAGACTGACTGCTCGTTGATCGATTTATCGTTGCTAACGAATTGATTTCACAAGCTGATGCAGGTTTGGTGCCAGATTAATGACATTGGATGCGGTCGTCACTGAGCACATAAAACAATCGAAAAAGGCAGGGAGTTTTTGACTCTTACTCTACTGAGTCACTTTATTATTGAGTCCAAAGAACGATTGGTTGACCAACTTAAAACTGGCAGTTACACAGAATGATTTACAGCCTCAACTAATGCACGAACTCACCCGCCTTCTGACTCAGCTTTTGTATTCATTTCACCCATTTTCTATATCCAGTTAATGAATGCTCTCCTCCACGGTGAAATTTTGTACAGCAAAAAGGTAATATCACCTTTTTCATATCATTAAAAATAGCTCGCGTCGAAAGGTTGGGGTTTTTAAGGTACGATTGACGTATCTGTGTTTTTTTTAGATATCTTACTTATATATACAAGGAAAAGGGACTTTGAAATTTTATATTTTTATAGTATTCGTAATAATTGCTATTTCCGGTTGCAGGGATGACGATGACTCATCCTGCCGCACATTAAAATCCACAGAAACTTGTCCGGGCATAAGCGGAGCGTATACCTGTGATGACTCCAACCTCTGTTATGCCAGTAAAAGTGCTTGTGAGGCTAGCAGCAAATGTGACTAACGGGATCATAATATTGTCGGTGCAATTATGGCAGCGTGAATTAACAGCCTGAAAAAATCACCATGAAATCGACAATAATTCTATTCGGTTTTACACTCACGGTTTTTGCGGCCGGGTATTATAGTGCATTGCACTATAATACCCGGCCGCCATCTACACCCGTGTCAGCACACAATGCCGAAACCAAAAGATTATCCCCCTATGCTAATTTTGTAGTGACAACAGAAGATGCTGAAGTTTCAGTTGAAAGCATTAGAGAAGAACTCTCCAATGCTCGTGGAGAAATTGCCTACCTTGAAAATATAAACAAAAATCTGGCAAATCAAATTGAACAGAATAATCTGCCCATTTCACACTCGGCAAACTACTCCGATCTAATAGAAAGAATAGAGATGTTGCCGCAACCCATAATCGATGAACAATTGACCCGCTTGTTTGATGACGATGGATTACAGAAGATTAATGACAGCCGGGATTTTGCCAAGCGATTGCTGGAAGTTTCTCTCACAGATAGTGATAATGACAACACTCAACAAACATCTATTATTTTTTCGACCTCACCATTGCAAGGTAGTCGATTATTAAGCCCTAATGCCCGTGTAAAAAAATTTGATACTGTATTTGCACACATAACGTCCCCGGAAAACCGTTCAACGCTACTGGTTAAATGGCAACGCCTTAAAAGTGGAGAAATCATGCTGTTAACAAACCAGCCCATCAATACTAACGGGCGGGAGCAATACGTTTTTCTTCGCCCTCAAAAAGGCTGGCAACCCGGGCAATATAAAATAAGCGTCCATTCAATGGATGACAAAATAACAACCTTGGGTGTTAATCTTTTGACGATAACTGAGATTATCGATGTTTCTGAACCCGACATGGAAAACAACCAGGTGCTACAAGACCTCATTGACAGTGGACAGGCGGTTCAAAAAATCACAAACTAAAGGTCAATCAGAATAAAGGTTCACGAATCAACCTCACACACTTTCTTTCCCGTCAAACCTGAAAATACAGCTAAGGACCGTTCGAACAATCATTGTCATTTTTGTATGAAGGAAGTCACCCTAAAAGTTGAAACCACCGGACACTGACCTTCATCAGTATGGCGTTAACACTCCATCAGTTTGCGGTAAAGTTGTTTGTTTGAAAAATTCGGCATATTGGGCGTCTTATTTTTTTGCTTTCGCTGTTTTTTTTGTATTTATGGCTTTTCCAGACACAAGGTGGAACCGCTACGCTTGTTCCACCCTACCCAATACCACCCTAACCGTAGGGTGGAACAAGCGCAGCGGTTCCACCATTGACTTAAAAGGAACCAATGGTATCGATGTCATCACCAGTGCCCGGTGACAAAAAACACTATTTTTCAATTTTCACGATACACTCTCAGGTTGGGGCAATCATTTATCCATCAATCCTAAACAGAAACATCCTGATTCAGCGGTCGCCCAATACGCCCGCCAAGGATAATCTGTATAGCAACAGAGGCAGCAACAGTACGATTGTCTGCACCGATTTTGGGGTACATTTTCTCCAGGTGCTTATTCACCGTTCTCGGACTCATTTCCAGCACGTTGGCAATTTCCCGGTTGGTTTTACCGTGAGCCAGCCAAAGCAAAACCTCTGCTTCACGATAGGTGATGTCCAGGCTTTCTTCCAGTATGGCAGGGTCAATTTTAACATCAGGAGACTGAATTTTCAGCAGGTATTCATCTTCTTCTGTCTGTTTAAAGTAATAGACGGTCAGCGCAACATTGTGTTCATTTAATGGCAGGGCCAGATCATGCCCAGCCTGACCACTGGGCAACCAGCGGCTGAATCGTTCGTTCAGTTCGCTGGAGCCTGCCCTTTCCTGCATTTTATTCAATAAGGCCTGGGCTTCCGGTGTTGCCCATAAAACATGTCCACGCTTGTCAATACAGAACACATGTTGGCGCAGTGAATCCAGTGCGCCCTGTGCCTCCATCAGCATGCGCGCACTGTTGGTGTGCTGACGGATGCGTACCAGTAATTCTTCAGGATGGATCGGTTTGACAATGTAGTCATTGCCGCCGGCATCAAAGGCTTTGACAATGTGTTCTACTTCGCTGAGGCCGGTCATAAAAATAATTGGAATCAGCGGTAGCTGTTTGCGAATTTCACTGGTGCATTCAAAGCCATCCATGACCGGCATAATGGCATCCATTAAAATCACATCGGGTGTAATTTGTTTAAGCACACTCATGGCTTGTTGACCATTCAATGCGATTAATACTGCAATTCCGGCTTCGTCCAGGGCGAGATTGACCATACTTAATGAATCGGGTGAGTCATCCACAACCAGCACCGTTGTTTTGTCCTTGAAGCGTTGCATCAGTTTTTCTTGCCTTTTGATTCAGTCAGTTCGTCAATAACATGCACAATACGATTGAGGTCACATTGTTCCGATAATGTTTTTATTTTGTTGACCCAGGCGGGTTGGGCATGTTGTGATTCAAAAATCTCAATACACTCTGTTACCCCTTTTAAATATCCCATACTGGCAAAACGCCGCAATGAGTCAAGTGTTTCCGGAGCCAGGCGGGATGTTATCGTTTCGTCACTATTTTCTGCACCTGTTTCCAGGTCCTGTTCAGTATTGCGCCATTGTAAATCAAGGCACCGTTGTAGTTGTTCCAGCAATTTACCGATGCGTATGGGTTTATTGATATAGGCATCAAAATTTACTTCTTTTTGCCGCACGGTGGCATTTTCATAGGGGTCGGCAGAAAGCAGGATAATGGGTTTGCTGAACCCGCGCTGGCGCAATTCTGCCAATAATTGCCAGCCATTCATTTCAGGCATATTAATGTCCAGTAAAAACAGATCAATGGATTGCAGCCGCCCATGGGTTATTTCCAGTGTCTGTTCGGCTGATTCTGCCTGATGAATGATAAAACCCAGTGGTTGTAACACGTCATGAATTAAATGGCGATGGCTGCTTTCATCATCGACAACCATAATATGGCGAGGCGTTCCTTCATAACCGCATATGTCAGCATGGTTCTGACTGATGGAAATCTGTTCAGCCACACTGGGCAGAAAAAGGCTGAGACAAAACTCTGTACCCTGCCCTGGCCAACTTTTTAATTCCAGGCTGCCACCCATCATTTCCACCAACAGGCGACTAATGGACAGGCCCAGTCCGGTGCCGTTGATCCGTTGGGTTTGTTTGTTGTGTACTCGCTCAAAGGGTTCAAAAATTCGTGATTGATCTTCTTTGGCAATACCGATGCCGGTGTCCTTGACCGTCAAGCGGGCAACCTGATTACGGTAAGTAATATGCAGTTCAACTTTTCCTTCCGGGGTAAATTTGATGGCATTGGATAACAGATTTAATAAAATCTGCCGCAATCGCTTTTCATCAATGGAAACATACCGGGGCAAATCTGTCTGGCAGTCAATAACAAAGTCAATACCTTTTTCTCTGGCCATCGGCCTGAACATATCTTCAAGTTGCTGGACCAGTAAGCACAGGTCCACCGTGTCCCGATGCAAGTCCAGTTTACGGGATTCGATTTTTGAAATTTCCAGCAGCCCTTCTATCACATCAGACAGGTGTTCGCTGCTGCGTTTTATTACTGATGAAATTTTTTGACTTTTTTTATCCAGCTGGGTGTCAGCCTCCATCAGTTGAGCATAACCAAATATAGTGTTCAGTGGTGTTCTCAGCTCATGGCTGACGCCGGATAAATAACGTGATTTTGCTTTGTTGGCCGTATTCGCTGCATCACGCGCCTTCGCCAGTTCGATAGCGGTCTGTTCATGTGCTTTGGCTTCGCGCGTCAGCAGTTCTGCCTGAAACTGTGTTTCGCTAAGGGCAAAACGTGCGCTTTTCTGGGCCAGCACATACAGCCAGACCAGGACACCAGTCACCAGCATCAAGAGGAAAAACACCTGCCATAAGGCACCACTGATCAGTAACAGATCCGTTTGTGTTTTATTTTGCTGGGCATAAAATACCACAGCGAGCAGACCCGCAATAATGCTTGCGGTAATACTAAACATACCCAGAAAATGTCCGGTAACGGACTGTAGTCGCTGATGAACAAACGCCGGTAATATCCGGCTGAAAAATGCAGATGTCTGTGCAGACAGGTGGGCATCCGGTCTGCATTGGTTGCCACAGCGGGAGTCCAGTGCGCAGCACAGGGAACAAATCATGCCCTCATAACTCGGGCATTGGCTCATATCTTCATGATCAAAGTTGTTTTCACACACCCGGCAGCATTGTTGCCCGGAATCCTGCTTCAGCGCGGGCACGGAGTCTGCCTCCTTTGCACGGCACAGATAATATCGCCCTCCGGTCATCCAGGCAATCAAAGGCACGGTGACAAAAGGAATCAACAGGGATATAAAGGCCGCCAAAGCCTCTGCCACTTCACCCAAAAACCCCAGATTGGCGATAATGCCTACGCTGGAGGCAATCACCATTGAAACGACACCCACCGGATTGATGTCGTGCAAATGGCTGCGCCTGAACTCGATATGCGCGGGACTCAGCCCCAGCGGCTTATTGATAACCAGATCCGCCACCACGCAACCCACCCAGGCCACCACCAGACAGGCATAAGTAATCAGAATACTTTCAAACGCCTGATAGAGCCCCAGCTCCATCAGCATCAGGGCGATGGTGACATTAAATACCAGCCACACTACTCGCCCGGGATGGCTGTGTGTCAACCGTGAGAAAAAATTCCCCCAGGCAATGGAACCTGCGTAAGCGTTGGTCACATTGATTTTCAGCTGGGATATAACCACAAATATACCTGCCAGCCACAGCGCCATGTCGGGGTTAATCGTGATGTAATTAAATGCCACAGCGTACATATGTGCCGGATCATCCGCCAGTTCGGGAGACAGGCCATAATTCAGTGCAAGTACCGCAAGGAATGAGCCCACAAATAATTTAATGACGCCAAATACCACCCAGCCCGGCCCGGCACACACGACAGCCAGCCACCATTGGGTTTTGTTCTGCGGGTTTCGCACCGGCAAAAATCGCAGGAAATCCGCCTGCTCACCGTTTTGTGCAATCAGAGGAAAAATCACCGCCGCCGCTGCACCAAAAAGCAACAGTTCAAACCCCTGCCCTCCCTCAGCAGCAGAGCCACCATACGTCAGCCATTGTGAAAAAGCGGCAGACTCGTGCATACCGATAAACACCAGCGGCAGAATTTGTAAAATGAGCCACAAGGGCTGTGTCCAGGCCTGGAAACGGGAGATACGGGTAATGCCGTGGGTCACCAGCGGAATAACCACGATGGTGCTGATGAAATAAGCCAGCGACATGGGAATACCCGTGGTCATGTTAATCGCCATGGACATGATAGCCGCTTCAATGGCAAAAAATATGAAGGTAAATGATGCGTAAACCAATGATGATATCGTGGAACCGATATAACCAAAACCAGCCCCTCGGGTGAGCAGGTCAATATCGATACCCTCTCTTGCCGAATAATAGGCCAGTGGCAGCCCGGACAAAAAGATAATGCCGCCCACCACCAGTATCGCCCACATGGCATTGGTAAAGCCGTAATTCAGGGTAATGGTGCCGCCGATGGCCTCCAGTGCCAGGAAGGAAATGATACCCAGTGCCGTATTGGCCACCCAGGCAGCGGACCACCGCCGTGCCCGCTTGGCAGTGTAGCGCAAGGCGTAGTCTTCCAGTGTTTCGTTGGCGACCCACTGATTATACTCGCGGCGGATTCGCAGCGCGTCTTTGTTAATACTCATCGGGGCTTCTTTTCATTAATAATCTGCCGCACCGCCCCCCTGGCAGTTACTTTGTTTTTCATATTTTTCTAAAGCAGCACTACAATACTGAATACATTCGGCAGAGTAAAATGTGTTTTTGGCAGGAGAAATTTTGCCCTTCCTGAAAAAGGAAAGGCAGCCGTAGCTGCCTTTCCTCCAATGGGTAAAAAATATCAAACATTCATGAATTACGGCATGATTACATCGTTCCCTTTTCCATATTATCAGTCATGCCCAGTGGCAACGGGAGACTTGTCATAATAGGGCTTGCCGTTTTATGCATCAGAGTATTTTTCACGACGTAAGCATAGGCAGTAGTCACAAAAAACTCACGTACAAGGTTTTCGCCCAACATCCCCATAATAAGCGGGATAATGCTGGCAAGTGCCAGCCAGCTAATGAAGGGAGACGCATCTTTAAAAAACATGAGCGAAGCCAGTGCAGCCAAACCTGTTAATACAAGAAGCGACCGTGTAACCCATGTAAATGTGTATTGTGTTTTCATGTTTGTCATCCTTGATGTTTGCTTGTATATGTAAACGATGCCCATTCAGGACATCACACATTAGACGCACGCACGGTAAATTTGGACGACATTTTTGTGATAATTTCATAAATTTTTTTGGATTTTTGCAGAACAAATAAAGAACGGAAAAGCTGCGTCACTAAAACCCGGTAAAATACACAGGGTTAGGCGGTTATCACGATAAGTTATTTCGGAAATCGCTTATATTGGCCAATATCATCGATACATTTTCCACTTTGTCAGGATCAGGGATTTTACCCTGGGCAATGCGCCAGAGACTGAACATATTGGCATACCCGCTTTCACGTAACGAAAATCAAGCGTCAGCAAGATCACGTACTGCGGGGTGGTTTATTGCGCCTAAACATCACTCACACACCGAAACCCCACATCTTCACTTTCCATTTCAGGTTCTGCAAACTGTCGTGTTGCACCACGGAAAAAATAGCTGAGGGCAAAATGTCCGCCACCACCACCGCCACGAATAACCCGGTTCCGTTTACCAAAGGCTTCACTTTGATGATCCGACGCTGCATAAGGCTCATACCAGTCGGCCACCCACTCCCAGACATTGCCGGACATATCAAACACGCCGTAAGGCGACTTGTTTTTAGGGTTGCTGCCCACCGGAACCAGACCGCCATCCTGTTTAGCCTCATTACCCGCATTAACAATGTCAGAATCCCATGAATTCCCCCAGGGGTACTCCAGCCCTTCTGAGCCACGCGCCGCTTTTTCCCATTCGGCTTCACTGGGCAAACGTGCATTGCGCCATGTGCAAAACGCTTTGGCAGCAAACCAGTTAACACCGGTTACCGGATAATTATCCTGCTCTTGTTGTTTTTCCAACATAACAGCGATTAATGCGTCCTTATCCATTTTTTCAGTGTCAGCTTCAATCGCAAAAACATCCATCACCATTTTATGCAATCTTTCAACATCCAGTGTATTCAGTTGACTTTCACTGATTGTATAACCACTGTTTACCCACGCATAAGGCAACATACTGTTAGTGCTCAAAATATAATCCTTGAACTGTTTATTGGTGACTTCGTAAATATCCATCCTGAACGCATCCAGATATATTTTACTCTGTGGATGTTCATCAACAAACAACGGAGCAGGAAAACCATATTTCTGGCGCATAACGGGATCATCATCACGATTACTGCCGCGAATAAATTCACCCGCAGGCACCACCACCTGCGGTATATCGAAAGAATCCGGCAATTTGACAGAATCCGCCGTATTGTTTTCACATGCAACAAGTAATAACGGCATCAAACCAGCCAGCAAATAATGTTTACTCACTCTTACCATTCCTTTATATCGTTAATATGAACCATGGGTTTTCACACCGTTTTTAACATTGGCAGGAATCGTCATCCTGCATCAAAACAGCACAAACGAACCTTGCTCCGCCACCATCACACTGACGGCCTGTGGCTCCCTGACAGACAGATAGAGTTACATCCTCAATACAGTAAAGCGTACACGGCAAATTAACATATCACTATATGGTTAATAATTCGACAAATACCGGATTTATGTCGACATCTCCACGCGGGGGATGGGGATGAGGGAGCGGTTAAGGTAATGGCAACAGCATCAACCTCTGGCAAAACTGCCAGATATAACAACAAACGGTTATGTACACGCATACCACTTAGACGGCATAACAACCCTTTACTTGTTATAGCCACCACTGAGGGCATTCCCCCTTTGCAAAAATAACAACACCATTATTATGTTCGCAAAAGGCATTGTGATTAACACCAAACGCTGCAACCCAATCCATACATTGACAAGGAGTACTTCATGACGTCACAACAAAAAATGAGCATGACAACCAAAATTCTGATCTGGATGGTCAGCGGTCTGGTGGTTGGCAGCCTGATTAACGCTTTCGCCCGTGAGGTCACTTTTATTCAGGACTATTTGGTCAACGGGCT